>Ga0335076_10005331_pt1 | contig 13004 bp, 7 predicted proteins | sample Lox_Sample_25_FD_206717 | JGI IMG/M metagenome (GOLD analysis project Ga0335076, IMG submission 206717) | Soil microbial communities from Loxahatchee National Wildlife Refuge, Florida, United States - Lox_Sample_2.5 | ecosystem: Environmental > Terrestrial > Soil > Wetlands | place: USA: Florida...
CTTACCACAGAGGACACCGTGGTCCACAGAGAACGGCCACGGAGGCTCGGCCCGTCGAGATCGAGCCAGACGAGCACCACACGCCTACAATGACTCTATGGCGCGCGGCTGGGAGAGCAAATCGGTCGAACAGCAGCAAGAAGAGGCGAAATCTTCGACGGCAAACAAAGGCCGACCGCTTACTCCCGAGCAGATTGCGGATCAACAACGCCGGCAAGGACTGGAACTTTCCCGCAGGCGAATTCTGCAACAGCTCGAAGTGGCTTCGAATGCGCAACATCGCAAAATGCTGGAAGCTGCGTTGCAGGACCTGAACGCGCAGCTCGGGTCCGGAGTCTCCACGTAAGCCGCGGGACTTACGTCAAATCCGCTTGAGCCAGGGGATGCGTGGCGCGATTGCGAAATTCAGCTGCAGAAGCACGATGGCAACGATGCTCCAGTAGGTACTGAATACGCACAGCGCAAACCCGACGGCATAAAGCGCCTGCGCGACCAGGATGCGGCGTTCTACCGCGCACCTTATCTCATGAGTCACATCTTCTTTAAGCAAGCCGGCTCGGATCGCATGATGCCAGCTACCGTACAGCACTCCGCCAAGGAACACGATGTTAGCCCAGTAAACAAGCAGAGCGACGCGAAGGTGGATGAAGTTTTCCAGCAGCGCGGTTGAAAACGGAGTGACCGAAGCCCCCGCCAGAAAAGCAATGTGAATCCAGGTCAGATCCCGGTCGCTGCGTGAGAACCGGCTGAGCTGGGTTTGTTGTCCGTTCCAGAAGATGCCGAGAGTTAAAAAACTCATGGCATAGACCAGAAAGCGCGGCCCGAGCGCCAACAACGCGATCCACAAATCGTGCTCCGAATTACGGGCCTCGATCGGCACGTGCACGTCGAGGATGAGCAATGTCATCGCCACAGCAAAGACGCCGTCGCTTAACGCGGCCAGGCGTTCAATGCTTTGGCCGGCGATGCGGTTATAGGGAAGCGGCACGGGCATGGGCGCGAGTTTATCAGGCAGGTAGAATACGAGGGTGAAGAAGTTTTGGGACAGCACGGCAGATCGAACGCAGGAGTTGTCGGGCAGGTGTGTCCGACCCACACTGGTGCCTGACTCGGTCCAGATCGGATCTGTGCGGATCTCGCCGGCGACCGTGCTCGCGCCCATGGCGGGCGTGACTGACACCGTCTTCCGACGGTTCATTCGCAATCTCGGCGGATGCGGGCTGATCATGACCGAGTTCACCTCGGCGGATGGTGTGCTTCGCGCGAAAGACAAAAAGGCCAAACGCTACCTGCATTTTTACGAGGACGAGCACCCGATTTCCGCGCAGCTTTTCGGCAGCGATCCGCAGGTGATGGCCGATGCCGCGCGAATCGTTGAGGACCTAGGATTTGATCTGGTCGATTTGAATTTGGGATGTCCGGCGAAAAAAGTTGTGAAGTGTAACGGCGGCTCGGGGCTTCTGCGCGATCTGCCCCGCATCGGATCAATTTTTGAAGCGGTTCGCGTATCCGTGAAAATTCCGTTCACGGTGAAATTTCGAGCGGGATGGAATGACGACGAAATTGTCTGCGTTGAACTGGCAAAAATCGCTGAGGACTGCGGATTGTGCGCGGTCGCGCTGCACGCTCGAACCCGTGAGCAGGGCTACAGCGGAAATGCGCGCTGGGAGTGGATCGCCGCAGTGAAGGATGCGGTGAAGATTCCGGTGATCGGCAATGGCGATATTCGCACTCCGGAAGATGCTTGCGCGATGGTGGCGGCGACGGGATGCGATGCGGTGATGATCGGGCGCACGGCGCCGGCGAATCCGTGGATATTCAGGCAGATTCAGCAGTATTGTGAGAATTTAAAAGCCCCACCCTACGAAAACCGCGTAGGGTGGGCCACCCAAGATGCATTTGTGGGCATGGAATCGAGAAAATCCTACGACGAACCGGCGGAGTCTGATCGTTATCAGATGGTCCGGACGTACTTCCAAATGCTGATCGAAGAAGAGTTGCCGGATGCGACGGGAAAGATGAAGCAGTTCGCGTCGTGGTTCACGCATGGTGTACCCGGCGGAGCGGGATTGCGCAAAACGATTTACGAATCGAAGACCGCGCCGGAGATCCTGACGCGTGTGGAAGAATTCTTCGAAGCCCGCCTGACGAATGAATCCGCGGTTCTGACGCGGTAACAAAAGCTTTTAACCGCAGACTTCGCAGAGAAAACCCGCAGAGAGCGCGGGGAATGCGCTTCCAGTTCCTTTGCTTAGCTCTCCGTGCGTGGAGATGCGAATGGTTCGACTGATTTGCTCCTAGCTCTACGTTCTCGATGATAGTTCTGCGGTTAAAAGCTCCTGCCTACTCCGTCGGGTGCGGCCCTGTAAACTCCGAGCAGCACGGTTTCTCGACCGGCTTGAATTCCATTAATTCGATTCGCGTCTGGTCGGGATCGTAGACGTTGAATTGCCATTTGCCGTCGCGCCCAATCTTCGGATGATCATCGATACGCGGCCTGGGACCCGCCGGTAGCTGGGCAATCGCCGCATTTACCTTTGCCGCGGCCTGCTTCATGTCTTTCACGCCGAGCGAAATGTGATTCATCACGCCGGTGGTGCGCAAATCGGGGTTGGGCTTCACGTTCAGCATGTACTCGAGCCAGTCAGTACCGTCGGGAACCTGCATCGCGACCCAGTCGGTTTCATTCGCCTTCATGCCGCCATGCCAATAAATGTGAAAGCCGAGGATGTCTTTGTAAAAGTGATCCTCTGCGGCGCGATCGTGAACGATAAAGCCGACGTGAATCATGTGGCGGGAAACGGCCTCATCGACGCTCATTTGAATTCGTCCGCGTGGCTGCACGAATTCGATACTGTGTCCCTCTGGGTCCTTAATCATGAAGCTAGTGGCGCCATCCTTCCAGCTCTTCAGTGAACTGGGGACCTTGATCCCTCGGCCCGCAAGATAACTACGGAGCGCCGCAACATCGTTGGTGCGAAAGGCAACGTGGTCCATGCGGTCGGTTGCTTCAGGATTCGGCGCAGGGCTGTACCCAACCCATTGTGTTCCTACTAAGAACCGTTGCGTCTGGCCTGCTTCAACCGGATTGTCGGAGGCGAGGCCGAGAATTTCCGTGTACAGATGTTTGTTGGCCTGGGGAGCGGTCGTATAGAAATCCACATGATCGATGCCGGTGATTTTTGGCCGGTCGGCGGAGTGGGCGATTGAAGCGGCAGAAATCAGCAGAATGCAGCAAACAATATTTTTCATCTCAGCTCCCGTTGCAAGGTCGGGAGAATTCTATTACGGGACGTGTTAAATTGGCGGCTTACGAGTTGATAGTCCGTCATTCATGGTGTACGGCAAAGGCCTCAAATGAAAAAAGTTCTCTTTCTTCTCGTTGCGTCCGGCTTTCTTCTGCAAATTGCGTTTCCGCCCAAATCGTTTGCCGAGTCAAGAACCCGCATTGCCATCATCGGTCTTAATCACGACCACGTGTGGGGGTTGCTGCACGACATCGCGAACGAACCCGAAGCCGATCTGGTTGCGATTGCCGAGACTCGTCCGGAGCTGGTGGAGAAAGCGAAATCGCAAGTGCCCGCGAGCGTAAAGTTCTACTCCGATTATGTGCAGATGCTCGACCAGGCTAAACCTGAAGCAGTTTTTGTCACCACAGAGAATGACAAGCACCTGGCAATCTTGCGCGAATGTGCCAAGCGCCACATTCATTACTCAACCGAGAAGCCGATGGCGACGAACGCCGCTGATGCGAGAGAGATGGAACGCCTGGCCGACGCAGCCCACATCAAACTGATGGTGAATTATTGGAATGCGTGGACGGCATCGACGCACGAACTTCGTCGTCGAGTTGAGTCGGGTGAGACCGGTCCGATCAGCAAGATGATTGTGCAGTACGGGCATCAAGGGCCGAAAGAGATCGGCGTTTCAAAAGAATTCGCCGACTGGCTTTACGATCCGGTGAAAAACGGCGGCGGAGCGATCATGGATTTCGGGTGCTACGGGGCCGAGCTGGCGCTGTGGCTCAAAGGCCGGCCGACGCGGGTTTTCGCGGTCACGAACAAGCTCAAGACTGAACAGCACAATCGTGTAGATGATGATGCGACCATCATCCTGGAATATCCGGACGCGACCGCGGTCATCGAGCCCTCGTGGGATTGGCCGTACACCATGGATCGAACATACGTTTTTGGCACGAAGGGCAGCTTGCTTTCCACTCGGGATGAACTTTTTAGCCGCGCTTCATCCGGCGAGAACGATGCAAAAAGTCCCGACGGCAAACCGCTGAGTCTGGACCCTTTGCCGCACGAAAGCAGCAACCCCATTGCATATCTCATTGACCGGATAAGAACTGACAAGCCGATTGAAGGATTGCTTTCGGCCAGGCTCAATGTTCAGGTAATGGAAATTCTGGATGCGGCACGGGAGTCGGCGCGAACCGGGCGAGCCGAAGAACTCCGGTAAAACTTTCGGAGGGCAAGAAGCCGACGCCGACAGCGATTGCATGAGCTCTCCTTTATTTTTCCGAGCGAGAATTTGTAACCAGGATGGGCGTCTTCGATTGAGCGCCCCCTATGCGAAATGATTTTCGCTCAAGCCGGGTGTAATTGGTCGCGAACTCTTTGATTTCAAGAAACTGGTCTTTGGGAACATTCTGAAATGTTTGCTTCGTTTTGGTGGCCGGCCACGATATTTCGATTTCCTTGATGCGCGCCGACTTTCCCAACCCGATGTGTTGCTCGAGTGGCGAGGCGCCAAATGAACCACCACTGCCGACGGTTAGGTAAATCGAGCGCGTGCCTTTACCCTCGTTTTCTACAGTCACTTTTATGCGCGCGCCGATTGCAGAGCGATTGCTTTTCACGCCAACGAGTTTGAGATTGATCCAATCATTTCCGTTTCCCGGATTCTGAAACAGACGAAAAGCATGCGCATCGCCGGGAACCGCGCCGCCTACTTCTTCGAGCAAGTCTTCGTTTCCGTTGCGCTCGAGATCGGCGAAGGCGACGCCGTGACCTTTGTGTAGCTCGCCAGTGCCGGAAGCGGCGGTCACGTCGGTAAAGAACTTACCTTCCTTATTGTGTAGGAGGACGTTCGGAAGCAAGGAACCATAAGAAGGATTGCCGGTTCCCAGGTAAATGTCAAGATAGCCGTCATTATCGATGTCGCCGAAATTCGAGCCCATGGGCATGAACACGCGATTCAGTCCAACTTCGTTGGTCACGTCGCGAAATGTTCCGTTGCCCAGGTTCTTGTAGAGCTTCATGGTTTCAGCGTTCGTGGGCAGGCCCAGATAACTGCGAATGTCTTCATCCACGGAGACGTAATAACTGCTCACCAGAAGATCAGGCCAGCCGTCGTTATCGTAGTCGAAGAACCAGGCGGGAAAGCTCTGCAACGGCTTTTCAACACCGGCTTTGGCTGCAACTTCGGTGAAAGTTCCGTCGTGATTATTGTGGTAGAGAAAATTGTCGCCATTCAGGTTTGATACGTAAAAATCCACGTAGCCGTCATTGTCGTAATCGGCGGCAACGACGGCCTTGCTGTACGCGACGCGATCGATTCCTGCTTTGTGGGAAATGTCTTCGAAGGTGCCATCGCCACGGTTGCGAAAGAGCTGCGAGGGGCCCTGCTCGTTGGCGACGAATAAATCGAGATAGCCATCGTTATCGATATCGGCCCACACGGCGCTTTGGGTTTGAGTTGCCGGCTCGGCGAGACCGGCGGCTGCGGTCACGTCTGTGAAAGTTCCATCGCAATTATTGCGCAGCAGAGATTTGCGTTCGGGAAACTCCCATGCTCCGCGCAGCACCAGAATGTCGGTGCAGCCATCGTTGTTGTAATCGGCCTGGATGAGATTCAATCCGCCGAGTTGGTCAGACAAGCCCGCTTTCTCGGTGTGGTCGCTGAATGTGCCGTCGCCATTGTTGTGAAAGTAGTGCATGGGTGCGCATTCACCAAAGTCTGAAGTCACGATGTCGAGCTGGCCGTTATTTTCGAAATCATCGACGATCAAGCCTCCTGACATGGAATAGAGATTGATTCCCGCCTCAGGAGCCACATCTTTAAACCGGGGAATTTCTTCCGGCGATTCGAAAACTGAAGGCGAAATCAAATACTGCTTTGGAACGCCATCGGGATATTTGCCGAGAGTCAAATAAGCGAGGTTGAGTTCCCACTTGATGTCGAGTGTGTCCGGTTTGCGTGCGAGATATTTGGTGAAAAACTCGATGGCCTTCTGCGAAGCTTCCTGGTTTTGATAAGCAACCGGCGTCCGCGGGGGAAAGAGGCAGCGATCACCTGGATGGCGATAGGCGTCGTTGTCCATTTCGGATTTGTGCAAGTACGCAATTCCTAACGCCTCCTCCAGATCTGGCATGGCCGCGGGCAATTCGGTTTGAGCGATCTGGTAAGCCTGCAGAAATTGATCGATTGCTTTCTCCATGTCGCCGCGGTAGGCGTAAAGATTGGCCGCCGCGTAATGCATTTGAATGCGATCGAGTGGCGGATGCGAGGCCGAGCCTTCGGGATTACTAGGATCGAGATTGTCGAGAGCGACATCGAGCACCGTCTGCCAGGATTGCTTTCGGATTCGGCACATGGCCTGCAAATCCTGGTTCCAGCCATCCGGCTTGGGAACGCTGCGAAAGCCGAGATCGACCTCGCCCTTTCCTCCAACTGGCTGCTGGTAGCGGATATTGCCGGCGTCGGTTTGCGGAAGTGTCTGTGTGCTGGCTGATCCGCCGGACATGGAAGCGTTAGGCGCTTGCGCCATAAGAGCGGCGCTCATAATGCAGGCGAAAATGAGGCGGTGAGGAATGAAGCGAAACCCGCGACGGTTCGGTCGGGAATTTCTGGCTGGGGATGAGTTTCGGAAGATCACGCAGTCGCTGCAGGTAAACGTATTCGGAGATTGTAGCGCAGCACTCTGGATATACTGCTCTGATGTTTCGGATTAATTCGTTGATCTGGGCCCTGGCTGGGTTTGTCCTGATTTTGTTCATAGCAAAACTGAAAAATGTAATCGCGCAAACTCCTGAAGTCCATGCGCAGCAGCAATCGCAGAGTGCGGTTTCAAGCGGCGCCGCACATCCCGCGGTGCTGGACGCTGAACACCGTCCGATAACGGCCGGCGGATTTGCGGAGACAGGTCCGGTCGTTTTTGAAAATGATGCTGAAAAAGCTGGCCTCACGACTTGGCATCATGTGATGGGAACGCCGGAAAGAAAATTCATTATTGAAACCGTAGGTTCCGGAGTCGGACTGCTCGACTACGACAACGATGGCTGGCTGGATATTTACCTGGTGAACGGATCCACATACGACGCTGAGACTGGGAAGGCCACCCCGCCGCATGCAGCGCTATTCCACAACAATCACGATGGCACGTTCACCGATGTTGCCGCAAAGGCAGGCGTGACCAATGATCGCTGGGGCTTCGGCGTTGCCATTGGCGACTATGACAATGACGGCTGGCCGGATATCTATGTGACAAATTTCGGCAAGAACCGCCTGTACCACAACAATCATGACGGCACCTTCACCGATGTTGCAGAGAAGGCCGGCGTGGCGCTGGGCAACTGGTCTACCGGAGCAACCTTCGGCGATTACGATGGCGACGGCAGACTCGATCTGTTTGTGCCAGGTTACGTTCACTACGATTTTGATCATCCGCCGATTCCGGGCAGCTCAGCCGTAGCCTTCCCCACCTGTGAGTTTCGCGGAATGAAGGTGATGTGCGGCCCGCGGGGCCTCCTAGGCGAACCCGATCACCTTTTTCACAACAACGGCGACGGGACGTTTATGGACGTGAGTGTGAAAGCCGGAGTCGCCGACAAGAACGCCTACTACGGCCTGACTGCGCTTTTTGCCGACTTGAATAACGACGGCCGAGTTGACCTGGTGGTGGCAAACGATTCCACTCCGAATTATCTCTACGTCAACAAGGGCGATGGGACTTTTGAGGACGACAGCTACGCCTCCGGTTACGCGCTGAATGAAGATGGGAAAGAAACCGCGTCGATGGGGATTGCGGCCGGGGACTATCTGAACAATGGCTGGCTCGATCTCTACAACACAGTTTTTTCCGATGACTACAATCCGCTTTACAAAAATGAAGGCGACGCGAATTTTACCGACGTCAGCTATCCAGCCGGAATTGCCGAGGTCACAATACCGTTTCTTGGCTGGGGCGACGGCTTCTTCGACTACGACAACGATGGATGGAAAGACCTGCTGGCAATCAATGGGCACGTCTATCCTGGCGTGGACCAGAGCGATTGGGGAACGACTTTCGCCCAGCGTCCTCTGCTGTTTCATAATCTCGGCGGAGGAAAGTTCGAAGTGATTCCTCCAGTCAAAGGAACCGGTCTGGCATTGACCATGGTTGGGCGCGGCGCGGCGTTTGGCGACTTATTCAACGATGGAAAGATCGATGTGGTTGTAAACGTTTTGGATGGGCCGCCGGTTCTGCTGCGAGACGTTAGCCCTGACCATCACCACTGGGTGGGGCTCAAATTAGTTGGTGGGCCGAAATCACCTCGAGATGCAGTAGGCGCGACCGTCTATCTGACCGCCGGGGGAATGCGGCAACGTGGTGACGTGCTCAGCGGCGGCAGTTTTGCGTCGTCCAACGATCAACGGGTGCATTTTGGGCTGGGAGATACGACATCGGTCGATCAGGTGGAAGTTCACTGGCCGGACCGGACGGTGCAAAAGCTCAAGTTAAGCGGCGTCGTGGACAGATTTTATAAGGTTGAAGAGGGCAAGGAAGCCATACCTGCAGACCCTCCTGCTCACCGTAATTGAATTCGCCAGTCTAAATCTCGGAAACCCATTGAGAACCGAATACCGGAACAGGAACCATGAGTGGAATTTAATGCGAGTAATCGTTTACCGAATTTTCTTGACAACGATTGCAACGGGATACTAGATTTTCCGGCAAGGTTTTTCTGCAAGCTATGAGAGCTTCACCCGCCACCCCGATGTGGGCGCTGTGCTTCTTCTTGGTGAGCCTTGCGCCGCCCGCGCATTCGCAGGCAGACTCATTTGAGAACGCGTTTCGCGACGGCGATGCCGCCTTACGGGCAGGCGATCTCGACATGGCGGCGCAGGATTTCTCGCGGGCGACGAGATTAAATCCTTCGTTCGCAGAGGCTTATCTCAATCTGGGCCTGGTGAAGGTGCAACAGGCGAAATACGATGACGCCATTGGGTCATTGAGCCGCGGGCTGAGCCTCAAACCTTCGCTACGCGGGGCAAATCTTTTTCTCGGTATTGCCCTCTACCACGAGGACCAATACGCCAAGGCGGTAGCCGCACTGCAACGTGCGACGAAAATGGAGCCTTCCAACGCCGAGGCCTTCATGTGGCTGGGAATTGCACAGACCGCGAACGGCGATGCGCTCGCTGCCAGCTATGCGCTCGATGAGGCCAACAGGCTGAAGCCGAACGATGTCGATATTCTTTACCACCTCGGCCGGGCGCACATGCTGGTCTCGAAACAAACGTACGAGCAAATGTATAAGCTCGCGCCCGACTCCTGGCGAGTGCATCAGGTGCTTTCGCAGTCGTTTTCAGAAGCGGATCGTCTGGATGATGCTATTGCCGAAGCGCAACTAGCGATAAAGATGAAACCCAACGAATATGGACTCCACCAGGAACTCGGGGATCTCTACTGGCGGCAGAACCAGCTCGCAAAGGCGGAAGAGGCATTTCAAGCCGAGCTGAAGATCGATCCCGAAAGCACGCAATCGATGTACAAGTTAGGGGTCGTAAGCATTGAGCGATCGAAGGCGGATGTTGCAGCCAGTCTGCTGGCCGAGGTACTCAAGCGCACACCGCATTCTGCCGATACGGAATATCAGCTTGGCCGGGCCAACGCGCAGATGGGAAATGTAGACGAAGCGGTCAGCAATTTTAAGGCTGCGGTGGCCGATTCCGGGAAGTCCGATGGCGAAACTCTGAGGCAATCGTACTATCAATTGGCGCAGCTCTACCGGCGGCAGCAACGTCCGGAAGAGTCGCGGGAGGCGCTGGCTTCGTTCATGCGTTTGAAGCAACAGGCGGATGCGAAGCAGCAAGAGAATCTGCAAGACAAATTGCGGCGCTCCGCGCAGTTGCAGGAGACCGCGCGCTAGGTATTTTAGAGAAGCAGATGTCGGGTTGGTCTGCGATTTTAGTGGGTAGGTTTTTGGGTTTCGTGGGTATGTCCGCCGTTGTCCGGTATTCGTGGGGATAACGGTGATAATTCTTAAGCTTGGTTGACAGAACTCTTTGAGTGGTTAAGTAATCGTTTACTACACATCCGGAGGATGGCCGTATGCGCTTGCGCAAAGCTGCTCTATTCGCATTCTCTCTTCTGGTCACAACGATTCTAGTTTCTACCGTGACCGCGCAGACCAACCAGGGCTCGATCGCCGGAAATGTTTCCGACCCGTCGGGCGCGATGGTTCCTAACGCCAAGGTCGTTGCCCGCGAGGTAGACACAGGGACGACTTACCAGACGGTCTCGAGTTCTGCCGGGGCGTATCGGTTTCCAAACGTCAATATTGGAACTTACAACGTGACCGCTACCGCTTCTGGATTCAAGGTCGCGACTTTGACCGGTGTGGCGGTACAGGTTGCGAGCACCACCGCCCTCGACATCAAGCTGCAGACCGGCGTAGTCACAGAAAATGTGGAGGTCAACGCCGAGGCGCCCACGGTTGCGTCTGAGAGCTCAGATATCGGTACCGTGGTTACGCAGCAGCAGACGTTGCAACTGCCACTCGCCCTGGGCAGCACGGTGCAAGCCATGCGGTCCCCGGAAGCATTTGTCTTTTTGACGCCTGGAGCGGTTGGGCCCGGATCGGACTCCGGCAACGGCGGCACATTTGAATCGAAGATCAGCGGCGGTCAGAATTACGCAACCGAAGTTCTGCTCGACGGCGCTTCTACTACGCGATCAGAGAATGGCTCATCGTTTGACGAGACCGCACCTTCCGTCGAAGCCCTGGGCGAATTCAAAGTGCTCACTTCGACAATTCCGGCGGAATTCGGCCGCACCACCGGTGGCGTGGAGAGCTTTACCACAAAATCCGGCACGAATGCTTACCACGGGGACGTTTACGATCTTTTCCGTAATGAGGACCTGGACGCGAACACCTGGGGAAACGATCTGAACCTGAAGTACAACATCGGTCCGCGTTCAGCCAGCGCGACCCCGCTCGATCGCCAAAACGACTACGGTGTGACTATGGGCGGTCCGGTGCGGATTCCCCATATTTATAACGGGACCGACAAGACCTTCTTCTTCTTCTCATGGGAGCAGTACCGGCAGAATCAAGGTGGAGTACAAACCTCTACCGTCCCCACCACCCCCGAACGCGGCGGCGATTTCTCGCAAATACTAGACACGGCAAATGTACTCGGAACAAACCCCTGCGACGGTACCCCGATCTATCAAGGAGAAATTTTTGATCCGACGACCACGCGAACCGTGGGCGGAGTTGAATGCCGCACGGCATTCATGAATGAAGCCGGCAGTACCGGGAACGTGATTCCGTCGGGGATGTTCTCCAACGTCGGGCAGAAATTAATGTCGTTTTATCCCGATCCGCAGAACGGAAACCTTACCAACAATTATCTGTTCCCTTACAGCTACCCCATTCTTGATACCACGACAACGGTTCGCATCGATCAAAACATTTCGGAGAAGATGAAGGCTTATTTCACCTACTCGTCGCGCGAGAATGTGCGCATTTCAACCACTCCGGAGTGGGCTGGCCCAGCCGGCTATGGCCGCAACCAGTTCTTCGGGACCCATTTCATCCGTTTCGGCTATGACTACACCATCAGTTCTAATATGTTGAACCACTTGAACCTGGGCTACAACCGCACCAACAGCAAAAACGTCGGGGCGGCGGTGGGACTGGGACACGGAACCGACTGGGATTCAACTTTGGGCATTAGTGGCGCTAGCGGCCCAATGTTCCCCGGAATCACGATGAACGGGCCGAATGCCTCGAGCGGTTTTGGCGACAACGTTGACGGCGACACCATTGACAATGGCTTCCGCTTCAGCGACACCTTCAACTGGTTACACGGGAAGCACGATTTCAAAATCGGTTACGATCAGTGGTATCAGCAATACTCACCACTGAATTTCCAAAATACGAGTGGTTCGTTTACTTTCGATGACGGAGCGACCGGCGGCACTCCAACCACGACAAATTTGAGTGGAAACAGCATCGCCAGCATGTTATTGGGCGACCCCACCACGGCGAGTGTTTCGGCATATGCCGGCCAGGCCCGCTGGCTCCGCAGCTACTTCGCGGGATTTTTCCAGGACAGCTATAAGATCACACCAACCCTGACCATCAATTGGGGAATCCGCTACGAAGTTGATGAACCGCAGAAGGAAGCGTACGGCGATACATCGAACATCGATGTTACCGCTCCGAACCCGGGAGCTGGAGGGTTGCCCGGCGTGTTGGTGTTTGCCGGCAAGGGAGCGGGACGCAATGGAAACCTCAATGAACGCTGGGCGAATATCTGGTACAAGGATGTCGGCCCACGTTTGGGATTTGCGTGGGCTCCGGCAATGCTGCACGGCAAGAGCGTTTTGCGTGGCGGGTATGGCATCCTCTACGGCGGCTTGCAGTATGCCGATTTCGGCGGGTTTAACCGCACCGGTTTCGCGGCGAACCCCTCGTTCAACAGTCCGAATGGATTTGACCCGGCCCTAGCGATCGACAGCGGAATACCCGCGTATCCGGCCCCGCCAAACTTAGACCCCACGCAGTTGAACTTCCAGGGGCCGCAGTACACCGCGCCCTCATCGGGCCGTCCGCCGATGATCCAGAACTGGAGTCTGGAAGTCCAGCATGAAATCGTAACCGACCTGCTCGCGGACGTGGCTTATGTCGGCCAGCACTCGACGAATCTGCGTTCAAACTATGACGCAGTGAACACTTTGAATCCGGGATATTTCGGTCTCGGTCCGCTGCTTGCGGATACGATCA
>Ga0335076_10005332_pt1 | contig 13004 bp, 11 predicted proteins | sample Lox_Sample_25_FD_206717 | JGI IMG/M metagenome (GOLD analysis project Ga0335076, IMG submission 206717) | Soil microbial communities from Loxahatchee National Wildlife Refuge, Florida, United States - Lox_Sample_2.5 | ecosystem: Environmental > Terrestrial > Soil > Wetlands | place: USA...
TCCATACGCTCGGCATCGATCTCACCGCGATCGCCGTCGTCATCAGCGCGCTCGGTCTCGGCGCCGGGTTCGGCTTGCAGAAGGTCATCAGCAATATCGTGAGCGGCGTCGTGCTGCTGCTCGATCAGTCGATCCGGCCCGGCGACGTGATCTCCGTGTCCGGCACCTACGGCTGGGTCACCGCACTCGGCGGCCGCTACGTCTCGGTCGTCACCCGCGACGGCGTCGAGCACCTGATTCCGAACGAGACGCTGATTTCCGAGCGCGTCGAGAACTGGACGCACACGAACAGCCATACGCGGCTCAAGATCCCGGTGAGCGTCGCCTACGACACCGATGTGCATCAGGCAATGGCCATCTGTGTTGAGGCCGCCTGCGGGACGGAGCGCGTGCTCGCCGAGCCCGAGTGCCGTTGTCTGCTCATCGCGCTAGGCGCGAACGGCCTCGACCTCGAAGTTCGCATTTGGATAGGCGACGCGCACAACGGGGTCCAGAACGTGAAGAGCGCCGTGCTGCTGCGGATCTGGGATCGCTTTCGAGAGGCCGGGATTCGCGTGCCGTTCCCGCAGCGCGAGATCATGGTCCGCGGCGCGACGGATCTGCCGTCGCCGCAACCGCGGCCAAGGGACGAGCCCTTCCCCTAAGCGGTCCGAGCCCAGGGCTCGGACCGTCTTCGAGAAGCGCCTGGGGGCTACTTGACCGCGAAGCCGTTGCGCGGATCGAAGTCCTTCCCGTCGCCGCGCGTCGCCTTGATCCACGACGCAGCGGGACGGCCGTCGCGCATCGGATGCCCCGTGATCGAGAGCTCCGTACCCGGCGTGAAGTCGCTCTTGCGGATGCCGGCGCGCGTGAGCGTGCTCGGGCCTTCCGCCTCGAAGCCCCAGGTCGTGACCGTGCCGTCGGCGTTCTTCACATCGACGAGCAGCCACGAGTGTGGGTTCGTGTACTGGAACTCCTTCACCGTGCCCTTCACCGTGATTTCTTTGTTCTCGTCGAACATCACGGCGGAGTGGTGAGCGAAGGCGGGTGCCGCGATCAGCACCATGGCGCCGAAAAGGCAACCCAAAAATTTCCTCATTGCGATCTCCTTACAAGTCTTGCGGCCTTACTTTTTTTCGGCCTTGTCTGTGAAAGTGAAGTGCGCGAAGTCCGAGGAGCCTTCCTCGGTCTTCGTCACGGTGTTGTTTTGGTTCTCCCCGCAGTCCCAGTAGCGGATCCGCAGGCTGTTGTCTGGGTTCGAGAGCTTCTTGTAGACCTGCTTCGTGTACCACGGCTCGGCGAGCGCGGGTGGATCGTACGACCAAATGTCGACGCTCATGGTGTCGGCGGCGGTCTTGTGCCAGATCTCGACGGTCTCGACCTGCTCGGTGTAGTACGGCTGCGTGCGCTGGTACTGCCCCGCGCGCATCTGGCTCGTGTGGATCACGAGTTTGTCGCCGTCCCAAAAGCCGATCGAGTCGCCTTCCCATAGCGGATACGCGTCGGCGGCGCTCGGGTGGTCGCGTCCGTCGGTGTAGACGCGGCGAATCTCGTTCTGCTGCTCCGTGATCAGGTAGGTCTGCTGCGGCGTCACAACCCATTCGCGCAGGAACGGCTCCGCCATCCAGCGTGGCATGCCAGCGGGCTCGCAATTGCTAAGCGGGTCGAATTCGACTCCGCGATTGATGGCGTCGAGCTTGTCGCGCAGGCGCTTCTCGAAGGACGGCGTGAGCTTCGCGGTGGGCATCGAGGTCAGCGACGTCTGGTCGGGATCCCAGACGAACGGGCTCGCCTCGCGCGTCCAAACGCCGGTCCAATCGGGCACCGTCTTCCAGTTCAACGGCTGGCCGCCGTTGGCTTTCTGCTTGAGGTACTTGTAGAGGCCGGCGGCGGTCTTTTGATCGATGCCGAGCTGGATCATCTTCTGTTTTTCCGGCGCCGGCGCCGGCGCCGGGCTCGGTTGCTGCGCAAGCGCCGTTCCGGCGATCGCGAGCAGCGTGCCGAGGACGGCGAGATTCGTGCGATAACTCATCCTTGCGGTTCTCCATCTGTGCGCACCCGATCTCGAGGGGTCCCGCCGACCGGTCGGGACACGTTCGGGCCGCGCTTTTCGCTAAAAGCTCATATTCTAACCCACGAATAGGAAACAACGGCCAATGGAAAGCCGCGGACGGCAGGCGTGGCGCCGGCGCTTGCGGTTGCAGGCCGGACGCCTGTTTCACCGCATCGGGCGATCAGGGTTCGGCCTAATCGAGGGGCGGGCGCGTGAAGTCCCGCGCGGCGTGTTAGGTCGTCGTCATCCGGACGCGATTGCGGCCGGCCGACTTGGCTTGGAGCAGCGCCTGGTCGGCCCGCTCGAGTAGCGCGTCGACAGGCGCGTCGTCTTTCGGCAGCCGGACCGTGTAGCCGACGCTCACGCTCATCGGCAGCGTGCCGTCGCGTGTCGGGACGGGCGTGTCCGTTACCGCGCGCCGGATGCGTTCGGCGACGTGCCCGGCCGTCGGCGCATCGGTATCCGACATCAGGATTAGGAACTCGTCGCCGCCAATGCGGCACACGGCGTCGTTGTTGCGCACGGCACCAATCAGGCGGCTCGCGACCTTGCGCAGGACCTCGTCGCCGATCTGGTGGCCGTAGCTGTCGTTGATGCGCTTGAAGTTGTCGAGGTCGAGCAGCGCGAGCGTCATCGGTGCGCTGCGCTGATCGGCGCCCGCGAACGCGGACTTGAGCAGCACGGACGCCCCGCGCCGGTTCCAGAGCCGGGTCAACGGATCCATCATCGCCTCGCGCCGCGCCACGCTGAGCTTCGACGTGAGCAGGGAGTGCGCGTCGGTGAGGTGATCGGACAGGAGCTCGCGCTGACTCATCGCGGCGAGGTCGGCGATCGTCTGCCTGTCCGCGGCCGTGAACTCGCGCGGCTGTAGCGCCATCACGCAAAACGTGCCCGCGACGTTGTTGTGCTGGTCGACGAGAGGGTAGCCCGCGTAGGCTCGGAAACGCGGCGCCGAGGCGACGATGGGGCTCTGTGCCGTCCGCTCGTCCTCGGCGAGATTCGGAATCGTCAGCAGCCGATTCTCCTCGACCGTGAGCCGGCAAATGCTGTGTGCTCGCGGCAGCTCGGAGATTCCCCATCCGGCCGCAGACTTGAACCACTGCTTCTCGTCGTTCAGCAGCGTGATCGCCGCGACCGGAATCTGGAGCGCGCGACGCGCGACGCGAGTAATGCGCTCGAAACGCTCCTCGAGCGGCGTGTAGAACAGATCTTGCGAGTGGATATTCGCGATCTTGAGCGTCGCAGTGCTCGCAATCGTTCGACTGAGCTTGGTGTCCGTCAAATCGCGTCTCCAGCCGTGTGGCCGGCAGGGCACCTACTCTAGCGCTTCGCGCCGCGCGCACGTGTGAGAGACGTCTCGGTACGGACCGCGCTCCGACGCAACTGTGACGCCATTCAAGAACCGCGAAGGCCGTTCGTACTAGTCTAAGCCGATCAAGCACTTCGGCGCGCTCTCACGTCCCGCGCAGCGGCAGATACACGATGCGACAAGCACACGGCCGGCCCGATTCTGCGGAGCAAGCCTCCGTCGAGTGGTCGCTGCTCGAGGGCAGCGCGATCGTCGCGACGGTGGTGTTGTCGCCAGATGGCCGAGTCGCGCGCTCCAACGCGCGCATGCGCGAGATCCTCGAAGTCGGCGCCGCCGAGCGGCTGAGTGGCCGTGCGTTCGCCGAGTTTCTACCGCAGCCGGACGAATGGTCGCGTTGGGTAGTACAGCGCGCCGCGGACTCGGGTGCGTTGCTGCGGTTGCGCTCCGCGAGCGGCGCGATCGTGACGTTGCGAGGTGACGTCCGCAAGACCTCGAACGGCGCTCTGTGCGGGGTGTTCGTGAGCGCGAGCGACGAGGCACAGCTGCGTGCAGCGGTGCAGCACAGCGCGCGCATGGAGGCGCTCGGCAGCCTCACCACCGGCATCGCGCACGACTTCAACAACTTGCTCACGGTGCTCGTCGGCAACCTCTACTTGGTCGCGGAGGAGCTTCGCGACCGGCCGAAAGTCTTCGAGAAGATCAAGTCGGCGCGCGACGCGAGCAAGCGCGGCGCGGACTTGATCAAGCAGCTGCTCGCGTTCGCGCGGCGCGAGCCGCTCGAGACGACTGTGATCGACCCGTGCAAGGTCGTGACGGAGCTCGAGCCGCTGTTGCGCCGGGCGCTCAGCTCCAAAGTAGCGCTGCGTGTTGAATTGCAGCCGGATGCCGGCAGGGTTCGCGCGAGCACCGCGCAGCTCGAGAGCGTGATCGTGAATCTCGCGATCAACGCGCGCGATGCGATCGAGAAGAAGGGCACGGTGACGATTGGCGTGCAACGAGTGCGGCTCACGGCGTCCGACGCAGCGCTGCGCGGACTCGCAAAGGCCGGGGAGTACGTCAACGTGCGCGTCGCCGACGACGGCAGCGGCATACCCGCCGACACGATCGGCAAGGTGTTCGAGCCCTTCTTCTCCACCAAAAAGGATCGCGGCGGCACGGGACTCGGGCTCAGCATGGTCCGCTGGTTCGCGGAGCAGGCGGGCGGTGCGATCGCTCTGGACAGCGCCGTCGGTCGAGGCACGACCGTGGCGCTGTTCTTGCCGCTTTCGGTCGAGCAAGTCGTCGAGCAGAACGACAAGACGATGCCTTTGTCGACGCTGCCGACGGGCAACGAGCGCGTCGTAGTGCTGGCGCCCGACGAAGCCGTGCGGGCGACGGTCCGGCAGATCTTGCAGGTGCTCGGTTACGACGTCGAGATCGCTGGCGGCGACGAGGAATTGCTCGACACGCTAACCGCGAAGCGCGCGGACTTACTGATCGTCGACGGGCCGGCGCGCGACGACGCGACCTTTCTGGCACGCGTGCGCAAGACGAACCCGGCGATGAAAGTCGTCGTGACGGCGGAAGGGCAGCGCTTGCGCGAACGAAGCTCGTCGTCGAGCGGAGTCAGTGTGCTCGCGAAGCCGTTCTCGTTGGCCGAGCTCGCGGGCGCGGTCCGGCAGTCGCTCGACGCGCGCGGCGACGCACCGGCGCGATCCTAGCCGCTGCCAGCGGCGGACTCGTCGAGCAGAAGCATCGTCAGCCTCTCGAGCGCTGCCGTGAGGCTGCGCATGGCCGACAGTTGCTCCGGGGTCAGCGCGCTCAACGCGTTCGCGAAATGGTGCAGCCGCTGTTGTTGCGCGCGAAGGTATGCGCGCCGGCCCTTGGACGTCGCACTCACCAGCACGCCGCGGCCGTCGTTCTTGTCTTCACTGCGCTTACACAGACCTTCGTCGACGAGGGCGGAGACCATCCGTGACATCGTCGCCGGCCGCACCATCTCCTTGTCCGCCAGCGCGGTTACGGAGATCGGTCCTCGCTTATCGATCACCGCCAGCGCGCTCAGCCGCTCGGGCGTCATGCCTTGCGGTAGCTCCATGTTGCGCAGTTGGCGCGTCAGCCGCGAGAACTGATCGTGCAGCTGAGCTGCAATCTCGGAGGTCTCGCTCTCCGCGTGTCGTTGTGCAGTCATTTGACCGGCTTACCCCTTGTTATTAGCGCGCGCCAAAGGACGGCAACGCTTTCGTTCTTGGAATGTGTGCTGTGCCAATGCAGATAGATAGTTCGACCCCGCGACGATCTTACGCCAAGTGGGACTGCGCTCGTCCACCAAAAAATCGGGTTTTGGGACCACATTCCCTATCCCTGCGTCGCTAGAACGACAGCGTGAAGCGGAAAGATGTGAACCGCTCCGGCACGACGGTCGGGTTTTCGGGGTCGATGTCCTGGTAGCGAAAGTCCTTGTCGAACAAGTTGTCGACGTTGAGCGAGAGCAGTCCGCGGCGCTTCGGGAGCCGATAGCCGAGCATTGCGTCGGTCGTCCAGAACGTGTCCTGACCTGGCTCGAATCCACCGACCGCGGACGCGAACGCGCCCTCTTGATGGTAGTGCGAGACGCGGAGGCCCGCGCTGAGCCCGGAGCGGCCGAAGTAGCGAGCCTCGAGCGGCAAGCGGCGCAGCTTCATATCGGTGAAGAAATACGGCGAGCGCTCGTCCGCCGTGAACTTCCCGACCTCGTAGCGCGCACTGAAGCTGACGCTCGGTCGTGGTGCCCAGTAGAAATAGGAGCGCGCGCTCTTCTCTTGCGCCGGTCTGCGGAAGACGTCCGTTGGACCAGCGGCGTCGACGATTTGCGCCTGGACGTCGCGCTGTACCAGCTCGACGCCGGCGAACATCGCGGCGGACAGCCTGCCGTCGAGACCTAACCCATAGACCGTCGCAGTGTCGCCGTTCGACGTGAACAGGAACTGGTTGAAGCCCGAGACCTGGATCGGCTCGAGGCGGGGTTGCGCGTTCTGCTTCGACGTCGAGAAGTTGTAGGAAAGCGTCTTGAAGGCTGCCGCCCGTAGCGTGAGCGCGTCATCCGCTACCCAAGTCACGCCGAGCTTCGGATCGAGTCTCGTTAGGTCGGCGTAGGCATCTTTGACCGAATCGGCCGCCGCGCCGGCCGTGAGCGTCAACCCCGGTGTGACGGCGATGTCCGCGTACGAATAAGCCGAATCCTGACGGGCGTCGAGATCCGTTTGGCCCGGCGGCAGAATAGCCGTGTCGCCGGTGACAATTCCCGTTTGACGCATCGACAGAATGCCGCTGCGAACGTTCCAGCGCGGCGCGGAGTGGATGTGCTGAATATCCGCGCCATGGACGTAGAGGCTGTTGTCGAGCGCAATCGGCCCCAGCATCAACGTTCCGCGGTCTTGCTGATATACGAGAGTGCCGAACAGCGTATCGCCGTTGTCGAGGCGCCTTCGACCACCGACGCGAACTGTGTCGGCCGAATCGGTCTGCCTTCCATCGTTGTGGATGGTCGGATCGAACAGCATCGCGAGATCGCCGTGGTCAAACTCGTTCGAGCGCAGCTCGGCCTGAATGGTCGAGCGGTCGTTCGGGCTGAACTGGATGAACGCGTTGTAGATCTTCTCGCTGAAGTCGTCGTTCTCGCGGATGCCGTCGCTCGAGTAGCGGAACTGTCCAACGCTGTACGACAGGCGGTCGTGCAGGCCCGCGAGAACGAGGTCGTCGCCGAACGTGTCGTTGGCGCCCGCGACGGAAGACATCTCGAAGCGCAGACCGTTGGCGGTCACGAGTGGCGAGAACTCGCTGAACGCGAGCTCGCTCGGGCCGGCACGGTCGGCATGCAGCGACCCGATTTGCGCGAGTTGCGGCTGGATCGGCGTGAGATTCAGCGGTTGGAGCAGCTGCGATGTCAGCAGCTCGCTCACTCGAGCGAGCTCGTGACGAGGCTCCGTCCCGTACACGTCCGCAAGCAGACGATGCGCGGCGTAGTCGATAGGGTCGGTCTGGGTCGCCGTCCAGCCCTGCACCATGGCGAGCTGCTCGAAGCCGAGCTCGCGCAGCACGTGCGCGGTGCCCGCGCTACGCGTAGCCAGGTCCGCATCCATTGCGAGCCGCGACTGGAACGGCGCGCGATTATCGTTGCGGTCCTTTGCCGCGAGCAAATCGTCGAGAGCCTCGACGGGCCGATTCCGGCTCTGCTTAACGAGCGCGTCGTAAAGCCAGGGCGTCGGGTCGGCCGGATCGAAGCGCTTCGCGAGCTCGAGCTGGCTCGCCGGCAGCTTGCTGCGCTGCTCCGCGTCGTAGGTCTTGCCCATATAGCTGCGCACAATCGAGCTCGACGGGTCGAGCGCGACCGCGACTTCGAGATGCTGGCGGCCGGCGACGAAGTCGCCGCGCTGTATCAGTGCGAGCGCGAGTCCGAGCTGCGGCAGCGGGGCGCCTTGATCGAGCGCGCTCGCGCGTTCGAAAGCGTCGATCGCGCCGTCGAGATCGACGCGACGCAGTGCGATGAACCCGAGCACGCTGTGCGCATAGCCGAGAGACGGCGCGAGCTCGATTGCGCGCTGCGCGCTTTCGAAGCTGGCCGTCGAGTCGCCGAGGCCGAGCTCGAGCTCCGCGCGGCGGGTCCACGCGATCGCGTTGTTCGGCGCGCTGGCCAGCGCGCTGAGCACGTTCGCGAGCGCGCCCGGGACGTCGCCATCAGCGGACTGCACGTACGACAGCGCGATCAAAGCCGGCGCCGCGCCCGGCGCGGTGGCGGTCGCCGCTTGCGCACGCTCGCGAGCGGTGGCGATGTCGCCATGGCCGAGCGCATCGATCGCGCCGAGAGCCAGGACGATCGGGTCGCCGGGTCCTCTCCGCGATGCGGCGACGAGATCCGCTTCGGCGCCTTCGAGGTTGCCGTGCTCGAGGCGGGCGGCGGCGCGCGAAGCGAGCCATGCTGGGTCGTTCGCGAGCGACGCGGGCGGCTCGGCGGCGGGGTCGGGCAACGCGCCGTCGAGTATCGCGGGGAAGTAGGCTGCCCAGCGCATCAAGTCGATCGGCTCCTCGATCGCGGACGCCGACGGCGTCTCACCGCCGTGGGCAGTTGCGACGAAGCCGCTCGGCACGTCGATGCGACCGGCCGCGTTCGTGACTTCGACTTGGCCCTCGAGTACCGCGACGGAGGTGCGCTGCTCGACGTCGTCGACGCGGATGTCGAATTCGGTGCCTTTGAGGCCGGCGTTGACGTGCGGTGTGTTGAACCGGAGCGAGCGCGGGTCGCGGCTGATCACGTGGATCACTCCGCGGAGCAGCTTGAGAAGCGAGCCGACGCCGTCGTCGGGCTCCGCAAGCGTCAACGTGGAGTGCTGGTCGACGCGGATGAGGCTCTGATCTGGCAGACGCAGCGTCGCGCGACTGTACCCTTGCACGCGCACCGCGTCGCCAAGGCAGATGATCGCCTCGCGCGCGATCGGCGTCCAATCGGCGGTGCCGGCGCGCTGAACTTCGATCTCGCCCTCCGCCGCGACCAGCTCGGCGTGCCAGTCGTTGCAGTCGCGCGCCGGCGCCTGCGCCTGCGCTCGCGCCGTTGTGATCAAAGTCGCCCCGACGAGCGCAACGAGCAGCGCGGCAAATCGGGGTCGACGCTGATGGACGACGCGAGAAGAGGCCTTCGGCATTCCGCGCGCGTGGCTGCGAGCCATCAAGGACCTTTTGTTGTTATATGAGTCGGCACCGAACTGTGGGTCCCCTGGTGCCGACACTCGTAAAGCTATGAACGGCTAAAGAAGTCTAAGGGCGCGAGGTAGGGTGTCAAGCGTGGGCGCGGGCATGGGATGATCGCCTGCTCGGGCGAACCCGGGTAACCGAGAACACATTCCGACCCCGATAGCCGTGCGAACCGATACCGTCCGATCTCGCCGAGCGCGCGCCGCCGCCGCCGCCGCCGGCCTGGCAGTCGCCGGCTTGGCGCTGAGTCTCGTTCCGCCCGTGCTGCGCCTGGACGAGAGCCTCGGCTTGGGATTGCTGTTCGCTGTCCGCGGCACTGTGGCGCCGCCCGCGCAGGTCGTCGTCGTGTCGATCTCCCGCGACTCGGCCACTGCCGTCGGGCAGCCGGCAGAGCTCGATCGCTGGCAGCGTGCGCGGCACGCGGAGCTCATCGATGCGCTCACCGCGGCGGGAGCGGAGGCCATCGCGTTCGACCTCTTCTTCGAGGAGCCTCGCCCCGACGACACGCAGCTCGCGGACGCGATCGCCCGGGCGGGCAACGTCGTGCTCGGCGAACGGATCGTGCAAGACCCCGCCGGCAACCCGTCCGCGCCCGTCGGGCTCATCGAGTCGGGCGTGCCACCGACCGAGGCTGTCGGGCGCGCCGCCCTCGGTTCCGCGCCCTTCGCCTTGCCCACGGTGCCATTCGCGGTCGGGCAGTTTTGGACATTCGGGCCATCGGGCGACCTGCCGTCATTGCCGGCCGTGGCGCTGCAGGCGTACCTGCTTCGCTATTACGACGAGCTCGGCGCATTGCTCGCGACCACGCGCCCGAATCTGCGCGTGCCGACGTCGCGCGCGGAGCTTGTGGGTACGAACGATCTTCCCGCCGGGATGCGCGCGCTGCGCGCGGCGTTTGCGAGCGATGTTTCGTTGGCCTCCGATCTGCGCGCCAAGCTCAAGAGCCGGGGTGCCGATGAAGCGTCGACGGCATTGGACGCATTGCTCGGCCTCTATTCCGGCGCGGAGAGCCGCTATCTCAACTACTACGGGCCCGCGCGCACGATTCGAACGATCCCGTTCGACGTCGCCACGCGCTCTGAGACGAATCTCGATCTCAAGGGCAAGATGGTTTTCGTCGGCGGCTCCGAGCCGCGACAATCCGAGCAGCAAGACTATTTTCATTCGGTGTTTTCCGAGCAGACCGGCGCGAACCTGAGCGGCGTCGAGATCGGGGCGACAGCGTTCGCGAACCTGCTCGAGCAGCGCTCGATCGTCGCGTTGCCTATGTCGGCGAGCCTGCTGCTCGTCGCGCTCTGGGGCGTAGCGCTCGGAGTCTTCGTCGTCGGCGCGTCGACGTCCAGGGCGTTCGTGCTTGTGGCGGTGGGCAGCGCGCTCTACTTCGCGTGGGTGTACTGGCAGTTCGACGCGCACGGCGTGTGGTGGCCGCTTCTTGTGCCGCTGGCGCTGCAGCTGCCCCTGGCCGCCGCGCTGGCAGTGCTGCTCAACTATGCCGAGGTCTTGCGGCAGCGCGAGCTGATTCAGGTGGCGCTCGGCCGCTACGTGCCGCAGGACGTGGTCCGGCGGCTCTCAGAGCAGAACGCTCGCACATTGCCCGAGCGCCGGCTGCTCCAGGGCGCCTGCCTGTGCACGGACGTCGAGAGCTACATGAGCGTGGCTGAGACCTTGAACGCGCACGAGCTCGCCGACCTCATGGACGACTATTTCAACGTCCTATCGCGCGTCGTGAAGGAGCACGGCGGCTTCGTGGTCGATGCGGCCGGCGACGCGTTGGTCGCTGTTTGGGCGGCCGCGGGGCCGTACGCGGAGTCCCGGTTACGCGCGTGCCGCGCCGCTCTCGGCGTCATTGCGGCTGTCGAAGAGTTCAACGCGCGTCGCGCGCCGCGACTGCCGACGCGGGTGGGCGTCGATTCAGGCGAGCTGTTGCTCGGAACCTTCGGTCCCGAGCAGCGAGTGGGCTACCGCGCAATCGGCGACATTGTGAACACCGCGTCACGTCTCGAAGGGCTCAACAAGATCCTCGGCACGCGCGTGCTCGTTTCGGCCGCGACGCTCACCGGTACGTCCGAGCTTGCTGCCCGGGATCTCGGCAAGTTCTTGTTGCGCGGCAAGAGCACGCCGTTGCGCGTGCAAGAGCTCCTGGGTGCGGGCGAATCGGCCCGTTGCCCGCCGGCCGAGGCTTTCGCCGCCGCGCTCGACGAGCTCGGCGGGGCGCGGTGGGCGGAGGCGCACCGCGATTTCGCTATTCTCCATGAGGCGTTTCCGAAAGACGGGCCGACCGCCTTCTACGCTGCGCTGAGTGCGGATTACGCGAGCGCGCCGCCGCGCAATTGGACGGGCGCGGTCATGATCACGGCGAAGTGACGGCGCGCCGCTAGGACAACCAACGCTTCGGCGGGGCGGAGTCGAACGAGCTCAGGAGTCCACGAAACTCCGTGCTGATCGCGACGTTGCGCTCGAGGTAGCGAATCACGTCGTCGACGCCGGCGACGCACTCGTTCTTCGACGCAGGATCGCGCTCGAGCAACTCGCGCAGCATTTGCTGCGTCTTGTCCTGCACGGGGAGCGGCACGAGCGATAGGAGGTCGACGATGCGCAGGATCTTCTCCTGGTCCTCCCTCGGGAGCCGCTCGACGGTACGCACCAACCGCAGAACGTCTTCGGACACCGCCATGCCACACCTTCTCGTTGCCGTGATCGTCGCTTTATGTAGCAGAGCCGCAGCCCATCCGCTGTCAAGCAACTGACAGAAAGTGAGAAAAGGCGAGAAGTGTCGTCCGCACGACAGTCCGGAGACACGATTGCTGAGACTCTTCGCCGCGAGCCGCGAGCACGGTGCTCGCGAGCACAAGTTGAGGAGATGAAGATGAAGCGCGTGCGTACCTTGATCGCGGCTATGCTACTGACGATCCCCGTTTTGTCTCTGTCGGCCGCGACCCCGGCTGATTATTCCACTCGCGTCATGCGCGACAGCCCGATGCCGTCGCCCCAGACGGGCTACTCTTGCTGGTGGATCGCCGGGCACTGGATATGCTTCTGAGCGGCTAGCGCTAGCCGGTCTCGATGACACGGCGCAAGGCCTCGGGATTCCTGATCACGATTCGGGAATTCCCGAGGCTGACCCAACCGTTGTTGCGCCATCGGCTCAGATTCTGATTCACGATCTGGCGCGAGATGTTGAGGAAACGCGCGAGATCCGACTGAGAGATTCGCAGCTCGAGCTCGCCGACGCTCGTCGAGCGGCCGTGCAACGACGCCAGGATCAAGAGCCGCTTCGCGAGCCGCGCGGGGCTCGCGAGAAATGCGGTCTCCTCGACGAGTGCGCTGGTCCAGCGCAAGCGCTCGCACAGGAGCTTTAGCAGCTGGATCGCGAGCCGCGGCTCGCGCTCGAGCAGCTTCAGGAAGTCCGAGCGCTTGATCACGATCAACGAAGTATCCTCCAGCGCGAACGCTCCGGCGGTTCGCGGGAGTCCGTCCATCACGGCGACCTCGCCGAACGTGTCGCCCGGCTCCATGATGTTCAAGAACACCTCTTGGCCCGGCGCGCCGCTGGCGCTGATCCGCACTTGCCCCGCGACCACGCCGAACAGCGCGTCGCCGGGGTCGCCCTGCGCGAAGATCACTGCGCCCTTCGGGTAGTTGCGCCGGGTCGCGAGCGCGGCGATGCGCTCGAGCGCGGAGTCCGGCAAGCCGCGAAACAGGAAGTTCTTCTGGAGAACGACCTTTGCGCTACGCGCGCTTACTGCGGACGCTGACACGGCAGGAGTTTTGACGTCGATTGCTGGGTGCATCCGTCGGCATTCATTGCGCGCGGCTGCCTCGTTCTTGTTGCGACAATTTAGCACGAGAACCCTTTGTCGGACTGCTAACCGCCCTGCGCATTCCACTAGAATGGCACCATCTGAGCGGAGGTGCGGATGTCCGAACGGTACCGCGGCGTGCCGTCGTCCCTGGCCG
>Ga0335076_10005333_pt1 | contig 13004 bp, 12 predicted proteins | sample Lox_Sample_25_FD_206717 | JGI IMG/M metagenome (GOLD analysis project Ga0335076, IMG submission 206717) | Soil microbial communities from Loxahatchee National Wildlife Refuge, Florida, United States - Lox_Sample_2.5 | ecosystem: Environmental > Terrestrial > Soil > Wetlands | place: USA...
TGCGCGAGACGCTCGGGATACAAGAGCTTCTCGTAGACACTGGCATCCGCCGCACCGCCGCGCACCGTGAAGTCGTCGCCGACGATCGCGACCGGCCGCGCGTCGATCATGCCGTGTCCGACGACCTGGTTGGCCGGCGTGAAGTCGACTAGCTCCGCACCGTCGTAGCGCGCCGCGCCCGCGACGGTGCCGACCTCGCGGAACGATCCTGCGTCCAGCAGGCGATCGATGCGCTCGCGCACCGTCAGCTTGCCGTTGGCGTGCTGCCGCTCGACTTTCTCCGCGCCGCCCATCCGCGACGCGAGCTCACGCCGGCCCGCGACATCCTCGAGTTCCTTGTCCCAAGTCAAGCAGGTGTCTCCGGAAATGATGGCCGCTTATTGCACAGATCCACCGGAGCAGCAAGATTGCCGGGTGGTGCCGAATGGCTGGAGGGTTCGAATCCCGAACGACTCGAGAAGCACTCGGAAAGGCGCCTTCTCGCCCGCTAGCGCGGCAGCGCGGCGAGTGGCACGACCTGGATCAGTTCCCCGGCTTGATAACGAGCTCGCGGGCCGGCCGCAATCAGGACGTCGGCTTCGGCGACAGTCCGCAGCATGCCTGCGCCCTGTTTGTCGAGCGGGCGCACGATCGAATCACCGGCTGGATTGCGTTCCAGGCGGCCGCGACGGTAATCGATGCGACCGCTGTTGCATGCGAGATCGATGGCGAGTGGCAACGGGAGGTGCGCCGGAATGATCGCACGCCCTCCTGCGAGATGTCGAAGCGCGGGCAGCGCGATCAAGTGAAACATCACGAACGCGGACACCGCGTTGCCAGGCAGGCCGAACAGCGCGACGGGTTCATTCCCCCCACCGATCTCAGCGAACACGATGCCGCGCCCGGGACGGATACTGAGCGGCAGAAATCGCATTGACTCCGCCTTGCGGACCACATCGGCGTCACCTTGCGCCGATCCACCGCTGACGATGAGTGCGTCGACCGGGGCGCTGCGCGCGCGTTCGAGCAGGTGTGCGAAGTCGGCCGGTTGATCGCGGCAAATGCCAAGGTCCGTTATCGCGAAGCCGGCGGCGCGGCACGCACCGCCAAGCAATTGCCGGTTGGCGTCGTAACTGCCAACGGCGGACAACGTTGCAGGAGGATCGGCCAGTTCGTCGCCGGTCGATGCGATCCCGACACGCAACTGCCGAAAAACCTCGATCCGCGTGACGCCAACGGCAACGGCGAGTGCCAGCTCGGGTGCGAATAGCGTGGTGCCCGCGGCGAGAACCATTTCGCCGGCTCGGACGTGCTCGCCGCGCGCGCGCACGTTGAGCCCTGCTGCAACCGAAACTGGAAAGGAAATCCGTCCGGCTTCAAGCGAGACGTCTTCCTGTCGGATCACGGCGTCTGCACCCCGCGGAAGCGGAGCACCAGTCATGATCCGCACCGCCGTACCCGGGGCAATGCTCTGGTCGTAGGCGTGCCCTGCAAGTGCGACACCAGCCTCTTGCAGTGACGCGACATCGGAACAATCGGCCGCGCGCACCGCGTAGCCGTCCATCGCTGAGTTGGCGAAGGGCGGCAAATCGATCTCCGCAACGACCGGTCGTGCGAGAACACGCCCGGCCGCGGTGCCGATACCGGTCCCTTCGGTCTGCACGACTGGAGCGAACCTGCGGCAGAGGACGTCGACCGCGGCTTGCACGTCGAGCTCGCGTGCAACGGGTTCGTTCATCGTTCCGTCACTGGAAACTATGAACGCGGTGCGAAAGGCGCGGACGTCAAATGACGTGCCACGCGGCTCACCCGCCGATGTACGACATCTCGACTTTGTTGAGGCCCGTCGTCGCCTGGCCACGCAGTTCGGAATAGCGATCCGCGCGCGCTCGCCAGATTGCCGCGATCGCGGTCGACAACTGCGCGTCATCGGCATCGGCGCGAAGCAGTGCGCGCAGGTCGTGGCCCTGCTGCGCGAACAGGCAAAGATAGAGCTTGCCGTCAGTCGAGAGGCGCGCGCGCGTGCAGTCGTGGCAAAACGCCTGCGTGACGCTGGCGATCACGCCGATCTCGCCGCTGCCATCGCGATATTCCCAGCGCTCCGCGACTTCACCGACATAGTTCGCTTCGACGGCGCGCAAGGGGAATTCGCTCTCGATGCGCCTGACGATCTCCGCGGCGGGCACGACGTCATCGAGTCGCCAGCCGTTCGAGGTACCGACGTCCATGAACTCGATGAAGCGCAGGATGTGGCCGCTTCCCTTGAAGTGGCGCACCATAGGCAGGATCTGGTCGTCGTTGACGCTGCGCTGGACGACCATGTTCACCTTGATCGGACCGAGGCCGGTCGCGGCGGCAGCGTCGATCCCCGCGAGCACGTCCGCGACCGGAAAATCCACGTCGTTCATGCGGCGGAACACCGCGTCGTCGAGTCCATCGAGCGAGACCGTCACGCGCCTCAGTCCCGCATCAACTAGCGCGCGCGCCTTGCGCGCGAGGATCGATCCGTTCGTCGTCAGCGTGAGATCGATTGGTGCGCCGGCGGGGGTGCGCAGTGTCGCGAGCATGCCGACCAAACGCTCGACGTTCTTGCGCAGCAGAGGCTCGCCGCCCGTAAGGCGAATCTTCTCGACTCCGTGCGCGACGAACAGGCGCGCGAGCCGGGTGATCTCTTCGAACGTCAGCAACTCGCCGTGCGGAAGGAACTTATAGTCGTTGTCGAAGACTTCCTTCGGCATGCAATAGGTGCAGCGGAAGTTGCACCGGTCGGTGACCGATATCCGCAGGTCATGCAAAGGGCGGTTGCGCCGATCCAGTACACGTCCGGTCGGCTGCTCGACGTCTTCGCGTGCGGGCAGCCGGATCCGCACGCTGCGTGCGTCCGTCAGCGGGATGATGCGATCGGTCATGGCGCCATGTTAACGACCGAACGTCGTTCAGGCTCGTTCGGGAGATTCGAAAGAGACGGCCGGCGGCCGGCCGTCTCCTGGCAGTCAGGCAACCGGCGGTGCCGAACTGTGCCGTGTTTCAACCTGCACCAGCGGACCTTGGTCGAGAGGTGGCAAGACCGCCCTTTCGCGCGGTACATGCGGCGCACGCGGCTCTGCCGCGATGCGCGCCTGCACCTGCGCGAGTTTCTCCGCGTTGGTCTGCGCCAACGTCATGCCGGCGGACTGCAGCACCGGAAGCAACTGCTCGAGGGGAAGCGGCGCTGCCATGGCGCGAGAAAGAGCGACGGCCGGTGCCTGGGGTGCCGTGTCCTGCAGGGGCAATGCTTGTTGCGCCGGCATCGCGATCGGTGGCGGAACGACGGGCGCGGCAACTTGGGGCGCGACCGCGTCGACGACCGGAGCACGCACCGCGACTTCCGGCTGCGCTACTGCGGCCACCGGCGTCTCGTCGGCTTCCATCTCGTCCTCATTGACGGCGGTCGATCCGTCCTCGGGACGCGCCGCACTTCCTTCGCCTCGACCGCCGCGACGCCGCCGGCGCCGGCGCCCGCGCCGTTCCTCACCCGCTTCACCGCTCGCAGGAGCAGCTTGACCATCTGGCGCGGCTGCATCCTGGACCACCGCCGGCAACGGAGCGGGGGATTCAGTCACAGTAGACGCGGCTGATTGGGCAAGTCCCTTCGCCTCGGCAACCGTTGCATCCGGAGGTACGACAAGTCCATCCTTGGGTGGCCGTGGACCACGATCGCGCCGGCGCTCGTCGCGGCGTTTCTGTTCGTCGCCGCGGCCTTCGCCCTGCCGCGGGTTGGGTTCCGCCTCGCGCTGTCCCTCGGCTTGCGATTCGACCGCCGCGCCGCGCTGTTTGCCGTCGCGGCGTTGTCGCTCGTCGCGCCGTCCATCTCGATTTTGCTGTTCCGCCTGGGCGTCGCGTTGTCCCTCGCGCGACGCATCGCGCTGGCCGTCACGCTTGCCATCACGTCCGCGGTCGCCGCGTCGGTTGTTGCCGCGTTCACCGCGGTCGCCACGATCGCGCCGCTGGTCACGGCGGTCGTCGCGACCCTGGCGCTCGCGTACGTCGCTCTTCGGTGGCGCTGCCGCCGGGGCCGCGGGCGCTGCTGCCACGAGCGGCGCTGGTTCGCCAGTGATCCAGCGCTTGACGCGGGTCCAGAACGTGGCCTCGGCGACCGGAACGATGATCTGCGGCGAGGCCGTCGGAGGTGTCGCCGGCATCGGCGCCGCGATCGGCGCAGGCGTCTGCGGGAGGATGCCGCGCACGACGGCTTCCTGCTTGGGCCGCGCACGTTCGCCGTCGCCCTGGGGGCCGCCGTAGGTGATCTCGGTCGCCGGCGCTTCCGCGCGTTCGAAGCTCGCCTTGGTCGATTCGAGGCGTTCATCGTCGTGGCGCAGGCGTTCGACTTTGTAGTGCGGCGTCTCGAGGAATTTGTTCGGGATCAGCACGATCGAGACGCGCAAGCGCGCTTCGAGCTTGGCAATGTCGACGCGCTTTTCGTTGAGCAGGAACGTCGCGACTTCCACCGGCACCTGCGCGTGGATCGCCGCCGTGCCTTCCTTCATCGCCTCTTCCTGCAGGATGCGCAGGATGTGCAACGCGGAGCTTTCGGTGTCGCGTATCACACCGACGCCGTTGCAGCGCGGACACGTCACATGGCTGCCTTCGTTGAGCGCGGGACGCAGGCGCTGGCGCGACAACTCCATCAAGCCGAAGCGCGAGATCTTGCCCATCTGTACCCGGGCGCGGTCGTAGTGGAGCGCTTCCTTGAGACGTGTTTCGACGGCACGCTGGTTCTTGCCGTCCTCCATGTCGATGAAATCGATGACAATGAGCCCGCCCAAGTCGCGCAAACGCAGTTGCCGTGCGACTTCGTCCGCCGCCTCGAGATTCGTCTTGGTGGCCGTTTCTTCGATATCCGCGCCCTTGGTCGCGCGCGCGGAGTTCACGTCGACGGCCACCAGCGCTTCGGTGTGGTCGATCACGACCGCGCCACCGGACGGCAGCGGCACCGTCCGCGAGTACGCGGTTTCGATCTGGTGCTCGATCTGGAAACGCGAGAAAAGCGGTACGTCGTCCTTGTAGCGCTTCACGCGCGCGACCATGTCGGGCATCACATGCGCCATGAACTGGCGCGCCTGTTCCGCGATCTCGTCGGTGTCGACCAGGATCTCGCCGATCGACGGATGGAAGTAGTCGCGAATCGCGCGGATGACCAGGCTGGATTCCTCGAAGATGAGGAAGGGCGGCGAATTCAGCCGCTTGTTCTTCTGGCCGTCGGTCGAAGAGTCGCGGGTCGAGTTCCCCGCGGGGTCGCGATACATCGGCGTGGCCGCGTCGTCGATCGCATGCCAGAGTTGCAGGAGGTAGTTGAGGTCCCATTGCAACTCCTCGACCTGCCGCCCGATCCCCGCAGTGCGTGCGATGACGCTCATGCCGTTCGGAAGTTCGAGCTTGTCGACCGCCTCGCGCAGTTCCTGCCGGTCTTCTCCTTCGACCCGCCGTGACACGCCGCCGCCGCGCGGGTTGTTCGGCATCAAGACGAGGTAGCGCCCGGCGAGCGAAACGAAGGTCGTCAGGGCCGCTCCCTTGTTGCCGCGCTCTTCCTTTTCGACCTGGACGATCAGTTCCTGGCCTTCCTTCAGGGCGTCCTGGATGCGCGCATTGCGCACGTCGACGCCTTCCTTGAAATAGACCCGGGAGATTTCCTTGAAGGGGAGGAAGCCGTGCCGCTCTTCGCCGTAGTCGACGAAACAGGCTTCCAGCGATGGCTCGACGCGGGTAACGATGCCTTTGTAGATGTTCGACTTGCGCTGTTCGCGGCCAGCGGTCTCGATGTCGATGTCGATGAGCTTCTGCCCCTCGACGATGGCCACCCGCAGTTCCTCTGCGTGGGTGGCATTGAAGAGCATTCTCTTCATTCAGCACTCCTTGCGCCATTTGCGGCGCGGGTGCCGAACCGGGTCGCAGCCCCGCGCTAACGCGCTGGGCGATCGGGCAGAACGTCGGGTTCGTAAAGCGCCGCTCTTGACGACGCGCTTGCGTACCGCCGCGCGGCGCGGGTATCCCGTGCCGGAATGCGAAGAGAAGGTTCGATCTTCACAATGACTTGCGGCTCTGAGGTTTTGCCTTCATCCGTCGCCGGCGATTCTTTTGGCCGGCGCCGAACGTGATTCGACTCGATTCAGCCGGGTCGAGGCTTGCAACACCTGCGACCCATTGGGTTGCACCGACGATGCGCTCGCCGTTACTTCACGGCGCCGTGCACCGCACTCAGCCCCGTCGACCACGAAGGTGGTCTGTCAGGGCAACCGGATCGGTCGCATTTACGCACGGGCCGCAGTTGGCAGCGTGGGCGTCGCTAGAATCCAGTCATGTCGGCCGAGGGTGCCGGGAGGCCCGCGACGCGCCGATCGGGCGCGGGGCCGAACCTGGCTGGCGCCTTTCACCAACAGGCGCCACCTCAGTCCAACGCGGCCGAGTATAGGGAAGATGCAGACCGTCAGCAAAAGACGCCCTGGCGGTGCACCCGGTCCCGAGCGCCCCAAGACGCGATCCCGAACGGGTGAAGCAGTCGCGGCGGATCAGGTTTCGTACGTCACGGTCGACGAGGACAGCGCTGGACAGCGGCTGGACAACTTCCTGTTGAGACTCGCCAAGGGCGTCCCGAAAAGCCACATCTACCGGATCGTTCGCAGTGGTGAGGTCCGTATCAATCGCGCTCGGGCGGCCGCCGAACAGCGGCTTGTGGTGGGCGACCAGGTGCGGATTCCGCCGCTCCGTATCGCCGATCGGCCTGCGCAAGCGCCGGTCCCAGCAACGATGCCGCCTGTGCTGTTCGAGGACGAACACATCCTCGCGGTGGACAAGCCGGCGGGTACCGCGGTTCACGGCGGCAGCGGAGTCTCGTTCGGCATCATCGAGCAGGTGCGGATGGCGCGTCCCCACCAGCCGTTCCTGGAGCTGGTGCATCGACTCGATCGCGACACGTCCGGCATCCTGCTGCTTGCAAAAACGCGGCGCGCACTCGTTGGACTGCACGAACAGATCCGCGAAGCACGGGTCGAGAAGCACTACCTCGTGCTGGTGCACGGCAGCTGGGGCAACCCCCGCCAGCACGTACGCGTCGCGCTGCGCAAGTTCGTAACCCAGGACGGCGAGCGTCGCGTCAGTGTCGATCCGGAAGGCACTCCTGCGCACACGATCTTCACCCTGAAGCAGCGAGCAGGCGGCTATTCGCTGCTCGATGCCGATCTGCGCACCGGCCGCACCCACCAGATCCGCGTGCATCTCGCGCACCTCGGCTTTCCGATCGCCGGCGACGACAAATACGGCGATTTCGACCTCAACAAGGAACTGCAAAAGGGCCAAGGCGGCCCGCGCCTGCGGCGCATGTTCCTGCACGCGGCGCAGACGCGCTTCAACCATCCCGTGAGCAGTGAGCCGATCGACCTTCAGTCGCCGCTGCCCCGGGAATGCGAGGATTTCCTGCGTGAACTCGCCCGCGCTTGAACGCTTCGACCTGGTCGTGTTCGACTGGGACGGCACGCTGATCGATTCGACCACAACGATCGCCAAGTCGATCCAGCAGGCAGCGGCCGACCTGAGCCTGCCGGTACCGGATTTCGAAACGGCATCGCATGTCATCGGCCTCGGCCTTCGTGACGCGCTTGCACTCGCCGTACCGGATCTCCGTCCCGACCAGGCTGCACAGTTCGCTTCGCACTACCGGTATCACTACCTCGCGAATGAGCAGACGCTCGAGCTTTTTGCCGGGATCCGCGAATTGCTCGGCTGGCTGGGGACCGAAATGAAGCTCGCGATTGCAACCGGCAAGAGTCAGGCGGGCCTGCAACGGGCGCTCGAGATCACGCAGTTGGCGTCGCTCTTCGCGGCGACGCGCTGCGCCGACCAGACGAACCCAAAGCCGCACCCGGCGATGCTGCTGGAACTGGGAGCTGAGCTCGACGTTGCGATGGAGCGCATCCTGATGATCGGCGATACGACGCACGATCTGCAGATGGCCAACGCGGCGGGCACGAGCGCAATCGCCGTGACGTACGGGGCGCACCCGCGCGTGCAACTCGCGGCTTTGCGTCCGCTTGCACTCGTCGATTCGGTCGCCGAACTCGACGCCTGGATGAGGGGCGCTTGATCCCGATCTGCGATGCGTCTGAACTGAGCGACGGCGGGCAGGGCGTCCGTTTCGACGTGATCGTCGACGGCGGTCCGGCGACGGGTTTCGTGGTGCGCTATCGCGGCGTGGTCGTCGGCTTTCTCAATCGCTGCTCCCATGTAGCCATGGAGCTGGACTGGCTGCCCGGTTTGTTCTTCGAGGATGAAGGACAGTTCCTGATGTGCGCGACGCACGGCGCCATCTACGAGCCGGCGACGGGGGTTTGTGCCGGTGGGCCGTGCCTCGGTCGTGGCGGCTTGTTGCGGCTGCAAGTGATCGAACGCGACGGCCGCATCTGGTGGACCCCCGACACCTATGTGACCGCCCCGCCGGCCGCTAACGCTTCTTGAGGGCGGCCGCCCGCGGCTTTCCGAGCAGCGCGAATACTGCGGGTCGATGGTGCAAAAGTGGCCGCTGTGGCCGATCGATCGATCGCCATTCGGCAATCGTTCGCGTGACGAGGCTTGCATCGGGCTCGGTCAACGCAACCGCGATCGCGAGCCTCGTGTCGTCGGCGCACCTGCGCAGCAACGCTTCATACAGACGTTCGTTGCGATACGGCGTCTCGATGAACAGCTGCGTCTCGCCGCTTCGCGACGCTGCTTCGAGTGCACCGATCGCCGCCTCGCGCTCACGCGCATCCTGCGGCAGATACCCGACGAAGCGGAAATGCTGCCCATCGAGACCGGACCCCATCAAGGCAAGCAGCAGTGATGACGGACCGACCAGCGGATGGACGGCGAACCCGAGTGCGTGCGCGCGCGCGACGATGCCCGCACCGGGATCCGCAATTCCGGGACACCCCGCCTCGGAGACGATTGCGACATCCTCGCCCGCTCTGAGCGGCCCCAGCCACGCGTCGATCCTGGTCGGATCGGGCTGATGTCCGATTTCCACGATGTCGAGATCCTGCAATGCGACTGGATGGCCGATCGCCTTGAGAAACGCGCGCGCACTCTTCGCGCGCTCGACGAGGAAGTGCCGGGTGTTCCGCGCTGCCTCGATGACACGCGCCGGCAGGACTTCGTCGATCGCCGCGTGTTCCCCGATTGGGGACGGAAGCAGCAGCAGCCGGCCCGATGTCATGGCGGTGGAACCACGACACCACTCGCACGCAGCAGTGTCGTCAATCGAATCAGAGGCAGCCCGATCAGTGCAGTCGGATCGGTCGACTCGACCGATTCGACGAGAGCGATTCCTGCGGCCTCGATCTTCGCGGCCCCGGCGCAGTCAAATGGGGTTTCGAGTCGCAGGTAGGTCTCGAGCGTTTCGATCGACAACGTTCGAAAGCGGACCCGCGTCGGAACATTGTCGGCGGCAAGTGCACCCGTGCGCGTATCGAGCAGAGCCACCGCCGTGTGAAAAATGACTGTCCGCCCTTGCATGCGCTGCAGTTGGTCCAACGCGGCGTCGAAGGCACCGGGCTTGCCGATTGGCATTCCGTCGAGATCGGCAACCTGATCCGAACCGATCACGAGCGCCCCTGAGTGGCGGGGCGCGACCGCTTCGGCCTTGATTTGCGCGAGACGCACCGCGGTCGCTGCGGGCGATTCGCCGGGGCGCGCGCTCTCATCGACGTCGGGTCGATCCACGACGAACGGCGCGTGCAAGCGCGCGAGCAATTCACGCCGATAGCGCGAACTCGAGGCGAGTACGATCGAGCGCACAGTGAACCCTGCCAAACGTCAAAGCGGTGCGGAGTTTAGCCAGCCGTCCCCCGCATCTGCCGAGCAAGGCGCGCACAAGGTCGACGTGTTCGAGCTGGCGCGCTCGCGCGGCTCGGTCAACGGCAAGTTAGCGGTAAATCGCGCGATGCGCCTGCGCGCCGATCTGCGCGACACGTCGGGCGCGATCCAGTACCAGCTGGACGGATTCATCGACGCCCAGAGCCGACCCGCGGCGCGCCTGCATTTGCGTGCCGACCTTCCGATCGTGTGCGACCGGTGCGCGCAGGCACTGGATCTGCCAATCGATGAAATGGTGACCTTCTGCTTCGTGCACGACGAGAGCGAACTGGCGGCCTTGCCCGTCGTGGCCGACGACGAGGCCGAACCGTTGCTTGGAAGCGATCGCTTCGACCTTGACGCCCTGGTCGAAGACCAAGCGATCCTTTGTATCCCGGTCTCGCCGCGGCACGCGCAATGTCCCATCGGAACGACTGACTCCAAGCCTGCGGTTGCCAATCGCAAGGCCGCGCGTCCAAACGCGTTTGCGACCTTGCCGGCGCTACTCAAAAAGCAGCGGTGACGGGCCCGTCATGTTCCAATTTCGCTCATTTGGCGCGTCCGGTTGGGTACAATCGCGGACTTTTCTTTGCCTCCCCAAGGGGTTGCCATGGCAGTCCAACAGAACAAGAAGTCGGCTTCGCGGCGCGGAATGCATCGCGCGCATGACTTTCTCGCCAATCCGCCCACCGCGATCGAACCGACCACCGGTGAAGTCCACCGCCGCCACCATGTCAGCCCGAACGGCTACTACCGCGGCAAGAAAGTCGTGCAGAGCAAGGACGAGCAGTAGGCGCATCGCCCCGTTCGCCGCTGTCGCCCTGCGCGGGCGCAGAACAACCCGGTTGGAACTCGTTCATGACCGTTCGCATCGCCATTGATTGCATGGGCGGTGACCACGGCGTGTCCGTGACGGTCCCGGCGGCGCTGGCGTTCCTGCGCGAGACTGACGGCGTGCGCGTGAGCTTGGTTGGCCGGCGCGAAGCGATCGAACCGCTGCTCAAGAACGCTGGCAAAGTGCTGGAACGTTGCGACGTGCAGCACGCCGAGGAGGTCGTCACGATGGACGACCCGCCTGCGCAAGCCTTGCGGGGTAAGCGCAACTCGTCGATGCGCGTCATGGCCAACCTGGTCAAGCAAGGCGACGCGGATGCATGCGTCAGTGCAGGCAACACCGGAGCTCTGATGGCGATCTCGCGGTTTGTCCTGAAGACACTCGACGGCATCGACCGACCCGCGATCGCAACGGTCGTCCCCAATCAGACGGGCGGCGTCACCACGATGCTCGACCTCGGCGCGAACGTCGATTGCGGCCCCGAGCATCTGCTTCAGTTCGCCGTGCTCGGATCTGCGCTCGTCGCCGCCGTCGATGAGAAGGAGCGCCCCAGCGTGGGCCTGCTCAACATCGGCGAGGAGATGATCAAGGGCAATGACGTGGTCAAGCGCGCGGCTGATCTGTTGCGAGCAAGCCCGTTGAACTTCTACGGCAACGTCGAGGGCGATGACATCTACAAGGGGACCACGGATGTCGTCGTCTGCGATGGATTCGTCGGCAATGTCGCGCTCAAGACATCGGAAGGCCTGGCCCGGCTGCTGGCGGGCATGGTCAAGGAAGAATTCACGCGCGACTGGTATTCCAAGCTTCTCGCATTGATCGCGTATCCGGTGCTGGGCCGGTTCAAGCGGCGTGTTGATCCGCGGCGCTACAACGGCGCAAGCCTGCTCGGGCTCCGGGGCATCGTCATCAAGAGCCACGGATCTGCCGACGCATTCGCGTTTCAGTGCGCGATCCGGCGAGCCTACGAAGCGGCGCGCCACCAACTGCTCGAACGCACGGTCGCGGCGATGCAACCGTTCGCCGCGCAGCTCGCGCAGTCGGCGGCGCCAGCGATGGTCGACGCCTGATCGATCGATGACGGCGCGCTACACGCGGATCGTCGGCACCGGTTCAGCGCTTCCCGCGCGCGCCGTCAGCAACGACGAGTTGGCGCGCGAGCTGGCTCAACGCGGAGTCGAAACATCGGACGAGTGGATCGTCGCGCGGACCGGAATCCGCCAGCGCTACATCGCCGAACCCGGATTGACCACGAGCGCACTTGGCGCGCGCGCCGCACGTGCGGCGCTCGCCGACGCGCGAGTCGATCCGAAAGAGATCGATCTGCTTATTGTCGCCACGTCGACGCCGGACCAGATCTTTCCGAGCACCGCGTGTTTCATCCAGGCTGAACTTGGCGCGACCGGCGGCGCCGCGTTCGATCTTCAGGCTGTATGCAGCGGTTTTGTCTATGGCCTGTCGGTTGCCGACACGATGATGCGCGGTGGTCACTATCGACGCGCGGTGGTGGTTGGTGCGGAGGTCTTCTCGCGCATCCTCGATTGGAACGATCGGACCACCTGCGTTTTGTTTGGCGATGGCGCCGGTGCGGTGGTGCTGGAGACGAGCGACACGCCGGGCATCCTGGCGGCCCGGCTGCACGCTGATGGATCGCAGGCAGCGATCCTGTGCACGGGCGGGCGGGTCGAAAACGGCCGTGTGACCGGTGATCCGTTCTTGCGCATGGACGGCCAGGCTGTCTTCAAGCTCGCGGTCAACGTGCTTGCCGACTCGGCACGCCAGACGCTTGCGGATGCCGACCTGCCAGTGAGCGCGGTCGACTGGCTCATTCCGCATCAGGCCAACGTGCGCATTCTCAATGCCACCGCGAAGCGCCTCGGCATGTCGGAGGACAAGCTCGTCGTAACCGTCGACCAGCATGGCAACACGTCCGCCGCTTCCGTGCCGCTTGCGCTCGATGTCGCACGGCGCGATGGCAGGATCCGCAACGGACAGAACGTGATGCTGCAAGGGGTCGGCGGCGGATTTACATGGGGCTCGGTGCTGGTCCGTTTCTGAACTCGCTCAATCGGCTCGCTCGATGAAGATCGCTTTCGTTTTCCCCGGCCAGGGATCGCAGTCGGTCGGGATGCTCTCCAGCTTCGCAGGCAATGCCGCGGTCGCCGATGTCGTTCAACGCGCGTCGAATGCGCTCGGGAGCGATATCGGACGCCTGATGGCGGAAGGTCCTGCGGAAGAACTCGGTCTCACCGTCAACACACAGCCTTGCATGCTCACGGCTGCCTACGCGATGTACTCGGCGTGGCGGGCTGCCCGTGGTGCGGCCCCG
>Ga0335076_10005335_pt1 | contig 13003 bp, 8 predicted proteins | sample Lox_Sample_25_FD_206717 | JGI IMG/M metagenome (GOLD analysis project Ga0335076, IMG submission 206717) | Soil microbial communities from Loxahatchee National Wildlife Refuge, Florida, United States - Lox_Sample_2.5 | ecosystem: Environmental > Terrestrial > Soil > Wetlands | place: USA: Florida...
CTACCGCTGCCCCTGGAACCTGCAGCACCCCTCCTGCGGGCTCGCCTGCGCCGAGCATCTGCGCAATGTGATCAAGAACGACACCCAGGGCGAGATCGCCGCGATCATCATCGAGCCGATGCAGGGCACGGCCGGCAATGTGATTCCGCCCGACGATTTCATCCATGCGGTGCGCGAGATCGCCACCGAAGCCGGCGCGCTCTTGATCGCCGACGAGATCCTGGTCGGCTTCGGGCGGACCGGCAAGATGTGGGCCTCGGAGCATTTCGGCCTCAAGCCCGACGTGATGACGATCGGCAAGGGGATCGGCGGCGGCTTCCCGATGAGCGGAGTCGCCTCGTCGCTCGAAAACATGTCGGCGACGCCGTTCGGCGAGCCGAGCGGCTCTTCGTCCAGCTACGGCGGCAATCCGCTGGCCGGCGCGGCTGGTCTCGGCGCGATGGAGGCGCTGGAGGAAGACAAGCTCGTCGAGAATTCGGCCCGCGTCGGCGCCGTCATGCTGGAGGCGCTGAAGAAGCTTCAGGACAAGTATCGCTTCATCGGCGACGTGCGTGGGCGGGGTCTGATGATCGGCGTCGACATGGTCGCCGACCGCAAGACCAAGGCGCCGCTCGACAAGAAAATCACCCGCGCGCTTTTCCACGAAGCGCTCGAGCGCGGGCTCATCACCATGTCCTATTCCAACGTCATCCGCATCAATCCGCCGCTGGTCATCAGCGAGGACGAGGCGCTGGAGGGCGTCGCGATACTCGACGAGTCCTTCGCCGCGATCGCGCAGAGGTTCGGGCTCGATTGAGCGGGACGCGAACGCTTCCGGAAACGGCCGGCCCTCCGCCCCCTGACGGGTATCGCAAGTTCCGCCACCAAATTGGCGAAGGCCATTGATGCTCCGGGGCGCGTTCATCGGCTTCGGCAATGTCGCGGCGAACGGGCATCTGCCGGGCTGGCTCGCGCGCGAAGACGCACGCATCGTCGCCGCGACCGACGCTGTCGCTTCCCGCCGCGAGGCCTTCCTCGCCGCCTGCTCCGACGGGCGTTGGTTCGGGAGCGTGGACGACCTCCTAGCGGCGGGCGGCCTCGATTTCGTTGACGTCTGCGCCCCGCCCGGCGCGCATGCGGAGATCGTCGCGCGCGCGCTCGCCGCCGGGCTGCATGTGCTGTGCGAGAAGCCGCTCGTCACCCGCGCCCCGGACGCTCCGAAGCTCGCGGGGGCCGCGGCCCGCGCCGGCCGTGTCGTCCACACCGTCCACAACTGGCTGAAAGCGCCGATCTGCGCGCGCGTGACGGCGCTTGTGGACGAAGGCGCGGTCGGCGCCGTGCGCTCCGTGCGCTGGGCGACGCTGCGCGCCAAGCCCGCAGTCGCAGTCAGCACGCCGGGCGCCGAGAACTGGCGCGTCGATCCGGCGCAGGCGGGCGGCGGCATCCTCATCGACCATGGCTGGCATGCGCTCTATTGCGTCGCCCGCTGGGCCGGCGCGCCGCGAAGCCTCGCGGCCAGGCTCGAGACGCGCCGCTTCCACGAATTCCCGCTCGAGGACACCGCGACCGTCACGCTCGCCAGCGCCGCGGCGACGAGCGAAATCTTTCTCACCTGGGCGGCGGAGGAGCGCGCCAACACGATCGCGGTCGAGGGCGAACGCGGCGCGATCCGGGTTGAGGGCGACGCGGTGATCCTGACCGACGGCGCAGGCGAGAAGCGATGGTCCCGTCCGCCCGCGCTCTCGGAAGGCTCGCATCACCCCGACTGGTTTGGCGGCGTCGTGGACGACTTTCTCGCCGCCGTCCGGGGCGAGCGCGCGAGCAACATTGACGAGGCGCTCTTCTGCGCGAAGGCGATCGACGCCGCGCAGCGCTCGAGCGCGGCGGGTGGGGCCGAGATTGAGATTGTTGCATAGTCGCGAGAGGGCCCCTGGCAAGTGGCAGGCGACTCCCCTCTCCCCTTGCGGGAGAGGGGTTGGGGTGAGGGGTCGCGCGCATGGAGCTGGCATGGACCCCTCATCCGGCGCCAAAGCCCGTTCGAAGAACGGGCGTTCTTCGAACGGCTTTCGCGGCCACCTTCTCCGGCAAGGGGAGAAGGGACAGGGCGAAGCCTCGCGTTTCTGGTTTCAGCGGCGCCCTCAGCGCCATCCGCTCCGCCGCTCGCGGATCGCGAGAGTGACGACGAGGCAGAAATAGACCGGCGCGCCGATCGCCGCCAGCATGAGAAACCAGTTCGACCGCCCAAACAGGGCCAGCAGCAGCACGAGATAGATGAAATCGCGCCGCGAGGCTGAGTCGAGGACCTGCGCCATCGCGCCGTGCGGCTCGGCCGAGACCGAAGTGAACAGCGAGCCCGCGCCTTCTTTCGCGCGCATGAGCCGCCAGTAGACGAATCCCGCCGACCCGAGCGTGCCGAGAACGGCCGCCGCGCCAAGCGCAAGCGGCCAGCCGGCGCCCGCGGCCAAGCTCCAGCCCACGCCCATGCAGGCGAAGATGGCGACGTGGACGACATTGTCGCCCCAGAAATCGAGCACGCCGCCCCAGCGCGATTCGGCGAATTTGAGCCGCGCCAGTTCGCCGTCGCAGCCGTCGAGGATCGAATGGGCGAGAAACAACAGCGCGCCGATCGTCTGCATGAGCGCGCTCGACGAAAGGAAGAACGGCGCCCCCGCGACCCCGACCAGAATCGAAATCACGCTCATCTCATTCGGCGTGATCGCAGTCGGCGCGAGCCGGCGCGAGATCGCGAGCGAGATCGGCCGCTCGACGTGGCGGGCCATGAACCCGTCGGTGTCCTTGACCAGCGAGCGCATCAGCCGCCGCTCGGCCACGCTCACGTCTGCGTCTGTCTCGACGATCATCGGATCGACCCCGGGCGGCGGCGCGGCGGGCGGGCCTAACCGGCGCTCGAGCCGACTCGCGACCGTGCTCAAGTCGCGCGCGCCGCCATCCTCCTCGAACGCCGCCAGCGCGCCTGAGGCCGATGCGGCGGCGACCACCACGATCCGGTTCGGGATCGCCGCCCAGGCCGCCGGTCCTGTCCGGGCCTGCTTGAGCCGTTCGAGCCACGCGGTCTCGGCCAGGATCGCGGCCGGCGCAATGATCAGCGGATGAGCCGCGCCGGGCTTCAGGGTCGAGGCGAGCCGGCCCCAGCCCGCCGCTCTAACTTCCCCCGCCGCCGGACCGGAATCCGCTTCGAGAACAATAGTCTCTGCATAGCCGGCGCGGCGCGCGGCGAGGACCGCGCGCTCGACGAGGCTGAGCCCCAGAATCATCGGCTCGCCGTTCCGCGCCCGCCCGCCGGCGGGCGTCCCGGGCGGAGCGGAGGGCGCCGGGAGCAAGATCAGGATCGGCGCCGCCGCCATCTGGGTTCGGGAATCCAAGCGCCGCTTATCTCCAACTCAACGCTGATTGCTGATAGACGACTGGGCGCCGCGATCGCCGCCATCGGCCGCAATTCGCAGCGAAGCGCGGCCGGACAGGGAGCCCCGTCATTTCACCATCGCTGATCGTCGCTGCGTTCGCCGGTTTTCTGCTGGTCGTCTTTCTCATCGTCGCGAGCGGCGCCGCCGAGGTGGGCTCCGCGATGCTGGTGCTCGGCTGGCGCCTCGCGCCGATCACGCTCTTTCATCTCCTGCCGTTGTCGATCGACGCACTGGCCTGGCGGGAACTGTTGCCGGCGGCGAGTCGCCCCGGCTTTCCCGCGATCGCCTGGATCAAGTGGATCCGCGAATCGATCTCTTCGCTCCTGCCGGTGGCCGGGGTCGGCGGCGACGTCGCCGCGGCGCGGCTCATCAACAAGCGCGGCGTTCCCGGCGCCGAGGCCGCGGGCGCCATGGTGGTCGACATCACCGCCGGCGCGGCCGCCCAGCTCGTCTTTGTCCTGATCGGGGTGGCGCTGCTCGCCTTCCAGTCGAACGCCGACGCGGCGCGCGCGGTGGCGCGGGCGGCGCTGATCGGGGTTGCCGCGTTTGCGGCGGCGATCGCCGGATTTGTGCTGGTCCAGCACAACAGCATGTTCGGCCTCTTCGTCCGCCTCGCCCGCCGCGTCGCGCCGGAGCGGTGGCTCTCGGTGTTCGCCGGCCATGCTTCGGCGATCGACGACGCGGTGACAGCCACGTATCGGCGCCGCTTTTCGCTCCTGCTGGCCGGCGCGCTCCGCCTCGTCGGCTGCATCGTCGGCGCCGGCGAGGTCTGGCTGGTGATGTATTTTCTCAAGCGGCCGCTCAGCGTCGCCGACGCGCTCATTCTCGAGAGCCTCTCCTCCGGCGTCCGCGCGGCGGCGTTCATGGCGCCCGGAGGGTTAGGCGCGCAAGAGGCCGGCATGGTGCTGGTCGGCGCGCTGTTCGGACTGCCGGCCGACATGGCGCTGGCGGTCGCCCTCTCCAAGCGGGTGCGGGAACTGGCGCTCGGACTCCCGGGCCTCGCGGCCTGGCAATGGGAGGAGGGGCGTCATCTCTTCCGGCAGGGCAAGGATCAGGCGGGACAGGCGCCCCCATGACCTCAAAAGCATCTAGTGCGACGGTCCGGACGTGGCCGGAGACGCGGTGGCGGGCGATTCGGTGACCGGCGGCAGGCCGATGGCCTCGCGCAATTGACCCCGACGGGTCTGATACCAGCTCGAGCGCAGGAAGCTGTAGAAGTCGATCGAGGAGTTCTCCGCCTCCTGCCATTGGGCCAGATGCGCCGTCGCCCCCAAGGCGCCCGAGCCGACCGACCACGGCCAGCCGATCAAAATCCCGCCCATCACCCAGCCGACCGGATCAAGCACGGTGTCGACCGCCCCGCCGAACGCATCACGCTGCGTCGAGGGGCCATAGTAAGGCGTGTTCACAAAGGTGCCGGCCGGGACGCCGTAGACGAACATGGTCTGGCCGAAATCGCCGCTCTGTTGCGGCAGCCCTCCCGCGCTGGCGACATCGAACAATCCGCCAAGGCCGAACGTCGTATTGAAGATGATTCGGCCAACAGTGATGCCGGCGGAGTTGAAGCGGCCCTGCAGGATGTTGTTGGCGAGGATCCGCGGCTCTTTCAGGTTCGAGTCCAAATCCTCCAATCGGTCGCGAATCGGTCCCGGCACCTGCTTGACGACGTTGGAGGCCGGATCGAGCACGGTCTGGTTTACCCGCAGAACGCCCCGGTTGAATTGCTCGTTGGGATCGTCGATCGGCAGCGATGCGTCGCGCGGAATGCCGGAGCAGGCGCTGACGAGCCCCGCCAGCGCCAGTGCGGCCATCCGTGCAACCCGCCGTTCGCCGCCACCCATGCGTTGCCGATATCCCCTAGCGCCCGCGCGACCCACCAAGCGCCCCTCGTCCGCCCGAAGGCCGACTCGCGGACGCCAACAAGGTCCGATTCGTGACGAATCCAGACCCAGCGCGGAACAAGGTTAACAGACCGGTCCCGCGCCGACTATCACCCTTTTGCCACACTCTCTTCATCTTTTGAGTCGGCCCGCCCCGCGTCGTCGGGATGGCTCTTCCTCTGCGTCGCCAGAAGAGCCGGCTGGAACAGCACCGCCGCGCAGAGCGTCGTCGCCAGGGACAGCGCCATCAGTTTGCCCATGCTCGAAGTGCCCGGATGGTGGGAAAACCACAGGCTGCCGAAGGCGGTGGCGGTGGCGCAGGCGCTGAAGAAGACGGCCCGGGTCAGGCTCGACTGAAGAAAGTTGGTCTCCCCCGCCCTCCACGCCATCACATAGTAGATCTTGAACGCGACCCCGACGCCGAGCAGCAGCGGCAGCGCGATGATGTTGGCGAAGTTGAGCTGAAGCCCGATCGCCACGCAGATCTCGAGCGTGACAACGATCGCCACCATCAGCGGCACCAGGGTCAGCGCGACGTCGACCCAGCGGCGCAGGGTGATGAACAGGATCAGCGCGATCGACGTCACCGACCAGACCGCGGCCTGAAGGAACGCCTTGACGATGGTCGCCGCCGCCTCGACGACGAACACCGGCGCTCCCGAGGCCTCCGGCGCGACTGTCCGCACCGCATCGACAAAGCGCCGCAGCACAGCGTTGTCGTCGCCGTTCCCGCTTGGCGCGACCTCGATCCTGACCTCGCCGTCCGGGGCGACCCAGTTGCTCTTCAGCGACGGCGGCAGCGTGTCGATCGTCACCTGCTCGGCGGTCAGCAGATCCTGCACTTCCCCGAGCGTGGTCTTGAGCGGCGTGACCAGCACCCGCTCCGCTTCGTTGCGCTGGGCCTCGGGCGCCTTGGCGAGCGCCTCGAGCGCGCTCACCAGGCGGCGCGCCTCCGCCGCGGCCGGGGTGTCGACGCCGTTGGCCGGGCCGGAAAGGTCGGCCGAAGTCTTGCCGATCGCCTCGAGCGTCTCGGCCGCGGTCGGCGCAGGCTTGACCTGCTCCGGCGGCAGCGTGTTCTGGAAGAAGAAGCTCGCGTCGTCGATCAGCGCGAGCTTCTCGTCCTGGTCCTTGGGCACGAAGCTCTCGAGCGTCCTGACTTTCGCCACCTCCTTGAGCTGGCCGAGCTTCTCGGCCATCGCCGAAGCGCTGGCGAGGTCGGGCTCGAGCACATCGATGGTGTTCGGGCTGGTGTCGGGATCGCGCATCAGGTCGAGCAGGGTCGAGACCGATTCGGTCTCTTTCGAGCGCAAATCAAGCGGGTTGAAGTCGAAGCTCAGGCCGCGCAGCAGCGGCAGGCCGAGAATGACGGCGGCGAGCGTCCCGCCGACAATCCAGTTGCGCCGCCGGTCGAGAAAATGGTCGACCGGCGCGAGCGCCTTCCAGCCGACCGGCGCCGGCTCCCCGTGCGGCTTGAGCGTCGAGAGCAGGGCCGGAAGCAGGGTGATGGTGGTCAGGAACGCGATGATCATGCCGGTTCCTGCGATCAGTCCGAGCTCCGAGAGACCGACGTAGGCGGTCGGCAGGAACGAGTAGAAGGCGGCGGCGATCGAGGCGGCGGCGAGCAGCAGCGGGCCGGCGATTTTGCGCGCGGTCGCCTTGAGCGCCGCGCCGAGATCCTCGCTCGCATGGCGCTCGGCGCGGTAGCGGACGCTGAACTGGATGCCGAAATCGACGCCGAGGCCGATGAACAGCGCCGCGAACGCCACCGAGATGAGGTTCAGCGCGCCGACCATCCAGATGCCGATCGCGGCGGTGAAGACCAGCCCGACCGCGAGGTTGACCAGCACCGCGAGCACGAGGCGCGCCTGCCTGAGCGCGAGCCACAACAGCAGGAGAACGACCAGGATAGTGACGACGCCGTTCAGCGCCGCGCCGTCGGCGACGGTGGCGAATTCCTCGTCCGAGAGCGCGACCGAACCGGTCAGGCGCACCCGGACGCCGTTCTCCGACGTCAGCCCCAGTTTGGCGATAGTCGCCCGGATCGCTTCGGTCGCCCGGCCGCCCGGCTTGAGATCGCCGTAATTGAGCGCCGGCTGGATGTTGACGAACCGCCTGAGCTCGGAGGCCTCGGGGGCATGGCCGGTGATCAGCCGGCGCCAGGAAAAAGCGGGATGCTTGCCTTGCGCGACGCCGTCGATCGCATTGGCGATGGCGCTCATCGCCGGCTTCATGTCCTCGAGCGTGGTCTTGCCCAGATGCAGGCCTTCGACCGATTGCGACAGGGCGCCGAGGATCCCGCGTAAGGTCGGATCGGCGGCGAGCGTTCCCAGGAACGGCTGCGCCTTGATCAGTTGCGCCATGTCGCTCTTCACGTCGTCGAGGTCGCGGAAGAGAATGCCGTTGCGGGCGAAGAACTCGCCGCCGTCGGGCCGGGTCACGGTGCGGATCACGTCGGTCTGCGACGCGAGCGCGCTGGTCAGCGCCGCGGCGGCTTCCTCCGCCCCTTCGGCGGTGGTCGCGTCGACGACCGCGATCAGCCGGTCGGTCCGCTGCGGGAAGAGCCCGTTCAGCTTGATCTCCTGCTGGCGCCAGGGAAGCGAGCTCGACAACAGCTTGCTGCTGTCGGTGTCGATGGCGATGTGGCGGGCGAGATAGACGCCGGCGAGCGCCGCCGCGATGAGGAAGGCCGGAATCACCAGCCGCGCGTAGCGGGTCGAGAGGCGCACGAGCCGCCCGACCGCGGCGATGATCACAGCGCTGTCCGTTCTTTCCATGAGAGCCGGGTGGCAGGCCACGGTTCGCGCCGCGAGTCAATCCGGGGATGCGCGGCGCAAACTCGGCAGAACCACAATCTCGCTTCGGCCTTACAGGCGACGCTGAGCCGATCCGCCCTCCCGCTATTTCGGAGAGAGGCGCGGTTTGTTTCCGATCTCCGCGCGATTGCGCGAATTCGCTGCCGCGGGGCGTTCAGGCGACAAAGCGCCTCCCCGGCTCAGGGCATTTCGGGACCGTCATGTCCGAGAGCCCCGATCGCCCCCGGGCGCTAGCCGCACCCCACCGGAACGATCCAACTCGGACGGGGCCGCGGGGTTCCCGCCCGCGAGAAATTTTCTGCGACGTTCGGGACCTGACCGGACGCAAGGCTTCTGGGCGGGCCCAAGTCGGACGCTTACGGGGTAACAGCGGATCTCAGCCAGCCGAGAATCTCCACTGAAACCACCGAAAATGACCCGGAGCCGACACTGAGCAGCCGCATCGCGGGCAACAGGCGCGATGAAGGATTCAGTCCTGCGGGCGAAGGGCCGCTTCGGCGCGCTGCATCATCCGCCGCCATCGCTCGCTTGTCGGCCCGCCCATAAGCAGGAAGTAGCGGACGATCGCGATCGGCAGCCAGGCCTCCATCACTTGCCTCAGCGCCGCTACGGGGTTGCCGGACAGCCGCGCGTACTCGGATTGCGCGGCCGCATTGACCGCAAGCGGCCGCTGCGGATTGTCGGTGACGTCGAGAGCAAACTCGCTCAGGATGAGGTGAGTGAACCCATGATCGAGAGCCGCAGGGGCGCGGATCGTAAAGGTCCAGTCGATCAGCCGCGGACCGTCCGCTGTCATGATCACGTTTTCAGGGTGGATGTCGCCATGGCACAGCCCGTCCCCCGGCTGCTGCAGGCGGTCTATCAGCGCGAGGATGCCGGAGGCGATGTGCTTTGGCACGAAGCAGCCATAGATGTCGTCCGAGAGCCTGAAGGCGTCATCCATCCAGCCGCGCAGATGGAAGGCCTCCGGCGGCGGCGACATCCTGTGAACGGACAGGCCGAGGGACGCAAGGATCGCGCCCGCCTGGGTGAACGTCACGGCGCCGCTGCGCGTGACCTGCAGCAGTGTGGGACCGTCGAGGCGACCGAGCACGATGCCAAAGCGTCCGTCGAGGGTCACCTCGCCGAACACCTCCGGCGCTGGCACGCCGGCGGCGAAAACTGCCCGGGTCATCCGCGCCTCTTGCTGGCTGAGCCGCAGCGGGAAACCTTCCTTGAACAGTTTTACCACCTGACCTGGCGCCCAGGCGTGAATGTCCGCCGTGCCGCCCTGGCTGATCTTCTCCCCGAGGGATCCCCGCATCGCCCGTCCTCCCGCCGGGTCGCGACCAAACACCAACTGCGGGCAAAAGAGAACGCTGCCGCGATCTTGGCCGCCAGCCATATTTCTGGCTTGTCCCAGGCCGCAGCGTTTGCCAGAATCGCGAGGGGACGCGCGGTTCCCGCCCTTAACAAAATTTTTGCAACAAATGCTTTCCGCGAATCGAAATCCGCTGTATGATTGATTCCGAATCACGGAATCAGCGGAGGCGGCGATGGCTGACGTGGGCGATATTGCGGGGATTGGCGGCCCGGCGGGGGGCGAACCGCGTCTCCCGCCGCAGGAAATGGCGCGGCGGGCGCTCAGAATGCTGGAGCGGCTGGTCGCCGGCTCGACGCTGACCGAGGTCGCCGCCGGCGAGGGTCTGTCGCCGCAGCGGGCGCGCGAGCTGGTCGCCGAGGTGGTCGCCCAGCGCGGCTACGACCCCTGAACCCCCTTCTCCCGCGAGCGGCGAGGGCCGGGCGAGGGCTGCGGTTTGTGCATAGCAGCAAATAATTGTGCGCCGCAGCAAGATATGCTACAAGCCGCCCCCTTGTCGAGGGAGGAGCGGCCGAGGGCGGAAAGACATAGGAGAGAGTGATGCAGCATTTCCATGCCGGAAACCTTCATCAGATCAAGGACGCGCCGCCCGACACCTGGGCGACGGTCAGCGCAAGCGATATGGTGACCATCAGCGAACTGGCCCGGCGCGGCTTTCGTCTGGTCGACATGACCGGCGAAGTCTGGACCATGCATCGCGCCCGCTGAAGCGCGGGCGGTTCAGGCGCAGGAGGGACGAGGCGGAGACAGGACCGCAGGCGGGTTTTCCGCCCCGACGGGCCAGAATGCCCCTGTACCGGCCTAAGTCATTGAAAAACAACAAAACATGATTTGCTTTTTGGCGCGTTTAGCTTGCTTTTTGTTGCGTCTGGCTTGCTTTTTGTTGCGGCGGGCTTGGCTTTTGTTGCGGCGAATTTGGCTTTTGTTGCGCCCGCCCGCCGGCGATGCTCAATCCTCGCCGAGGTCCTCGAACGCGGCCCGGTCGACCCCGGAACCGATCAGGATCTCCCGCTTGCCTGAGTGGTTCGGCGGGCTGACCACCCCCTCCTTCTCCATCCGCTCGACTAGCGAGGCGGCCTTGTTGTAGCCGACCGAGAGCCGGCGCTGGATGTAGCTGGTCGACACCTTGCGGTCGCGCAGCACGATATTGACCGCCCGGTCGTAGTAGTCGGCCGATTCCTCGGCGTCCATCGACCCCGGCGAGGGCAAAAGACCCTCGTCGTCCTCCTCGCCCGTGTCGTCCTCCTCGGTGATCGCGTGCAGGTATTCCGGCGCGCCCTGCCGCTTGAGATGGGCGACCACCTTCTCGACCTCGTTCTCGGACACGAAAGGCCCGTGGACACGGGCGATCCGGCCCCCGCCCGCCATGTACAGCATATCGCCCTGGCCGAGCAGTTGCTCCGCCCCCTGCTCGCCGAGGATGGTGCGGCTGTCGATCTTGCTCGTGACCTGGAACGAGATCCGGGTCGGAAAATTGGCCTTGATGGTGCCGGTGATGACGTCGACCGACGGCCGCTGGGTGGCCATGATCAGATGAATGCCGGCGGCGCGGGCCATCTGCGCCAGCCGCTGGATCGCGCCCTCGATGTCCTTGCCGGCGACCATCATCAGATCCGCCATCTCGTCGACGATCACGACCAGATAGGGCAGGAGGTCGAGTTCGAACTCCTCCTTCTCGTAGATCGCCTCGCCGCTGTCGGGGTCGTAGCCGGTATGCACGGTGCGCGACAGCATCTCGCCGCGCGCCCGCGCGTCGGACAGGCGCACATTGTAGCCGTCGATGTTGCGCACGCCGAGCTTGGCCATCTTGCGGTAGCGGTCCTCCATCTCCCGCACCGCCCATTTGAGCGCGATCACCGCCTTCTTCGGATCGGTGACGACGGGCGTCAGCAGATGCGGGATGCCGTCATAGGCCGAGAGCTCGAGCATCTTCGGATCGACCATGATCAGCCGACAGCGCTCAGGCTTCATGCGATAGACGAGCGAGAGGATCATGGTGTTGATAGCCACCGACTTGCCGGAGCCGGTGGTGCCGGCGACCAGGAGATGCGGCATGCGAGCGAGGTCGACGATCACCGGCTCGCCGCCGATCGTCTTGCCGAGCGCGATCGCGAGCCGGTGCTTGGTGTTCTGGAAGTCCTCGCTGGCGAGCAGCTCGCGCAGGTAGACGGTCTCTCGCCGCTGGTTCGGCAGTTCGACGCCGATCGCGTTGCGGCCTTGCACCACCGCCACCCGCGCTGACACCGCCGACATCGAGCGGGCAATGTCGTCGGCGAGCCCAATCACCCGCGACGACTTGATCCCCGGCGCCGGCTCGAGCTCGTAGAGGGCGACCACCGGACCGGGGCGCACGTTGACGATCTCGCCCTTGACGCCGAAATCGTCGAGGACGCCCTCGAGCAGCCGCGCGTTCTGCTCGAGCGCGTCCTGCGAGACTCGCGTCCCAGCCAATTTCTTCGGTTCCGTCAGCATCGCCATCGACGGCATGACCCATTCGCCGCGCGGGAAGGCGGCGAACCTGATCTCGGCCACGGACCGGCTCGCACCCCTCTGCGCCGCCGGCGGGACGACGACTGGCGGCGCTCCCGCCGACAGGGGCGGAGCCAAGCCTTGCGGGCGCGGCGCATAGGCGGCCGGATCGGTCAGCGCGTCGTCGGCGTCGAGGTTCGACCAGGGCGCGCGCGTTGCGGGAGGCGTCGGCCCGGCCCCGAAGACAGGCGAGGTTTTCCGCGCCGCGCCGCGCCGCGCGATTCGGCGCAGCGCCCCTTTCGCGGTCAGCAGGGCGTGAATGACGGCGCCGATCGACACGATGCCGAAGCTCGGCTGATCCTCGTCCTCCTCGTCGTCGAAACGGGCCAGCGCCTCGGCGCGGGCTCTTGCCGCCGGATTCTGGGCCGCGCCCTCGCGAGCGGCCCGCCGCGGTCCGCCCGCGCCTGCGGCGGCGGCGAGCAACAGGATCGAGAACCCGGCGAGGCAGGCCCCCAGCGCGATGGTCGCCCAGGCCGAGGCTGGAAGGACGCGACGGGGGATCGAAAGGACCGCATCGCCAACTACGCCGCCAAGACCAGTCGGCAGCGGCCAGCTCCCGGGGGCCGGAAGCAGCGACGCCAGCGCCGCCGCTGCAATCACTCCGGTGAGATAGAGGCCGATCTTGAGCCGCGGCCGCTCGAGCCGCCGCTGGGTGAGAAGCCGCCAGCCCCAAAAAGCGGGCGGCGTCAGCAGCGCCGCCGAGGCCAGGCCGATGAACTGCATCACCAGGTCGGCGGCGATTGCGCCCGGAGCTCCGAGAAGATTGTGGATGGGCGCGCTGGTGGCGTGGTTGAGGCTCGGGTCGCTGACCGACCAGGTGAGCAGCGCAAGGCAGAGACAGGCTACCCCGGCGAGCGCGCCGAGGCCGACGATCTCGGCAGTCCGCCGCTTGGGAAAATCCCGGACGGAGGCGGGCAGGTGATCGATAAACGAGAATGTCGTCGTACGCATCGCTGACCCGCCGGAACGTCGCGGCGTGATCGCGCGCCGCGTCGCCGTAAACCCTAAGCGCGTCCA
>Ga0335076_10005337_pt1 | contig 13002 bp, 8 predicted proteins | sample Lox_Sample_25_FD_206717 | JGI IMG/M metagenome (GOLD analysis project Ga0335076, IMG submission 206717) | Soil microbial communities from Loxahatchee National Wildlife Refuge, Florida, United States - Lox_Sample_2.5 | ecosystem: Environmental > Terrestrial > Soil > Wetlands | place: USA: Florida...
ACAAGGTCAGTCGGATGAGCGCCGAGCTGGCCTACCCGATGGCGTGCATCGGCATTCCCAAGACCATCGATAATGACCTGCCGATCACGGACTGCTCGCCGGGGTTCGGCTCGACGGCGAAATATCTCGCCATCGCGATTCGCGAAGCGGCGTTCGACCTGGCGGCCATGTGCGCGACCTCGACCAAAGTGTTCGCCCTCGAAGTGATGGGCCGCCATGCGGGCTGGACGACCGCCGCTTGCGCGCTGGCCGCCGATCGCGACGGCGCCGCGCCGCACATCTTGCTGCTGCCCGAGGTGCCGTTCGATGAGCGGCGGTTCCTGGCCAAAGTCGCGGAGACTCTGGAGCGCCGCGGCCATTGCGTCATTGCCGTGTCGGAAGGGGTCAAGGGCGCGGACGGCGAATTCCTGGCGGCGGGGTCGACGGACGCTTTCGGTCACGCGCAGCTCGGCGGGGTCGCGCCAATCATCACCGGGCTGATCAGCGCGAAGCTCGGCTGCAAGTGCCATTGGGCGGTCCCCGACTATCTCCAGCGCTCGGCGCGCCACATCGCGTCCGGGACCGACCTCGAGCAGGCCTACGCCGTCGGTCGCGCCGCGGTGGAGTTCGCCCTCGCCGGAAGCAACGCGGTGATGCCGGCGATCCGCCGGCTCAGCGATGCGCCCTATCGCTGGGACATCATCGCGGCGCCGCTCGCCGACATCGCCAACCAGGAGAAGTTCCTGCCCGCCGAGTTCATCAGTGCCGACGGTTTCGGCATTACCGAGGCGGCGCGCCGCTATTTGGCGCCGCTCATCCTTGGCGAGGCCTATCCGCCGTTCGCGCATGGTCTGCCCGACTATGTGACCTTGCAGAACGCACCCGTGCCCAAGAAGCTCGCCAGCACCTTCGCCGTTTGAGAACCATGGTCTGCCGCCATCGCTTCCGCACCTCGCGTGGCTGAGCCGCGGTCCATCGACGCCGCCGCCGCGCCGTCGCGGCAGAGCTTGCTCGCCTTGGGCTGGCTCAACTTCTTCCTGTCCGGCATGCAGTCGGCCTTTGGTCCGGTTGCCGCCGCCTATCTGGCGGCGCAGCAATGGAGCGCCAAGGACATCGGCTTCGTTCTCAGCATCGGCAGCGCCGCCGGTTTGGTCAGTCAGATCCCGGGTGGCGAGCTGCTGGACGTGGTGCGATCAAAGCGGCTGTTGGTCGCGATCGGCGTGGTGACCGTCGCCTCGAGCATCCTGATCCTCCGCCTCTGGCCCAGCTTCGCCATGGTGACCCTGGCGCAAGTGCTGCAGGGGATGACGGTCGGCGTCCTTGGTCCGGCGATCATCGCCATTACCCTCGGACTGGTCGGTCACGCCAATTTGGCGGAGCGGCTCGGGCGCAACCAGCGCTTTGCCGCCGCCGGCGGCATCGCGGCAACCGTGGCGATGGCCGTGATCGCCTATTCCGGATCGCGCTGGACGATGTTCGTGCCGGTCGCGCTCGCCCTTCCCTTGCTCGCGGCGCTCAGCCGGATTCGCGGGGATGAGATTGATTTCCGCCGCGCCTCCGGCGCCGGATCCGCACCGCGCGGCGATCCGCAGACGCGCGGTCGCCACCTGGATCTTCTCAGGAATCGCCGGCTCCTGATCTTTGCCGCCTGTGCCGTCCTGTTTCAGGTCGCAAATGCCTCGATGCTGCCGCTGGTCGGCGGGATGCTGGCCGCGGAGGCCGGCCGCCACGCGGCGCCGCTTCTGGCGGCCCTGATCATCGTGCCGCAGCTGGTCGTGGCGCTGTTCGCGCCCTGGGTCGGACGGCGCGCTGAACAGCGTGGTCGCAAGCCGCTGCTGCTCATCGGCTTCGCCGCCCTGCCGATCCGCGCTCTGCTGTTTGCACTGTTCAGCGATCCGCTGGCCTTGATCGTGATCCAAATTCTTGACGGCATCACCGGAGCCGTGCTCGGGGTGATGACCGCGCTGGTCATCGCCGATGTGATGGAAGGCACCGGGCGCTTCAATCTCGCCCAGGGCTTCTTCGGCACGCTGATGGGTCTCGGCACCTCGCTCAGCACGACGCTGTCGGGATTGATCGTCCATCATTTTGGCCACGCGGTGGGATTTGCCAGCCTCGCGGCGGAAGCGCTCGTCGCGCTCCTGGTTCTCGCGCTCTTCCTGCCGGAGACGAAGGACGCCCACCTCGCTTAGCGCCCCTCTCCTTCGTCAGGGCCACCAAAGCGCTACGGAATGTATGCATCCCGCCTCTCAACGATCGCCTTGCCCGCGAAAGCGGGCATCCAGTGCTTCAGGCGCGGTGGGCGGAGTACCTTCCGCGGGGGCGGGAGCGGCGGAAAAAACTATTGGGATCGCGGAGATTTTCGACACATACCCTAGCGCGAAAGCCGGGCCCAGATGCGGCTACAGCATGAGGTCATCGTAAATATCTCGCCACTCCGGATTATCGCGTTCGATCAGCGCAAGCTTCCACGCGCGCCGCCATTTCTTGATGCGTTTTTCGCGCATGACCGCCTCCGCCATCGACTCATGAAATTCGACGAAAACCAGCAGGTGGACATTGTAGCGGTGGGTGAAGCCAGCGACGGCACCTGTCCGATGCTCGAAGCTACGGCGCGCGATATCGCGTGTAACCCCGACATAGAGCGTTCCATTGCGGTGGTTCGCAAGAATGTAGACGCACGGACGTTTCTCGATCATGCGATCTTTGTCCACCCTCCCTGTGAGGAAGTGTACAAAAACCCGCACCGACGCCATCTCCCAATTTTCGCCTTGCCCGCGAAAGCGGGCATCCAGGAGCCTCAGCTACGATGAGTAGAGCGCTTGGCACTGGTTTCCCGCTTTCGCGGGAAAGGCAAAAAAAGAAGTTGGGCTCGCAGCGTTTTTTCGAGATGTCTACATCCGCAGAGCGAAAAGCGGGGTCCATGGTCGTGGATTCCCGCTTTCGCTCTAGGCGTCGCCCTCCCTTGCGTCAGACGTTGTCCGCCTCGGTCGAGCGGGCGCGGCTGGACGCCGTTGCCTGTCCCCAGGTCCAGCCCGAGATCTCGGGCATGTCGTCGCCGTAGCGGCAGATGTATTCCCTGTGCTCGATGAGCTTGTCGCGGATCGCCTGCTTGGCGTAGGCGGCGCGCGCCCCGAGCTTCGGCACGCGATCGATCACGTCGCCGACGAGGTGGAAGCGGTCGAGGTCGTTCTTCACGCACATGTCGAACGGCGTGGTGGTGGTGCCTTCCTCTTTGTAGCCGCGCACATGGAGATTGTCGTGACCGTTTCGGCGGTAGGTCAGCCGGTGAATGAGCCAGGGGTAGCCGTGGAAGGCGAAGACGATCGGCTTGTCGGTGGTGAACAGCGCGTCGAAATCGTGGTCCGAGAGGCCATGCGGATGCTCGCTCGCCGGCTGCAGTTTCATCAGGTCGACGATGTTGATGACGCGGATCTTCAGGTCGGGAGCGTGCCGGCGCAGGAGATCGACGGCGGCGAGGGTCTCCAAGGTCGGAACGTCGCCGCAGCACGCCATCACCACATCGGGCTCGCTGCCACGGTCGTTGCTGGCCCACTCCCAGATGCCGAGGCCGGCCTCGCAATGCTTGGTCGCCTCGTCCATCGTCAGCCATTGCGGCGCCGGCTGCTTGCCGGCGACGACGACGTTGACGTAGTTCCGGCTGCGCAGGCAATGGTCGGTGACCGACAGCAGGCAATTGGCGTCGGGCGGCAGGTAGATGCGGACGACCTCGGCCTTCTTGTTGACGACGTGGTCGATGAAACCGGGGTCCTGATGACTGAACCCGTTGTGGTCCTGGCGCCAGACGTGGCTCGACAAGAGATAGTTCAGCGAGCCGATCGGCCGCCGCCAGGGAATGTGATTGCACACCTTCAGCCACTTGGCGTGCTGGTTGAACATCGCATCGATGATGTGGATGAAGGCTTCGTAGCACGAGAAGAAGCCATGCCGGCCGGTCAGGAGATAGCCCTCGAGCCAGCCCTGGCATTGATGCTCGCTCAGCATTTCCATCACCCGCCCGTCGGGAGCGAGATGGTCGTCCCAGGGCTCGGTCTCGGCGACCCAGGCGCGATTGGTGACCTCGAGCACATCTTGCCAGCGGTTGGAATTGTTCTCGTCCGGGCTGAACAGCCGGAAATTCCGCGCTTCGCTGTTCAGCTTCATCACATCGCGCAGGAAGCGGCCCATGACCCGGGTGGACTCGGCCGTGGCCGCGCCGGGAGCGGTGACCGTGACGGCATACTCGCGGAAGTTCGGGAGCCGCAGATCATGCAGCAGCAAGCCGCCATTGGTGTGCGGGTTGGCGCTCATGCGGCGGGTGCCGCGCGGGGCAAGCTCGGCCAGCTCCGGCTTCAGCCTGCCGCTCTCGTCGAACAGCTCCTCGGGCCGGTAGCCCTTCATCCAGCCTTCAAGGATGCGCACATGGGCGGGATTCTCGTGCATTTCCCCCATCGGCACCTGGTGCGAGCGCCAGTAATCCTCGGTGCGCTTGCCGTCGATTTCCTTGGGGCACGTCCATCCCTTGGGCGTCCGCAGCACGATCATCGGCCAGCGCGGCCGGCCGGTGAACCCTTTCCGGCGGGCATCGGCCTTGATGTGCTGGATCTCGGCGATGACGGTGTCGAGGGTGGCGGCCATGAGCTCGTGCATTTTCTCGGGGTCGTGGCCCTCGACGAAGTGCGGCGTGTAGCCGTAGCCGCGGAAGAGCTGGTCCAGTTCCTCGTGGCTGATCCGCGCCAAGACGGTGGGATTGGCGATCTTGTAGCCGTTGAGATGCAGGATCGGCAGAACCGCCCCGTCCCTCGCCGGGTTGAGGAATTTGTTGGAATGCCAGCTCGTCGCCATCGGCCCGGTTTCCGCCTCGCCGTCGCCGACGACGCAGGCGACGATCAGATCGGGATTGTCGAAGGCGGCCCCGTAGGCGTGCGAGATCGCGTAACCGAGCTCGCCCCCCTCATGCATCGAGCCCGGGGTCTCCGGCGCCACGTGGCTGGGAATGCCGCCGGGGAATGAGAACTGGGTGAAGAGCCGCTTCATGCCCTCTTCGTCGCGCGAGATATTCGGATAGACTTCGCTGTAGGTGCCTTCGAGATAGGCATTGGCGACGATGCCCGGCCCGCCATGGCCGGGGCCGGTGATGTAGATCATGTCCAGATCGTGCTGCTTGATCAGCCGGTTCAGGTGAACGTAGATGAAGTTCAGACCCGGCGTCGTTCCCCAATGACCCAGCAGCCGCGGCTTGATGTGCTCCTTGCTCAGCGGCTGCTTGAGCAGCGGGTTGTCATAGAGGTAGATCTGGCCGACCGAGAGATAGTTGGCGGCTCGCCAGTATCCGTCCATCAGCGCCCGTTCCTTGTTCGAAAGCGCATTCGCCATGATCGCCTCCAGGGGTCCTCGTCATCGAGCCATGCATTCTAGCGCGCCGCTCTTGCCCGTCCGAAGACGGGCGGGGCGCGCCGGTCAATCATCGCGCCATGCGCGGCGATGACGCGAGTCGGCGCAGCCCGCCGAGCTTTGCAACGCCGGGTTCATGACGTCACGGTCGGCCGGGTGACGGCCGGTTTGGCGCGCGTCAGGGTGAGGGCTTCGTCAACGTGGCGAATGGTGAGCTCATCCCCCTCACGCAGCGTATAGGTCGTCGACGTCGGACCGATCTCGATATCGAGGATCCGGCCGCGATAGGCCAGCGGGAAGCGAAGCGACGACTGGGCGTCGGGCGGCCGTTGCGGCCGAAATGAGAGGGTGCCGTCATAATCGCGCAGCCCGGCGAAGCCATAGGCGAACACCATCCAGGTGCCGCCCATCGAGGCGATATGGCATCCGTCCCGGACGTTGCCGCCGACATCCGCCAGATCCATGAGCAAGGCCGCCCGGCCGTAGCTCGCGGCTTTGTCGAACGCACCGACCTCGAGGGCAATGATGGCTTCGATGCAGGAGGAGAGCGACGAATCGCCCGTCGTGAGCGGATCATAGAATTCGAAATTCCGCCGTTTCGCCTCGGTCGTGAATTCATGGCCGAGCAGGAACATCGCCAGAATGACGTCCGCCTGCTTGATCACTTGAAAGCGGTAGATGTTGAGCGGGTGATAGAACAGCAGCAGCGGGTATTTGTCGGCCGGGGTGTTTTCGAAATCCCAGCGCTCCCGATCGAGGAAGCTGTCGTCCTGCGGATAGATGCCCGTCGCCTTGTCGAAGGGCACGTACATAGTGTCGGCCGCCCGCGCCCAGGTCTTCGCTTCCTCCGGCTCGAGACCGGTCTTGCGGATGAGGGCTTGCAGGGCTTCCGGATGGCGGCTTTTGAGGGCCGCGACGGTTTCCGCCGCATAGCGCAGATTCTCGCGCGCCATCAGGTTCGTGTAGGTGTTGTTGTTGACGACGGTGTTGTATTCGTCGGGACCGGTCACGCCGTTGATGCAGAATTTGCCGCCCTTCCGCTCCGAGAAGAATCCCAGATCGCACCACAAGCGTGCGGTTTCCACCAGCATCTCGGCGCCGCATTCGAGCAGGAAGTCGTGATCCCCGGTGACGGTGACGTATTTCCGCAAGGCATAGGCGATGTCGGCGTTGATGTGATATTGGGCGGTGCCGGCCGCGTAATAGGCCGAGGCTTCCTCGCCGTTGATGGTGCGCCACGGAAACAGCGCGCCGCGGTGATCGAGCTCGCGGGCGCGTGCGCGCGCTTTGTCCAGCATCCCGTAGCGGAAGCGCAGCAGATTCTTGGCGACGTGCGGCGATGTGTAGATCAGGAACGGCAGCAGATAGATCTCGGAATCCCAGAAATACTGCCCCTCATAGGCCTGCCCCGTCAGCCCCTTGGCGGGGATGCCGCTGCTTTCGGCTCTGGCCGAGGCTTGCAGAATGTGGAACAGATTGACCCGGATCGCCTGCTGGGTTTCGAGCGTCGTAAGCCTTATCGCGTCTTCCCTGATATTGCTCACGCGCACATCGCTTCGCCGCCAGAAGGCGTCGAGATAGTCCGCCTGCTCGGCAAGCAGCGCGGGGAAGCCTTGACCCATGGCTCTGTCCAAGGACCATTCCACGCGGCGGCACAGCTCTTCGGGCGCGTCGGTCGCCGCGGAATGGTAGGCCATGTACTTGGTGAGCCGGATGACGCGTCGCGGCTGCGCCGCCAGCGAGAACACGACTTGACCGAAATTCTCGGTGTGGCTGGCGTGAGCGGCGTGTTGACCATCGCCATCGAGCTGATGGTCGATGCCGCATCCCAGGATCATCTGCGTCCGCTCGGTTCCATGCGCGAGGACGATGCGGCGATCGCGCGCGAAGCCGGCACGGGGATGGAGCACTTCGCCGGAAAACATCCTGGCCTGGCGCGGGTCGACTTCCGCCTTTCGGTTGCGGGGCTGCCGGCAGATGAGTTCCGACGAGATCACCAGGGCCGCCTCTGAATTCAGCAGCGTCACTTCATACGAGATCGCCGCCACATGGCGCTGCGCAAAGGAAATGAGGCGACGCGACGTGAGATGAACCAGCTTGCCGGACAGAGTCTCCCAAACCAGGTCACGATCGAGGGTGCCGGCTTTCATGTTCAGGCGCCGGTCATAATTCCGCAAAATGGCGCGTCCGAGCTCAAAGGGCTCGTCATCGACGAACAGGCGGATGATCTTGCCATCCGTCACGTTCAGCATGGTCTGGCCGGTCCGCGCGAAGCCGTAGGCTTCTTCGCTGTAAACGATCGGCCAGGATTCGTAGAAGCCGTTGACGAACGTGCCGTTCTGCTCGCTGGGCACGCCCTCTTCATGCGCCCCGCGCATCCCCAGATAACCGTTGCCGAGGGCGAGCACGGATTCCATCTGTGCGACGAATTCCGGGCGAAAGCCGGTTTCGATCAAGTTCCACTCGTCGGGCGTGTAGTCCTCGACGGGCGGCTTCAGGCGTTCATGGTGAAGCATGCGGCTCGCCCTATCGCCCGGCTTCCGGGCGCTCGGGCAGCAGCTCGGCCAGATCCTTGACGACGAGATGCGCGCCTTGCGCCTTCAGCTCTTCCGCGTTGTCCTTCCGGGCGACCCCGATCACCAGCCCGAACGCGCCGCGCACGCCGGCCCGGACGCCGGAGAGGGCGTCCTCGATGACGACGGCGCGGTCCGGCCGGACGCCGAGCATTTCCGCCGCCTTCAAAAAGGAATCGGGCGCCGGCTTGCCGGCGAGACCGTGCTCGGCGAGCACGTTTTCATCGACGCAGACATCGAAGAGTTCCTCGACTTTTGCCGCGTGCAGGACCGCATGGGCGTTACGGCTGGACGTCACGACCGCCGCTCTGATCCCCGTCCGCCTGAGATAGTCGAGAAAGGCGACCGTGCCGGGGTAGGCCTTGACGCCGGCCGATGCGATCCGTTCGTTGAACAATTCGTTTTTCCGATTGCCGAGGCCGCATATGGTCGCCTCGGTCGGGGGATCTTTCGGCGTCCCCTCGGGCAAGACGATACCGCGGGAGTTGAGGAAGTCGGCGACGCCCTCGTATCTCGGCTTGCCGTCGACATGCAGCTTATAGTCGGTGTTCAGGTCGAAAGGGCGGTAAGGGTACGGGGCGGCGTTGTGTGCGGCTTGCTTCTCCAGAAATTCGTCGAACAATCGCTTCCAGCAGTCGGCGTGGATGCTGGCCGTGTCGGTGACGACTCCGTCCATGTCGAGGAGCACGGCGCCATACCGGTCGCGTGTGATGACATCGGCCATGAACTACCCCGGTTCCTGGCGCGCCGAACGCTGCGGTCGGCGTGATCGCGGCGTGCAAGCGTCCGATGCAGGCTGAATCGCCGCCGGACACCCGGCGCCGGCGCATCTCACGGCTGCTATTTATTTGCGCGCGGGCGAAGCACGGGAATCAGTGAGACTCCCTAGACGCTGGAGCCATTCGCGGTAGAAATTCCGCCGCTAGCTAAGTCCGTTCCGCGTTCGCCGCGATATACCGGGGGTTTCCCGTGCAATCTACCCGGTTTGCCGGATGCCGCGGGGGTGTTTGGGCGGCGATGATGGCTGGATCGTCTGCGGTTCAGGGCTCACGGCGGCAGCAGATCGGCGGCGAGGCTCGACCTTCCCGAATCACGATGCTCGGCTGGACATTCAATCCGCGTGCGGGGCGCCGAGGTCTCGTGCCTCTGCGGGGATGCGGTCGGTGGGCGCGCGGTCATGGGCCGAGAAGGAAAGCCGCATGAGCTGGAGTCTCCGGTACGCGATCAAGAGCTACCTTCTCTCTGCGATCTGGACCGCGCCGGTGATGGCGCTGGTGGTCGAGCAGGTGACCTTCCGGCTGGCCTACTTCCACCAGCTCGATTTTGGCGGGATTCCCGGATTCATCATCAACCGAGAGGGTACGATCGCGGTGGCGGATTACGTGATCGCCTCGTCCATCGCCTTCATCGTCTTTACCTTCAGTTCTCTCCTCGTCGCGATCCAGGTCGCAAGCGGTCAGTTGAGCCCTCGGATCATCGCGACCGCACTGCTGCGCGATCGGGTCATCCGTTGGTCGGTGGGCCTCTTTGTCTACGCGCTGTTGCTGGCCATCGGGGTAAAGGCGAGGATCGACACGGTTCCCCGTTTCCTCGTGAGCGTCACCGGAATCCTCGGTCTGGCCAGCGTGATCGTGTTCATGTTCCTGATCGACTACGCCGCCAAGCTGCTGCGCCCGGTCACCATTGTGTGGCGGATCGCTCAGGGCGGCATCACGGTGATCGATGAGGTTTATCCCAATCCGGCCCCGGCCTCTTCGCTTCCCACCCAAGCCTCGGAAGAGCTCGGATCACCCGAACGGACAATCTCTCATCGCGGTAATTCTGCGGTCGTTATCGCCGTCAATGTGAAGGCCCTGTTGGCGGAAGCGACCAGGGCGGACGCCATCATCGAATTGGTGCCGCGCGTCGGGGATTTCGTCGCCAGCGGAGACCCGCTGTTCCATTTGCGCGGCCGCGGCGCGACAAGGGTCGGCGAGCGCTTCCTGTGCGGTCAAGTCGCGTTCGGGCGCGAGCGCACCCTGGAGCAGGATTCGACCTTTGCCTTCCGCGTCCTCGTCGACATCGCCATCAAAGCGCTGTCGCCGGCGATCAACGACCCGACCACCGCCGTCATCGCCATCGACCAGCTTCAGCGGCTGTTGCGCCGGGTGGGCAATCGGGACCTGCGCGATGAGCGGATCGTCGATCAGGAGGGGCGCCTCAGGCTGATTTTCGGGACGCCCAACTGGGATGATTTCGTTCATCTGACCTTCAGCGAGATCCGCCAGTACGGCGCCGGGAATTTTCAGGTGGCGCGGCGCCTGCGCGCGATGATCGAGATTGTTGCCCAGAGCATACCGCAGCGCCGTGCTCCGGCGCTGCGCCAAGAACTCGACCTGCTCGATCGTGCCTTGGAGAAGCTGTATGCCTTTCCGGAAGACGTGGCGCGGGCGCGCGTCGCGGATTCGCAAGGTTTGGGAGTGGCCTCGCCGCCGTAGATCGAGGCCGGCCATGGATCTGCTTGCATAGGACCTCATGATTGCGCTCTTGACCGATGCCGATGCTTGGGTCGCGCTTGCCACGTTGACCGCGCTCGAGATCGTGTTGGGCATCGACAACGTTGTCTTCATCTCTATCCTGGTCTCGCGCTGCCCGCGGCGCGAGGCGCGGCGCGCGCGGCAAATCGGCCTGTCGCTCGCCTTCGTCTTCCGCGTCCTGATGTTGTTCAGCCTCACCTGGCTGATGCATCTGACCGACGCGCTGTTCTCGATCTTCGGGGTCGGCATTTCCTGGCGCGACACCATTCTGATCGGCGGCGGCCTGTTCCTGATCGCCAAAGCGACGCACGAGATCCACGGCGAGATCGAGCCGCATGACACGGAGGCCGGAACGGCGAGCGGCGGCGCGGCACAGTCGTTTGCCATCGTCGTTGCGCAGCTTGTCGCTATCGACATCGTGTTCTCGCTCGACTCCATCATCACCGCGATCGGCATGGTCGACCGGATCGAGATCATGATTGCCGCCGTGGTGTTGGCGATCATCGTGATGTACGTCTCCTCGGGGCCGGTCGCCGCTTTCATCGCCGCGCATCCGACCACCAAAATGTTGGCGCTGGCGTTTCTATTGCTGATCGGCACGGCACTGGTTGCCGACGGTTTCGACTTCCACATTCCGCGCGGCTACCTCTACTTCGCCATGGCGTTCGCGGGCGGGGTCGAGGCCTTCAACGTGCTGGCCCGCCGCAATCGCCGCAAGTCGAGGCGTTGAGAGCGCGCGCCCGGGGGAGGTTGTGATGGGCTTGAGCACAATGGCGCGCAACGGTCGATGGGGGTGAGTGGTGAGCGTGTTCGTGATCAGGCATGGCGAGACCGAATGGAGCCTGAGCGGCCAGCATACGGGCACGACCGACATCCCGCTGACCGCGAACGGGCGTCGCCTCGCCGAGCGGCTCCGGCCTTTCCTAGCCGGAAAGGCGTTCGCGCTGGTTCGCGTCAGCCCGATGCAGCGCGCACGAGAAACCTGCGCGCTGGCCGGTCTCGGCAACGCAGCCGTCGTCGATACCGATCTCGCAGAGTGGAACTACGGCGCGTACGAAGGCCTGACCCCCGAGCAGATTCGCGCGACGGCGCCAGGCTGGCTCATCTTTCGCGACGGATGCCCCGGCGGCGAGACGCCGGAGCAGGTCGGCGCGCGCGCGGACCGGGTCATCGCGCGGGCGCGGGCGGTCGAGGGTGACGTCGCCCTCTTCGCGCACGGACATGTGCTGCGGGTGCTCGTCGCGCGGTGGATCGGTCTGCCGGCAGGGGCGGGACAGCACTTCCTGCTGGATACCGCGACCCTCTGCGTCCTCGATTACTACCAGGACATCCCCGCCGTCGGCGTGTGGAACGGGCCGCTGATCCAGTAGCGCGGCGAGCGGCTGGACGCCGCGCAAGCGGAATGTGCTCGGCGATAGACCCTTCAAGGGTTCAATACGGGGACCGCATCGACCCTCATCAGTAGTTCTACCGATACACCTCCGGCTGCCCGGCTGGCACAGTTTCGCGATGCGTCCGGTGGTCGCCATTGGACATCGCCTCGCTGCGCTCGCTCTCGCGGCAACACCCGGCGCCTGAGCCTCGCCGATGCGGGAATCGGCTGTTCCGTCGGGGTTGACCGAGCGGGCAACGGTGCTCGGCGGCCTCGCCAATGCGCGCTACGTCGCCGACACCCAGGTGCCGGAGTTGACGCGAGAAGCCTATGCCGCGCTCGACCGCGAGCGCGCGCAGCTCGGCGCAGCGGCTGCCGGGCGCTTACCGCCTGCGAACTTGCTCGCGATTTCGGGGGGCGGCGACAAGGGCTCCTTCGGCGCCGGGCTGCTGATCGGCTGGACGGAGCGGGGGGACCGCCCCGAATTCAAGACCGTGAGCGGTGTCAGCACCGGCGCCCTGATCGCACCCTTTGCGTTCCTTGGCCCCGACTACGACGACGTCCTGCGGCACGTCTACACCGAGGTCGACCAGAGCGCCATTTTCGAGTCGCGCTTCATTCTGGCCGCCATCTTCAGCGACGCTCTGAAGGACACGACGCCGCTCTCCCAGCTGATCTCGCACTATGTCGACGACCAGGTGCTGACCGCCATCGCCAACGAATACCGGAAGGGGCGGCTCTTGCTGATCGGCACGGCCGATATCGATGCGCAGCGGCCCGTCATCTGGAACCTCGGCGCGATCGCCGTCAGCGGCCGGCCGGGCGCTTTCGACCTCTTGCGCAAGATCCTCCTCGCCTCGGCCGCCATACCCGTCGCCTTCCCGCCTGTGCTCATTGATGTCGAGGTCGATGGCAAGCCCTATCAGGAAATGCATGTGGATGGTGGCGCGATCGCCCAGACCTTCCTCTACCCGACCACGCTTACCGCCGGCGTCGATCTCAGGCGCGGACCGCTCGCCCGCGAGCGCCATGCCTATGTCATCCGCAATGGCCGCCTCGACCCGGAATGGGCGTCGACCGACCGCCGCCTGTTCTCGATCGCCAGCCGTGCCGTCGCCACGATGATTCATTATAGCGGGCAGAACGACGTGTACCGATTGCAGACCAT
>Ga0335076_10005338_pt1 | contig 13001 bp, 10 predicted proteins | sample Lox_Sample_25_FD_206717 | JGI IMG/M metagenome (GOLD analysis project Ga0335076, IMG submission 206717) | Soil microbial communities from Loxahatchee National Wildlife Refuge, Florida, United States - Lox_Sample_2.5 | ecosystem: Environmental > Terrestrial > Soil > Wetlands | place: USA...
CCCCGGCCAGGTGGTTCCCTGCACCGCGTGCGTCGGGCTGGCCACGGTCGTGCGCTGGTTGACGTCGCCGAGGCCGCCGCCGACCTGGCCGACGATTACCAGCGAGGTGGGAATGTCGTTAAACGCAGTCGTGGAACCGGAAACCGGGATGTGCAGGTTGTTGATGAGGCGGATCGTGAGCTGCGGACCGCTCGGGACCTTGATCAGCGGCGGCTGCCACGCATTCGGTCCGGTCTGTGCAGCGCCGGCGAGCGTCGTGCACGAGACGCCGGTGCCGGAGGCGGCACCGCAGGAGTAGCCCCACATGGGCACCGGCTGTCCGTCCGCGAGCACGGCGGTCTGCGGCGTCGCCGTGAGGGTCACCACACTCTGTGCGTGCGCCGCCAGGCTCGCGCCGAGCAGAGCACACGCCGCGATTACCGCCTTGATCAGGCCCGTCTTGGGCTGCTTGGAGATCATTGTTCTTACTCCGCCGCTAGTTCTGTTCGATGATGTTGTAGGTCCAGGGGTCGACCAGCATCATCATCATCATTCCGCCGGGGAATGCGTTGTTGGTCGTGATCTCGCGCTCGTTATGCGAGTGCCACATGAATGAGAAGCCGGCCTCGTCGGTCGGACTGTTGGCGACCGTGCCCGAGGGCGGGATGGGGGTCGCGCCGACGGCGCGTTGCATCGCATCCGGTCCCAGGTAAGGGCTGCCGCCGTACCACGGGCCGAACGCCAGGATGTTGGGATCCGGCAGCGTCACCGGACCTCCACTGCCCACCTGCCCGAACGGCCGCGCCTCGAGCGGCTTGGTGTGATCGCCGCACCACTCGTAGTAGTTATCGTCCGCGGTGTTGCTGTGATATCCGTTGGCATCCGGGGTGCACACGCTCGGATCGCCGCTGTAGCCGTGGCCGAACACGTCCCAGTTCAGGCCCTTGCCGGTCCACTGGAAGATGCCGTCCATGGTCTGGCCGGGCGTCGTGGTAGTGGTGAAGAGCAACGGTCCAGCAAGCTGATTACCGGTCGCGGTCAGGAGCAGGTTGCCGTCGCGCGCCAGCAGGCGCGTATGGTTGCCGTGCTCGTGAAAGGGATGCTGCCAGCGGCCGTTGCCGACGATGCGCAATAGCACGAGCTCGCCTGGGTGCATATGCGGGTTGCCGTTGTACGGCTGGCGCGGGTACTGGATCGCGTAATTCGGATCCATGTCATCGGGCATCGAGCGCCCGTTGATCATGAAATACGCGGGTATGTAAGGCTCGGTAGCGACCGTCATGCAGCCACTGGTGTTGGTGCACGGGAGTTTCGACTGCTCCTCGGCCTGGCGGTGGATCCCCGGATCCATCTCGGAGAACTGGAACAGGTACTCGCGGTCGTAGCAGGCGTCCGGGTGGTTGTAGGCGGCGTGCGCCAGGCGGTAGTCGGCCTGGTTGCCATGGCTGCTGCGTGCGGAGTCCTTCGGCGTGGCGTCGCAGGAGGTCGGCGTCGAGCTCGGCAACACGATGAGCGCGCCGTACAGTCCCATCTCGACCTGCAGGTCGCCCTGCGTGCCGCTGTAGTAGGTGTGCGTCCCCGGCGTGTCGGCGGTAAAGGTGTACTGTACGGTGCTGCCGTGCATCGCCTCCTGCGTCAGCGTCCCGGGCACTCCGCCCGAGGCCTTTACATTGAATCCGGGGAAGAGGATCGAGGTGTTGCCCGCGGCCACCGGCAGGTTGTTGTGCAGCGTCACGGTAATGCTGTCGCCCTGGTGCACGATGAGCGTCGGCCCGGGCAGCTGCATGTCGGGACACTTGCCGCCCGAGATCGCGGTCGGCAGGAACGCGGACGACGCCGGCGCCGTGGCGCAGCCGTAGCCCCAGGAGTACACGGTGTTGCCGTCGGGCTGCGAGATGAACCCCGGGCCGGCGTTCAGGTCGAAGCTCGTGCCCGTGATGCCCGGGGCGGCGGCGTGCGCGCCGAGGCTGAGCAGCAGGCCGGCGGTGAGCGCGGCGCCTGCGGCGAGCCAACCCGACCCTGACTTGTTGTTGTTCGCGGCATGCATGTGCGGCTCTCCTAAGTGCTACGGGCGGCAGCCGGTGCCGATCTTGGTGACCGGGTTTACCGTCGCGCAGACGTTGACCTCGGTCATCATGCCGCCGAAGTTCTCGGCGTCATTCGAGAGGTGATCGAGCTGCGGCGTATAGAGATAGAACGTCTTCGGCGCGGTGAGATTCGTCGCGTCGAGGATGACATCGAGCGACTCGCCACCACCGAGCGTGATCGAGTTGGTGTCGTAAGCCATGTTGGTGCCGTCGGCGGCGCGCAGCAGGCGCGCGTTGATGGCGATCACGTGCATCGGGATGCCGAGCGAGGCGAGCGTGTGGTACTCGGTCACGTTCAGGTCGGAGATGCGCAGCAGTGCCCTGCCGCCTGCCGGGATATTGATGATGCTCGGCAGCGGCTGCGAGGCGTGCAGCGTGCCGTCGGTGGCCTGGGTGGTGAGCGAGCCCTCGGTGATGGTGTCCGGATACCCGCGGCCGTTCAGCATGAAGTACTTGTCCTTGAGGTCGGTGAACGCCTCCGGGTTGAAGGTCATGCCGACGAAGTGGAAGTTCGGATCGAAGCTCATCATCTGCAGCGGGTACTCGACGTCGTAGGCCGTGCTACCGTCGCCGTCGTTGTAGGCATACAGCTTGCCGGTGGCGGCGACGCCGCTGTGGCCGTTGCTGGTGCTGGCGCCGGCGGGTGCAGGGGTCTGGCCGGTGCACAGAATGTCGGTGCAGTGCAGCCCGTCGGCGGTCGGTGAGTTGAGCGGATTGTGAGCGGCGTCGCGGACCAGGTTCGCAGCCTTGTTGGCGAGGAACAGCGCTTCACCCAGGTCGCCAACCGCGCGGTTCTGCCGCGGCCGCACGTACAGCTGCCCGACCATGCCCATCTGCAGGTGCTCGGGAGGGGTGATGTGGCAGTGCCAGAAGTAGGTGCCGGCGTCGGGCGCCAGGTAGTAATAGGTGAAGCTGCCGCCGATGTTGATGGCGGCGGAGGCATCGGGCACGCCGTCGTAGTACGCGGAGGCATTGGGGTAGCCGTGGAAGTGCACGGTGTGCTGCTCGAACAGGTCGGGGCGCATGACCTGGCCGACATTGGTGAGCGTCAGAAAGAACTCGTCGTCCTCGTCGATCGCCATGAGCGGCGCCGGCTCGCTGCCATTCATCACGCCCACGTCCATGATCGCGCGCGCATCGACGTAGCCGTCGAGGCCCGTAGTGCAGTAGCTCGGCGGCGAGGCGACGGCGCAGGCCGGATCGTCGGCGAGCGCCGGATCCCGTGTGAGGCCGATGGCGCCGTTGAATCCGAAGCTCGCATCCGGCATGCCGACCAGGTTGCTCGGCGCGCCGGCGCTCACCGGGCTCGGCTGCATGAAGACGCTCTGGCTCTGCGTGCCCGGCAGGCCGTTGTAGATGTCGCGCAGGCCCGAGAGCGGCCCGAAGGCGAACAGGTAGGTCTGCGTGCCGTCCGCCATCGTGGCGAAACCGTCACCGCCGGAGATCTGCTGGCACTTGATGCTGGGATTCGGTTTGCCGTCGACCGGCGGGTGCAGCGTCGTGCGCTCCGGGCACTGCACGCGAAAGGTTTGAGCCGATGCCGGCAGCGCGAAGGCGCTCAGGATCGCGAGCGCCAGCCACGTGCGTGTAGTAAACATAATGATCCGACCTCCCCAGGCGCGTCCGTTGTCATCGGCCGGCGCGGGAATAGGCGCGCTCGGCGTGCAATGCGGCACCGACAAAATGCCGTGCACGCGCGCGCCGGGACATGACACGAGGACGCAGCCTCGGGCCGGTCAACGCCGTAGGGCGGCGGTGGGGTTAGTTGGTAGGGTGGGCGTTAGAAGTTGACGTACTTCCAACGCGCGGAGGGATCAGACCGTCGAGGGCGCGAGTGGTTCCCGCGGCGCGGGCAGCGGCGGATCGGAGGCCTCATCGATGAGCCCTTCGCGCACGGCGAGGCGCGTGAGGGCCGCGATGCCACGCAGCTGCAGCGAGCTGAGCAGCCGCTCACGCAGCCTGTGCACGGCCTGCACGCTCACGCCCAGCGCAGCGGCGATCTCGCGCGTGCTGTGCCCGAGTGCGAGCAGCCGCAGAACCGCGTGCTGCCTCGAGGTGAGGAAGGCGACGCGCGAGCTGGCAAAGTTGCCGTGCTGCGGCTGCGCCAGGAAGCCGCGCACGCGCGACTCCTGCTCGGCCGAGCGGTACCAGCGCCCGGTGCGCGCCGTGCGCAGCGCGGCGACGAGGTCGCGGCGCCCGCGGCATTTCATGAGATAACCGCGCGCCCCGGCGCGGCGCGCCGAAGCCACGCGGTCGCGCGCGCGGAACGCGGTCAGCACCACGATGGCGATCTGAGGAAAGCGCGTGTGCGTCTCCTCGATGAGCTTCAGCCCGCAACCCTCGCGCAGGTTGAGCTCGGTGACCACGGCATCGGGTTTGAGGCGATCCACCAGAGCAAGCGCCTCGTGCGCACCCGAGGCCTCGCCGACGACACTGAATTCCCCGCCGCGCTCGAGCAGCGCGCGCACGCCCTCGCGCACGATGCAATGGGGATCGGCCAACAGCACGCGTGGCGCCGTGACGCCCGCCATCGGCATGTCCAGAGGAGGCACTGCAGCCATCGAGCAAACCACCGCGCTGGGCGCTGTTGTTTGCCCGAAAGCTTAGGAGTGCGCTGCGGCTCAGAAATCAGGGCGGTCCCGTACGGGCATGCCCTCATACCAGGCGCACGACCGCCTCGTAGTGCTCAGGGAGGTGCGTGACATAAGCGCACCGGCGGCTCAGATCAGAGGGGCAATTCGAGGCGCAGCAGCTCGGCAAGCGAGTGGCAGTCGAGCTTTTCCATGATCCGTGCCTTGTGCACTTCCACGGTACGTGGGCTGATACCGAGCTGTGCGCCGATCTCGCGGTTCTGGTGTCCGGCGGCGACCAGCCGATAGACCTCGCGTTCGCGTGCCGTGAGACGCTCCACGCGCGCGTCCCGCGTGCCGTGGCTCGCGCGGCGCTCACGATCGGCGCGCAGCGCGTTGGTAAGCACGTCGAGCAGCATGGCGTCGTCGACGGGCTTCTCGAGGTAGTCGAAGGCGCCGCTCTTGAGGGCCGCACGCGCGGTCGCCACGTCGCCGTGGGCCGTGAGGACGATCACCGGCACCGTTACGCCGCGTGACTGCAGCGCTGCCTGCAGCTCGAGCCCGCTCATGCCGGGCATCCGCAGGTCGGTGAGCACGCAGCCGACATCCGCGTCACGGTAGCTGGCCATGAACGACTCGCCGCTGACGAAGGCCTGCGTTCGCACGCCCTTGAGCGACAACAACAGCGAGAGGGAGTCACGGACCCCGGGGTCGTCGTCGACCAGGAACACCGTGCCGTCAGCGCTCGTCACGTGGCGCTCTGCACGGTCGTGGCCAGCCGCATCACGAAGCGCGCCCCGCCGAGGTGCCCGGACTCACTCCACAGATCGCCCCCCTGGCGGCGCAGGAAGCTGCGGCTGAGAGCGAGCCCGAGGCCCATGCCGCTCGTCTTGCTGGTGACGAACGGCTCGAACAGGCGGGAGGCCAGATGCGGCGACACACCGGGACCGGAGTCCTCGACGCAGATGAGCACCTGTCCGGCAGCGCTCATCGCGCTGAGCTCGATGCGGCGCCCACGCGCCGGTCTGGGTTCCTGGGACTCGAAGGCGTCGAGGGAATTGATCAGCAGGTTGTAGACGATCATCTCCAGCTGCGTGCGGTCAGCAATGACGGGCGGCAGGCTCTCATCGCGCCGCAGTTCGAATTCGACGCCGAGGAGACGCATGCGCTCGCGCAGTGCCTGCGCCACGCGGGTGCAGACAGCGAGAGCGTCGGTCGGCTCGGGGTGCGCGCTCTCGCCGCGGTAGAACTCGCGCAGCCGCCGCAGCACCTCCGTGGCGCGCACCGCCTCCCGGCCGGCCTTGTGCAGCGTGGTGGCGAGGCGAGCGTCGGCATCGGGCTGCGCCTGCGCCATGAGCTCGGAGGCGCGCACGTAGGACACCAGCGCCGTCATGGGCTGGTTGAGTTCGTGCGTCAGCGCGGAGGCCAGCTCGCCGGCGGCGGCGAAGCGGATCGAGCGCTGCAGCGTCGCCTCCTGCTCGCGCACTTGGCGCAATGCGGTGTCACGCTGCGTGGCGAGTGCGCCGAGGAACAGTGCCGTGAGTCCGAGCGATACCAGGGGAAACTGCAGGTCGAACACCGAGATCGGACCGGGCGTGAGCTTCAGGGCAGCCACGAGAGCCGCCTGCACGAGCGAAACGCTTATCATCCCGCCCGGCACGCCGTTACGCAGCGCGACCCAGCATACCGGCACGAACAGCGGGTAGAACAGCCGCACGTCGTGGAAGGCGGCGAGCGCGAACGCGAGCGCCACCCCCGCGAAGACTCCCATGGCCTGCAGGCCGAGCTCGCGCCGCCGGTGCACCGAGGCATCACGCCAGGCACGCCAGTTGACCCGGTGCAGCAGCACCGGGGCGAGCGCGATGATCCCGTTGAAGTCGCCAACCCAGCAGCGTGCCACGCTCGCCCAGAACGCTCCGGAGTGCACGTGACCGGCCGTCACCAGGATCCCGGTGTAGCCGATTGCGGCCACGCCGGCGGCGCCGGCCGCGACCGCCGCGAAACCAGCGGCGCCGCGGGGCGTTGTGATCGGCGGGGCGAGTTCCCGGCGACGCAGGAGGGCCGCTGCGGCCGCGTACACCGCGACGATGTACACGGAAGTGAGGGCCAGCACGTCGTAGGGCACCGGCACGCTGTCGGTCAGCAGCTCCCCGACGAAGACATTGAGCGCGACCAGCGGCGCCCAGCCGATCCCGCCGCGCAGGAGCAGCGCCACGGCCACACCCGTGTTGGGATTCCAGGGGGTGATGCTGGTGTTGTGAAGCGGCTCGACGTAGCTCAGCCAGTCAAGGAGCAGGTAAAGACAGCTGTAGAGACCACCGATCGCGAGCGTCCGGGGCGACCATGTCCACGTCCAGGGTCGCAGCGTGCTGGTGGTGTCGTTCATCATGTCGGGTGAGAGACGGTGCGCCGCACACTCAGGGGGCGAGGGCCGCGGGCAGATCCGGCCGACTGATTATACTGAGAAGGCCGCACGCGACAGTCGGCGGCGATCGGGCGATCGCGCCGGATTCTGGCAAATGCAGCCACTTGCCTCACGATCCGCGCAGTTCGGGCGCGGCATACTGTCTCGCACCCGCAGAGGTCTACAGGGTTACCCTACCCCCTGTACTGACGCCGACGGGTACGATGCTAAGAGAACACCAGACAGCGGAACTCCACGCGCCATGCCGAGCTACCAAGCGCGCATCGCCGGCGCACTCATCGCCGCAGTGCTGATCAGCAACCCGCAGGTTCCGCGTGCGAACGACCCGCCGCCAGCCGCCAAGGCGCCCTCGGTCACAGTCGGCGCCCCCGTACCGACCTTCCAACCTGGTCTGTGGGAGTTCAAGCGGACCCTGACGAGTACGTCCGGTAAGCCGCAGGTCTCGAGCCTGAGGAAGTGCGCCAACCCTACGGCCGACATCGAGCAGAAGATCGACGCACTCAAGAAAAAGAACTGCCGCTTCACGCCCCTGCGCCAGTCAGAGGGACGCTATACATCGAGCTGGACGTGCCCGACACCCACAGGCCTCATGACGTTCCGAGACATGCTGACCACCCGGGACGCGACCGCCTACCTGGATGTCAACGAAGTTCGCATGGGCTCGCGCGTGACGCAGCAGAAGATCGAGGCTCAGCGCCTCGGCGAGTGCACTCAGGGAGCGGTGTCGCCGCTGATCATGGAGCCCCCGCGCTCTGCGCCCGGGCACTCAGAGCCCGAGCACTCAGAGTCCGCGGTGCAACCGCCTCCGGGGTAAGCCAGTCGGTGACCGCGGCCACCTTCGGCCCCTGGGGCTCGGTGAACCGCACCACGTAGCCGCCCTTGGAGGCGAAGCGCTGGCCAGGAGCGAGTGTCAGGCGCGGATAGTAACCAGTGAGCGCGCGGTGATCGAGCATCATTTCCACCCGCTCGAGCAGGTAGTCGCGCACGAAGGTGTCAACCATGTGGTTTAGCGTCTCGGACATCAGCCCGCAGGCGAGGTACGTGTCGACCTGCACCTTCTGCGCGACCAGGGGGATCTGGCGGATGCGAAACCACCCGAGCGCGTAGTCGACCCGTACCACACGCTGACCGGGCAGGTCGACCGGGTACGCCATGCGTGTCACCGGGCGCCAGCTCGCCGGCAGTGGCGCCTGCTCGAGTCCTCCCATCTCACCGGAAATCCACACGTGAGCCGCGTGCGCGGGCACGCCCTGCAGCGCGGCGAGGTCCGCTGCGCGCAGCCACAGCACCAGGGCATCATTGGACGCGACATCCTTGAGCGCGTCTGCCACGTCTCCGGGGGAGCGCCGCACGGGCAGCGCCCGGGTCACAGTCGTCTCGCCGGATGCGACGCGCGCCGCCTGCAGCTCCGCGGCAGCCTTCGCGCCTACATCGCCCGCGCGATACAGCTGCACGACGCGGCGCGCCCGGCCGGCCGTGTCGTGGAGCTGCTCGCCGATCAGCTGCGCCTCGAGCAGCACGCCGCGCGAGAAGTACATCGAGTAGAAGTCATCGTCGCGCCCGGGCGGCGCCTCGACGTTGGGAAACAGGCAGGGCACGCCCTGCGACTCACAGAAGCGTCGCACCGGTTCCCATTCGGGACCGCCGAGCCCGGAAATGACGGCGAACACGGGCTCCGCAGCCAGCTTCTTGGCCAGCTGCGCCTCCCAGGTTTCCGGGCGCCCCTCGAGCTGCCAGACGTGCAGCTGCCACTTGCGGTTGACGCGGAACATCATCGGGCGGTTCGCGTACAGGCGCGGTGCCACGGCGCGCGCCGCCGCGCTCTTGTCGGCGAAGTACTGCCGCATGACGTCGAGCATGCCCTCGCGCGCGTGCGGATCTGCATCGGGCGTGATGATGGTGGCGAAGTGCAGCACCGTGTCGGTGACTCCCGGAGCCCTGCGCGGGGACAGGCCCTTCAGATAGCCGATGAGTGCCGCCATCGTGGCATCGTCGAGATCGTAGCGCGGCATGAGATAGTTGAGCGCGCGGCCGTCGGCACCGACGCCGGTGCGGATCGCGCGTGCGAGCGTCTCATCGGTGTAGGCCGAGTGCTTCACCCGCGCCGTGCCGACGTACGGCACGGCCTCGTCGTCGATGCGAGCATCCCCGGGGCGAAACAGGTACACGCCGGCGATGGGCGGGATGGTGATGCGGCCCTCGGTGGTTCCGAGCCCGCTGCGCCGGTGACAGCTGACGCAGGCGGCATCGATCCCGGCCACCGTGACATTGCCCTCGCGCCTGCCCGAGAGCAGTGCACCCGAGGGCATCACGCCGCGTCGATAAAGTGCCTCCCCCGCCGCCGTGGACCCGGCCCCGGCGTTTGCCATGCTCCCCGCAAGAAAGAGGGCAGCGATTGCTCCCTGCAGTATTCGCATTGGCATCGGGTGCCGGCCTCGGGCCCGGGCGCTAGCGTGCGGCCAGCAAGGCGCGGTAGGCGTGCAGCAGCTCGTTGGGAGTGACGAACCCCTCGAGGCGCAGCCAGGGCTGCCCCGGCGCCGCGCGCAACAGCGTCACGGGCGTGTGCATCATCTTGTCGCCCCGGTAGACGTCGAACGCCCGCTGCGTGCTCAGGCTGGCATCGACCGTGCCGGTGTAGAACTGCCATTCGCTGCCAGCGTGGTACTTGTGAGCGTACTCGGTCAGTCGTGCCGGCGTGTCCTGCTCGGGGTCGACGGAGATCGAAACCAGGTGCACAGTGGAGGCGTCCGGTCCGAGCTCGCGCGCAAATTCCGCGAACGTCTGGCTGGCGAGCGGGCAGATCGAGGAGCAGGTGGTGAAAATGAAGTTCATCACCACTGGGCGCCCGTCATCGAGTTCCCCGGGGAGCGAGACGGGCTTGCCATCGGCGCGCATGAGTCTCACTGCCGGGGTCGCATAGGTGACGCGGCTGCTCGAGATCGCGGTGCCTCGCTCCTCCTGCGCTCCGATGTGCCCCTCGGAGCTATCGGCGACAGCGGCCCCGGCCGATGCCACCAGTGCCCCGGCCACGCTCGCCGTCAGCAGCAGGCCGGCCAGGCGTGCGTTCATTTCTTGATCGCGGCGGCCGGCGCCGCAGCATTCGACGCGGGCACCACCGCAGCCACCACCGCCGCAGGGGTTGGCGCGGGCTTGGCAAAGCGACTGTCGGCCAGCGCCTTGTTCAGGGCGATGTTCTCGATCAAGATCTTGTGCGTCTTCGGATAGCCCTCGACGGAGGTCTCCAGCTCATAGGGCATGACGACACCGCCCTGCACCGGCTTGAAATCGCGCTGGACCACGAATACGCGGTGCATCCTGCCGTCCATGCGCCGGGGAGCACCCTCGATCTTTACGTCGAGGAAACTCTTGCTGTCGACCCACACATAGCGCACGTCACCGCTCTTGGTCGTGACCTTGAGCTTGTAGGCGTTGTGTCCGTCCACGGCCTCGTTGCCGGCGAGCTCCACCTTGCTGCCCTTGGCCGCGTAGTCGATCAGGGGGCCGTCCAAGTCGGTCTTGGCAGCCTCGTTCTTGGCTTCCTCAGGGGTGAACGGCTCGACGTCATGGCGGTTGAGGAAGGGTCGCATCTTCCAGCCGTTGGTGCCGTCATACACCTGCACGGCGGTCTGACCCGCGAACTGAATCTCCAGTCTCGAGAGGTTTGGGCGCTTCATCTCAAGGACGAAGGGCAGCTGCACCTGCTCGCTCGGGGACTTGGCCGCTGCCGCCGCCACGGCCTCGCGCTGTCTGCGCACGCTCGCGCCCAGGCCTCCCTCGGCGACACGCGCACTGCGCAGCCGCGAGTCCCCGCTTCCTGCGTCCATCTTGCCGCTCATGGACAGGGTCTGCAGGGAGTGCCACGCGGACAGTCCGCCGCGGGCGGCGACATTGCGCTGCACGACCTGATCTGCGGTGATGCCATCGGCAGCTCCCGCGCATGGAACAGAGCCCGTACCCAGCAGCACGCCCAGAAGCACGCCCAGTCCCGGCTTGACCCCAACGGCGCGGATTGCACGATCAGGGACTCGCAACTGCGACATAAACAAGACCTCCATTCTGGCCGCGTGCGGCCGACGTTCTTATTTGAATTCGTCTCTAATCGATCACGAGCCCGTCGGCACGGAATGTCCCGATGAGCACGGTGACATGGTCGCCTTTCTTGACCAGGCGGCCCTTGTTCGAGAAGGCCAGCCAGTAAGACTTGCCCGCCTCGGGTGGTGCGCTCTGGCGCAACTGGCCGACCTGTTCCATCGAGGGCACGACCAGGCTGACTCCCGCTTTAGGATCAATCAGCGATGGCTCGTAGCGCTTGTCATTGAGAACTTTGGCCTTGTCCGGGTCGAGGACCCGGTAGCTGAAGCGCACGATCTCCCCGGACTCCGCCCACTTGACGCTCAGCTCGTCAACGCCCCAGACCAGCCGATAGTGCTCCCCTGCCCGGCCGGCAAAGCGATCGGGTTGGTAGCGGGAGTGTTTGACGGGCTGGCTCGGGGTGGTCGTACTGGCTCCCCAGGAGGCTGTCCCTGCAACCAGAACCGCGCCCAGTAGGGCTAAGGCGATCCGTTTTGTCCTCACCGTGCTCCCTCTTGTGGTAAGGGCCGGACACCTGCAGGCAGGTGTCCGGCCCGGTTCTCCCTCATTCCCAGCTCAGGACCAGCCTCACAGCACCGTGAAGTGGTCTGCCGCCGATGCGACGCTCTGCCCTCCCAGCGGTGTCGTCACGCGGATGTCCCGAGTGTTGTTGTGCGTAGCAGTGCCACCGATCTGGAAGCGGGCAGTAATGGTCGTGGAGTTCACAACAACGACATTGGTGATCGCAATGTTGTTCTGGAATCCACCCGTGCCGCCGGTCACCTGGATCGTCGCCCCGGCGGAGAAGCCCGTGCCGCTGATCGTGACCGGGAAGGAGGCACCTCCCCTGGCATGGCTGCTCGGGTTGACCCCGCTCACCGTCGGCCGCGGCGGGTTCTGCACATCGAAGTTCACCGTGTTGGTGGTCTGTCCGCCGCTCGTGAGCGATATCGCACGCGTCGCCGCCGTTGCGTTGGCTGCGATCGTGAAGGTCGCGCTCACCGTCTCGGCGTTGGTATCCACCGCTACGTTGCTCACCGTGATACCGCTGCCCGCCGGGACATTGATCGTCGTCCCGAGCGAGGACAGGTTCGTGGCCGCGAGGACCACGTTCGCCGTCGTGCCGCGGACGGCCGAGGCAGGCGTAATCGACACCAGCGTCGTGGCCGGAGCCGACACCGCCTCGAGCGACACCGGCGAGCCGGCGATGGTGACCCCGCCGCCCGCGGTCACGGTCAGCGTGCCGTTCGCGGTTCCCGCCGTTGCCGGCGCCTGGAACTGCACGATGATCGTGCAGGTGGCCTGCAGCGCCGCCACCGTGCCGAGCGTCGCTCCGCACGTGCCGCCGTTGCGGGTGAAGCCCGCACCGGCAGAGACCACGTAGTTGAGGCCCGTCAGCTGCGCATGGCCAGCCGGCTTGGTCAGCGTCACCGTCTGCACGGCCGCCGTGCCCTCGGCCACCGAGCCGAAGTTCACCGCGTCGGGCGTCAGGAACGGCAGTGAAGTGTTGCCGCCGCTGCCGGTACCCTGGAACTCGACCGCGCCCACGTCGACGCCGCTGCCCGAGGGACGCGCATTGCCGAAGTAGTCGGTCCGCACCTGCGGGTACGTCGAGGACGCCAGCGCCCAGGCGAGGTTGAACGGCGGGATGTAGTCGATCGCCGGCGAACCGCTCGCCAGGGCGTAGTTCCCGAGCGGAGCGTTGGTCACCGGGTTGGTCTCCGCCAGTGGCCCCCAGCTGATGTTGATCCAGTTGTTGCCCTCATCGACCGTAGCTGCCGGTGTCAGGTTGAAGATCGGGTTCGGCACGGTCGCGTCCGAGATGCCGGGCGGTACCTGGTAACCAGCCGACTTGAACTCCGGCGGCGT
>Ga0335076_10005340_pt1 | contig 12998 bp, 13 predicted proteins | sample Lox_Sample_25_FD_206717 | JGI IMG/M metagenome (GOLD analysis project Ga0335076, IMG submission 206717) | Soil microbial communities from Loxahatchee National Wildlife Refuge, Florida, United States - Lox_Sample_2.5 | ecosystem: Environmental > Terrestrial > Soil > Wetlands | place: USA...
CAAGGATCCCGCGGCCGACAATCCCTTGACGTGCCCATGCTTCCTGTCAGCACGTGTGGATCGAAGTGAGCACCCTGCATGCCATTTATTGTGGATCCTTCCACGCGGATATCGGCCATCGTCACTCCATTGTAGAATTTTTCTTCCTTCAGATAGGCGAAATGCCTCAAGCCGTCCCATTGAGTGCCAGCCTACTGTTGGACAAGAGAACGCCAGCGGTACCTGAGTATTAAATATCAGAATGTCATCATTGACGCAACGGTGCGGTTTCCTGAAAATCTGCTGTCATCAACCCTACTACATCGTTGCGGATGCAACCTTATGCTCACATATCTGTCGATTAAAGCAAGGACGACTTGGCTCCCCAAACGTCCAATTGAGGCCAATTCGAACACCGTCTTTGATTTCGGCGGTCGCCGCTTTGACAACATCCTCGGTAAGGAAATTCAGTGTTCCTAATTCGTCGTTGGGACCCCAGAGGCCCCATGCTGAAAGCCAGGGGTCGCCTTTATTCAAAGGGAGTTCGGAGAATGCTGGACGGGTGGGCATTGAGGTCACTGCAAGAAATGGGTGTGTTAATGGTCGAAGGACACCCGAGGTGATGATTGTGTTATCCGATTGGCATGTCTTCCCACTGGCAAATGAATCTCACAGGCGCCGGACATCGGAGATCCGAGGCGAATTATTATGGAAACGGTATTTCTTTGACTTCACATTGGTCGAGCTATATTGACTAAAGTAAGAATGCATGGTGTCGGGGTTTCTCGAATTGGACGTTTGATAAGGTGATACTACGGTGCGGTTTCGCTTTTGAATAGCGCTGAGAATCATACTAAATCATTCCGCCACGTGATAAAAGTGGAGATATCTTCAGAGTCATAGCACCACCACGGCTAACATCCGCAACAAGCGACAAGCGCTTGGGCGCAAAATCTTCCCCCCCAGCATCGGACAAAGCAATCGAGATGGGAAACACAAACGCCAAGATGCCCTGCTACTACGTCGTGAAATATCGATCACGCGAAACCGGAAATGTGGGCCCGGATTCCGAATCCATCGTTTGGGACCCAATCGAGGGTCGAAACATGAAACTGAACTACCACGTCTTTGCCAAAAAGGTGTGATAATTCGATCCTCCGGAATTCGTGAGACTGAAACGGATAGGGTGAATCGATTGCAATCGGAACAAGCAGGAAGAAGAGGCTGCATTGGAAGTTCACCCCGTCGGAATGGGCGGAAGGCAAAGCGATGGTCACAGTGACCTTGTACTCTGCCATGATGGCTCCTCCACCTTATAGGACAAAGAAAAATGACGCAATATACTGTACTCCCACAGGCCTTCCTAAAATTAACTGGGAAGTGACCGAAGTTGGCAGCCTGGATGTAGATTTCAAGAGCACGGGCCAAAATGGGGTCAATCGAGGGCTGACTTCTTACAAGGACGGGAAGGAGGCTTGGCTTTGTTGTTGTGAATTGTGTTTACTGATTGGATCTGATGGAATTTTATTCACGGCTGGGAGCGGAGATGAAATTTGGGCAGGCAGGAGGTTTAACTATAGAACCTGGCCATGGGAAGCTTCTTCTGAGATACCATGCAGGACCATTCTAAAAGGACTTAAGAATCGGAATTCTTCCAGCGAGAAAAGAGGATGGTGGGATCGTATTAGGTAGATGGATTGCTTTGCTGTCTTAGCTTCATTATGTTGCAGCCCATTCAATATTCCTAAGATCCTGTATACTTTGTAACGCCATCCCAAAAGCTATCGAAGTGAAAACCCTTGTAAGATGCGGATGTGTTTCTTCAAGTGAATAACAGAATGAGGGTCAAATTTATGTATCCGTAATATTCTCGTCACGATGCAATATTTGAGTGAAATATTTCTCGATTCTGATAGAGGCGAGATGGCAGTCGCCTATGATCGAGTCGCGGATCTAGGTGACATAAGCGCGCATTAAAATTTTTGATTGACAGCCAATGGGAAAGCCAAAATGACCATGCGGAACAAGCCTATTTAATACGTTTCATTTTTGCAGGAGACAATTCAAACCTTAAGGGGGCTTGTGTGGAAGACGGCCGTTGAAAAAGAAACGGAACTGGCCTGACTTATATCTTGCTGTGCCAAAACGACATTCATCTCGCCAAGGGCCCGGAAAAGAATCGAAGGGCATGGCTGTCCACACAACTCGCGCCTCGGCTGCCACCAATGGGCCGCCGCAGCAGCGAGCGCTCCCGCCGAGAGCAGGACACCCTAGACGACCTTCGCTCCGCAAACCCGTCCGCACTGCCGAACGTCTCGATCTCTCGACCCTCAAGATGGACTTTGATCCCGCGGAGGAAATCCCCAAGGCCCAGCGGCCCATGGGCTTGCAGGAGGCTCCAACTTACTGGCCAAGTGAAAAGCAATGGGCCGATCCGTTAGGATATATCCAGAGCATAGCCGACGAAGGGAAGCAATACGGGATCATCAAGGTATCTATTGCGAGCATTCCCATGGACTTGAAGCCCCATCACATATATTCGGGATAAGGATACTGACATGCTTATCCAGGTCATACCTCCCACAGGATGGAGACCACAGTTTAGCGTGGATACAGAGGTATTCCCATTCCCCTTAATTTTTTTTTTACCTTTGCGCAATTCCCCGATTGACACTTTTGAACAGCGTTTCTTCTTTCGCACCCGGAAACAAGAATTAAACTCCATGGAGGGCGCAACGAGATCAAACATGTCCTATATGGACCGACTCTCCAAATTCCATCGACAGCAAGGAACTCCCCTTCTCAGACCTCCAGCCATCGACAAACAGCCCATCGATCTCTACCTCTTAAAACGGGCTGTCGACGCACGTGGATCATTCAAAGACGTCTGCGCACACAAGCAATGGGCCGAAATTGGACGGGAATTAGGATTTGGATCTACAAAGAATGTCACGTCCGTCTCCTCCGCCTTAAAAAATGCCTATCAGAAATACCTCCTTCCTTACGAAATGTATCTTGAAAAAGCGAAACCCGATTTCTTACGGGAAATGGGATTGACGCCCTCGCCGCAGCAAGAGAGGAAATTGGAGGCTGTGAAGCCCATTCCTGCAGTGGGCATGCGACGGAATCTTCTGGCTGAATTACAAAAGGCTGAAACGCATTCGGCGGACGAGCGGATGTTCGAGACGGATGAACTGAAACGCTTCGTTAAATCAGAGACGCCCGAGGAACTGGAGGAAATGAAAGACGTCACCCCGAGTCCGTCGCAGAGTAGTCTGAAACGTCCATTTGACAGGGCGGTGACCCCTCGGAGTGCAAGCATTTCCAATGGGAGTGACGGCGGGGAACAACCTCTGCGGAGGGGGAGTAAACGTCTGAAAGCAGGTAAATTTTCCTAGGCGATGTGATGACTAACGGAAGCTGCCGCGCCTACTGTCGTCGGTTCAAATATGGCGCAGCATGCTCATTCAAAACCGTCGAAAATGGGTGGAATGCACGCAATAAATTCACCACCTTCTAAAAAACCGGGAGACAACTGTGAAGTCTGTGGTCGAGGCGATAACGCACTTAGCATGCTCCTATGCGATGGTTGTGATACCGGCTACCACACCTTTTGTCTCGACCCGCCTCTCAAATCGATTCCAAAGTACGACTGGTTCTGCGCGCAATGTCTTGTCGGCACAAACGAATTCGGTTTCGAAGACGGCGACGAATATTCACTTGCTCAATTTCGGGAAAAAGCAGATTCTTTCCGCATGGAATACATTGAAAAGAACTTTGCGCCGGAAGAGCGGCCTCAGGGTGTCGTTACCGAGAATCAAGTTGAGGACGAATTCTGGCGGATGGTCTCAAATATCGAGGAAACTGTCGAAGTCGATTATGGCGCTGATATCCATTCCACGACCCATGGCTCCGGGTTTCCGACGGTTGAAACGCATCCAACAGACCCATACTCAACGGACCCTTGGAACTTGAATATCCTCCCACTCGATAATCAGAGTCTGTTTCGACATATCAAGAGTGACGTTTCGGGGATGACGGTGCCATGGTTATACGTTGGCATGATGTTTTCGACTTTTTGCTGGCATAATGAAGATCATTATTGTTACAGCATCAACTATCAGCATTTCGGGGCGACAAAGACATGGTATGGGATTCCAGGGAGTGATGCAGAAAAATTCGAGCAGGCAATGAGGAATGCTGTTCCGGAGTTATTTGAGACACAACCCGATCTACTATTCCAACTTGTCACGATGCTGAGTCCGGGTCGACTTGTTGAAGAGGGTGTTAAAGTTTACGCGGTTGATCAGCGACCGAATCAATTCATCATTACCTTCCCACAAGCTTATCATGCGGGGTTTAATCATGGAGTACCTGCTCTAAGAATTCCTGATCTGGTCACTAACGTTGTAGTTCAACATGAACGAAGCAGTGAACTTTGCGCCGAGCGACTGGGAAGAATACGGAAGAGACTGCGTAGAACGCTACCGCGAATACCGAAAAATGCCCGTCTTCTCCCACGACGAACTCCTCATTACAGCGGCTCTCCACGACGCCTCTATAAAAACCGCAAAATGGCTCACCTCAGCCATGGACATCTTGGTCGATCGAGAACTCGAGTCTCGTAAGGAAACACGTGAACGATTCCTGGACATGGAGGAAACGGTCATTAACGAGGATTTGCCGTCAGATGAATATTACCAGTGTTCCGTGTGTAAAACATACGTCTATCTCTCGCAAGTAACGTGTTCCTGCAACAGCAGTGCCGTTTGTCCTTCCCATGCTGCGGAACTATGTGATTGCAACATCGCGACGCGAGTATACCGCTTACGCTATTCGGATCAGGAGCTCAAGGATATTGCAACAAAAATTTCCGAAAGGGCGGAAATTCCTGAAGCATGGAGTCGGAAATTTAATATGTTCATGAGAGAACACGAAAAGCCTCCACTACGAAGTCTCCGATCCCTCCTCAGCGAAGCAGAACGGATTCAATACTATCTCCCGGAACACGCAACTTTAAAAGCGTTTGTAGAACGCGTGAATGAGTGGGTTGAAGAAGCAACTGCATTTGTAGCGCGAAAACACCAGAATCGCCGGAAGAATGAACGGGTTTGGCGAGCGGGATCGAGAGTTCAAGAGCTCGAGGAACGAGATCGAATTCAACGGAATCCATCGTATGTCTACAAATTGCTTGATCAAGCTGCGGAACTGGGTTTTGACGCTGCCGAGATCGATTTGTTGAGGGAAAAGGCAGAAGCAATCGAGGAATTTACTGAACGTGCGGAGAAAGCATTGAATGAAGGGACTCTGAGTTCGCTGGAGGACTACACGGAACTCATTGACGAAGGAAAGAGTTTGAATATCGATCTTCCGGTCCTCGATCGTCTCGAACGGATTACGGATCAACTTCGCTGGGTTGAAAAGGCAACGGATGTCAGTGATGTGTATCTCTCACTCCACGAAGTAGTGGAGATCATGGACGAAGGGGAGCGTTGTGGAATCTCGCCTGAACACAAATTAATGAGAGAATTGGCTGCTCGACGCGATAAAGGACGATGGTGGGAGAACGCGGCGGCCCATATACTATCCCTTGATCACATTCCCTTTGAAGCGCTGGAGAAACTACTCGATGAAGCCACGGATTTATCCATTCATAAGAAGACGTATGATAAAGTCGAGTCGATCATTATCAAGGCCCGCGAAGCAGGTCAACACATGGCAAATCTCATGTCGCGTCTCGCGGCCGGTGGACCAGATAATCGACCTCCTCTTTCCGAGGCGACTCGATTGCTCAAAGTCGTCAATGATCTTCCCGTTAAACCATCCGACACGGTAGCTTTTCGAAAGTTATTTGCGAAATCAGATGAATGGGTCAAGCATGGGAAACGCCTATTTGGGAAAACGAACGCTTCGACGCATCAACTCGAGGATCATTTACATTACGTCCAGAGGCGGCATGAGATAGTGTTTGATGTCACCGATGTTCCCCGACGAGAAGAGAGTCCGAGTGCTGCCGACGCGCAAGATTCTGAATACGGTCCGTATTGCATTTGTCGGTCAGGTCCCACCGGCGAAATGGTCGAGTGTGATAAATGCAAAGAATGGTATTGCCGGCGTCTAAATGTGACTTTCCTGATATCTCCAGGTACCATCTGAGATGTCTCAAAATCAGCAAGAAAAAGTTCGATCCTCAAGATGGATGGGATTGCCCCATCTGTGACTGGCGAAAACAGGTCCCACGAACAAATACCCGTCCAACAATAGCGGAACTCAAAGACTGGATTCAAACTGCCGAAAGCCTCCCGTTCCGTCCCAGTGAAGTCGAACTTGTTCAAAGGATTATCACACAGATGGAAGCGTGGCTCGCGACTCTACAACCAATGCTCCAGACCGACCAACTTCCTTCGCTGGATACATGTCGATTCTACTTGCGTAAAATTGAGGGGGCCGAAGTGTTCCTTCCGGTGGAATTCAACTTTTTCAGGCGGGCGATGCATACGCTTGCGCCAGTGTCGACGACGCCACCCCCTCCCGCCGCGGAAACGCGTGTGTTCACAAAGAAGACACGGACGAGGAAATATCACACGGAGAATGCGCGGGATCTCAATGGACCACCTCCTCGGGTCTCGATGCGACCGTATGACTCTCTGCCTCTGTTGCCAGTGCAACGGTATACTGGGCCCATGGATCATGCACCGCTGGTATATGGACAGCATTACGTGCCTTACCCACCGAATCCGTCTCATTATCCGTCGCTTCCTCCGAAAGGCGTATTTGCGCCTCCTTCGATTCTGCCGTCCCCATACGGAGCTTCGGTAGAACAGCGACCACCGATAGATCGGGGTCCGGTTTGCGCTGCCTGCGATCGCCCTCGTTTGTCTGTAAATTCGCAGCTTGTGACTTGCAGCATGTGTAACAGGTATCAACATCCTGTCTGTATCGCCAAGTACGGGGGTCGTTTATACCCAGCCCTAGTTTGGTATTCTTCTGCAGAAAGCTCTTTCTGACTTAAAGCGGTGACTGCGTAAAGTTGCATCCGAATACGTTCCAGACGCTGCCTACTGTCCCTGCTAAAAGACCGCCCCTTCCTCCTCCAAAGGGCGTCAATCCTCCACGCGGGAATGGTACTGTCCCAGCCTCGCCTTAAATGTTAATCCCAGGGCCACTACGGCAATATGTTACTGGGGACGCCGAGACAAGAGACTTAATCGATCTTACCAACTCGCCATCCCCGGTTCGAGACAATAGTCCATTGTTCAAGGATGCCAAAGGTAATCTTTCGGCTCCTCCAAATCTCCATCCGCCCACGGGACTGAGTCCCATTGAACACAGCAGTCTTCCACCCATCGAACTCAAAGAACACAGTTCTCCGTCGACATCAAATCGACCGTTTCCGCTATCAGGTTCACTAACTTGATCGCCACTGAACCCGTTATCACCACCAATCCAAAGGTTACGCACCAGTTCAGCGACAGGAGCCTCTGATCGTACATACTTTGCCGCAGGGGTTCGGCGTTAATTAATCCTATGGATTGGCTTGGATATTTCTATTTGAATTTGTATAGGGTTGAGGGATTGGGAAGGTAGAGGAATCTAGCCTTTATTTGAGGTATTCAAATACAGTTTCATTTCTATAGACGTTCGTTTTGTGATCAAACTCCCAACAGATTCCAGAGGGCATTGGGATCGTGATAGTCATGATGAACGATGCTAATGAGCCAGTACTGGCCTTTGATCGTTCGTAGGAATTTCGCAGTTCGTGATTGGATTGGATACAACTTGGCCCATTCATCCCAGATCGAGAACGCTTCATCCTTAAATCAATATGCATATGAGAGAGGGACCACCTTCCAGGCACAAAACGAGACTTCTTCGATGATCGTGGGTTGAACAATCTCCTTACCCGGAAATATTCCCCAAGTCACCGTGTTCGCCGCCTTCTCATCCATATTCGTCATGAATCCGCCCTTTCATAAGACGCTATCCCAATCGGGGGGAGAACCTGATTGTTGCCAGCATAAAAAGAAATATAAGGATCGTCTTTAATCTTCTCTAGAATTGTTTTCCATTGCTTTTCAGACGCAAAGAATTCCACAAATGCCTCAATGTCAGTCTATTCAAAACGCTACCTGGCGCACCTTTTGAAAAATATAACCCCCTTTGGGTCCCCAGCCGAATACTTTATCTGCACTTTCGATGCAATCGACAGCGGGTTGACTTCCAACCGTCCATCGCCCCGACTGATTTAATCCGATTAAATGGTCTCGAATTGTCACAGTTTCCGCGGCCAAGGGATCTTCGGACCACGGGATAGCCTGTAAATCGCCCTGAACGTATTTGGTGAAGAGATTTGAGATGTCCTCCGGCGAAAGTGGGAATTTCCATAATTTCAAACCTACTTCGGGTGGAGTACTCAATGTCAAGCCGTACGTGTCGTTCTGTCCGAAGGCTTTTATTAGCGAGAGGAAGATACGGTAGGAGATACCTGGTGATCTTGCATCACCCCACCTGCCATTTGGAAATTCATCCCAGTTTGCTTCTCGACCTAATTCGCCCTGTCCTTCTGACACCGCCAGGGCAAATTGTTGAGATCGTGTACTTCGCAGACTTTGTCGTCGCTGCCGTGGTCGAGGAGGTTCGAGTTTTTCGTGACCCTCGTCATCTAGGATCGCTCTATTCTGAGTATCATCTTCATCATCAAAAGTCGCCACAACTCCTTCAACAGTGGTCGCAAGTCGAGAGGTAAGTCCAGATATATCGACGACTTCTGTCTTGTGCGTGCCACTCCTCGGAGTCAGAGATTCTCTCGGCGAAATCATCCCTGTTCGTTCGAGAACAAAGGCGACGCTTCGTTCCAGGTTGAAGGTACAGAAATGGGCTCCCAAACATCGTCCTTCAGTCTGCGTTCGGAGTTGTTTGATCATTTCCACCGTTATATCGACGCCGAGCTGTTTCACTGCTTCATCGTCCGCTTTGACCTCTTCGATTCGCGAAAAGAGTTCCGGTGGGACGGATGCATGCGTGAGTTTCGTCATCCGTCGGAAAGATTGATAGGACTGAATCGGCATGACGGCGGGAACAATTGGAATAGTCTTGAACAGTCCCGATTCATCCTCTCGAAGCAACTTCTCGAAGGAAAGAAAGGCAGTGACACTGTAAAAGATTTGAGTGATGATAAAATCGGCGCCGGCTTGAACTTTTTCTCGGAGATAGGGTAAATCAAGACGAGGATCTTGTTGTTCAGGATTACTCCCATCCGCATGTCCCTCCGGATACGCAGCAACGCCAATACAAAACCAATCTCCGTAATTCTTACGAATGTACTTGACCAGATCCACAGCGTAGGAAAATTCGCCGGTGGTCGGAACCGAATACTCTTGACCTCGAGGCGGATCCCCTCGTAGCGCGAGAACATTATGTATCCCAGAGGCACGGGCTTCGCAGAGGGCATTGTCGAGGATTTCACGTTCCATATTTGTACATGTCAAGTGGAGACAGGTTGTCATCTCATGTCGGTTCTGACATGATTTTGCGAGCTCCAAGGATCGGGTTGCCGTACTTCCTCCGGCGCCCCAGGTAACTGTGACGAACAGCGGATTGAATCTGGCCATGCGGTCGAGACGCGATTGAAGGTTTGTCATGCCCTGACCATCAAGGGTCGCCAGTGTGGGGCAAATTACCATGTCTGTTTTTGGAGGGAAAAATTCGAGGGAGAAGTATGGCTCCTGGCCTAGAATTTCGAGCTTGTCGATGATCTTCATTGTGATGGAAACAGTTTTCTGCGTCGTGAAGCGCTACTTCGGCGATAACATGAAAAGACTAATCATCAGCCAGTATTGAGGAACAAATGCAGGCTATTGGCAAATGTGTGGCAATGCTCAGACTTAGCCTTTGGTCTGCACTATCAACCATCCCTCAACGACAGCAGCGTGTCGCTCAAGTGTATAGGGCAGTTGAATAAGTTTACCAGCGCGTTTTTATCATTGCATGTAACGGGGGATGCACGAATGAGGCTGTACCGGTTCTTTGAAAATGCGATGCAATCGTTCGCATGCCTCGGCAATCAAATGATCACATGAGACAACCAGACCGCCCCGCACCGCGGGTGTAAACTGCTTCCGCTTGACACCAATTTTTCAAGTCAGACAACCTATCTTGCAAACCCGTCGAGACTGCGAATATGCATTTCCTCCCATGCGAGAGATATCTTATCCAACCTTCCAATAATGGAATATGCTGCAAAAATATCAACTCTTATCCATCAAGATACCTTACCATCTCCATAACTGTTTCATACTTCACTTGCAAAGCCTCACGAACTCTACTCCATATATCCCAGTAACATAATTCACTCTAAATCCGTCAGTGAGCGCTCGCCGAAGACGGAAAAGCCTCCTCAGGGACGAAGGACTTGCATCATCAATGGCCCTTGTTGCCACTGAAATCTACAATTTCGCCGTCTCATCCCAAACCCGCTGCTTCTTCACCGGATCAACCATGGGCAAGGAGGACAGGACTGCGTGTAGGACCAGACAGTGCGGATGAAAGGTAAACAATGGCTAGCGGCCAGCATCCCTGGCTTCAGTAATTGAGAAGATGGTAAGAAGGTAGTTTAAAGTTGAGCTCTAGACAAGCGGGGGGACGCTAGGCCGAAATGGTTCTCCAGACATAATTCGAGCGGTGGCGATCTCAAGATGACGATCCGTCTATCATCATGATTGATTCTTGATTTCGGAACCTGTACGTCCAATTTCTCAGCAAGATCCATTTGGCCCCCTTTTGCCCCGCCTGAATGGTCGGGTATCAAGAGATTGTGCCACCGCATGCCTGCGGTGGAATTCGGCGTCAGATTGGGTTGACATCTACCATCTCAATTGGATGGAACGGGGTGACGTTAATGTTGGATCAATCTGACACACCTGTTCCCTTCTCTCAACAAATACCCTTTCCAGTAGAATATTAAGGATTGCGACAAATCCTGTGCTTAATTGAGCCAACGCCGCATTTATTCCTAGAAAACAGTATTCTTCAAGTTGCGGGTTTCAAAGGGGCTGCCCTGCCGCGTCTACCCTCGTTAGGTATTGTTCAACATACCCAGAGAAAATGAACACATCTGACAGGCTTTGGCCTTCCAGTGTGCATGGTAATTTAGAAACCTCGACTATTTTGACAAAATTGGTGGACGAACGGTATGACAATAGAATCTTCATAGGCTTTTGACCACGGTCCATCCAATTACATGCAAAAACGGGACTTCCGGTTCTGGATTCTGATCGGCTATTAGTCTATATCACCATCACGACAAACCACTCAGTCAATTCAAGTTGATCTCACTCGAAGGAGATCATTGTAACACTCGTTATGGCCAAGGAAATGCAAGGTAATTTTCAAACAACTCATTCCTTTGGAATTCCTCTGGCACCCACCCTAATTTCCCGATTTCCTATCAATGGAAGGAGCGCTGGGCTAGGAATGGCCGAACGTTATTGGGCCGCGCATATATGTGAAACAGCCTTTATTTGGTCGACCAAATACTTGCTTCCAGGTATGGACCGCCTCAGCCCTCGAAGTCTACACGAAAGATGGCATTGCCAACTTGTGATTCGCTGTTGTTAGAAGAGTTCGGCCTTCATCATATTACTCGAACCCGACCAATGGTATGTCCATTTGATAATTTGCAGTGGATGAGAATCAAGCTCTAGGAGGCATGATACACGTGCATGACAGCTCTCTTGCGCGGAATACGCCAAGAGCGGGATAAATTATCTTGATGGGGTGCAATTTTGTTCACCCGATTTCTGCAGCTCATGTTAACCGTCGGGAAAGCCATTGAAGTCTAAGGAGAAATTCCCTTACTGGAGATGAGATTCCCGTCACAGAACGGGTGTATTTCCGTAATAATATACTTTTTATAGACTATCCGTATTCCCAACGAGACAAAGATACTTAGAATGAAGTATTTACACTTCCTCCTCACATCATCCTACTCCTCACCGAAAATCGCTATCAAATTTTCAATAGTCCACTCTTCCTCCTCCGCAAACCCTTCAACCCACTGCTCCTCCACCATCATCTCCTCATGATGACCAGGCCTCTTATGACATGATCGTCTAGGCGGTAAAATAAACCGATCGATAATATGAATCACTCCATCGAAAGTAACGACATCATTCACCTTCAACCCCGATGGACGGCCGTTAATAGCGACCTTGACAATTGGACCAAACTTGAATTCGTCGATGCGGAGGGTTGCGTTTTTGCCGATAAGCGTGGGGAGAGTAGTGTTGTAATGTTCCTTCCTGAAGGGGGGGAAACGGTGTGGTGGGCCGGGGCGTTTATGGGGAGGGCCCGGTTTATGAGGATGGCCAGGACGTTTGTGCGGTGAAGGCGGAAAGTCGTCGGGGGTAAACGGAGGGAAGTCCACAAGGGGTGGAGGAGGTGCAAATTCTTCATCTCGAGGAAGAAGACGATCATCCCCCGCGAAATCCTCGTTTGGCGTGGGCGGGGATACATCCCCATCTTCTGGTGACGACGCTTTCGGGAATTTCCAAATTGAGTCCGTGTAGAACGTAGTATTAGGGGAAATATGATATTGGACAAGCTTCGTCAAGATCCGATGGCCATGGGGACTAAAGAGGAACGCGGTGACGGGTAGGGGGATTTTTGCCCAGGCGAGGTTTCCAGGGGCAAACACAGTCCAAGAGGAATTGGGTTTTTTCCAAGGGAAAAAGTCTGTGGCGACGTGCGTTTGATGCAAAGCTTGGAAAAACGTCGAGAAGACCGTTGGCACAACTTGTAACAAACGGTATGTTGGCGGCGGGGGGATAAGGATATTATCAACTGCATGAACAACACCGTTCGATGTGAAGATGTTCACGAAAACTGGATGAACGTAGAAATTCAAATTAAGTCCTCGCAAACCGAATCCAACGCGAATCTTTTGAGTCAAGTTTGGTCCATGGTGGGCCTCGAGAAGTGTAGGGATCGTACGATGATGAAGAACTCTGCCAATGGGCCAG
>Ga0335076_10005341_pt1 | contig 12996 bp, 12 predicted proteins | sample Lox_Sample_25_FD_206717 | JGI IMG/M metagenome (GOLD analysis project Ga0335076, IMG submission 206717) | Soil microbial communities from Loxahatchee National Wildlife Refuge, Florida, United States - Lox_Sample_2.5 | ecosystem: Environmental > Terrestrial > Soil > Wetlands | place: USA...
CTGCACGGTGCCGCCAGGATCGCGATGCTGGATCGAGACGGCAAGACCGAGCACGTCGCTGACGCGTTTCTCAAGCGCCAGCGTGTCGGCGTCCTTGGTCTTGCCACCGCCGCCGCGCGATTTCTGCGGCTTGCGCTCCGGCACACCCTCGACATGCGCGAGTTCCTCGGCCTGGCGCACATTGAGACCCTCGGCCACGATCTTCCTGGCCGCGGCAAGCGGATCGGGCACACCAATCAGCGCGCGAGCGTGGCCGGCGGAGAGCTTTCCCGAGGCGATCAGGGCCTGCACCTCGGCAGGCAGCTTGGTCAGCCGCATCATGTTGGCGACATGGCTGCGGCTCTTGCCCACGATGCGGGCGATGTCGTCCTGGCTGCGTTTGAATTCATTGGCCAGCGCGTGATAGCCCTGCGCCTCTTCCAGCGCGTTGAGATCTTCGCGCTGCACGTTCTCGACGATGGCAAACTCGAGCGCGTCGGAATCGCTGACATCGACCGGGATGATCGGCACCTCGTGCAGACCTGCAGCTTGCGAAGCGCGCCAGCGGCGTTCGCCGGCGATGATCTCGAAACGGTCGTGGCTGCCCTTCACCGGCCGCACCACGATCGGCTGGATCACGCCGTGCTGCTTGATCGATGTCGCGAGCTCGGCGAGCTCGGTCTCGGAGAAGGCGCGGCGCGGATTGCGCGGATTGGGTTTGAGGAACTCGATCGGCACCTTGCGCTGCGTGCGCGGCCGATCGACATGGGCGGCCTCGCCGCCGACATCGCCGATCAGACTTGCAAGACCGCGGCCCAGTCGCGAACGCGCTTCGTCGGCCATCGTCGCCAACTCCCTTGGATTCACTTCGCACCACTCCAGTTGTCTGGTTGTTGTTCGGTATCGCAGGCGTGGCGCTGCGTCTTACTGCGGGCGCAGCTCGCGCTCGCGCTGGATCACCTCGGTGGCGAGCTTCAGATACGCTTCGCTGCCGACGCATTTGAGATCGTAGACCAGCACCGGCTTGCCGTAGGACGGCGCTTCGGAGATGCGCACGTTGCGCGGGATCATGGTCTTGTAGACCTTGGATCCCATGAATTGGCGGACGTCCGCAACGACCTGGTTCGACAAATTGTTGCGCGAGTCGAACATGGTCAGCACGATGCCGTGGATCGACAGGTTCGGGTTGAGCGTAGCGCGGACCTGCTCGACCGTCTGCAGAAGCTGCGACAGACCCTCGAGCGCGAAGAACTCGCACTGCAGCGGGACCAGGATCGCGTCCGAAGCCGCCATCGCATTGACCGTCAGCAGATTGAGCGACGGCGGACAATCGATCAGCACATAGGTGTAGTCATTGTCGGGCGCGACATTGGAGTTGAGAGCAGCGATCGCGTCGCGCAGCCGGAACGCGCGACCAGGCGTGGTGCCGAGTTCAAGCTCGAGGCCCGAGAGGTCCATGGTCGAGGTCGCAATGTGCAGCCGCGGCACCGCGGTCGGCACCACCGATTCGCGCAGCTGCGCCTCGCCGACCAGGACGTCGTAGGTCGAGCAGCTGCGGTTGCGCCGATCGATACCGAGCCCGGTCGAGGCGTTGCCTTGCGGATCGAGGTCGACGATCAGGACGCGCTCGCCGATTGCCGCAAGCGCGGTGCCAAGATTGATCGCGGTCGTGGTCTTGCCGACCCCGCCCTTCTGGTTGGCAAGCGCCAGGATGCGCGGCTGGCCGGCCGGGATCGGCGCTCTATCTTCTTGATATATTTGATTAATTTCTGTCATTGGGGTTACCGTTCAGGAATTGCGCCGGTCGATCCGATCAAGCTCGACAATCCGGCCCCCTCCGCCCGTGAGGCTGGAATGAAGAATTGGCTTGATATTCCAATATTTAGTGGCCTCGGTCAATTCAGCCTCTACATCTTGACCCTTGAGGAACAAGGCTTTTGCACCCCGTCGCACCAACGGCTCCGCGAAGCTCAACAGCTGATGTAACGGAGCGAGTGCCCGCGCGGTGACGCAATCGATTCGGCCGGTGATCCTATCCACAATATCTTCGATTCCTTGCGCGTGCACCAGTCCCGCCGCACCAGTGACCCGCAGCGCCTCGCGAAGAAACGCGGCCTTTTTGCTGTTGCGTTCGACGAGGTGCACGAGCGCGCCCGGTGTCTCGGCCAACGCACAGGCAAGCACCATGCCGGGAAATCCGCCGCCGCTGCCGAGGTCGACCCAGACTTTGGCCGCTGGCGCGAGCGCCAGCAGCTGCAACGAATCGGCGACATGCCGGGTCCAGAGATTTGGGAGCGTGGATGGCGACACGAGATTTGTCTTGGCCTGCCACTCTCTGAGGAGCGCGACATACCGATCGAGACGCGCCTCTGTTTCACGTGAAACGGGAGTGAGCCGCAGCGCCGCGGTCTTGTCCGGATCCTTGTCTAGATCCTTGCCTAAATCCTTGGGCGGTTGCTGTCGCACAGCTGGGGCTCGTTTCACGTGAAACGGTTAAACGCTCGCCTTGGCTTTCTGTCGCGCTTCGCGCCGAAGATACGCCGCGAGAATGCCGAGCGCGGCTGGCGTCATGCCGTCGATTCGGCCCGCCTGCCCGACCGTCCATGGCCTTGCGGCCTTGAGTTTCGCGCGCACCTCGTTCGACAGCCCAGGTACGAGGTCGTAGTCGGCATCGCCCAGCACCAGCCCCTCGTCGCGCCTGAAAGCTTCGACATCAGCCGACTGGCGCTTGAGATAGACGTCGTACTTGGCATCGATCTCCAGATGCGCGGCGATCCCTGGGCCAATGGCCGACAGCTCCGGCCAGATCGCCCTGACCTGCTCCAGGCCGACGTCGGGATAGGCCAGCAGCTCAAAGGCCGAGCGGCGCTGGCCGTCGCGGTTGAGCGCGAGCCCAAACCTTGCCGCCTCGTTCGGCGTCAGCATCAGCGATTTCGCGAGCTGCCGTGCAGCCTCGAGCGCCGCCATCTTCGCGCCATGGCGGCACCTGCGCTCCTCGCCGACGCAGCCGAGTGCGATGCCGCGATCGGTGAGGCGCTGGTCGGCATTGTCGGCGCGAAGCGTCAGCCGGTACTCCGCCCGCGAGGTGAACATGCGATACGGTTCGCTGATGCCGCGCGTCACCAGATCGTCGATCATCACGCCGAGATAGCCATCGGCCCGGTCGAACACGACCGGCGCGGCGCCGCCGGCCGCAAGCGCCGCATTGAGGCCAGCAACAATGCCCTGGGCGGCCGCTTCCTCGTAGCCCGTGGTGCCGTTGATCTGCCCGGCCAGGAAGAGCCCCCGCAGCCGTCGGGTCTGCAACGTCGGATCCAACTCGCGGGGGTCGACGTGGTCGTATTCGATGGCGTAGCCCGGACGCACCATCTTCACGCGCTCGAGCCCGGGGATGGAAGCCAGGATAGCAAGCTGGACCTCCTCCGGCAGCGAGGTGGAAATGCCGTTGGGGTAGACAGTGGTGTCGTCGAGCCCTTCGGGCTCGAGAAAAATCTGGTGCCCGTCGCGGTCGCCGAATTTGACGATCTTGTCCTCAATCGATGGACAATAGCGCGGGCCCGTACTCTTGATCTGGCCGGAATACATCGGCGAGCGGTGCACATTGGCCCGGATCACATCATGAGTTGCGGGCGTGGTGCGGGTAATGCCGCACTGGATTTGGGGCGTGGTGATCCGGTCCGTCATCACTGAAAACGGCTCCGGCGGATCGTCGCCCGGCTGCATTTCCACTGCCGCCCAATCGATCGTAGTGCTGTCGAGCCGCGGCGGCGTGCCGGTCTTGAGCCGTCCAAGCGTGAAGCCAACGCGCTCAAAGGATCGCGAAAGTCCCATCGCCGGCGCCTCGCCGACTCTTCCCGCAGGCCAACTCTTCTCGCCAAGATGGATCAGGCCGCGCAGGAAAGTGCCAGTCGTAATGACGACGGCGCCTGCCCAGAGTTCGCGACTATTCACGAGGCGGACTCCGGTGATGCGTCCCTCGGAGACGATCAGCTCGTCCGCCTCCCCTTCGATGACGCTGAGATTCGCGGTCGCCAGGATCGCCGCCTGCATCGCGGCCGCATACAGCTTGCGATCCGCCTGGGCGCGCGGCCCCCTCACTGCTGGACCCTTCCGCCGATTGAGCACGCGAAACTGGATACCGCCGGCATCTGCGACCCGGCCCATCAATCCGTCCAAGGCATCGATCTCCCGGACCAGATGGCCTTTGCCCAATCCGCCGATCGCGGGGTTACAGGACATTGCGCCCACGGTCGCAAAACGGTGAGTCACAAGCGCTGTTCGGGCGCCCATCCGCGCAGCCGCAGCCGCTGCCTCGCAGCCGGCGTGGCCGCCACCGATGACGATGACATCGAACGATTCTGACCCAGAGATCATGGCGCGGACTTCTATCGCCACACCGCAAAACCCGAAAGACGTTTCACGTGAAACAAGGGAATTTTAGCTAAACATCCGCGCCCCTGTTTCACGTGAAACAGGCGTTAACCATCTTTCTTAACCAAGCATCAATCGGTTGAACCAAGCATCAGCGCTTACTTCCCGATACAGAACTCCCGGAAGATCACATCGAGGATGTCCTCGACATCGACCTGCCCCAACAACCGCCCCAGCGCGAAGGCGGCGGATCGCAATTCCTCAGCGGCCAGCTCCTCGCCCTGGTTAACCGCGAAAATGCTCTGCTCCAGTGAGGCCGCGGCCTGCTCTAGCAATTCCCGTTGCCTGACCCGGGCGATCAGCGCGCCTTCGGCCACACCAAAATATGCCTCCGCGAATTCAACCAACGCCGACATCAGCTCACCCAGACCGTCGCCACGCCGCGCCGAGATCGCGAAGGTCTTCGCGCCGCCGAGCGTCTGCTCGTGGGGTCCTTCAAGATCGATCTTGTTGCGTATGAGCCAGAGCGGTGCGCTTCCCTCTTGCGGCGCTTCCACGCCATCACCTTCGGTAAGCCAAAGGACGAGGTCGGCCTCGGCCGCTCTTGCGCGCGCACGCCGCACACCCTCCTGCTCGACGGGGTCGTCAGTCTCTCGGATGCCGGCGGTGTCGATGACAGTCACCGGAAAACCGTCGAGATCGAGCTGCACTTCGATGATGTCGCGCGTGGTGCCGGCGTGCGGCGAGACGATCGCGACCTCACGTCGCGCCAGGTGATTCATCAGCGTCGACTTGCCAACATTCGGGGGACCTGCGATCGCGACGATGAGACCTTCGCGCAGCCGCTCGCTGCGACCCCGCGCTGCAAGCACGGCCTGAATCTCACCCAGCAGCGTTTCGACTTTTTGAAGCGCCGGCGTAGTCACTTCCGAGGGCACGTCGCTTTCATCGGAGAAATCGATGCCGGCCTCGATCAGCGCTTGCGCCTCGATGATCCGCGCGCGCCAGTCGCGCGCCTTTTCGCCCAGCAGTCCCTTGAGCTGGCGCAGTGCCTGACGCCGCTGTCGGTCAGTGTCGGCATGAATGAGATCGTCGAGACCTTCCGCTTCGGTGAGATCGAGCTTGCCATGCTCGAATGCGCGGCGGGTGAATTCGCCAGGCTCGGCGGCACGCACATTCTCCATCGCCGAGAGCGAGTCCAGCAGCGATGCCAGGACCGCGCGACCGCCATGGACATGAAACTCGGCGACGTCTTCGCCGGTCGCGCTCGCAGGCTTCGGAAAATACAGCACCATCGCATCGTCGATCGGCTGTCCGTCGGCGTCGCGGAGCAGCGCGCGCGTCGCCATTCGCGGTGCCGGCAATTTTCCGGCGAGTGCAACGAGCGCCGCGGGCACTTGTGGCCCCGAGACGCGGACGATCGCAATCGCGCCCGGCGGGCGGCCCGATGACAGCGCGTAGATGGTCTGGTCACGAACATGCATGCGGCGCTATTAGCGGCGTGGTGATTGTAACGGCAATGCCAATTGCGACCATGCTGCGCTGCAGCAAAAAGGGCGCCTCGGTCCAGGGCGCCCTTCGCAAACCGAACCCGATCGAACTTACGTGTTCATCGACTCGAAGAACTCCGAGTTGTTCTTGGTGTTGCGCAGCTTGTCGAGCAGGAAGTCGATGGCGTCCATGGTGCCCATCGGATTGAGGATCCGGCGCAGCACATACATCTTCTTCAGGACTTGCGGATCGGTGATCAGCTCTTCCTTGCGCGTGCCCGAGCGTGAGATGTCGATCGCCGGGAAGGTGCGCTTGTCGGACACCTTGCGATCGAGAATGAGTTCCGAGTTACCGGTGCCTTTGAACTCTTCGAAGATGACTTCGTCCATACGGCTGCCGGTATCGACCAGCGCTGTCGCGATGATCGTCAGAGATCCGCCCTCTTCGATGTTGCGCGCAGCGCCGAAGAAACGCTTTGGCCGCTGCAGCGCGTTGGCATCGACACCACCCGTCAGGACCTTGCCGGATGATGGCACGACCGTGTTGTAGGCGCGGCCGAGGCGAGTGATCGAGTCGAGAAGAATGACCACGTCGCGACCGTGCTCGACCAGGCGCTTGGCCTTCTCGATCACCATCTCGGCGACCTGCACGTGGCGCACGGCGGGCTCGTCGAACGTCGACGAAACCACCTCGCCCTTCACCGAGCGCTGCATGTCCGTGACTTCCTCCGGCCGCTCGTCGATCAGGAGCACGATCAAATAGCAGTCGGGGTGATTGGCGGTGATCGAGTGCGCGATATTCTGCATCAACACCGTCTTGCCCGTGCGCGGCGGCGCCACGATCAGCGCGCGCTGGCCTTTGCCGATGGGTGCTACGATGTCGATCACCCTTGCGGAAAGGTCCTTTCGGGTGGGATCGTCGATTTCCATCCGGAATCGCTGATTTGGAAACAGCGGCGTGAGGTTGTCGAAATTGACCTTGTGCTTGGCCTTTTCCGGGTCCTCGAAATTCAGCGTGTTGACTTTCAGCAGCGCGAAGTAGCGTTCGCCCTCTTTCGGGCTGCGGATATGGCCTTCGATGGTGTCGCCGGTGCGCAAACCAAAGCGACGGATTTGCGAGGGCGAGACGTAGATGTCGTCCGGCCCAGGCAGATAATTGGCGTCGGGCGAGCGGAGGAAGCCGAAGCCGTCGGACAGAACCTCGACGACGCCTTCGCCCACGATATCGGTTTCCGCGATTGCGAGCTGCTTGAGGATGGCGAACATCAGCTCCTGCTTGCGCATGGTGCTGGCATTCTCGACCCCATTCTCTTCCGCGAACGCAACGAGCTCCGCCGGCGTCTTCGATTTGAGGTCTTGAAGTTTGATTTCCCGCATTGGGGTGATCCTGTAGGGGTACTTAAGAGAGAAAAGGGATGCGAGGTGGCTTTTGGAAAAGCGGCGCGAAAAAAGAGGCCGCTAGCTCAAAGCAAGGAAAGCCGGAGGGGCTTAAAACCTGATGCGGCGGCCGGTTTGAGCCGGAACGCAACGACATCCGCCTGCGTGGGGTGGGATAAACCCAATATAGAAAATCGATTCGCACTTCGCAAGCAGCCGTAAGGCAGCAGCCGGCTGATCGGATCGCCCTAGGAAAGGGGCTTCACGATCACCAGGATGACGATCGCGATCATGAGTATAGTCGGTACCTCATTGATAATACGGTAGAATTTTTGACTGTGCGAATTGCGATCGGAGCCGAAGGCCCTCACGCAGCCAACGAAAAAGCCGTGGACAGCCGACATCGCAAGCACCAGCAGAAATTTGATCTGTAGCCAGACCGACACATACCAGTGGCCGGCCCATGCCAGATAGAGACCGGCGAGCCAGGTGACGATCATCGCAGGGTTAATGATCGCCTTAAGGAGCCGCCGCTCCATCACCTTGAACGTCTCGGATTGCTTCGAGCCCGCTTCCGCTTCGCAATGGTAGACGAACAGGCGCGGCAGATAGAGCATTCCCGCCATCCAGGCGATCACGGCAATCACATGAAGCGCTTTGATCCATTCATACATCAGCGACATCCCGCTTCATCCGCCGCCGAGGCGACCACGTGAGTATATCCAGGCTTCCCAGGATCGATCTGCGGCAAGAACTATCCGCAGGGCAAGCCTTCCCTAAACAAATCTTAGATTCTTAAAGTTTGAGTCTTTAGTCCCGGTGGATTGGACTCATGCATGGCGGTTCTACCGATTGCCTTCTGTTGTTCACATCGCTCGACAGTTTCCATGCGGCAAAGGGCGATCGGGATAAACCGACGGAAGTCAGTGGCTTGTCCTTGACGGTCGGCAGCTTATGCAGAGACAAGTCCACATAACCCCAGTATCATTGGCAGCCGAAACGGACTTTTCCTTTTTCGAGGTGGTGTGAAGAACGGGTTCGGTTATTAACGGCGCCGGTCTCAGCCAGCGTTTTCTCATCACCGAGCTCCACATGGATTCACAGGACATACATCGGGTGCCAACAACAGGAAACTATTTTCACCTGCATCTGATTTCGGATTCGACGGGCGAAACCCTGATCACCGTGGCGCGCGCGGTCGCTGCGCAATACACGCATGTGACGCCGGTGGAACATGTCTATCCGCTGGTCCGCAGCCAGAAGCAGCTCGACCGCGTGCTCGATGAAATCGAGGAATCTCCGGGGATCGTGCTCTTCACCTTGCTGGAGAAAGATCTGGTTCTGCGGCTGGAAGCCAAGTGCAAGGAGATCAACCTGCCGAGTCTGTCGATCATCGGACCGGTGATGCAACTTTTCGAGGCTTATCTCGGTGCGGCGACGGCCGGTCGCGTCGGCGCGCAACACGTGCTCAACGCGGAATATTTCAAGCGCATCGATGCCTTGAACTATACGATGATACATGACGATGGCCAGCATGTCGAAGGGCTGGAGGATGCCGATGTCGTCCTGGTCGGGGTGTCTCGCACCTCGAAAACTCCGACCTCGATTTATCTCGCAAATCGCGGCATTCGCACCGCCAATGTTCCCCTGGTTCCGGGCATTCCGCTGCCGCATCAGCTTGAACACCTGAAGAGGCCGCTCGTCGTCAGCCTGCACGCCACGCCGGAACGGCTAATCCAGGTGCGGCAGAACAGGCTCCTGAGCATGGGTGCAGGGCCGAACAACGAGGAGTATATCGATCGGCAGGCTGTTACCGACGAGGTCGCCTTCGCGCGTCGTCTGAGCGCCAAGTTCAATTGGGCACAGCTCGATGTGACGCGCCGGTCGATTGAGGAAACTGCAGCCGCAGTCCTCAAGCTCTACACCGATCGTCAACGCCAACGCCCGGTCGAGTAGCGTGCCGCCATGACGCTTTGGCGCGGAGAACACCCGCTGATCCTGGCCTCGCAAAGCCGCGCAAGGCAGATCCTGCTGGCCAATGCCGGCATCGCATTTGAGGCCGTTCCCGCCGGCATCGATGAGCGCGGTATCCAGCAGCGATCCGGCTCCCTGGGGCCGGGCGATCTTGCTGCTCTTTTGGCACGGGAGAAGGCGCTGGCGGTCTCACACCAAAGACCCGGCCACGTCGTCATCGGCGCCGATCAGACTCTGGCGCTGGGCTCCCGCCTGTTCAGCAAGCCAGACGGCCGCGAGCAGGCCGCGGAGCAATTGCGTGCGCTTTCCGGTCACACCCACGAGCTGCACTCGGCCGTTGCCGTCGCGCGCGACCGCGACATCCTGTTTGCGCATGTCGCGGTCGCCCGCCTGACCATGCGGCGGCTGGGCGGCGGCGAAATCACGACCTATCTGGATGAGGCAGGGGACGCGGTAACATCGAGCGTCGGCGCCTACCAGCTCGAACGTTTTGGCGTGCATCTGTTCGAGCGCATCGACGGCGACCACTTCACGATTCTCGGCCTGCCGCTTTTGCCTTTGCTCGGCTTTCTGCGCAGCCAATCGTGGCTTGCACTATAAGGGCGGATCATGCTCGTACTCGGACTGACCGGTTCGATCGGGATGGGGAAATCGACCACCGCAAAACTATTCGCGGAGGCCGGCGTCCCTGTCTACGACGCAGACGCGGTGGTTCACGAATTATATGAAGGCGAAGCGGTGCCGGCGATCGAAGCGGCTTTCCCGGGCACCACGTCAAACGGCAGGGTCGATCGTGCAAAGCTTTCCGCGCGTGTCGTGCACGATGCCGCTGCGATGAAGCGATTGGAAGCAATCGTTCATCCGATGCTCGGCGCATCGCGTCAAAGATTTTTTGCCGATGCAGAAGCAGCCGGTGCGCCGGTGGCGGTCGTGGACGTGCCACTGCTGTTCGAGACCGGCGGCGAGAAGCGTGTGGATGCGGTTGTTGTCGTGACGACGTCTCCGGAACTTCAGCGAGAGCGCGTGCTGGCGCGAGGCACGATGGATGACGAAAAGTTCAACTCCATTCTTGCCCGGCAAATGCCGGATGAGGAAAAGCGCAAGCGCGCCGATTTCGTCGTGGATACGTCGCACGGCCTCGATCCCGTGCGCGCCCGCATCCGCGACATCCTGGATCAGGCTGCTAAGATGCCGCGGCGGCGGCCCTGATTCGCCGCGCGAAAGATGCCTGGACCCGATGCGCGAAATCGTTCTCGATACCGAAACCACCGGCCTTGATCCCCTGCGCGGCGACCGCCTGGTCGAATTGGGCTGCGTCGAACTTTTCAACCGGATGCCGACCGGCCAGACCTTTCATCGTTACATGAATCCCGAACGCGAGATGTCGGCGGATGCCTTTGCCGTGCACGGCCTCTCCACCGAGTTTCTGGCCGACAAGCCGTTCTTCCATGAAGTCGTCGAGGAATTTCTCGCCTTCATCGGCGATGCGCCGCTCGTCATTCACAACGCGTCGTTCGACATCAGCTTCATCAACGCCGAGCTTGATCGCATCAAGCGGCCGGCGATCCTGCGCGAGCGGCTGGTCGATACGCTCTTGCTGGCCCGGCGCAAGCATCCCGGCGTCTCGAACCGGCTCGACGACCTCTGCTCGCGCTATGCGATCGACAACTCCAAGCGCACCAAGCACGGCGCCTTGCTGGATGCCGAGCTTTTGGCGGAAGTCTATGTGGACCTGATCGGGGCCCGCCAGTCGCAGCTCATTCTGGCGTCCGAGACCCGTGAAATCAGGATCGGGATGTCCGGCGACATGCCGCGCCGGCAGCGTCCGGAGCCCCTTGGTTCCCGGATCACCGATGCCGATCGCGAGGCCCATCGCGCCTTTGTCGCGACACTGGCCGACAAGCCGATCTGGAACGACTACTTGCCGGCTGCGTGAGCCTAGCTCGGCTTGATGCCTGCGGCCTGCGCCGCGGCGGCCTGACGCGCCATGTTCTGGCGGTAGAGACTGACGAAGTCGACGGGATCCAGCAACAGCGGCGGAAAGCCGCCGTCGCGCACGGCGGTTGCGATGATCTCCCGCGCGAACGGGAACAACAGCCGCGGGCATTCGATCAGGAGCATCGGCGACAGGTTTTCCGGCGGAATATTGAGCAGGCGGAACACGCCGCCATAAACCAGCTCGAATGAAAAGATCAGCCTCCCGGCATTTTCGGCTTTGCCCTCGACCGTCAGCATGACCTCATAGTCGGTCTCGGCGACCGCGTTGGCTCCGACATTGATCTGGATGTTGATCTGAGGCGGCTGGGACTGTGGCCCGAGCGAGGAGGGGGCATTCGGATTCTCGAACGACAGGTCCTTGGTATATTGCGCCAGCACGTTGAGCTGGGGAGGAGCCGCGTCAGGAGGGTTACCGTTGCCATTGGTCATAAAAATCTCTCCTCACGCGAAAAAGCGATTGTCGGGGCGAGTGGCTAACATAGCCCCGCCTTGTTCCACAAGGACGACCGCGTCACCCGTGGTTCGTATGTTGCGACTTATTTACCAAGGGAGGAAAGGGAGGCAGGCCAAGCCCTTGGCATACCTTAAATGATTGAATATGCGCGATTTCCGTCCCAGGATCGGGTTTCCCCTCGGCCCGAAAACGCGCTACAATTCGAGGTGTGCCAAAGCGCGCCATTGGCCCGGCAAGATTTCGTGCCTACATCGTGCGGACTCGAATCGATGATGTCGTGTTGAGGTGTTGCCTTCTGAGGTAGGGAACGCCTAAGTGCCGGACCCCGTTGCCGGCGGCGACCAGAAAGCGGAAACGACGTGGACATTTATACGATCATCTTCCTGGCGTTGGCGGTATTCATTTTCCTGCGCCTGCGCAACGTGCTCGGTCAGCGTACCGGCAGCGAGCGGCCGCCATTCGATCGCGCCGCGCGCAATACGGTCCAGGGCGCGCCCGACAGCAACGTCGTTCCGATTCCAGGCAAGGTGATCGATCAGGCGCCGCTGGCGCCGACTGCCGACGTCGCGCCCGCCACCGATCGCTGGAAGGGCCTTGCGGAAACCGGCACGGCGCTGGCGCAGGGGCTCGATGCGATCGCGGCGCGAGACGCCTCATTCGATCCGCGGCATTTTCTGTCCGGCGCACGCTCGGCCTACGAGATGATCGTGCTGGCTTTCGCCAACGGCGATCGCCGTGCCCTGCGCGACTTGCTGTCGTCCGAAGTCTTCGAGAGTTTTGATGCGGTCATCAAGGATCGTGAGAGGCACGAGCAGAAGACCGAGACGCGGTTCGTCTCGATCGACAAGGCGGAGCTTGTCAATGCCGAGCTGCGCGATCGCATGGCCCAGCTCACCGTCAGATTCGTGTCGCAGATGATTTCCGTCACCCGCGACAAGGCCGGCACGATTGTCGATGGCAATCCGGACAAGGTCGCCGATATCACCGACCTCTGGACCTTTGCCCGCGATAGCACCTCACGCGATCCGAATTGGAAGCTGGTTGGCACGGGAAGCGCCCACTGATGCAAATGTGCGCAGATGGTGCGTTGCGGCGTCGTTATTCGTCGCCGTAGTGGCGCTGTCTTCGGTGCCGCTTGCCGAATTGGCGGCCCGCGCCCCGCATTCGCGTTCCGCGCCGCAGCCGGCAGCCCATCCTCGAACACTTCCCTATCCGCGGCTTGAACTTCCGCTCGAGATTGCCGGCAGCCAATATGTGCCGCTGGCCTTTTCCGACATTCCCGGTTGGGACCAGGACGATCATCTGGCGGCCTTCAAGACGTTTCGCGAGAGCTGCAAGCCGATCGCTGCCCAG
>Ga0335076_10005342_pt1 | contig 12994 bp, 13 predicted proteins | sample Lox_Sample_25_FD_206717 | JGI IMG/M metagenome (GOLD analysis project Ga0335076, IMG submission 206717) | Soil microbial communities from Loxahatchee National Wildlife Refuge, Florida, United States - Lox_Sample_2.5 | ecosystem: Environmental > Terrestrial > Soil > Wetlands | place: USA...
CAGCGGCAGCACGCCCATGCCGATCAGGTTGGACCGGTGGATCCGCTCGAAGGAGGCAGCGAGCACGGCCCGGACGCCGAGCAGGGCGGTGCCCTTGGCGGCCCAGTCGCGGGAGGAGCCGGAGCCGTATTCCTTCCCGGCGATGACCAGCAGCGGCACTCCGTCGGCGGCATACCGCTGCGCCGCGTCGTAGATGGTCATCTGCTCCCCGCCAGGCAGGTGGCGGGTGTAGCCGCCCTCGGTGCCGGGGGCGAGCTTGTTGCGCAGCCGGATGTTGGCGAAGGTGCCGCGGATCATCACCTCGTGGTTGCCGCGCCGGGACCCGTAGGAGTTGAAGTCCCGCGGCTGGATGCCGTGCCCGGCCAGGTACCGGCCTGCGGGGGAATCGGGCCTGATCGCCCCGGCCGGGGAGATGTGGTCGGTGGTGACCGAGTCGCCGAGCAGGGCGAGCACCCGCGCGCCCTGGACATCTTCGAGCGGGCCCGGCTCCGGGGCAAGCGCGTCGAAGAACGGCGGCCGGCGCACGTAGGTGGAGGCCGGGTCCCAGGCGAACATGTCCCCGGCCGGGACCGGCAGCGACCGCCACCGCTCGTCCCCGGCGAACACCTGGGCGTACTCGCGGGTGTACATCTCCGGGCGCAGGCAGGAGGCGATGACCTCACTGACCTCGGCCTGGGTTGGCCAGATGTCGCGCAGGTAGACCGGCCGCCCGTCGCTGCCGGTGCCGAGCGGCTCGGTGGTCAGGTTGGCGTCCATGGTGCCGGCCAGCGCGTAGGCGACCACTAGCGGCGGGGAGGCCAGGTAGTTCAGCTTGGTCTCGGGGTGGATGCGGCCCTCGAAGTTGCGGTTGCCGGACAGCACCGAGCAGACCGCCAGGTCGCCTTCGGCGATGGTGGCGGAGACGGCGGGGATCAGCGGGCCGGAGTTGCCGATGCAGGTGGTGCAGCCGTAGCCGACCAGGCTGAAGCCGAGCTTGTCCAGATACGGGGTCAGCCCGGCCCGGTCGTAGTAGTCCATGACCACCCGGGAGCCGGGGGCCAGCGAGGTCTTCACCCACGGTTTCGGGGCCAGCCCGCGTTCGGCGGCCTTCCTGGCCAGCAGCGCGGCGGCGATCATCACCTCGGGGTTGGAGGTGTTGGTGCAGGAGGTGATCGCGGCGATCACCACCGCCCCGTGGTCGAGTTCCACGGTTTGCCCGCTGTCCAGGGTGGCTTTGACCGGGCGGCGCGGTCGGGCGGGCAGACCCGTGTCGTGGCTGAACGTCGCGGGACGGTCGCCGGCCCGGTTGCCGGTGACCGCGATGGGGTCGGAGGCCGGGAACGACTCGGCTCCGGCCTCGTCCAGCCCGGTCGGCGGCCCGGCCGGCGCGTACTGGCCGAGCACCGTGCGGAACGCCCGCGGCGCCTCGGCGAGCGGGATCCGGTCCTGCGGCCGTTTCGGCCCGGCAATCGACGGTGTCACCGTGGACAGGTCCAGGTCCAGGACCCGGGAACAGGCGGGGGCATGACCGGGGTCGTGCCATAGTCCCTGTTCCTTGGCGTACGCCTCCACCAGCGCCACCTGCGCCGGGGGGCGGCCGGTGAGCCGCAGGTAATCGAGGGTTACCTCGTCGATGGGGAAGATCGCGCTGGTGCACCCGTACTCCGGGCTCATGTTGCCGATCGTGGCCCTGTTGGCCACCGGGACTGCGGCCACGCCGGGTCCGAAGAACTCCACGAACGTGCCGACCACCCCGACCGAGCGGAGCAGTTCGGCGATGGTCAGCACCAGGTCGGTGGCGGTGGCGCCCTCGGGCAGCTGGCCGGACAGCCGGACCCCGATCACCTGCGGGATCAGCATGGACAGCGGCTGGCCGAGCATGGCCGCCTCGGCCTCGATGCCGCCTACCCCCCAGCCGAGCACGCCCAGCCCGTTGACCATCGGGGTGTGCGAGTCGGTGCCGACCAGGGTGTCGGGGAAGGCGGTGCCGTCCTCGGCGAACACGACCCGGGCGAGGTGCTCGAGGTTGACCTGGTGGCAGATCCCGGTGCCCGGCGGCACCACCCGCAGCCCGGGCAGCGCCTGCTGGCCCCAGCGCAGGAACGCGTACCGCTCGGCGTTGCGCCGGTACTCCAGCTCGATGTTGCGGGCCAGGGCGTCCGGGCGGCCGAAGAAGTCGGCGATCACCGAGTGGTCGATGACCAGCTCAGCCGGGCGCAGCGGGCTGACCGCCTCAGGGTCGCCGCCGAGCGCGGCCATCGCCTCCCGCATCGCGGCCAGGTCCACCAGGCAGGGCACCCCGGTGAAGTCCTGCAGCAGCACCCGGGCCGGGGTGAAGGCGATCTCCGCCGACGGCTCGGCCGCCGGGTCCCACCCGGCCAGCGCCTGGATCTGCGCGGCGGTGACGAGGTGCCCGTCCTCGTTGCGGAGCAGGTTCTCCAGCAGCACCTTCAGCGAGAACGGCAGCCGCGCCGCCCCGTCGACCGCGTCTACCCGGAAGATCCGGTAACTGCTGCCGTCGGCGGCCAGCGTGCCGGCCGCGCCGAAGCTATCCGCGGGCATCAGGCACCCCGGGACCCGTCCGCGCCGTCAGGCAGGTCCAGGCCCTCCAGGCTGAGCACGTCCGACCGCAGCCCGACCGCGAGCCGGTTCCAGCCGTTGATCGCGACGATCGCGAACGTCAGCGCGGCGATCTCCTCCGGCGAGAACTCGGCCTCGACCGCGGCGTACACGTCGTCGGGAGCGCCGGTACGGGGCAGCTCGGTCAGCGCCTCGCACCAGGCCAGCGCGGCCCGCTCCCGGGCGGTGTAATACGGCGCCTCCCGCCAGGCCGCGACCGTGTCCAGCCGGGTCTGATGCTCGCCGCGGGCGCGGGCGTCCCGGTTGTGCATCGCCAGGCAGTAGGTGCACCCGTTGATCTGCGAGGCCCGGATGCGTACCAGCTCCAGCAGCTCTGGCTCCACCGAGGCCGAGCGCACCGCGCGCTCAAGTTCGGCCATCGCGCGGACTCCATCAGGGAACACCTTACGGTAGTCGACCCGCATCGCCATGTCCTTCTTCCCGGTCCTGTCCCGCCCCGGCCGGCCGGGGCGCTTCGTTCGGTTCAACTGCTCTTCTCAGCCTGCCGGGGGACGGCCCTCCCGGCGGCGCCAGGAGCGCAGCACCCGGCCAAGCGGGTCATACCGCTGGTCGGCGGAGCGCTCCTTCATCGCGATGATCGCGTTGTCGGTGATCTTGATGCCGGCCGGGCAGACCTCGGTGCAGCACTTGGTGATGTTGCACAGGCCCAGGCCCTGCTGGTCGCGCAGCACGCCGCGGCGGTCCCGGGCGTCCAGCGGGTGCATGTCTAGCTCGGCGTGCCGGATGAAGTACCGAGGGCCGGCATACACTCCCTTGTTGTCGTCGTGGTCGCGGATCACGTGGCAGACGTCCTGGCACAGCCAGCACTCGATGCACTTGCGGAACTCCTGGCTGCGGTCGACGTCGGCCTGGCCCATCCGGTACCCGCCGGGCTTCAGACTGTCCGGCGGGGTGAACGACGGCACAAGCAGCGCCCAGCCGTAGTTGGCCGACACGTCGGTGACCAGGTCCCGGATCACCGGGTAGGTGCGCAGCGGGGTGATCGTGATCGGCCCTTCGGGCAGGGCCGACAGCCGGGTCATGCACAGCAGCTTCGGGCGGCCGTTGATCTCGGCGCTGCACGAGCCGCATTTGCCGGCCTTGCAGTTCCACCGGATCGCCAGGTCACCGGCCTGGGTGGCCTGCAGCCGGTGCAGCACGTCCAGCATCACCTCGCCCTCGTGCACAGCGACCGTGTAGTCGGTCAGCCCGCCGCCTGCCGCGTCGCCGCGCCACACCCGCAGCTGCCTGGTCGCCTGGTCTGTCATCTCTACCGTCCTTCCCTAGAACACCCGCGGGTCGTGGATGACGCCGCTGGCGACCAGCCGTATGTACAGGTCGGTGAGGGCCACCCAGACCAGGGACAGCCAGGCGAAGTTGCCGTGGTAGGGGTTAAGCCTCGACACGAACGTCCACGCCTTGTACCGGATGGGGTGCCGGGAGAAGTGGTTGATGCGGCCGCCGACGGCGTGCCGGCAGGCGTGGCAGGACAGCGAGTACAGCCACAGCAGCACGGCATTGATGACCAGGACGGCCGTGCCGATGCCGATCCCGATGTGCCCGCCGAAGTCGAACGCGACGACCGCGTCCCAGGTCAGGATCACGTTGAACGCCAGCGCGGCGTAGAAGAAGTACCGGTGGATGTTCTGGCCGAGCAGCGGGAACCGGGTCTCGCCGGTGTAGCGGCGGCTCGGCTCGGGCACCGCGCAGGCCGGCGGGGACAGCCACCACGACCGGTAGTAGGCCTTGCGGTAGTAGTAGCAGGTCAGCCGGAACCCGAGCGGGAAGATCAGGATGATCACCGCGGGGGTGACGATCCACCAGGTGCCGAACCAGCCCAGGTGCGGCGCGCCTGCCGAGCCCGGCACCGTCCCGCAGTGGAACGACAGGCACGGCGAGTAGAACGGCGACAGGTACGGCTCCGCGTAGTAGTCCCGGTTGGCGATCGCCGCGTACGCGGCGTAGGCAATGAAGGCCAGCAGCACGATGAAAGTGGTCAGCGGGTAGGCCCACCACCGGTCGGTCCGCAAGGTGCGCGCCGCGATCGCCGCCCTGCCCGGCGACCGGACACCCGCCGCCTTCGCCGTCCGGATAGCCATCTCAGCCGTCCGCCCCATTCGTTTGAGGGGCACGGTCATGCCAGGGCCACAACCCCGCGCCGCGCATGCACTCCTCGGCCTCGTCCACCAGCGCCGACGCGTCCGGGTGCTCGGCCAGCAGGTCACGCCGCCACCGGTCTGCGCTGACGCCCCTGCCCGCGGCGTCCGCCGCCCGCACCGCCAGCGCTTTCACGTGCGGGCCGCACGAGGCCCCCTCCAGCCACTCAGCCAGCGCCGGGTCGCTGGCGGGCGGCAGGCTGGCCCACGAAAGATCCATCTCAGCTATCCCTCCGCCACTCACTGCCGATGTTCTCTCCACGAGCCTGCAAGTTCCTTGCAAGCCCGTGGCCCGACGATGGGATGAGGCGGTGCGGACCGGAGGTGACACCGATGAGTACACAGCAGCAGGAGCACACCGACTCGCGCCCTGCGCTGGCCGGAGGCGCGGGCGATGACCTGGAACTTGACCGGGAGGAGTGGGCGGCGGTCTGCCCGCGGGAGATCACCCCGGAGCAGTGGTCCCGGTTCGAGGGGTACATGCTGGAGATCTTCACCGCGATGGGCAAGCCCGCCGGGACCGTCTCCACCACCGATACCCCGCGCCGGTTCCTGCGGGCGCTCTTCGACGCGACCAGCGGGTACGAAGGCGACGACAAGCTGGTCACCGCGTTCCCCACCGAATGCCACGGCGGCCCGGACTGCCGGATCAGCCAGGTGGTGGAGGGACCGATCCCGTTCTTCTCCCTGTGCGAGCACCACAGCCTGCCGTTCTTCGGCAAGGCCTACGTCGGGTACATCGCGCACGAGCACATCCTGGGCCTGTCCAAGCTGACCCGGCTGGTGCGGCTGTTCGCCCGCCGGTTCACCGTGCAGGAACGGATCGGCCAGCAACTCGCCGACGCCCTGGACCGGATCCTGGAACCGCACGGCGTCGCGGTGCACCTGGAGGCGGTGCACCTGTGCACCCAGATGCGCGGCGTCCGGGAGATCGAATCCAGCACCCGCACCACCTACTGGCGCGGCAACTATGACACCGACCCGGACCTGCGGGCCGGGTTCTTCCGGCTGTGCGGCCGACCGGGCTGACCTGGCATGGCGGGAAAGAGCACCCGCCAGCCCGGGGCCGGGCTGCCCTCGCCCCTGACTGTGCTGTACCAGCGGGCCGGGCTGCCGACCTGGCCCCTGCCGCCGGTGCTCGCCGGTCTCTACGGCGGGGATCTCGGGTTCCGGCAGCCGTGCGTGTACGCCAACTTCGTCGCCTCCATAGACGGCGTGACCGCTCTCGGCCCGGAGCACCCGTCGTCGGGGTCGGCGATCAGCGGGCGCGCCCCGGCGGACCGGTTCGTCATGGGCCTGCTGCGCGCCTGCGCCGACGTGGTGCTCATCGGCGCCGGCACGCTGCGGGCCACGCCACGTCACCGGTGGACTCCGGCGCACGTCTGCCCAGCCGCGGCCGACGGATACGCAGGGTTCCGGCGCGGCCTCGGCCGTGACGGTGATCCCCTGCTCGGCGTCGTCACCGCGCGCGGCGACGTGCCCGCCAGGCATCCCGCGCTGCGCGCCGGCGCGCTCGTCCTGACCACGGCGGCCGGAGCCCGGCACCTGCACGGCCAGCTGCCGCCCGCGTGCACCATCATCGATCTCGGTGACCGGCCGGAGCTGCCGCCCGCCGAGGTGCTCGCCACGGCCCGCGACCGGGGCGGCAGCATGGTGCTCACCGAGGGCGGACCGCGGCTGCTCGGCCAGCTCGCCGCCGGCGGGCTGCTGGATGAGCTGTTCCTCACCATCTCCCCGGTGCTGGTCGGCCGCGGCGACACTGCACGGCCCGGACTGATCGCTGGGCTGGAACTGCTCCCTGGCCGGAGGGAGCCCGCCGAACTGCTCACGGTGCGCCGGCACGGGTCCTTCCTGTTCCTGCGATACGCAACGCGCGGCAAGGACACGGGCGCGCGGTAGCCGCCACGGCCAGGCTCTCCGGACTGAGCCAGCACGGCTTTCCTGCAAGGAAGCTGCAGGCTCCTGGCGTAACCATGAACCAGGGAAACGAGGTGCACAGGAACATCACAGGGGAGGCGCCATGGCGAACATCGCCATCAACGGCCTGGGCCGGATCGGACGCGCGGCGCTCAAGATCCTCGAGCAGGCTGATGGGGCCGAAGTGGTCGCGGTCAACGACCTCATCCCGTCGGACAACCTGGCCTACCTGCTCCGCTACGACACCGTCTACGGCCGCTGGCACACGACCATCACTGCAGACGGCGACGCACTGATCAGCCACGGCCGGAAGATCCCGGTGCTCGCCGAGCGGGACCCCGCCGGCCTGCCCTGGAAAACGCTCGGCGTGGATCTGGTGCTCGAATGCACCGGCGCGTTCCGCCGCGAGGAAGACCTGAAAAAGCACCTGTCCGCGGGGGCGCGGCGGGTGATCTTGTCCGCGCCCGCGCGCACCGAGACGGTGGCGACCGTGGTCCACGGCGTCAACCAGGCGTCACCGGACGAGCAGGTGATCTCCTGTGCGAGCTGCACCACTAACTGCATCACCCCGGTCGCCGAGGTGCTGGACCGCCGGTTCGGGATCCGGCAGGCGATCATGACCACCGTCCACGCCTACACCTCCTCCCAGCAGCTCATCGACGGGCCGAGTAAGGACTTCCGGCGCGGCCGGGCCGGGGCGGCGAACATGCTCCCGGCCTCCACCGGTGCCGCGCTCGCCACCACCAAGGCGCTGCCCGCCCTGGCCGGGAAGTTCGACGGGGTCGCCATCCGGGTGCCGATCCCGGTCGGGTCCATCGCCGACGTCACAGCCGTCACCGCCCGCCCCGTCACCCGCGAGGAGGTCAACGACGCCTTCCGGGACGAGGCGGCCAGCGAGCGGTACCGCGGCATCCTCGGCGTCGCCGACGACCCGGTCGTCTCCGCCGACATCATCGGCGACCCGCGCGCCTCGGAGGTGGACGCGGCCATGACCCGGGTGGTGGACAGGACGCTGGTCAAGGTCATGGCTTGGTACGACAACGAGTGGGGGTTCACCTGCCAGATGATCAGGGAGACGTTCGCCGCCCTCGGCCTCCCGGCCCCGGACCTCAGCCAGATCCGGCCATGAAGGTCAGGGAGATCATGACGACCCGGGTGGTCGCCGTCAGCCCGGACACCCCGGTTCCGGTCATCGCCAGCCTGCTGAGGGACAACCGGATCAGCGGCGTCCCGGTGATGGACGCGGGCGGCGCGGTCGTCGGCCTGGTCAGCGAGTACGACCTGCTCGCCCGCGAAGGGGAGACGGCCGCCGAGGTGATGACGGCGTCGGTGATCACCGTCACCGAAGACACCGACGTGGACGACGTCCGGCACCTGCTGGTCGAGCGGCGCATCCGGCGGGTGCCGGTCCTCAGCGGGCAGCGGCTGGCCGGGATCGTCAGCCGCGGCGACGTGGTGGCACTGCTCACCACCGAATGGGTGTGCCAGGTGTGCGGCGAGGTCGCCCGCGGCCAGCACCCGCCATCGCGGTGCCCGAAGTGCCACGCCGGTTCCGACAGGTTCATCCTGCAGGACGCCTGCCCCGGCGACTGAGGAAGGGACGCAAGCATGACGAGCACGGACCTGACCCGCGAGGACCCCGCGGTGCTGCGGGAGTACTACCGGCAGATGGCGCTGATCCGCGCCTTCGAGCTGCGCGCCGCCGAGATGTACACCCGGGGCCAGGATCGGCGGCTACTGCCACCTCAACCTCGGCGAAGAGGCCACCGTGGTCGGCCTGACCGCCGCGCTCCGCGACGAGGACTACCTGTTCGCTACCTACCGGGAGCACGGCTATGCGCTCGCCCGCGGTGCCGATCCCGGCCGGGTCATGGCCGAACTGTTCGGCCGCACTGACGGGCTATCCAACGGGCGCGGCGGCTCGATGCACCTGTTCGACACCGCCCGCCGACTACTGGGCGGGTACGGGATCGTCGGCGGCCAGATCCCGCTGGCCACCGGCGCTGCGTTTGCGATCGCCTACAAGGACGCCCCCGGGCCGGATGCGCCCGCCGTGATGTGCCTGCTCGGCGACGCCACCACCAACATCGGCGCGTTCCACGAGTCGCTCAACCTGGCCGCGCTGTGGCACCTGCCGGTCGTGTACGTGATCGTCAACAACCAGCTCGGCATGGGCACGCCCGTCGAAGCGGCAGCGGCGGAGCCGGAGCTGTGGAAGCGCGGCTGCGCCTACCGGATGCCCGGGCAGCGGGTGGACGGCAACGACGTGGTGACCGTCCGCGACGCCGCCCGCACCGCCCTGGACCGGGCCAGAGGCGAGCACCAGCCCACTCTGCTGGAGACGGTCAGCTACCGGCTGCGCGGCCACTCGGTGGTCGACCCCGCCCGGTACCGCACCGCCGATGACACCGAGCGGCTGCGCCGGGAAGACCCGCTCCCAGCCTTCCGCAGCCACCTCATAGCCAGCGATGTCCTCACCGACGAGGCCGCAAGCCAGCTCGACGCCGAGGCGGGCAAGGCAGTCGCCGCCGCCGTGGACTTCGCCGACGCCAGCCCGCCCCCCGACGTCGCCACCCTGTTCGAGCACGTGTATGCCACACCGGCTGCCAGCGTGTACCGCGGCCTGCCCGGCGACCCCGTCACCGGGGGCGAGCCGGGATGACCGTGATCAGCTACCGGCAGGCCCGCACGACACGCTCCGCGCCGAGCTCCAGCGGGACGAGAACGTGTTCCTGCTCGGCGAGGAGATCGGCGTGTTCGAGGGCTCCTACAAGATCACCGCCGGGCTGCTGGCCGAGTTCGGCCCGCGCCGCGTCCGGGATACCCCGATCTGCGAGGAAGGCTTCACCGGCGTCGCGATTGGGGCGGCGATGATGGGGCTGCGGCCGGTGGTGGAGATCATGACGATCAACTTCAGCCTGCTGGCCATCGACCAGATCGTCAACAACGCGGCCAAGCTGCGGTCGCTGTCCGGCGGCCAGATCAGCGTGCCCCTGGTGATCCGCACCCCGGGCGGTGGCGGCCAGCAGCTGTCCGCCACCCACTCGCAGAACCTGGAGGTCTGGTACGCCCACGTGCCCGGGCTGAAGGTGGTCGCCCCGGCCACCTGCGCCGACGCCAAGGGGCTGCTGGCCGCGGCCATCCGCGACGACGACCCCGTCCTGGTCCTGGAGAACCTGGCGCTGTACAACACCAAGGGCGAGGTGCCCGACGGCGAGCATGTCGCCGAGATCGGCCGTGCCGCCGTGCTCAAGCCCGGCCGCGACGTCACCATCGTCGGCTACTCGCGGGCCGCGGTGATCGCCCTCGATGTCGCCCGTCACCTGGAAGACGGCGGGATCTCCGCCGAGGTGATCGACTTGCGCAGCCTCCGCCCCCTGGACCGGGATACTGTCTGCGCCTCGGTCCGCAAGACCAGCCGCGCGGTCATCGTCGAGGACGACTGGCTCAGCTACGGCACCGGCGCCGAGATCGCCGCCACCATAGCCGAGGGCGCGTTCGACTACCTCGACGCCCCGGTCCGGCGGGTGGCGGCCGCCGAGGTGCCGCTCCCGTACGCCAAACCGCTCGAGCTCGCCGCCCTGCCCGACGCCGGGGCCATCACCCGGGCCATCCGCGAAACCCTCGGGGGCCACTGATGCCCGACGTCCTCATGCCCCGGCTGTCCGACACCATGGAGGAAGGCGTCCTGAGCCAGTGGGTCAAGCACGAGGGCGACCAGGTCCGCAAGGGCGACGTGCTGGCGGTCATCGAGACCGACAAGGCCGCCATGGAGATGGAGGCCTACGACGAGGGAGTCCTCACCAAGATCCTGGTCGCCGAGGGCGCATCGGTCTCGGTCGGCACCCCCATCGCCGTCATCGGCGAGGCAGTCACCGAAGCTGCCGCGCCTTCGCTGGTGTCCGCTCCGGATCATCCCGAACGGACCGTGGTTCCTCCCCCAGCACCCGCGACTCCGCCAGGAGCGCTGGTGGCCGGGCGGGTGCCGGCGTCACCGCTGGCCCGCAAGCTCGCCCGCGACCGCGGGGTCGACCTGAGCAGCGTCTCCGGCAGCGGACCCGGCGGCCGGATCGTCTGCGCCGACATCGAGCAAGCCGCCCGCGAACGCGGCGGTGCCCAGCCGGCCCCGCAGCCGGCGGCGGCACCCACCGGGCCGGTGCGGCCCGCGCCCGTCGCCCCTCCGGCAGCGCCCCTCGCTGCCGTCGCCCCGCAGCCTGCCCCCGCTGGCGCGGTGCCGCTGGCCCCGGCCGCGGACGCCGAGGAGATCCCGCTGACCACGGTGCGCCGCCTCACCGCGCAGCGGCTCGCCGCCAGCGCCCGAGAAGCACCGCACTTCTACCTGACCATCGTCGCCGATGCCGGCAGACTGCTTGAGTTCCGCGCGCAGGCCAGCCAGCGCCCCAGTGCCGATGTCAAGATCACCGTCACCGACCTGCTCATCAAGGCATGCGCGACGGCACTGGCCGAATGCCCAGAGGTCAACGTCTCCTGGGACGAGACCCGCATCCTGCGGCACCGCCACGTCAGCATCGGCGTCGCGGTCGCCGTCGACGACGGGCTGATCGTCCCGGTCGTCCGTGACGCCGACCGCAAGACCCTCACCGAGATCGCCCGCGAGGCTCACGACCTCACCGCCCGCGCGCGGGCACGCAAGCTCACCCCGGACGAGCTGGCCGGCGGCACCTTCACTATCAGCAACCTCGGCATGTACGGCATCCGCCAGTTCACCGCCGTCATCAACCCGCCGCAGGCCGCCATCCTCGCCGTCGGCGAAGCCGTCCGCCAGCCCGTCGTGCGCGGTGACCAGGTCACCATCGCCACCACCGTGACGCTCACCGTGTCCATCGACCACCGGGCTGTCGATGGCGCCACCGCCGCCGGGTTTCTCGCCCGCCTGAAGGAGCTGATTGAGGAACCGCTGGACATCGTGCTTTGAGAGCTGCCGGGGAATATTTTAACGATGAAGATTGTTTTAACAACTGACACTGGCAATAAGAGGAGGTGCCCGATGGCCGTCACTTACGAAGGCGCCACCGGCCAGACCCGGCAGATCATCCACCATCACGCGGTGCTGCGCCGGGGGCTGGAACGGCGGGCCGGCACGCTGTGCGAGGCTGTCGAGAGCGGCGTCCCGTTCGAACGGCAGATGACGGTGCTGCGGGACTACCTGACCGGGGAGATCCTTCCTCATGCCAGGGCGGAGGAACGCACTCTCTACCAGGCGGCGGCCACCCATGCTCGCGGCAGCGAGCTCGTCCGCGAGCTGACCGGCGAGCACCACGCACTGGCATATCTCACCGGCCGGCTCCAGACGGGCGCGGATGGCAGCGAGGCCGCCACGGCCGCGGAACGGATCGCGACGCTGTTCGCCGGGCACGTGGCCAAGGAGAACGACCTGCTACTGCCCGCGCTCACCGGCGCCGGCGCGGACCTGGCGTCCTTGCTCGCGGACATGGATGCGCCGCAGGCCGGCGCGCACGCGTGAGCGGAGCAGATCGTCATGTACCCAGACTCTGCGCTTTCAGCAGGACAGCTCGCCATCATGGCGGTGGTGGCCGCCGCCTCGCTGGCGGCATGGCTCATCGCCGTGTTCCTCGCCGCCCGGCAGCCACGCGGCACATCCGCGGCGGCTAGCGCCAGACCGCGCGAGGAGAAACGCGAGGAGAAAGCTGCCGCGACCGTGACCCACCTTCCGTCTGGCGCTAGGCCACCGGATAAGGCAGCGGCCTGATCCGGCAAGACGCTGCGGGAGTGCACCAGGATGGCGGCCATGGAACGGGTACGCGAACAGCCAGGTCACGAACGCAGGGCATCAGCACAACGCCAGCTGCACGATCACCAGGAGGTGTGATGACAGACTCGATAGCCAGGCTCCGGACGGCAGGAGTCTCGGTCTGGCTGGATGACCTCAGCCGGGAGCGGCTGACCACCGGAAGCCTTGCCGCGCTCCGAGACCGCGGCGTGTCGGGGGTGACGACCAACCCGACGATCTTTGCGAAGGCCATCACCGACAGCGACGCCTACGCCGGACAGATCCGGGACCTGAAGCTCCGCCGGGCGCCAGTGGATCAGGTGCTGCGGGAGCTGACCGCCTCCGACGTGCGTCAGGCGTGCGACGTGCTGCGCCCGGTGTATGAGGCGACCGGCGGGATGGACGGCCGGGTATCGATCGAGGTCGACCCGCGGATCGCGCACGACACCGAACGCACCGTCGCCGAGGCCCGGGCGCTATGGTGGCTGGTGGACCGGCCCAACCTGTTCGTGAAGATCCCGGCCGCAAAACAGGGCCTGTCGGCGATCAGCACGTGCCTGGCCGAGGGGAT
>Ga0335076_10005343_pt1 | contig 12993 bp, 10 predicted proteins | sample Lox_Sample_25_FD_206717 | JGI IMG/M metagenome (GOLD analysis project Ga0335076, IMG submission 206717) | Soil microbial communities from Loxahatchee National Wildlife Refuge, Florida, United States - Lox_Sample_2.5 | ecosystem: Environmental > Terrestrial > Soil > Wetlands | place: USA...
GTAGCGGTCCCCACCGTATCCGCCAGGGAAACGGTGCTGACGCGAATGTCCTTCAGCCACTCGAGCGTGTCCTGGACAATTTCCGGCCCCCAGGGCTCGTCATAGGGATTGCCGAAAGCCATAGATATGTAGATGACCAGGTCTTTATTGGCGGCCTTGGTTTCACGCTTCAGCGTTTCCACAAGTTGGCGCGACTCGGCACGCGTCATGTTGGCGTTGGCGCGGCGAAAGTAGGCGGAGATGGAATACGGGTAACCGATTGTGGAGACACCGGATGTGGCCAAAGCGCGCTCGAGGCCTTTTTCGTTGACGACGATGCCGATGATTTCGGGAAGGGCAGCTCCGTCGGGAAGGGAACCGAGAAGACCAGCCATGACCTGCTCGCTATCAGCCATTTGCTTGACATGTTTCGGCGAAACAAAGCTCACGGCGTCGATATGCCGAAACCCGGCGGCGATGAGTTCGTGGAGATAGTTAATCTTAACGTCAGTTGGAATTAGTTCAGACAGTCCCTGCCAGGCGTCTCGGGGGCATTCAACGAATTTAACGGTCTCCATCGAGCCTCACGTTGAGTTGAAAGAAGATGAACGCAGAGCACACAGAGACGCAGAGGTCGCGGAGAGGACTAGTCATGGTTCCATCGACTCAGCCACAGGGCAAATCGGGAAACGAAAGCTGTTCTCACGTCTGCAGGACCCCTGTTTTGAATTCAGCGATATGAGTATTCAGTGAAACGGCTTGGAGCGCCCAGATGAGGGCGTCGCGCGTTTGCGCCGGATCGATGATGGCGTCGAGCCAGAGGCGGGCCGCGGCATAACGCGGATCGCTCTGATGGTCGTAGGTCTCCTTGATGGACTCGAGCAGCTCTTTCTTGGCTTTCTCGTCCACCTTTTTGCCTTCACGTTCGAGTTGCTTCAATTTAATTTCGGCAAGAGTGTTAGCCGCGGCATCGCCACTCATCACGGCAAACTTCGCGGTAGGCCACGCGAACATAAACCGCGGATCATACGCCTTGCCGCACATCGCATAATTTCCAGCGCCAAAGCTGCCGCCGAGGATCACGGTAATCTTGGGCACTACGCTGTTGGCAACCGCGTTCACCATTTTCGCGCCCGCGCGAATAATACCGCTCCACTCGGCGTCTTTCCCGACCATAAAGCCATTCACATCGTGCAGGAAAATCAGCGGGATGCGGTTCTGGTTGCAGTCCAGAATAAAGCGCGCGGCCTTCTCGGCAGACTCCGTGTAGATGACCCCGCCGAACTCGATCCGCTTCTGGTCGGAATGTGGCGCGTGCGTCTGGACGTGCTTCTTCTGATTCGCAAGGATGCCAACGGCCCACCCGCCGATGCGAGCGTAGCCGCAGAGCAGCGTTTCGCCGTATTCGGCTCGGTATTCTTCGAAAAGGCTGCCATCGACGATTCGAGCGATGATTTCCCGCATGTCGTATTGTTTCGATGGATCGCTGGAGAAAATGCCATACAGCTCATCCGAGGGATAAAGCGGCTCGGCAAGCCGCGAGTGGCTGAAGACGGGCGGATCGGGAGCGCCCATCTTGTCGGCAATGGCGCGAATGCGCTTCAGACACGACTCGTCGTCGGGTTCGCGAAAATCGACCGTGCCGCTGATCTGCGCGTGCATCTTGGCGCCACCGAGCTCCTCGGCGGAACTCTTCTGGCCGATCGCGGCTTGAACGAGAGCCGGGCCGGCGAGAAATAAGCCGGAACCCTCTGTCATCAGAATGTGGTCGCACATGACCGGGAGGTAGGCGCCGCCGGCAACGCACATCCCCATAATGGCAGTGATTTGGGGGATGCCCTTCGCGCTCATGACCGCATTGTTGCGGAACACGCGGCCGAAATCGTCGGTATCAGGAAACACGTCTTCCTGCAGGGGAAGAAACACGCCGGCGGAATCGACTAAATAGATTGTCGGGGTGTGATTATCGATAGCGATGTTCTGCGCGCGAATTACCTTCTTGGCGGTCAGCGGGAAAAACGCCCCGGCCTTCACGGTGGCGTCGTTTGCGATGATCATGAACATGCGCCCGGAGACACGGCCTAGCCCCGTAATCGTTCCCGCCGCCGGCGCGCCACCCCATTCCGCGTACATCTCGTAGGCCGCATAGATGCCAAGTTCAAAGAAGTGCGTACCGGGATCGATCAGCTTGCTGATGCGTTCGCGGGCGGTCAGGCGATTCTTTTTGTGCTGCGATTCGATGGCCTTCGCCCCGCCGCCCTCGCGAATTTGCTCTTCCTCGTTTTTGATCTCGGTGAGGAGGTCAGTCATCTGATGGGCGTTCTTTTCAAACTGCGGAGCCTTGGGGTTGACGCTGGTTTTGAGAACCGAAGAGGACACGCGGTCGCCTCGCAAACGGAAGTCGCAGCTACCGAGTATACGGAGGAAGGAAGGTGAGACGCAAAGCGGAAGGCGAGGCCGGCTGCCAAGGGCAGCGCCGTTGACGTGGAGCACGAATCCGCCGTAGCATTCCACTCCAGCACGTATTCTCCACTTTCGCCTCAGGAGGCGCCTGTGCACACCGTCGGAAGTATCGCCAGCGACGGGTGTCTCCTTGTGGTGCTTGTCGCCTGACTGCTCAGTCCTTCCATCCCGCATAGTGCCTTGGATCACCTTCCGCAGGCGATTCCTGTCTGCGCGCCGGCTCTCCGAGAGCCAGAAAGAAGAATTCCGTGACTGCTCAAATGGAATTGACAATCGATCTTGCCCGCGAGTTGGAATTAGCGGAGGCGAGCGCCGCGGTTCGGTGCGTCGAATCAGCGAAGTCGGGGGAATCGGTACAGCGGTTTGCGGTAGAACCGATCGCGGGCGGCTTTGCCGTTTACTGCGGCCCGGACAGTCCGGTCACCCAAGCGGTCGGGCTGGGATTGCATGGCCCGGTCGGTGACGAGGAGTTCGACCGCTTGGAGTCCTTCTACTTCAGCAGGCGCGAGACGGTGCGCGTAGAGACTTGCCCCATGGCGGACGCCACGCTCATAAATCATTACAAACAGCGTGGCTATCACGTCAGCGAGTTTTCGAACATGATGGTCAGGTCTGCGAGTGAAGATGCCAAAGAAGGGCTGCCGCCTGGAGTTGAGGTTCGCATTGCCGCGAACGACCAACTTGATTCATGGGCAGAGACGGTTTCCGAAGGATTCGGCGAGGGACGCCCTCGATCGCCGGAGATCGTGAGCATCATGAGGACCTTTGCGCAGGTGGCAGGAACCGAGTGCTATCTCGCAAGCATCGACGGCCGCGTAGCCGGCGGCGCGACACTGGCAGTACGGGGACGAATCGCCGGGCTATTCGGTGCCAGCACGCTGCCGGAATTCCGGAAACGGGGCGTGCAGACAGCGTTACTTCGTTGGCGGCTTCGGCGCGCGAGCGAGTTGGGTTGTGCACTGGCGATGAGCATCGCGCTACCGGGAAGCATTTCGCAGAGGAATATGTCGCGGGTCGGCTTCCAGTCGCTGTACACGAGAGTAAAGTTCGAGCGCCCGTACAAGCCCTAAGCAAACCAAGCAGGGATTAACTCGGCTGCGCCAGGCGCTTGTGAATGAAATCGACGATGTCTTGCGTCGAGGTTCCGGGAAGGAAAATCTCGGCGATGCCTGCTTGTTTGAGTGCAGGGATATCGGCTTCCGGGATGATACCGCCGACAAGAACGGTGACCTCGCTCATGCCTTTGTCGTGAAGCAGCTTCATGAGCTGAGGGCAGAGCGTGTTATGGGCGCCAGAGAGAATGGAGACGCCGATGACGTCCACGTCTTCCTGGGCGGCGGCCGAGGCGATCATCTCGGGGGTCTGGCGCAGGCCGGTGTAAATCACTTCCATGCCGGCGTCGCGCAAGGCGCGAGCAATTACCTTGGCGCCGCGGTCGTGGCCGTCCAGCCCCGGCTTGGCAATCAAAACCCGGATTTTCTTTTCAGGCATTCTCCGCGACCTCTGCCTCTCTGCGTTTGGGTTGTTCTTCTAAAGGATTATAGTTCCAAACGTACCGGTGAACGCCATCCTTCAAGGCCGCTTCATGGAAATTGATCAGAAGACCGATAGGGCAGCCAGAGAGCCTCAGGTAAGTCAACATGATCGCATCGTGAACAGGGGCGATCGAGGTGGTCGCTTTGAGTTCGACAATTACTCTGCCCGCTACAACAATGTCAGCGCGATAGCCGCAGTCTAGCTTGTTTCCACGGTAGACGACGGGAATGGGTTTCTGCCGGACGAAGTCGATCCCCAGTGCGAGAGTTCGAAGGCGAGACATTCCTCGTAGACCGCCTCGAGGAGGCCAGGTCCAAGTTCGCGATGAACAGCAATGGCTGCTCCGATGATGTTGTGAGTGAGTTCTTTGTCGGTCATTTCGGAGGAGCCTAAGGCGGAGACGCAGAGGGCGCAGAGAATGCATTCGACGCTGCAAGCTCCCCCGCCACCAATTACTACACTATATAGTAATAGCTAGGTGATGGCGACTTCTTCATAGGCGCCGAAAACCGTGCGCATGGCTTCGCAAATTTCGCCGAGCGTGGCATAAGCTTTGACGGCGTCGTAGATGAACGGCATCAGATTCTCATTGCCGGACGCGGCTTTGCGGAGAGCACTCAGCCGGCGTTCAACTTCGGCGGAAGATCGCTCGGCGCGGAGTTTCTTGAGGCGGGCTGCCTGACGATGGGCGACGGTTTCGTCGATCTGCAGAATTTCTATGGGCTTTTCGGGCGTGACGAAGTCGTTTACCCCAACGATGATTTTTTCCTTCTTGTCGACCGACATCTGGTAGCGGTAACTGGCCTCGGCGATTTCCCGTTGCGGGTAACTGTTCTCGATCGCGGCGACCATGCCGCCCATGGCGTCAATCCGGCGGACGTAGTCCCAGGCGCCCTGCTCGACCTGATTGGTCAGTGCTTCGACGAAGTAGGAACCACCAAGAGGGTCAACTGTGTTGGTCACGCCGGTCTCATGGGCAATGATCTGCTGGGTGCGAAGAGCGATAGTGGCGGCGAATTCCGTCGGCAACGCCCAAGCCTCGTCGAGCGAGTTGGTGTGCAGCGATTGAGTGCCGCCCAACACGCCGGCAAGCGCCTGAATGGCGGTGCGAACCACGTTGTTCATAGGCTGCTGCGCCGTCAGCGAGCAACCTGCCGTCTGCGTGTGGAACCGCAGGGTCCACGACCGCGGATTTGCGGCCTTGTACCGCTCGGTCATCGCTTTGTACCAGATACGGCGTGCGGCACGATATTTTGCAATTTCTTCAAAGAAATCGTTATGCGCGTTGAAGAAGAAGGAAAGCTGCGGCGCGAACTCGTCAATCGGCAGACCGCGGCGCACCGCCCACTCGACGTACTCCATTCCATCGCGCAGCGTAAACGCCAATTCCTGAATCGCCGTCGAGCCGGCCTCGCGGATGTGATACCCGCTAATCGAAATAACGTTGAACTTCGGCGTTTGCTTCATGCCGAATTCGAATGTGTCGATCACCAGCCGCATCGAGGGTTCCGGCGGGTAGATATATTCCTTTTGCGCGATATATTCCTTGAGGATGTCATTCTGCAGCGTGCCGGAAATTTTCTTCCAATCGGCGCCTTGTTTTTCGGCCACTGCCAGATACATCGCCCAGATCACCGCGGCGGGCGAGTTGATGGTCATTGAAGTAGTGACATCCGAGAGCGGAATCTGATCGAAGAGCACTTCCATGTCCGCGAGCGAACTGATCGCCACGCCGCATTTGCCGACTTCGCCTTCGGCGAGCGGATGGTCAGAGTCGTAACCCATCAAGGTAGGCAGATCGAAGGCGGTTGAGAGGCCGGTCTGGCCATTCGCCAGCAAGTAGCGGAACCGCTGATTCGTGTCTTCTGCAGTGCCGAACCCGGCGAACTGGCGCATGGTCCACAGCCGGGTGCGGTACATCGTGCTGTGGATACCGCGCGTGTAAGGCGGCTCTCCGGGAAAAGCCAGATCGCGCTGCGGGTCCCACCCAACCAAATCTGCTTCGGTATACAGCCGGCGAATGGGGTAGCCCGAAACCGTCGTGAATTCTTTTTGTCGCTCCGGGTTTTTGGCCAGAGTCGGCGCGAGGGTTTTTTCTTCCCACGTTCGTTCCGCCTGGGTCGGTCTACGAATTTCGGAAGTGCCAGCTGGCGCCTTGGTGGGGTTTTTGGGGGATTCACTCATTCTATGGCGCTCCCGGAGCGTGAGATCGCGAGTGGGCCGGCGCATCTGGCTCAAGCAATCAGAATATATGCGCCACAACGCAAAAACTAATGCTATGCGAATCCGCAATAGGCGGCAAGCCAGCCAAAGTGGTATGGGCCGCTTAAGAACCTGCGGTACGCGAACGGGCTGACCCTGGGAGAACGCGGTAGAGGTTGACCACAGGGATATTCCGTGCGCCGGAATGCACTAGGGAAAAGCAAGATTCGGGCGGTGCCGGCGGAGTCGGTATATCAGGCAGCTGGAACAGGTCGCGGCTTCGCCGCCAGGCTTCGAGCTCGGCGACGTAAGCATAAACTGTATAACCCTCGAGGTGCCGAATCCGATGGACGGGCAGGTTCAACTGCTTCTCCCAGCGTTGCGCGCAGCGGGTCGATCGATTCAGGTAAGCGGCAATTTCCTTCCAACTGTCCAGCCGGCGGTCGTCGGACGCGGTGGCTGCGGCGTTTGCATGGACACCATTGCCGTTATCGCTATGCGTGTGGACTGTGCTCATTGATCCTCCTCCTGTGCTCGTTCGAAAACTAGCGGTTCACCAAAGGCGTTGTCGTCGCTCGCGTTCAGATTGAGAAGCTCTTGCATCTCCTGCGTGGTCGCGGTCAACAGGAGAATTTCGTCAGAGTTGGTGTGCGCGATGTTCACGGCGCCTGCTTTGATCTGCGTGGCCAGCCACCTCGGGCTTACGAAACTCATCTCGAGTTGGTCTCCACGGAAATCGATTCTTGCCACGGTGTGACAAGGGAAGAAGTGCAGGAGGTAGAACTCTGACCCGGGGGGCACGGAGTTGGGGTAGAGGTCGAGAAAAGAGTCTGCTCCAAGACGGAACAGGTGGCCTTCGAAGCGGGAGCTGAAGTTCTTGTCTTGTTCTTTGTCGTCAACCGTAACGTTATAGGCGTTACCCTCGGCTGGCGTGAAGGTGAAGGTTACATCTTCGTCTTCCAACCGCCAGGCGCCCGGGAGCGCGCCGTCGGTCGTCAGGTCTTGAGTCGTGTAGTAGGGTTGCACCGCACTGACGACAAAGGCGGATTCGTCGTCGCAGCCGCCGAGGGCCAATGCCGCTGCGGCAAGGACGATCGCCAGTTGAAACCGACACCGCCCAAACTCTTCCAAATGCCTGACGGGCAACATAACGTCACCTCGCGTGGGCTTACTTGCCTCTCATTTGGGTAAGCGTCAAATCGAGTCAGGAATTGCAGCCGGTATAAAAAAAGAGGGGCTAGGTTCGAGACCGGATCATCCGGGCCAGTGCCATCTTGAGGAAGGAATACCGCGTGGCGCCATACATCGCGGCCGTCCCCAGAAGGAGCAGGAAAAGAGACAAGCGAGCCCGCCCTTCGAAACGGTCGGTCTGGAGGAGGATCAGAGCGGCGCCCAGGTAGAGAATGCCCACGACAAAGTAGTTCTTCATTTGCTTCCAGATGCTTGCGTACACCACCGCGATGGCCAAAGCGGGCAGCAGGTATTCAAATAGGCGAGCTTCGTGCTTCAGAGCCAAGTCGCCCAGCTTGTTATGCCAACGGTCGATAGCGGCCAGTTCCAGCAGCGCTACGGAAGTCAAAACATGGCCCGGAACAGCAAAGCGGAAGGCCTTTGCGACGACGCGCATCTGCGGTGACGAAAACTTTTCGCATACCCATTGCAGCGCAAAATAGATTGCCGCGTTGAGGATAAACAGATATTCGAGTTGGCCGCGGGTCCACGGGAACGCTCGCTGCAACCAGTCCTGGTACGGTTTGTGGCTTCCCGCCAATCCGCTGAGCGCCACGAAAGTGAAGAACACTGCTACTGGATAAAAGTACCTCGAGTCATTGGTGAATTGAAGACGCTCAAGGGTGATTGCGGCGGCGAAGAACAGAAACGCAGCCGGAAGCAGACGGTAGTACAGCCAACCCGGATCGGTGCCGAACCATTCCAGTAGCCCGAGGCGAAGAAGCGTGACCACGTATAGCCAAGCCGTCATTACCGAGAGCACCAACGCAAACACGGAGGAGCGTGTGAAGCGGCGCAGCCAAAAGAAAGCCGGCAGCGAGAGAAAGTCTGCCCACCAGATTTGCGCGTTTGTCGTTTGTTTGAATTTGTCGGAGAGTTTTGCGAGCAACTCCCAATCGGGATTTGCGGCGACCTTCGCGAAGAACCGGAATTCATCGAAGAAGACGACCAGCGTGATGGACAATAGAACGCAGAATGCCAGTAGATAGGCGATTCCTACCCGGAGCTGGCCCGCCTTCCATAACCGAAGTCCTCCATACAAGATGATCGCCGTCACGGCGGTAACGGAACTGACAATCGCGATTCGCGACAGCGCTGCAAACTCAAACAGGAATAGAAATGCCGCGCCAATGATGAGGATCCACGCGCCGAGGTACAGGCTGACTTGGGGAATGGAGAGCCGGCGGGCGTTGAGTATCCAGGAATCATCGCGCTCCACCAGGCGACCGTAACTTTTTCGCAACGAGTCATATTCGGGATCGGAAATGATGCGGTCCTCGCGCCAGCCATCGAGTTCGCGCAGGTGCCGTTCGATTTTCCCGTGCATCAGGCCCGAATAGGCGGTGGGTGACGCGTGCACCTTTTCGCCAGCCAGGAAACGTTCCAGATCCTCGGCCATCGCTTGGGCGGAGGGGTAACGGTCTTGGGGCCGCTTTTCCAGAGCCTTCAAACAAATGTTCTGAAGGTCGCCGGGGATCTCCCGATTGATGCGACGCGGCAGGAGGGGAACTTCCTGGCGAATCAGGTGGGCTTGTTCCGAAAAAGTCTCAGCATGGAAGGGAAGCGAGCCGGTCAGAACTTCGTAAAGGATCGTGCCGAGCGAGAAGACATCGCTGCGTGGATCGAGCTGGGCCCCTGGCGTAGTGTGCTCTGGAGAGAAGTAATCGGGCGTCCCCATAATCTCGCCGGGCCGGGTAACGCGGGCGGACCGATTATCCAGTTCCCGGGCGAGTCCGAAATCCAGGAGCCGTGGCTGCAGGTCGGCGCCCACAAGAATATTTGTGGGCTTCAGGTCGCGATGAAGGATCTGATGCTCGTGGAGAAATTCAACGGCCAGGGCGACCTTGCGCATAAGTTCCGCTTTTTGCGCGAAGGTTAGGGGCTTTGCGGCGTCGACAAGTGACGCACCCTCGACCAACTCCATCACGAAATGTGGTGGTTCGGACGGCTGGCCGAGGCTGAAAATCTGGACGATGTTGGGATGGCTTATGCGAGCGAGCGCCCTGGCCTCGTGCATAAAGCGGGTTCGGAGTTGCTCGTTGTCTGTGTAGCGCACGCCGAGCATCTTAATCGCCACGCGGCGGCCCAGTCCTTCATCATAGGCGAGTAGCACCCGTCCCATTCCGCCTGCCCCGATCACTCCCAGAATCTTGTGGCCGGAGAGCTTCTCGGGGAGGGATTCTTTCACGCCGACGGGGGTAACTCCGATCGATGTTTCTGCAAATTCGTCCATCTTGTTGAGGGACTGGAGCAACGGCCGCAGTTCAGCCTCGATCTCAGGGTGTTCGAGGCAGAATTTACCAGCGTCGACAAACTCCTGCTGCGAAACGAGGTCCAGATAATCCGCGAGAGCCTTGGCGATCTGCAAATCGCGGTCATTGCCATTTGCGGGATCCGGTGTGTGGCCGGGCAGCTCCGGTTTTCTATCGCTGCTCATCGGCGTGACTGCTCCGATTCGAGCTCACGAAATCGTTTCACGGCACGGTGCAGCAAGAGCGCAACGGCCTCGCGCGATTTGCCCATTCGCGCTCCAACTTCCTGTGTGGTGAGCCCGTCGAACTTCGAAAGAAGAATCACTTGCCGATAATCAGCGGGCAGAGTGTCGAGTTTCTTGAGCAGTAGCTGAATCGCTTCTTCGTGGGCAAACAGGCGACTGGGTGTGTTCGAGTCCACCGGGTCGGGACCGTTCGGATTGCTATCGGACCGAAAGCGGAGCATTTCTTGCGCACGGCGTTTTTGGCGGTTCTGAAAGCGGGCTGCGTCCACGATGACGTGGTCCGCGATATGCAACAACCAGGCCATGAAACTCCCGGGCGACCGATAAACAAAGCTGCCCATATCGCAGGATGCTTTGAGAAACACTTCCTGCAGAATGTCGTCCACTTCGTTGAGCGTACGGAGTTCGGAGCTCATCCGGTAGTAGACACTCACGGCGAGCCGGCGGTAATAGAGCTGAAAAAGAGCGGTGAACGCTTCATTGTCTCCGTGCTGGAAGCGCTGGACGAGGTCGAAGGTGGATGTGGGCGATGCCATCCTTGATGCGTGGGAGAACTTGCGCCTGCGTAAGCCGAATATAGCACTTTCCCGAGACTGGCCGCACGTCCAACTAAAGTAAAACGGCTACGCAACCGTGGAGGCAGTGTAGCCGTTTGTGGTTCGTCAGAAGCCGCTACTTCTGTCCTTCAATGCCCGCCTTTTCGAGCTGCTTGAACAAGGATTCCGTGCCGACAACCTGGCCATTCAACGTGCCCGGAATCAACGTGTCCTTTTCAAACTGTCCTTTCTTTCCGTCGGCAATCGAGACGTTATTCACATCGAGCGTGCGGCCAAGCGCGCGCTCGTAACCGGCCTTTGCTTCGGCCAGATTTGCAAGCGCGCGAAGTTCAACGCCCTGCGCGCTGATCAAGTCGCGCTGGGTAAGAATCACGTTGTACACCGTCGACGCACCAAGTTGATATTTCTTTTGCTCCGCTTCGAAAGTCTGCTGCTGCAGTTCGCGCGCCTTGCGGGCGGAGGCAACTTGGGCGCGGCCTTGTTCGAGCGCGATCGTCGTATTGCGGACGTCAAGGACGGCATTGTTCTTGATCTGCTGCACCTGCGCTTCGAATTGCCTTTCGATCAGTTGCGAGTGGATGTTGTCGGCGGTATTCGCGCGGTTGCGGAGCGGAAGAGAAAACGTCAGCTGTCCCGCGTAGATCGGGAACGTATTATGGAAGATCTGGGACTGAGCCGTGCCCAGTCCGTCGTACCGGGTTCCGATAACGGGGGCGCTCAGAGGGGTTCCCAGAAAATCGCCGGTCGGTATTCCGTTTGTGTCGAATACAGGCACCTGAGTCGGCCCATACTGTTGGGGACCTGTGGCAGTTATGGAGGAGTTGCCGGCCAAGCCCGCTGATGTGTACTGGAAGCCAAGCGTGGCGTTGGGCAGCAGCGCATTTTTGGTTGCGCGCACGTCGATATTGGCGTTCTCCAGGTTGAAGACCTGTTCGCGGACGTCGGGCCGCTTCTGGAAAGCCTCTTTCACGGCCTCTTCGAACGATGCCGCTTCAATCGCCTCCGGCGTTTCGGGTCTGTCCGTAGGAATAAGTTCGACGTTCAGGAGGTTGGAGGCCATAGGATCTTTGGAGATGTAATTCTTCAGGATGAGTTCGTCCTGGAGTTGTGTCGTTTGCGCCACGATCAAGTTGGTACGATCCGTAGCCAGTTCGGATTCCGCGCGAGTGACGTCGAGAGGCGCCATCGTGCCGATCTCAAGCTGTTTCTTGTTGTCGTTATAAAGCTTTTCGGCCACGGTAACCGCTTGTTGTTGCACCTTCACATTTTCGCGGGCATAGGCCAGCTCCCAGTAAGCGTTGATGGTGTTCGTGGTGGTGGTGATCGCTTGCTGCGTGAAAGCCAGGTCCGCGATCTTGCGGTTGTTTTCGGCGATCAGGATATTGCGGCGATTGACGAAGCGGCCCGCACCAGCCAGCAGAGGTTGGGACAGCGTCACAACGAGCGAAGACGAGACATACGGGTTGAAGAAGTTCGCGGCATTCGATGACGAGCGGCTGTTGTTCCACGCCACGTTGAAGTACGTACCGGTCTGGAAATACTGCGTGTATTGCGTGTTGTAGTAGGCGTTGTGAGAGGTAAGCCCGGCCGCGGTCACGCCGTTGCTCGTGCCGGTGCCTGCCGTGCCGGAAAGGAACGGGTTGTTGATGGGCACGGTCGCGTCGGAGAAACCAATTGTTTCTTGAAGAACGGGGTCATAAAAAAGAGAAGGGAGGTTCGCTGTCGATCCAGTAGCGATACTGCCCGGCGTGCCATAGCTATAGCCGCCAGCGCGTGTCTTGAGCAAGCTGGCGTCCGCGATCCAGGGGTTGTACCGCTGCACAACGATGTCCATGCTGTTTTCCAGCGCCAGCGCAATCGCGTCTTGCAAGCTCAATTCAAGTTTTCCCTCATGGATCAGTTGCTCAAGGCGAGGCGAGTTGGCTAGGACACCGGGAGCGATTGTATGCTGCGTATAGGGCAGCCAAACGCGCGGAAACGGGCTTCGCGGATGCGTGTAATCGTGCTTCGAGACACCCAGAGAAATCGGCACGCCGCCTTGCTTGGCAGGCTGAGCCTGGGAAGCCGGAGCAGGCTCTTGTGCCCGAACCGGCGCGACCGGTGTGCCGGCCATAACTCCGATCAGGAGCGCGGCAAGATACGGTCGTAGGGACGGCTTCTTCATAAGTATCCTCGCTTTATCTTGGAACACGTACAGCGAACAGCTAGTTACGGAGCTTCTTCTAATGATAACGTTCGCAGCGCGCGATTTGTTTCAAGGAACCTGGAATTGACGAGTCGCTGGAACGACACATCACTGTCGGGATACGGAAAATGCAGTGTAACAGGCGGCCCTTATCCTTGACAATGACGGCACGTGGCAGCTAGGCTGCTGAGGATTCGACGTTTAGCGGTCCAGAAGGGTTAGTTTGTGGACCGCACAGCGTCCAGGTTCACCACCATGAACACCACGCTTTCCCGCGAGCAGGTCCTTGGCATGTTTGAGATCGCCGGAGCCATTCGGCACGGCCATTTTGAACTCTCCAGCGG
>Ga0335076_10005345_pt1 | contig 12991 bp, 14 predicted proteins | sample Lox_Sample_25_FD_206717 | JGI IMG/M metagenome (GOLD analysis project Ga0335076, IMG submission 206717) | Soil microbial communities from Loxahatchee National Wildlife Refuge, Florida, United States - Lox_Sample_2.5 | ecosystem: Environmental > Terrestrial > Soil > Wetlands | place: USA...
AAATAGGACAGTCCGTGCGCATCACGGGGAAAATGAGCCGGAGTCCAATCGAGAAACACGCCCAGTCCCGCCTGATGGCAGCGGTCCACAAATTCCATGAAGTCGCTTGGCGAACCATACCGTGTGGTGGCGGCGAAGTATCCCAGGGTCTGATAGCCCCATGATCCGTCGTAGGGATGCTCCATGATGGGCAGCAACTCGATGTGGGTATAGCCGAGATCTTTAACGTACGGAATCAACTGGTCTCCCAGTTCCCGGTAGGTCAACCAGCGGTTGCCATCTTCGGGGATTCTCCGCCAAGAACCGAGATGGACTTCGTAAATACTGATCGGGCTCTCCAGCCAATTCTTGCGGCCGCGATCCTCCATCCATGCAGAATCACTCCACTGGTGCTTATCCAGGCGCGCCACCACGGATCCATTGTTTGGACGCAATTCCGAAGCGAACGCGAATGGGTCCGCCTTGAGCGGCAAGATCACATCTTGTTTGCCGATGATCTCGAACTTGTAGATCGCGCCTTCGCCCAGTTCCGGGACGAACAACTCCCAAATTCCCGAGGAACCGCGAAAGCGCATGGGATTCGCGCGGCCGTCCCAGTGATTGAAATCGCCGACCAGGCTGACCCGAAGGGCATTCGGAGCCCACACGGCAAAATGCACTCCGGTAATGCCATCGACGGTCTTGATATGCGCGCCCAGCTTTTCGTAGGCGTCGTAGTGGCGGCCTTCGCCCATCAAGTACAAATCAAACTCGGTCAGCAGGAAGGGAAACGCGTAGGTATCGAAGGATTCCACAATTTCGTCGTATTCCGTGCGAAAGCGGATTCGGTAACTTGAGGGCGCGGGTGGAAATTCGCCGACGCCCGGCAGCACCGCCTCGAACAAGCCTACAGACTGAACTTTCGACATCGGCAGGACTTCTGGGGAACGTTCCGGGACGGTTCCGTCGGCTCGCCGGAAAACGAGTAGCTGCGCCTCGATTGCTCTCGGCTGAAAAAAGCGCACGAGCCAGCGACGTCCTTCGGGCGAATCGAATGGATGGGGCCCCAGGACACCAAATGGGTCAGAATTGCGAGCGACCACCAGCGCTTTCAATCGCGCCTGGAGTTCCTTGTTCGCGGCGTTTTGAGTGGATGAAGTTGAGTCGGGCACGTCAGCATTCTATCGGAAGTGGAGGGCAGCGCCAAAAAGTTACTTCCCCTGCGGGTCTAAGGGATTTACCTGAAGGCATGCCAGACGCGAATTTGCGACGGTTGAGGAATTCCGCGCCCGAGTGTTCCCTCAACCGCCGCTCGTGGCATCAGCTCTCGCTGCTACCAAGTCCGTTCCGTCGAGGTGACCGGACGGTTTTAGGGTCGCACCGGAGGCCACGCGAGGCAATGCACCAGGTGGGGCAAAACGCAGGCAGTTTGAACGCGAGTGAAAGCCGCACTCTATACTTGAACAATAAGAAAACGAATCGAGCTGCTTCGCGCCCGCAGTATTGCCGGAGCCGCGCAATAGATCCGAAATGGCCATCCGCGGGCGGCTTGCGAGACCGCTCTTGTCGGGATACAGTGCTCGCACATCGCACTGGTTTACGAAGATCGAACTGTTCGATCTGGCCAAAAAGGGAGACGCATGTGCCGGGCCCAATTCAGTACACAGCAAGAGCGGTCATCCTCCTCGGAGCGCTTGTCATGCTGACGAGTTCCGCTGCTCCCCAAGATCGCTCGCAAGCGCGCTCGATGGTCATTTCGCAGAACGGGATCGTTGCAGCGGAGTCTCCTCTGGCGGCCCAGGCGGGCGTGCGGATTCTGGAGTCTGGTGGGAACGCCGTGGATGCGGCCATCGCCACGAACGCCATGATGGGCGTGGTGTCGCCCATGATGAACGGCACAGGCGGGGACCTGTTCGCTATCGTTTACGACGCCAAGGCAAATAAACTTTATGGCCTGAACGCCAGCGGCTGGGCTCCTAAGGCGCTTACGATCGACTACCTTCACAAGCACGGGCTGCGCAACATGCCGCAGCACGGCGTGAACGCCATCACCGTTCCAGGAGCCGTGGAAGGTTGGCAGAAGCTCTCAGACAAGTTTGCGCGGAAAAAACTGGCGGAAGATTTAGCTCCCGCAATTCACACCGCAAAAAACGGCTTTCCCGTAACCGAGTGGGTGGCTGCTTATTGGGCAACCGAGGTTGATTACCTGCGCGGTGACGATCAGGCAACGAAGACGTATCTTCCGAACGATCACCCGCCGAAAACGGGAGAAATGTTCCGGAATCCCGATCTCGCGTGGTCGCTGGAGCAAGTTGCCGAACACGGCCGTGACGGGTATTACAAAGGGGAAATTGCCAAGCGCATTCTTGAAACAATCAAACGTCACGGCGGCGTGATGGCTGCTCCGGACCTGGCGGAATTTTCCGCCGAATGGGTTGAGCCGATCTCGACGACGTACCGAGAATGGACCGTCTACGAAATGCCACCCAATGGCCAGGGCCTTGCAGCGCTCATGATGCTCAACATCATGGAGACTTTCCCGCTCGGGCAAAAGGAATATGGGTTCGGGTCAACGAAAGCACTGCACGCAATGATCGAAGCGAAGAAGCTGGCATATGCGGACCTGATTAAGAATATTGGCGATCCGCATGGACAGGATTTGCCGGTGAAAGCACTACTTTCGAAGGAGCACGCGGGGGAGCGCGCCAAACTTATCGATCCTGGGCACGCGAATTGCGACGTCGCCAACGGCACGTTGCCCGGCGCGGGCGATACGACGTATCTCACGGTGGTCGACCGCGATGGAAACATGGTCTCGCTGATTCAAAGCAATTACGACGCATTTGGCTCCGGCATTGTCGCGGAGGGCACGGGATTCGCCCTGCAGAATCGCGGAGCGCTCTTCAATCTGGATCCGTCCTCGCCGAACGGGCTGGCAGGCAGAAAGCGGCCACTGCACACGATTATCCCGGCGTTTGCGCAAAAGGGCGATACGCGGATGGCCTTCGGCATCATGGGAGGGTGGAACCAGTCGCAAGCGCACGCACAATTCATCGCCAACGTCGCCGACTATAAGATGAACATCCAGGCCGCACTGGAAGCGCCGCGCTTCACCAAGCGCACATTCGAAGGTTGCGATGTGCAGATGGAAAATCGCTTCTCAGGGAAGGTCCGCGAAGAGTTGACTGCCAAAGGCCACAAGATTCAGGTGATGGGTATATTCTCGTCCGCCGTGGGGGGCGGACAAGTGGTGCTTCGTGATTTCGCCACGGGAGTAAACTATGGCGCTTCCGACCCGCGTAAAGATGGTGCCGCGATACCGGAGCTAGCCGTGGATTTAAACTCCAAGAAATAGTTGCCGAGTTGTTTGGAGAATGATCGAAATTCAGATTCCGCAACTGTGGTCCGTCAAATGGTTTTGCCGTGGTGCCGGCCCGCCGGTTCAAACAGCGAGAGCAGATTGGTCATACTGAACAACTCGCGGACCTGTTCCGTGGCATTCACGATTTCCAGCTTGCAGCCGCGAGTCCGCGCCGAAACGTAGAGCCCGACCACAGTTCCCAGGCCGGAGCTGTCTACCTTCGGGACTTCTTTCAGGTCGATCACAATGAGCTTGTGTCCGGGGATCTTCTCGCGCACGGCATCTTTCAGGATCTGGGTATTCTCAAAGGTGAGCTTTCCATGACACTCCGCAATGAGCATATCGTCGCGTTCATAGCAATGCACGCGAAATCCGCGTGTGGAATCTCCCACTGGCTCCATGTCCAAGCCTCCCCTGGTGCGCCGCTGGGCCCCTGTACCCGCACCTCTTGTATCGCAAACAACAGCAATTTGCCAGAGATTCGCGTTTGCCAGTTCCGCCCGCTAAACTATCGGAGTGCAACGCAAAATCTTCTGGATGACGTTTGCGTGTTTTGGCCTGATTGCCGACCTCATGCTGCCGTTTTGGTGGGCAATGGCCGCGACGATCCCGATCCTGGCGTTCAGTTGGTGGCTGGCCTACCGCAGCGAATGGTTCAACTAATCGCGCTCGCCGAACTTCCAAGACGGTCTTGCTCATAACGTGCGAAACAGAAAATGCCAGATTGTGTCGACGGCTGCGTGAACCAATGCCGAGGCAAAAATTGATCCGGTTTTTCGCCACGTCCATCCATAAAACAATCCCGCAATTGTCGCCAGAATGACATAGCGCCAGTTGGGAAATCCCATGTTGGTGATATGCGAAAATCCAAAGAGTACGGATGCCGTCCACCACCCTGCCAGTTCGCTTTTCGACGCCTTTGCCAGAAGATTTTGCAGCAGCCCGCGAAACAACAACTCCTCCGGCCACGCCGTGAACATCAGAATTGCGACGGAGAGCCCCACGTACGTGCTCCAGTGAGTCCACTGCGCCACAAAGGAAATGAAGCGCAACGCGATCCCCAACGGAATTGCTATGCAAGCGAACAACACAAGGCTGCCCACAACATAGACGCCCCAGCGTTTCCCCCAGCCGATCGAATAGCCAATTCCTTTCACGCGCCGCACCAATAGGAACGATGCCAGCGCCGCGTTCACGGCGACTAATGCCGTCAACACGTGAGATAACTTCGCGTTCGGGTACGGCCACAGCCATGGCCGCGGCGCAAATTTTACAAAAATCCAAATTCCGGCAATGCACACAAAGTCTTGCCATGCCCCGGGGGCGGAATTCCCGGCCCACGCCGCCAGGCCCAGGGGCACGAAAATCAATCCCGCGATGGCCAAAACTCTAGCAATGTCCAGCGACGACGTTCCCAACAGATAGATGAGATAGAGCAGCAGCGCGAAGACCCCGACGAACATTCCCCCTGCAGGTCCCAGCTTCCCGTTGATCGCCTCGGGCACGCCGCGCGCCGCCAGCAGCAGGGTCACGAGCAGAAGCAGGCTAAAGGTGGTCAACGTTGCCGCAAAGGGCCTGCCGCCGTATCCTGCCCACGAGGCGAACAGCGCAGCGCCTAAAGACACCAACGCCCAGATTCCCAGCATGGTCCATGCGCCAAGTTGCTTCATGCCGTGTTCCGCCTCGCGGTCGTCCTACCGGTACGATAGTCGCACATCTGAATTGAACTATCGGAAGGGCGACCGGAAAGTCGCTACACTAAGGATGAGCGCCGCCCTTGAAACGTCTTTCGTACATTGACTGGATGCGCGGTCTGGCATGCCTGCTCATGTTCCAGACCCATTGTTACGACTCGTGGCTTCGTCCCGAGTTCCACGATACGCAGCTTTATAAACTGTCTCAATTGGGCGGCACACTGCCCGCTCCGCTGTTCATTTTTCTGGCCGGTATCTCGGTTGCGCTTGTCACCGAAAGATTGCGACAGAAGGGAATGGCTCGGGCTCAGATTGCCAGGCAGTCCATCGGACGCGGCGCGGAAATCTTAGCGCTCGGGTTGTTGTTCCGTCTTCAGGAATATGCCCTGGGTTACAAGTGGGTCCCGTGGACTGATCTTCTTCGTGTGGACATCCTGAATATTCTCGGCATTTCGATCATGTTGATGGGAGTGCTTTGCTGGGTGACGGGCGCATCTACGCCCACGGTGGCACGGCGAAAGGGGATTATCGCTTCGCTGTTTGTCGCGGCGGCGATTGCCATGCTCACTCCGCCGGTTTGGACAACCTGGCGGCCCAAATTCCTGCCGTGGCCCATCGAAACTTATATAGACGGTGTGCACACGTTTAACGAACCGCAGCACTGGCTATTTCCTATTTTCCCGTGGTGTGCGTTTGCGTTCGCCGGGTTGGCCATCGGATTTGTGCTGTTCAGCGAGTTCGCACAAAAACGCGAATCGCTGACGTTCTTCTTGCTAGGCGTCACGGGAATCGTTGCCATATTGCTGTCGATGTTCTTCGATGCGCTTCCGGTTCACCTGTATGCTCTCTACGATTATTGGCATTCGAATCCAGACTTTTTTCTGGCACGTTGCGGCGTCCTGCTCATCATTTTGTACGTTGTTTACGCGTGGTGCCGATGGGGCCTAGCGTTGAGAGGATTCAGCCCCGCCATTCAACTGGGGCAAACTTCGCTGCTGGTCTACTGGGTACACCTGGAGTTTGTGTACGGGCGCTTCTCAATCCTGCCAAAGCACGGATGTTCCATCGGCAAGGCAACCCTTGGGCTGTGTGTGATTTTTCTTGCGATGCTCTGTTTATCGATCGCCCGCACACACTACAAGAAGAAAAGCGTCAGGGTTTTGCGGCCGGAGGCGCCGGCTGCTCCGGAGCCGGCAACTTGATGATGATCTCGCCCGGTTGCGCCAATCCCAATTCTTCTCGCGCGATCTTGCGGATGGCCTGAGGATCGGTCTTTAGATCTTGCACGTCTTTGTCCAGCGCGGCATTTTCCTTGTTGAGTTTCTCGAGTGCGGAGTTTACTTTCCGAATCTCTTGGTTTTTGCGACGCATGGCCAAAAATCCGTGAGTCCCAAAAATGTCGTGCACCAGAAGCACCACAACGAAAATGATCAGCAAGTGAGGCCCGTAGGTATGCCAGAACCGGCCTATTTTCTCTTCCCAATTAGTTCCCATTCGTCTCAATCGCACGGTACGGCTCGCGCTTCAATCTCCTCGCCTCAAATTCTGCTTCAATCCTTCCAGCCGCGGCGATACTTTTTCATCCTTTCGTGTCGAAGCATCCAACGTCGTCGAGGCTCGCGCATTTGCCTTCTCTTCGATGGAAACCAACGTCAACTGGCCCCGAAAGCGGTTTTATCCACTCGGGCGTCCGGTGTCCTGCTGCGCTAAAAACGGCATGCACGTGGCACGTTCGTTCGAATACAATAACCTGGCGAGTGCGGGATTCGTAAAATGAGCTGCTATGTGCACGCCGTTTGAAGATCGCGCCGCTGAGCCGGCGATCCGCGGGTTCCTGCACACTCCGCCAGTGCCCAATCAGGACGCGATCATTCTCACACACGGTGCAGGGTCAAATTGCCAATCCACATTGTTACGCGAGATTTCGAATGTGCTTGCTGCCACTGGGTTTGCGGTGTTGCGCTGCGACCTGGCGTTTCGGTTGACCCGTCCGTACGGCCCGCCATTCCCCGGAGGCGCCAAGCGCGACCGAGAAGGGCTCCATCGCGCTGCCACGTTGATGCGCAAGCAATACGGCGGCCGTGTGTTCCTGGGAGGCCACTCCTACGGCGGACGCCAGGCCAGCATGCTGCTTGCAGAGGAACCTCAGGCTGCCGACGGGCTGCTGCTGCTCTCTTATCCGCTTCATCCCCCACGAAAGCCAGGAAAACTGCGGACGCAGCATTTTCCCAAGCTCACGCAACCTGCATTTTTTGTTCACGGCACCCGGGATGCGTTTGGTTCCATCGCGGAGATGGCATCGGCGATGGAGCTGATTGCGGGGCGGCATCAGTTGTTCGAAGTCGAGAATGCCGGCCACGACCTTCTGCCCAGGAAAAACGCTGCCGAGTTTCTCAGTACTGCCATCGGTCAGTTCTCAACGTTCATGAAACCCGTGAGTCACCGTTCGATTGAGGCATAAGCGCCGACCGCAGAATCTGCGGCCCAGCGCCGCGAAGTTCATCTACGGTCTTACCTGTATTGTTCGCGCCCGCAGGCAGTCTTATGTTACAGGTCCCAGCGCTTTAGAGCAGAAATGGCCAAAGCCAGGTATGACATCTTCGCGGGACGTATGGACAAGAAGGCTACATGGATCGAGGCCGTTGAGGGTCTTGGCGATGCTTACGAATTGATGACCAAGCTTGCTGCCGAAAATCCGGGACCATACTTTGTAGCTTGCTCAAGAACCCACAGGATTTGCGGCTCCATCAACACTTCGCTTCCGGAAGATTTGAAACAGTTGGCTTCTGCCTGAATCCCAAATCCGGAGTTGATCCAATGCAAGCTGCAGCGCCCGCAAAATCTCGAGGTGTCACGTGCCACCATTGTGGCAAGCCGATCCGGCTTTCCCATTCCTTGCTTCAACGGGAATCGGCGATTAAGCAGGACCAGCAGCCGAACCCCGATCAGCAACTGCAGTCCCGTGTATTTCCCGCGCGATGCCGCGCCTGTCACACCGAAGGAATCTACGGGCTCCATGAAATTGTCGATCTCTGATTGTGGAAATTTAGCTGAGAACAAAGCCGAACAGTGTAAGTGTGGGATTCGCTGGGCTGGCGGGAGTATGTTGAGTTTTAGACCCGCAGCTTGACTTTCCAATGCACCAACACGGCCGTAATCAGCAACACTACACCGGTGGCCAGCACCGACTTAAAAACTCCAAATGCGCCGGACGTTCCAATGGCGGAAAACCATATGAGAGGCACGACGAGAAACGGCACATAGTGCAGCAAGTATGCCAGGAGCGGGTTCTCGCCCGCTGGCTTTGCAAAATTAGCCCACGCCTGCCAGCGTTTAACGTCCGCAATCCAATAAAGGACCAAAGCGATGGCGAGGTTTGCGGCAGTGCAGTATAAGCACCACGCCGGCGTGTCGTGGTTCTTCGAAATACCCAGCGGCTCAAGAACAAATCCCAGGGCTAACAAGATCGCGACGCCACTGGCTATCCACATCGCCTTTTGCTTGAAGTGCGAGGCAATGCCATCTCCAACGATCACCATCGAAGCCAAAACACCCGCCATCGTCATCGACGACAATCCCGCCTCGAAAGGAATCCATCCTGGCATCCACTTGAGCCAACCCAGGGTCGAAAAGACATTCATGGCCACCATGAGCGCGAACGCACCGGTCACGAATTCAAATCGCTTAGGAAAAATCAGGTACACGCTGCCGACCAATAAGTATGCCCAGGCCAGCAATCCCAAAATTTCCACATAAGAAAAGTCCAGTGTCGCGATCTGACCGCCCGGGCCAACTTTGCGAAACAGCACGAACAGCGTCCCGAGCATCGCCAGTCCTACATAGTGTAGGATGCGATGCAGAACCTTTCTTTGTGCTTCTCCGGGCAGTTGGACCCACGTCATGGCGATCGCTATGAAGCCCAACACCGTCCACCATGTTTGCGTCATATGTGTGGCACGTGGGTCTACGTTTCGTGCATTCGCGATAAACAATCCCATCGCCAGCAGGCTCACGCTCCGCACAATAAGGTGCCATGCAATTTTGGCCCGGCTCTCCCCGCGAGCGATGCGTCCATCTATGGCCAGTGGGATGGCCATGCCCATCAGAAACAGAAAGCCTGGAAACACCATGTCCACATAGGTCATGCCGTTCACATCGCCGCGATGATACGTCCACCAGGGCAATCCCGTTACTTCGCTGATGTTGTTCACGAAAATCATCAATAGCATGTTCAGCCCGCGAAAGATGTCCACGGACACTACCCGGGTTCCACCGGGCGAAACAGGAGCAACTGCCTCCACGTCGTGCCGGACGCCGACATACTCTTCAGTGACGATCGTAGTCATACGAATGAATCTCAGCGAGCGCGACCAGGCAGTGCTTTTCCATCGAGCCTACCGCTGAACGATTCTAAGTTGGCGTGAAGTGCGGCAGGCGTGACGTGGGTCACCTTGCTCGCGATCGGGTAGGTACTGGTGAGCTAGGAAAGGTGGCTGCGCTGTGGCCAGGAAGCGGAGTTAGAGGTTTCGCAGCGGGTCGCTGGACGTATGTGCGTAGGGCAGATCTCGCTGCGCGACCGCCCCGGTGCACTTTTCATGTTCGAGCAGCCAGCGTTTGCGATCGATGCCGCCGCCATACCCAGTGAGCGAACCGTCAGAACCAATTACGCGATGACATGGCACTACAATCGGGATCGGGTTGAAACCGTTGGCAAGACCGACAGCGCGAACGGCGTTGGGCCGGCCAATCCGTCGAGCAACTTCTGCGTAGGAGGTTGTTGTGCCACAAGGAATCTGCCGTAGTTCGCGCCACACCTCACGTTGAAAGGGAGTCCCAGCCATTTCAACTGATATGGCATCGATGGCGTTGAGGCATCCATCGAAGTAGCTGCGGATGGCGTCGGTTAAACCATGTGGATTGCGGGCGGGTTCGAGCCGAACACCACTTTTCCCAAAATGCATTCGTAACCGGCCCAGAATGCCTGACTCACTCTCGGCCCAGCCCGCAGCGCGCAAATTGCCAATAGCGTCCACCAGAATGAGGAGCTCGCCAATCGGAGTTTCGATTCGATCGACGTTTAGTTCCAGAAGATCAGGCATGCTGAAGCGTCGCTTGAAAGTTCATTTTGCGTGTCGAAGGCATCGAGAATCCTAGTTCGCAGGCAGGCGATTGGCTGCGGTACGCGCGCGGTCCTGGAGTAGTTCCCGTTCGCGGGTATTCCGGGTGAGCGAGGCGGCCCGTTCAAAGTCAGCACGCGCCTCCGCAAATCGGCCAAGCTTAAAGAGAAGATCTCCTCGCACACTGGGTAATAAATGATACGCCTGCAACGAGGAGTCCGAGAAGAGCGCTTCTACCAGTGGAAGAGCGGCAGCGGGACCAAAGGCCATAGCGACGGCCACCGCACGATTCAGCTCGACGACAGGAGATGGCGCCAGTTTCGCCAGTTCTGCGTAAAGCTCGACTATACGCGGCCAGTCGGTGGAATCCGCGGTGAGAGCTCGCGCGTGACACGCCGCGATGGCTGCTTGCAACGCATAAAAACCGGGCGCGCCGGTTAGTTTGTTTGCGCGCTCAAGCGCGGAGAGCCCACGCCGGATTAAGAGTTGGTCCCAAAGAGCACGATTCTGATCGGGCAGCAGGATCGGTTCGCCGCCGGCACCGACCCGCGCGCCTGCCCGCGATGCCTGAATCTCCATCAAGGCGACGAGGCCGTGGACCTCCGGCTCATCGGGAGCAAGTTCCGCCAGAATACGCCCAAGGCGCAGCGCTTCTTCACAGAGCGCGGGTCGCATCCAATCATCGCCCGAAGTTGCCGAATAGCCTTCATTGAAAATGAGATAGATCACTTCGAGAACCGAGGCGAGCCGGGAAGCAAGTTCATTCTTGCGGGGAAGTTCGAAGGGCACATGTGCTTCGGAAAGGGTGCGCTTGGCTCTGACGATGCGCTGCGCGACAGTGGGTTCTGCCAAGAGAAACGCGCGAGCAATTTCGTCGGTGGTCAGTCCGCCGAGTAAACGCAAAGTAAGAGCCACGCGAGCTTCACTGGAGAGCACGGGATGACAGGAAATGAAAATCAGGCGGAGCAGGTCGTCGCCGACATGGTCGTCGATTGCGGCATCGAGGTTGGACATGGCCGTTTCCTGCATCTCCAGCTCGCGGCCAAGCTCCTGGTGTTTCCGCTCCAGCAGCTTTTTGCGTCGCCAAAGGTCAATAGCGCGATTTTTGGCGGCCGCCATCAGCCAGGCACCAGGATTATCTGGAACACCCGACTTAGGCCATTGTTCGAGGGCAGCGACCAGAGCATCCTGCGCGAGTTCCTCGGCCACGCCGACGTCGCGCAAGATGCGGGTCAGTCCAGCGATGATTCTGGCTGATTCCATGCGCCAGACGGCGTCGATGGCGCGATGGGTAGGAGTTAACGTCATGGCTATGCATCACACCATCTTCGCGCTGGAGGTGCAAGCGTGCTGCGAGTCGTCAAGCTGGTGCTGTTCCGTTGCCAACCAAAGAAAAGGCAATTACTTCTGACAACCACGCATGTCGCCGGGCTCCATCATCTGGCGCACTTCGGTTTCACCCTCCCAGCCGGGCCAATACTTCTTGTGCAGTTCCATGAACTCAACCGCACCCTGGATGGCTTCCTGCTTGGAGCCCACTTCAAATTGCGCATATCCGCCGATGACTTCCTTTGCTTCAGCAAAGGGGCCATCAACAACAGAAATTTTTCCGCCGGAAAGCCGGACCGACGCTCCCGAGGCTGTTGGCAATAGACCGCCACTGCCCAGCATGGAGCCATCTTTTGCGGCTTCCGCAGCTTTGTTGGCGATGGCATCCATCAACTCCTTTGGCGGGAATCCTTGTCCTTCTTTGTGTTTCACGATCATCATGAACTTCATTGGCGCGTCTCCTGTGAAGTAGTTGTTCAGAACGATGTTTCACGAAAGTCTGTTTCGGATATGTTGCTGAATTATCTCCTTTCATTGATGGTGAGCGGCGCTGAGATAGCGCCCTCTATTGTTACGTCGAACGGCGAGGCTGGAAATCGACAGACACCCCGGATTCTTCACAGAAACCTGTCAGGTGTTCTTCTCTAAAGCTTTGGTCCGCCAGCGTTCTTCCTGATCTTTTTGCGCTTCAGTCATCAATGGACCGAAGTCTTCCGGTTCAAACACCTGGCGAATTTCGAGTTCGCAATCTTCTTGATGGGGGTTGGGGCAGCGTCTGGCCCATTCCACGGCTTCTTCCATCGAGCGCACTTGCCAGAGCCAAAAGCCCGCAACCAGTTCCTTGGTTTCGGTGAACGGGCCATCAATCACGCTTTTTTTGCCTCCCGAGAAGTGTACGCGTTTGCCCTTGGAGCTGGCTTGCAACCCCTCCCCGGCAAGCATCACACCTGCCTTGACCAGCTCTTCGTTGAACTTGCCCATTTCGGTGATCAGCTTCGCACTGGGTAGCTCACCGGCCTCGGACTTCTTGCTCGCTTTCACAATTACCATGACTCGCATCGTGCTCTCCTTTTTAGGCGTCTCGGGTCCTTCCCGCTACTATGACGACGAGTGACGGTCGGCAAGATCGACATATTTTATTCGCCCAATTTTGCCCCAAGCAGACATGCGGGATGCCACTATGCCCGACCCGCAACGAAATGCAATAGGCAGCAGAACCATGGGCCAACCTGCAGCAAAACGTGCAGCAGCCTCGAGGCTTCAGAAACATGAGATGTCGCTTTTGCGAAGAAAGGCGTCAAAAGCACGAGCCGGAGTATCTGAAATACGGCCCAACCGATGCGCTCGCCCAGACCGCACCATTGTGCCGCAAGCCCGTTCTGGTAAATGACGGCGATGGCGAACACCACTGCGAAGATAGGTCCGTCGGCGGCTGGCTTGCGGTTGTGAAGGTTTGTGTACTGGCTGCTCATAACGATCTCCTGTATCAGGTTGTTCCTTGTCTCTACCTA
>Ga0335076_10005346_pt1 | contig 12989 bp, 9 predicted proteins | sample Lox_Sample_25_FD_206717 | JGI IMG/M metagenome (GOLD analysis project Ga0335076, IMG submission 206717) | Soil microbial communities from Loxahatchee National Wildlife Refuge, Florida, United States - Lox_Sample_2.5 | ecosystem: Environmental > Terrestrial > Soil > Wetlands | place: USA: Florida...
AGACGCTCGTCGACATCGCGCGGAAAGCCGGCGCGCGCACCGCGCTCGTCACCGCTCAGCCCGGCGGCGGGCTCGCAAGGCGCGTCGACGTCGTGACGGTCATTCCCGCCCAGACGATGGCCGACGATCGCGGCGGCAAGCTCTCGGTCCTGCCAATGGGCTCGCTGTTCGAAACCGCGCAGATGATCGCGTTCGAACTCGCAATTCTGAAGCTCAGGCCCCGCTTTCGTGAGACCTCGGATACGATGCGCGCGCGGCACACGAACCTCGAGTGACGCGTCTGTAGACGCGACCGCCGCTCGCGTCAGCCGCGTTCAGCGCGGGGCTAAAGCGCCTCCTTCCACGCCTGCACGAACGCCTGCGCCGCGCGAGCGATCTGATCGACGCTCGCCCCGGGCTTGTAGAGCGCCGAGCCGATTCCGAAGCCGTCGGCGCCGGCGCGCCGATAAGGGCCGATCCGCTCGGGCGTGACGCCGCCAACGGGAAAGAGCGGCGTCGCCTTCGGCAGCACTGAGCGCCACGCCCGCACGACTTCTGGACCGAGCGCTTCGCCTGGAAAGAGCTTCAGTCCCGAGGCACCGGCCTTGAGCGCCACGAACGCCTCGGTCATGGTGGCGACCCCCGGCAGGACGCCAAGCCCGAGCCTCGTTGCGTGTCGGATCACCTCGGGATCGGCGTTGGGCGCGACCATGAGCTTCGCGCCGGCTGCAGCGATCCTATCGACATCGCGAGCCTCCAGCACGGTACCGGCGCCCACCAGTACCGTGTCGCCGAACAGGCGTGCGATGATCTCGATGCTCGCCAGCGGATCGGGCGAATTGAGCGGAACTTCGATCGCGCCAAACCGGCCTCGACAATCACCGCGGCGATCGAATTCGCCTCATTCGCCGTCACCCCTCTGAGAATCGCGATAAGCGGCGTCGGGGTCAGCGCGAGCGTCACAGAAGTCCTCCGTCGCGGGCGATGCGATAGAGCCCTCGCGCCGCGGGGCGCGGCGGCGCGGCGTGAGCGCCGATCCCCAATGCGTCGAATGCAACAAGGTAGCGCGCGACCAGCGCCTCGGCTCCCGCGAGGTGCGGCGTCTCGCGCGGGTAGAGCCCTCGCGCCTCGCCAATCTCCGCCCCGATCAGGAGGCCGGAGAGATATTCGCCCGAATCGTCAGGATCGAGCTTGCCCATGAGCGGCAGCGCGCGGGCGCCGAACAGAAGTCCGAGCAGCCCGGACGTGGTCTTGCTCCCCGCCGCTGCGGCGCCCCGGTCGACGCCGAGCGCAAACGCCGCTCCCGCCGCCTTCGCCGGCGCCGCCCTGGCGAAGGCGCCTGCAACCGTATAGTCGCGGAGAGCCGCAAACAGTTCCCCGGTGATGAAGGTCTTGAACGCGACGACTCGCCCGCTCTCGACCCTCGCCCATTTGGAGTGGGATCCTGGCAGCACGATGAGCCCTGCGCCGGCCTCGGCGACGCCGAAGATCTCGGTCTCTTCGCCCCGCATCACATCCACGCCGGCCTCGTCGGCGAAAGATAATCCGGGGACGAGGAGAACGCGCCGGCCGTCGGCCTCGACCGCGGTCAGGCGCTGGGCGAGCTCGGTTGGGCCGGCGGGGCAGGGCACGTAGGGCGCCTCGCGCCAGCCATGCCGGCTACCGACCATGCCCGACGCGATCACCGGCAGGGAAGGGTTGGCGTTGAGCCATTTGCCGACGAGGCGCTTGAGCGTCGCCGGATAGGCGCCCGCCGCCACGTTTCCGATCCCATCGCCCGTCGCGATTTCCTCTAGGATCGCGCCGTCGGGCGCGAGAAGATAGCCGCGAAAGCTCGACGATCCCCAGTCGATGGCGATGAGCGCAGGCGACATGCGGGTCGATTGACGCATGGTCGCGGGGCCCGGTCAATGCGGCGCATTCACGCCTCCGTCGGCGGTCGCGCCGGCCGCCGCCCGTTCGGTTGCGATGGCGGCAACCGCAGGCCGAGCAGGCTCTCGGCGGCGTCGATGATTTTAGGATCGAGCGGGGGCGGCTCAAGCGGCACGTCCTGCGACAGACGATCGGCGATGATCCTCAGCGCGGCAACGCGCCCAAAAGGCTTGTCGTTGGCGGGGATGAGATGCCAGGGCGCGCGACGGGCGGAGGTTTTTTCCATCATGTCCTCGATCGCGGTCTCGTAGTCCTTCCAGCGGCCGCGGTTGCGGAAATCTTCGTACGAGAGCTTCCAGCGCTTGAGCGGGTTGACGAGCCGGTTCTTGAACCGGCGCAGCTGCTCGTCGGGGGTGATGTGAAGGAAGAGCTTGACCAGCTTGACTCCGTCGGCGATCAACATGCGTTCGAACTCGTTGATTTCCTCGTAGGCCCGGCGCCATTCCCCAGCGGCGGCGAAACCCTCGACCCGCTCGACGAGCACCCTCCCGTACCACGACCGGTCGAAGGCGACGATCTGGCCGTGGCGCGGCAGCCGCTCCCAGAAACGCTGCAGGTAGTGGAGCGATTTCTCCCGCTCTTGCGGGGCGGCGATGCTGTGAACCTTGAAGCTGCGCGGATCGAGCGCCCAGCCGAGCCGCCTCACCACCCCGCCCTTGCCCGCGGTGTCCCAGCCTTCGAGCACGATGACGGCGCGCTCGTGCGTGCCGAGATAGGCCTGCTGGATGCGCTGTAGCATTTCCTGGAGGTCGGCGAGCCGTCGCTCGTAATCGGAGAAGTCTAGTTGCGGGAAGCGCTCGACGGCGCTGAGCCTCGGCCGCTTGAGAACGAGAAAATCGGCAGTCTTCATCCCGGCCCCGGCTTTTTGCGACTTCAGCGCGCTTTTGGGAACGTTGCGCCGTTTCGTCACCGGCGCCAAGCCGGGTGCGGCGACGCGTCACGGTCCGCCTTCTCGCAAGCGTCACACGTGGAGCCCGCGGTCCTCGCTTGCCAGTTCACGCTTGAGCCAATGGCCGGCGCGGCCGTCGTGCCGACCGGCATTACGCTGTTCGGTCCAGTCGAGAGCCAGGGAAGCCCTTTCAAACGTCCAGGAAATAGCCGCTGACGTAGCATGTGGCTTCGCAAGGAGCGCCAACTGGAGAAACCTGAAACTGAAGGCTGGCGCCTGCCTCGACATAGAAGCGGATCGAGTGGGTGGCGTAGTATTGCCGCAGGTTGAACGGTCCGTCGGTGATGAGAATCGGGATCATCAGAAGCGAGAACGGCGAGTTGATCCGCATGGTGTAGACTTGTCCAGACCTCGACATCACCGCGATAGCGGAGACAGCCTCAACGACGAGCCGCTTTTTTCTAGGAACGGGACCGATGTCGCCGAGACCGGATTCCCCGTCCGCGGAGTTGACGTAACAAGAGCCCGTAAAGGGCTGCCGGCCCGGATCGTCTTTTGCCACTCGTCGACCCCCCGCAAGGATTGCATTCGGCGGCAAGTATAGGGCCGACGAGGGACAAGACAATCGCGCTTCCTTCAGACCGAGACTAGCCCGGATATCGCGGTCTACCCGCCGCTCGCCTCGCGCTCCCTCAGTTTGAAGCGCTGGATCTTGCCGGTCGCGGTCTTCGGCAATTCGGCGATGAAGGCGATGGCGCGCGGATATTTGTAAGGAGCGAGGCGGTGCTTCACGAAGCGCTGAAGTTCGCCCTCGTCGGATGAAGCGCCCTCTTTCAGCACCACGAAGGCCTTGGTCTTGACGAGGCCATCGGCGTCGGGCGCGCCGATCACTGCCGCTTCGAGGACCGCGGGGTGCTCAACCAGCGTCGCCTCGACCTCGAACGGGCTCACCCAGATGCCGCCGACTTTCAGCATGTCGTCCGAGCGGCCGGCATAAGTGTAAGAGCCGTCGGGGTTGCGGATGTATTTGTCGCCGCTTTTCGTCCAGCCACCCTGAAAAGTGTCGCGGGTCTTCGCTCGGTTTCCCCAATACATCAGCGCTGCCGAAGGCCCCTGGATATAGAGATCGCCCGGCTCTCCGTCCGGCGCGCCGCGCCCGTCCTCGCCCCTGAGTTCGATGTCGTAACCCGGCACCGGCCAGCCGGTCGAGCCGTAGCGCACCTTGTCCGGGCGGTTAGAGATGAAGATATGCAGCATCTCGGTCGACCCGATGCCGTCGACGATGTCGACGCCGAAATGACGCTTGAAGCGCTCGCCGATCTCGGCCGGCAACGCTTCGCCGGCGGACGAGGCGAGCCTCAGCCCGACCTCCTCGCGTTTCGGCAGGAAGTTCGAAGCGAGCATGCCGGCGTACCCAGTAGGCGCGCCGAAGAAGACGGTCGGCTTGACGCCGCCGATGCCGCCCAGCCAGCGCTTGAACACCGCCTCCGGCGTCGGCCGCTCGCCCATGAGCAGCGTCGTCGCGCCGACGCTCATCGGAAAGGTCAGCGCATTGCCGAGCCCATAGGCGAAGAAGAGCTTGGCGGCCGAGAAGCAAACGTCGCTCTCCATGAGACCCAGGATCGCCTTGCCATAGAGTTCGGTCGTCCAATAGGGGTTCGCGTGCGAATGCACGGTCCCCTTTGGCCGCCCGGTCGAGCCCGACGAATAGAGCCAGAAGGCGGGATCGTCGGCGTGGGTGCGGGCGACCTCTGTGAGCGGCGCCGCGCCGCTGAGAAAATCCTCGAATGCAATGTCGCCAAGATCCAACGGCGCGAGCGGCCGCGATACGACGACCGTGTGAACCTCGTGATCGGACTTGGTCATCGCCGCTTTGAGCGCGGGTTTCAGTGCGCCGCTGACCAGGGCGGCCCGGGCGCGAGAATGCTCCAGCATGAAGGCGAGATCGTCGGAAGTGAGCAAAGTGTTGACGGCGACCGGGATCACGCCCGCCAGGATTGCGCCGAGGAACGCGACCGGCCAGTCGGCGCTGTCCTGCATCAGCAAGAGCGCGCGCTCCTCGCGCTTGACGCCCCGCTCCCTCAAGGCCGCAGCGAACCGCCGGACGCGGTCGTCAAGCCCTCTGAAAGTGACGGCGCCGGCGTCGTCGATGAACGCCGGCTTGCCGGGCCGTTCGACGTTGGCGGCCAGGAGATGGGCCGCGAAGTTGAACGCCTCCGGCGGCGGTTCAACGGCGCTCATGCTCATCGGCGTCTCCGATTCCGCTTCTTGTCTAGGCCGCAGGGCGCGCCGAGCCTTGCTTGCCCCGGTCTGATGCAATATTGTGCTTCATGACTTCTTAGGGGCGTGCACGAATCTTGTCAAACAGCCAAGCGCCGTCGTCAGCGGAAGCTGAAAGAGCCGCGCTTCGCCGCGGCGGCGAAGAATCGTCTCCAAACGCGTCCGCGCGAACTCAGGAACCTGCGAACGGCGGGAAGGCCGAGGAGCCGAGGGAGCCGTTCCTCGCTGCGCTCGGCGTGCGGGTCAGGGCGTCGCGTGCTCGCCGTGGTCTCACCCGCAAGGCGCTGGCCCGGGCGACCGGAGTGTCCGAGCGGCACCTGGCCAACCTCGAATATGGCGTGGGCAACGCCTCGATCCTTATTCTTCTCAACGTCACCAAGGCGCTGCAATGCTCGCTGGCCGAGCTTCTGGGCGACGTCACCACAAGCTCGCCGGAATGGCTCATGCTGCGCGAGATGCTCGCGGACCGTGACGAGGCGACGCTGCGCCGGGTGCGCCTCGCCGCTTCCGAACTCGTAGGGGCCGCCCCGCCGCGCGCCAGCGACGCGACCGACGCCCGCGCATCGCGGATCGCCCTCATCGGCCTGCGCGGCGCGGGCAAATCGACGCTCGGGCGGATGCTGGCCGAAGACCTCGATTTTCCATTCGTCGAACTCAGCCGTGAGATCGAGAAGCTCGCCGGCTGCAGCATCAGCGAAATTCTCGGCCTCTATGGCCAGAACGCTTACCGCCGCTACGAGCGTCGCGCGCTCGAGGAGGCGATTGACGGCTATCCGGAGGCGGTCATCGCCACCGCGGGCGGGCTGGTCTCCGATCTCGGCAGCTTCAACCTGTTGTTGCGCCGCTGCGTGAGCGTCTGGCTCAAGGCCGATCCCGAAGACCACATGCACCGCGTCGTCGCCCAGGGCGATCTCCGGCCGATGGCGGCAAGCCGCGAGGCGATGGAGGATCTCAAATCGATCCTTGCCGGCCGGGCGGCGTTCTATTCGAAAGCCGACATGCACATCGACACCAGCGCGCAATCGCTGATCGACACCTTCGAGATCCTGCGGTCGCAGGCGCGCGAGGCGATCGGCCGATCGCCCACGTAGTGGAAGGAGCGCCGAAGCGCTTGCCCGGGGAGCAGAAACGCACTATGGTGCGTAAACTGCATTAAAATGCCTATGATTGGGAGCGCTATGGACCGGGTCAACTATCAAACCGCGCCGGAGCGCTACCGGCACTGGAAGCTGACGTTCGACGGACCGGTGGCGACGCTGTTCGCCGATTTCGACGAGGATGCCGGGGTGCGCCCCGGCTACAAGCTCAAGCTCAACAGCTACGACCTGGGCGTCGACATCGAACTCGCCGACGCGCTGAACCGCATCCGTTTCGAACACCCGGAGGTCGGCGCGGTGGTCGTTTCGAGCGCGCGCGAGCGGGTGTTCTGCTCCGGCGCCAACATCTTCATGCTTGGCGCGTCGAGCCACGCCTGGAAGGTCAATTTCTGCAAATTCACCAATGAGACCCGCAATGGGCTCGAAGACTCTTCGAAATACGACGGACTCAAGTCTCTCGCCGCCGTCAACGGCTCCTGCGCTGGCGGCGGCTACGAACTGGCGATGGCCTGCGACGAGATCCTGCTCGTCGACGACCGCTCGAGCACGGTCAGCCTGCCCGAAACGCCGATGCTCGGCGTGCTGCCTGGCACCGGCGGCCTGACCCGGCTGACCGACAAGCGTCACGTCCGCCACGACCTCGCGGACGTGTTCTGCACCACCAGCGAGGGCGTGCGCGGCGAAAAGGCGCTCGCCTGGGGCCTGGTCGACGCGATCGCCAAGCCGGCCGGCTTCGCCGCCGCGGCGCGCGAGCGCGCTCTCAAACTGGCCGCGGCCAGCGACCGGCCGGCGGACCCCGAAGGGGTCGCACTGACCCCGATCGAGCGCACGATCGAACCCGACGCGTTGCGCTATTCGCATGTGACGGTCGCGATCGACCGCGGCGTGCGCGCCGCGACCTTCACCATCCGCGGCCCGGGCGCTGACCAACCGCGAGACATCGCCGCCATCGAAGCCCTGGGCGCGGCCTGGTATCCGCTGGCGCTCGCTCGCGAGCTCGATGACGCGATTTTGTCGATGCGCACCAACGAGCTCGATGTCGGGGTCTGGCTGATCAGGACCGAAGGCGATCTCCAGGCGGCGCTGGCGATGGACGCGACCCTGCGCGCGCTGAAAGAGCATTGGCTGGCGCGCGAAACCATCGGCTACTTGCGCCGCACCTTCAGCCGCCTCGATGTCACCTCACGCAGCCTGTTCGCGCTGGTCGAGCAGGGCTCGTGTTTCGCCGGGGCGCTGCTCGAACCGGCTCTCGCCTGCGACCGCATCTATCATCTCGCTCTGCCCGGAGACCCAGCCGCACCCACGGTCGCGCTGACCGAATCGAACTTCGGTGACTATCCGATGGCGAGCGGCCAGAGCCGGCTTGCGCGCCGCTTCTACGCTGACGAGCGGACCCTTGCGGCGCTCAAAGCTGATATCGGCCGCCCCCTCGACGCCGGGACGGCTTTCGCCGCTGGCCTCGCGACGAGCATCCCGGACGACATCGATTGGGCGGACGAGGTTCGCATCGCGGTCGAGGAACGCGCGTCGATGAGCCCGGACGCGTTGACCGGGCTCGAGGCGAACCTGCGCTTCGGTGGACCGGAGACGATGGCGACCCGCGTGTTCGGCCGTCTGACCGCCTGGCAGAACTGGATCTTTCAGCGCCCGAACGCGGTCGGCGACAAGGGCGCGCTCAAGGTCTACGGCAAAGGCGAGAAGGCCGCCTTCGACTGGGGGCGGGTGTAGGCGATGGCGCCGAACGGTCGCTTCCGCTTGCCCTCACCCGTCGCCCTTCGGCCGCCGTCCTCTCCCGCGGGCGGGAGAGGGGAGCATCGGCGCGTCCCACCCCTTCTAGCGCTCGCGGGAGAAGGTGGACGCGCGCAGCGCGGTCGGATGAGGGCGCTCCCGCGCCACGGCCTCAGAGTGAGCGGCTGATGGAAGCCGCCGAGTCCGAGGTCATCAGGCAGCACCTGATCGACCCCGAGATCTGCATCCGCTGCAACACCTGCGAATCGACCTGTCCGGTCGGCGCGATTTCGCATGACGCGCGCAACTATGTGGTCGACGCCAGCATCTGCAATCGCTGCATGGCCTGCGTGCCGCCCTGTCCAACCGGCAGCATCGACAATTGGCGGGCGATGCCGCGCACGCGCGCCTACAGCGTTGAAGACCAATTCGGCTGGGAGGTGCTGCCGGCGGAACGGAGCGCCGACGAATTCGCGCTGGGGGACGCCGCGCTCGCCGACGCCCCGGCGCCTCAACCCGCGCCCGCCGCGGCGGGGGTTACGGGGTTCGACATCGCCGCGTGCGCCGCCATCACTGCGCCTTGGTCGGCCGAGCGGCCGATCGCCAATCTCTACGGACCAAAGGCCGCGGCGAAATCGGTTCGGGCGACGGTCGTCGGCAACGTGCGAGTGACCGACGTCGGTAAGGACTACGACACCCATCACATCGTGCTTGATTTCGGCTCGGCGCCGCTCCCGGTGCTCGAGGGCCAGTCGATCGGCGTCGTCCCTCCGGGCGTCGATCAGGACGGGCGGCCGCATTTCCCGCGCCAGTATTCGGTCGCAAGCCCGCGCAACGGCGAGCGGCCCGGCTATAACAATCTGTCGCTTACCGTGAAGCGCGTCCTGGAAGATCATCAAGGCCGGCCGGTCCGCGGCGTCGCCAGCAATTATCTCTGCGACCTCGCTGTCGGCGATGCGGTCGAAGCGACCGGACCATTCGGGACAAGCTTTCTCATGCCCAACCATCCGAAGAGCGCGATCGTGATGATCTGCACCGGCACCGGCAGCGCGCCGATGCGGGCCATGACCGAATGGCGGCGCCGCTCGCGCAAGTCCGGCAAGCACGACGGCGGCAAGCTGATGCTGTTCTTCGGCGCCCGGACCCGCGAAGAATTGCCCTATTTTGGCCCGCTCCAGAACCTGCCGAAGGATTTCATCGACATCAACTTCGCCTTCAGCCGCACCCCGGGCGAACCCAAGCGTTACGTGCAGGACGCGATGCGCGAGCGGGCGGCCGCCCTGGTTCCGCTTATCGGCGACCCCGATGCTTATTTCTACGTCTGCGGCCTGAAAGCGATGGAGGAAGGCGTGGTGAAAGCGCTGCGCGACATCGCCGTCGACGCCGGCCTCGATTGGAAGACGCACGGGCCGGCGCTCAAGCGCAATGGACGGCTACATCTGGAAACCTACTGACCGGACGAGCAACACGAGGAGACATCCATGAGCGCCGAAGACACTCTGAGCGATTCAGCGGGCGCGATGGCCGCCGACCGGTTCGTCGAGATCAACTACGACGACGTCATTCCGAACAACGTCGCTCTCTCGTCCGACAAACAGCTTCAGCGCGCGCTCGAGGGCTGGCGACCCAACTATCTCGGCTGGTGGAACAACATGGGTCCGGTCGGCTACCAAGCCTCCCAAGTCTATCTGCGAACGGCCGTCGGCGTCGATCCTGCCGGCTGGGCCAAGTTCGGCTATGTGAAGATGCCGGCCTATCGCTGGGGCATTTTGCTCGCCCCCAAGATCGAGGCCCGGACGATCCCGTTCGGCCGCCACAAGGGCGAGCCGGCCTGGCAGGATGTGCCGGGCGAGCACCGGGCGCTACTGCGCCGGCTCATCGTCGTGCAGGGCGATACCGAGCCCGCCTCAGTCGAGCAGCAGCGTTTCCTCGGCGCGACCGCGCCGAGCCTGTACGACATGCGCAACCTGTTCCAGGTCAATGTCGAGGAAGGCCGGCACCTTTGGGCGATGGTCTATCTTTTGGTGAAATATTTCGGCAAGGACGGTCGCGAGGAGGCGCAGGCCCTGCTCGAACGCCAGAGCGGGCAAATGGACAATCCGCGCATCCTCGGCGCCTTCAACGAGCGCACGCCGGACTGGCTGTCGTTCTTCATGTTCACTTTCTTCACCGACCGCGACGGCAAGATGCAGCTCGCAGCGCTAGCCGAAAGCGGCTTCGATCCGCTGTCGCGCACCTGCCGGTTCATGCTAACCGAGGAGGCGCATCACATGTTCGTCGGCGAGACCGGCGTCCAGCGCACGATCGATGCAACCTGCGCCGCGATGGTCAAGGCGGGGATCAAGGATCCGCACGATGTCGAGGCAGTGCGCAAGCTTGACGTCGTCGACCTGCCGCTCTTGCAGCGAAAGCTCAACTTCCACGCCTCGGTGACTCGCGACCTGTTTGGGGCCGACATTTCGAGCAACGCCGCGGACGCGTTCTCCTCGGGGATCAAGGGCCGCTTCAACGAGGCGAACCTCAAAGGCGACGATCATCAGCTTCAGGACGCGACCTACCCGGTGACCCGCGTCGTCGACGGCAAGATCGCGGTCGAGCAGGAGCCGGCTTTGCGGGCGCTGAACGCGCGCCTGCTCGACGACTTCATCGCCGACTGCCAGGGCGGCATCGACCGCTGGAACAAGGCGGTCGAGAAGGCGGGCGTCGCCTTCAGGTTCGTCCAGCCGCACAAGGGCTTCAACCGCCGCATCGGCGAGTTCGCGGGCAAGCGCATCAGCCCTGCTGGCGAGGTCCTGACCGAAGACGAGTGGAAAGCCAAGAGCGGGGACTGGCTGCCGAACGACGACGACATGCAGTTCATTTCGTCGCTGATGAAGCCCTGTCACGAGCCGGGCAAATACGCGAGCTGGATCGCGCCCCCGCGCGTCGGGGTCAACAACCAGCCAGGCGACTTCGAATATGTGAAGATCGCCTGAGGGAGCGCATTCCCCTCTCCCGTTGGGACAGGGGCAGGGCCGACGGCAACTTGCCCTCACGAGCGGCCGGTCTCCGCCGTCGCAACCAGCCCCACGTCTGCGAAAGGGGCGGCTGGCGGAGGATGGGACGAGGAAAGTCCTTTCGGTTGAGGGGGTCAGGGCAAGCGATTTCGGCCAAGGAAATCAAAGGAGCCTTTTTTCTTTGATTATTTTTGCTCGGGCTTGCCCAAATTTTGCTCAGTTTGGCCAGATTTGGGTTCGACTTGGAGGAACAGACTACCATGTCGAAATGTTATTATGGCCGACGCAGCGGTTTCTATAACGTCACGATCCGCCCGCGCTGTTCAAGCTCGGCGATAACGCGGTCGGCGAGAGCCTCCGGCGATTCCTGAGCGGAATTGAGAACGAGCTCCGGCGCCTCGGGCGCCTCGTACGGCTGATCGACGCCGGTGAAGTTCTTGATCTCGCCAGCCAACGCCCGCCGGTACAGGCCCTTGGGGTCGCGGGCGATCGCGGTTTCGAGCGGCGCATCGACGAATATCTCCAGGAACTCGCCTTCGGCCGCGGTGTCGCGGACGAGCCGCCGCTCGGCCCGGAACGGCGAAATGAACGAGCACAGCACGATCAGCCCGGCGTCGGTCATCAGCCTCGCCACCTCGCCGATGCGGCGGATGTTTTCGACCCGGTCGGCGGCGGTGAAGCCCAAATCCTTGTTGAGGCCGTGGCGAACGTTGTCGCCGTCGAGGAGGGCGGTGTGGACGCCCCGCGCGTGCAGCCTGGCCTCGACCAGGTTGGCGATGGTCGATTTTCCCGCTCCTGAAAGCCCTGTGAACCATAGGATCGCCGGCCTCTGGTGTTTGAGCGCCGCATGGGCCTCGCGGCCGACGGTGGCGCCGTGCCGATGTACATTGGTCGCGCGCCTGAGCCCATGGACGATCATCCCCGCGGCCGCGGTCTCGTTGGTCGCCCGGTCGATCAGGATGAACGCGCCGGTCGCGCGATTCTCGGCGTAGGCGTCGAAGGCGATCGGCATGGTGGTTGCCATGTTGCAGAAGCCGACCTCGTTGAGATCGAGCTGCTTGGCCGCCAGTTTGTCGAAATTGTTGACGTCGAGGCGATGCTTGAGCTCGGTCACCGAAGCGGGCGTCGTGCGGCCGCCGATCTTGAGCAGGTACGAACGCCCCGGCAGCATCGGCTCAGCGCTCATCCAGAGGAGATGGGCAGTGAACTGGTCGGCCACCTCCGGGCGGCTGTCCGACTTCGACAGCACGTCGCCCCGCGCAATGTCGATCTCGTCGGCAAGGGTGACGGTGACTGCGTCGCCCGCCTCGGCGGTCTCGACCTCGCGATCGCCGGCGAGGATGCTCGTGACCGTGCTGCGGCGGCCCGAATCGGCGGCCACGATCGCCTCGCCACGCGCCAGGCGGCCGCTTGGGATCGTGCCGGCGAAGCCGCGAAAATCATGATGCGGGCGATTGATCCATTGCACCGGCAGGCGGAACGGCGCGCCGCGGCGATCCTCCTCGACCTCGATCCGCTCCAATTGATCGAGCAGATGCGGCCCTTCATGCCAGGGCGTGCGCGGGCTCTTCGACGAGACATTGTCGCCATACCGGGCCGAGATCGGCAGCGCGATCAGCGAGCGGAAGTCCAGCGTCGCGGCAAACGTGTGGTAGTCAGCCTCGATCCGCCGAAACGCCGCCTCGCTGAAATCGACAAGATCGATCTTGTTGACCGCGAGCACGACGTGGCGCACGCCAAGCAGGGAAACGATGATCGAATGGCGATGAGTCTGGGTGAGCAGGCCCTTGCGCGCGTCGACCAGCACGATCGCAAGGTCGGCGTTGGACGCGCCGGTGGCCATGTTGCGGGTATATTGCTCGTGGCCGGGCGCGTCGGCGACGATGAAAGAGCGCTTCTCGGTTGCGAAGTAGCGATAGGCGACGTCAATGGTGATGCCCTGTTCGCGCTCCGCTTCGAGCCCGTCGACGAGGAGCGCGTAGTCGATCCCGTCGCCGGTTGTGCCGAATTTCTTCGAGTCGCGCTCGAGCGCCGCCAGCTGGTCGTCGAAGATCAGTTTCTGCTCGTACAGCAGGCGCCCGATCAACG
>Ga0335076_10005347_pt1 | contig 12988 bp, 16 predicted proteins | sample Lox_Sample_25_FD_206717 | JGI IMG/M metagenome (GOLD analysis project Ga0335076, IMG submission 206717) | Soil microbial communities from Loxahatchee National Wildlife Refuge, Florida, United States - Lox_Sample_2.5 | ecosystem: Environmental > Terrestrial > Soil > Wetlands | place: USA...
GTTCCGGAAGGGAACTTCCCATACAGCGTGGGATAACGGCTTTCGGGCAAGTACGGGGCTACCGCTGGGTGGTGTAGAAACCAAGACCACAGGCTACCGTCCGAAGGCAAATCGTCGCCCCCGTCGCTGTACCCAAATTGAGGGGAACCGGCTGTGTATCCGAACTGTACGAACCGTAGATTTCCCTTATAACCGAAAGCAGTCTCGAACGAGTCGGGTACCCGAAACGGGAGTGGGATAGCGCCGACGAGCGTTGGCGACATGTCGTCCTGAGGAACCTGCCAGCCCCGTTCTTGGACAGCGCGCCGCGCCTCCTTCACAAGATGCCGATGGACCTTCGAGGCCGCCAACCGGGTCCGATGTATTCCGCCCACAGATTTCATTGCGCCATCCTCTGCCGGCAAGGGCGTTGAGTTGTCGATTGCACATCGGCAAACACTTCTCTGAGCTCATCGGGTCTCCCGGCCCGTATGTAAGCTTCGTAGGCGTCGTTCATTGTGGACAGCGCTTCATCCTCCCTGCCTGCGGATTTCAGCGCGAAGCTGTACAAAAGCCAAAGTTTCGGATCGGATCTATCGGATTCGAGAGCCCGCGCGCAGCACTCAATCTCCTTCTCGTACATGTCAAGCATGTGGTAAGCCAACGACATTCCTGTCCACGCTCTGATGTTCTTGCCGTTGTTGTCTGGGTCGAGTTCTAGCGCACGATGGAAAGCTTGTACTGCGGATTGCAGATGTGCCCTATTCGTTTCCTCTGGGTCTTGGGTTCGGTAAAGGGCTACGCGGCGGAGCGCGAAACCGAGATTGAGCCATGCGCCAGTACTCCGAGGACTGGTCCGGTGTTGCAGTAGGACCAGAGCGAGCACCTCGGGAGCAGAAGCTGAAAGGTTTGTGGGAAGAACAGCGCCGTCCTCGTACATACCTCCCAAGAACCGCCCGGCGAAATCGGCTATGCTCTGGCTGGCCCGGCCCCTAGATTGTGCGTCCGCATGCCAGCGGAGCACTTCCTTGATCTCGTCGGGCATATTCTCGAGAAATTGGTTTTCGTCGTCTGTCACGGTCGTCCCGTACTTTCGCAAATCAAGCTGGCGTTTTTTGCTTCTCGATCTGGACCAATTCGGGCCTCGCTCTTTTCCCAGCACCCAAATCAACCTCTTTGCCCTTGGCGTAGATGGGATGGCGGGAATGCGTCCGATTCCATTCGGTCAAGGTTGCGGTTTGGTGCATATGCTCGACGACACTTCGCCATCGACCTCCGTTGTAGGCGCAGAAACTGATTTCACCTTCTTGAGTCGCCACAGGAGTCCTTGAGTCGGACATCGTTGCAAGATCGTAGTTGTAGAGATCTTGGAAGCTCATCGGAGTGATCATCACGAGTTTCCATGGCTCCTTATACAGGTAAGCCCGCTGGGACCAGTCTGAGCCGCTGCCACCAACCCTATAAAAGCAGTCCGCAAGCAATTTGCGAAGCAGGTCAAATCCAAAATCGGCTGGAGCCTTGGTGCGATCGAAGTTGCGTACCGCTGACAGCGAGACCATTGCCTTAGTGATTGCCGGTCGCCTCCCGAGATCTGTGATCTCCACAAGGTCACGGAGGAATTGCTCCACGTCGAAGAACTTTGCCACAGGGATTATTTCTCTTGTATGGGAATTGATGAGAATCGGGGAGAAGATCCCATGGTCAGGATGGATATCGCAAAAGAGGCTTCCTAACTCTGCGTCCGGATGGAGAACATCGCACAGATGGGCGAATGCTGCGTAGGCTGAGACGGGGAACCAATCGCGCAAGGGTTGCCAGTCAATCGACGTTTGCTTTTCCAAGTCGTACGCGATTTGTGAGACTGGATAACGCTTGGTGTAACGCTCATCATCCGATACATCTTCGTCTCGGCCACAGAACATTAAAGGCTGAAAAATAACTCCGTGAATCTTGTCTACGTGTTCCGCCACAAAGCGGACGATATCACCCAACCCATCGTTGTTCAGCCCGTTCACCACGGTCACCTGGAGCGTAGTTTTCATTCCCGCGGCGGCGATGTTTTCCAATGCGGATCGCTTCACGTCCATGTTGTTGCCGATTCCTCGATGGGTGTTCTTTGCTTCCGTGGTGCCATCGAACTGGAGATACACTGCGTGGAGTCCAGCCGCCCGTGCCTGGGCCGCAAAATCCCTCTCTTGGGCAAAGCGAATTCCATTGGTGGCTACATGAACTCGGTGGAAGCCCATGATTATTGCGTGGCGGATGGCCTCCAGAAAAATCGGTGAGAGTGTTGCCTCTCCACCGGAGAACAAAACGTTGATTTCTCGTTGAGGTTTGAAGGACATCGCCCTTGCAAAGAGATCCCTCACGTCTTGCATATCCAATTCGTGAACGAAGCTAGTGGCGTTTGCATCCATATAGCACGGCGAACACACCATGTTGCAGCGGTTCGTCAAATCGACGATTAAATATGACCCTCGTCCCGTCTTGATGCCGTTTGCGCCGTGATTGTGGACTCCTTCATCTCCTACGCATCCGAAATCCCTACCGAAAGCAAGGCTCTCCATCCTTCGGAAGAAATGCGGATGATCGGAAAGCAAGTCTTCGAACGGACCGTGTTTTTCGCACGCCTTACGCATCAGAATGCGCCCGGCTTCCTCCAGGATTTCTGCCCCGATGATTCCGGGCTTATCCTTGAAGTCAGCAATAGCGGCGGCACCATTGATCACCGCGTCCACTGCTTCTCTATTGCAGTGTGGGCACAGTGAGAGCGTCCTCCTAGGGACGCCAGCTGCCATTTGTATTCTTTCCCAACTTTTGAGAAGCGGGCCGGGTGCCCAAGCCGGACGCGGGGACTGCCGCTTGGGCAAGATTGCATTGACGTTTCTAGCTAATGACCATGCGGCGTTCGATGCGGATTGGGCAAAACTGGCTCGCTGGGCGGACATGGGACAGAACCTCCTCTGGGGATTTATTCGAAGGCGGGATCACGACAAGCTCCGACAACATGGGGGACCTGCAGAGAAGTGGTTGTCATATTCTACATCGGAGTTAACCCGCGCTCCGACGAATTTGTTGCGCCCTCCACCCCATTTCGCCACTGAAATGTGGCAAACCAGACTGTGCGCGCATGCGCGGTTAGGCGGATCGCATCGGCGGGCCCGTTCTGTACGATGGTTTCCACTAATGCCCCCTGGGCATATAGGCATCCATATAAGAAAGGTGGACAGATCACGTGATTGAAACCATATCGCCCTGGCCAAGTGTTCGACTTCGCCATGAATCAGCTCCGTTGCTGAAAGAGCGGGAGCAATACCTTACGCACCTGCTGCAGCGCGGATACAGCCGAGTGTCCGTAAGGAACACCGCGGCCTACCTAGTCCATGTAGTGCGCGTGATGAATATGAACTCGATGCGTATTATTCCTCAACAAGAGATCGAAGTGGCCGGGCAATCATGGGCAACTTATGAAGGGCCGCTTCGAAAAAAGGTGAGCCCCAGAGGGTCACCAAGGGTTTTCGTTCAAGTAGCGCACAAGTGGCTGCGCTTTCATGGGCAGTTGGAGACCCCGCCACCGAATCGCTTTCATCGAATGATCGCGGAGTTTATCGACGCGATGCGTTCTGTACATGGACTTGCTCCAGATACAGTGCGCGGCTACAGCTCCAGGGCGTTCAATTTTCTGAAATGGTTCGGCGAGCGTCATGAGAGTCTTGAAACGGTATCGTTGCTGGACGTAGATGAGTTCGTGGCCAGTAAGCGTCAGGAGGGCTGGTCGGTTCGATCTATCGCGTCGCAATGCCAGGCCTTGCGGTCCTTCTTTAGATATGCAGAGATCCGAGGTTGGTGTGCTCCCCGGCTGGCGCTGGGAATTCGTAGTCCGAGAATTCCGAAATACGATGGCCGGCCCAAAGCTCCAACCTGGGCAGAGGTTCGCAGAATACTCGACTCGGCGCGCGGATCGTCACCTAGCGATCTTCGCGCCAAGGCCATTCTCCTGCTGTTTGCGATTTACGGGCTCAGGAGTAGCGAGGTGGCCGGGCTTCAATTGACCGATTTCGATTGGCGCAATGAGACCTTCAGCGTACGGCGCGCCAAGCGAGGCGGAGTCCAGCAATATCCGATTCAATATGAAGTCGGCGAAGCGATCATTCAGTACCTCCAGAAAGGCAGGAAGCGCTGTTCAAGCCGTCACGTCTTTCTGTCCAAGTATCCACCGCACGGACGGATTGGTCCTGGACCAATGTGGCAGATCGTCGGCAAGAGAATGCAGAAGTTGGGAATCGAGTTGGAACATGTGGGTCCTCACTCGCTCCGACATGCCTGTGCCACTCGCCTACTCCAGAAAGGCGCATCCCTTCGCGAGATAGCGGATTTCCTCGGTCACCGCAACATCAAGTCAATCGGCATCTATGCGAGGTACGACACTCGCTCGCTTCGTAAGGTTGCCGCTTTCAGCCTGGCGGGTGTGCGATGAGACTACTCGATGGAGTTCAGACCTACGTAGATGGAAAACGCATCGGCGGAGCCATCTATGCCGAGGGCATTAAGAGCCTTTCGGCATTCTGCCGACATGTCGGCAATCTGGAACTGAGCAGCATACGTGAACGTCAAGTAGCATCGTTTTTGGATGGGCCCCACACGTCGCCCGTCACGTGGCGTCAAAAGTACAACGTGTTGAGACACTTTTTCCTGTTCTGGGTGGCGCGCAATGCCATGCATGCACTGCCCATGCCGTCACCGCGGCCACCGGTTGCAACGACTTTTGTTCCCTACATCTATTCGCGGACTGAGATTCGCCTTCTCCTGTCCAGCGTTCGATCCTCCCAGGAGAAGAGCGGCTGCAAAATCGACGCACGCACTCTTCGCACACTCTTGCTGTTCCTCTACGGGACTGGAGCCTTGGTCGGTGAGGCTCGTAGGCTCCTTCGTGAGGACGTTGATTTCAAACGAAGAACAATTATTCTCCGCAGCAACCGGTTCAATCGTTCGAGGGAGATTCCGATTGGCCCCGACCTGTACGAGGTGCTACGGAGATATCGCTTCACGAATCACCGAAAGGACAAGATGAGAGCTCCAAACTTCTTCCTCACCAAGAAAGGAGATGCGCTCAAAGAACGCGCGGTGTGTCAGACATTTCAGAGGCTTCGTGGAGTGGCTGGGATCGCTCGCGATGACGAAGCACGCTATCAGCCTCGGTTGCATGATCTGAGACATACATTTGCAGTTCATCGACTGACCGGCTGGATCAAGCGTGGCGCGGACCTGAACCGGATGATTCCGGCGCTTTCAGCCTACATAGGACAAGTTGGCCTCGGCTCAACTGATCGCTATCTGTCTCTGACTCCAGAGCGTTTTCGTACTCAGCTCGACAAATTGAGCCCGCGTCGAGGTAAGAAACGATGGCGCGACAGTCCGGCACTCATGAAGTTCTTGGCGGAACTGTGAGGTCCAATCCGTGTCTGTTTCTTGTGACGGCATCTCCCGTTAAAGGGTGCGCATGTGAAACCTCTCCTCAAAGCCTGCCTGCGGCAGACTTGTTCTTTTGAAGCGTGCGCGAAGACTCACTCCGGTTTTCTTCTATAATACTGTCGTTATGAACTCCGAATTCAGGGTGACGATAGCACCGATCGAGCAGATTGCTGTCGCGATGGAAAACACTCGCCAGCAGATGCTCGCCACATGTCAGGCGAAGATCGACCAGGCTGCAGCTGCGGCAGAAGTTCTCGTGGATATTCAGGAGAATATTCGACGCAGCACTGAACGTTGGTTTGCATACCATCAGGCTGCTGTGGCTCAGATCAGTGAAGGAATGACCTCCTCTGTGGCCCACATGGCCGAAATGATGACCGCAGCAGCGGCCAGTTTTGAACGCTATTGCAAGGAAGAGGCACCGGAAACATGCACCCTGCTCTGGCAAGCAGGCTGGGTAGGGATGGATCACCATTTCTCCATCACACAGTTGCGAGAATCGGTACTACTGCGTAAGGAAGAGGGCGAGGCGGCCATGAACGATGCCATTCTTGCTTACTTCAACGAAGACGACTGCGCGCTGCTGGAAGCAATCAGCCGGCATTGGGTCCGCATCCCATATCTCCGTGACAGGGAGCAGATCATTCGGGACGCGGTTTACGCCCACAAGAACGGATTGTTCACTTTGAGCATCCCGGCACTTCTTCCCCTTATTGATGGCCTCGCAGCCGAAATTATTGGCCTACCCAGCATGAAGGCAGTTGCACTCCTGGCGGAAGATCGCAGAGCGCACGATCGGGAAGTTTGGATGCAAGGATTTTGCGATTTCGTGGCGCACGTCTACTACAAGGGTTACGACTTCGGAAAGGAACCTGCACCTTACCTGAACCGGCACGGAATTCTGCATGGCCGTGTCTCCGATTACCCATCTGCACTGAACTCAACGCGGGTGTTCCTTCTGATCGACGCGGTTGCTCAAATCTGGCACGAAAAGCAGAACGCTCTCGCACCAGCGACGGTCCAATAAACGAGCCTCCGCTCCTACTATCCCATGTGCCTGCGGAAATGTTGTCCCGGACAAGCATCTTTGGAAAGGTCATGCAGAACCTTTTCAACGGCCTCGCCAGCACCAGAGTGAACAAATCCTTCTCCAGCCTTGGTCCTGGACCAAATCAGGTCCCCGTTGGGCAGGGTTATCGTTATCGAGGTTGCCACTTTGTTAATGTCAGTGTTGGGTTTTTGTTGTTCCTTCACGTCCATAACTGCATCCGCGGTAGATTTGTTATTCGACAGTTTCAGGCAGGTCCATGTTTCTAGATGCTGCCGAACCTTGTCTGCCGATTCGTTGTTCCCATCCACAAAGATCGTCTTGACCGCCTGAAGCTTGGCCAGATTCTCTTTTTCGATTGCAGGTTTGTCTGTCGCGGGCGACATCGCTACGGTTAGCAGAATAGCTCCGATCATCGCTCCTGGTCGTTTCATAATTTCGCGTTCTCTCACTTCACAATCCCAAAGTCGAATCCCTGCGGACTCATCCCAGTCGTGATTAGGTATTCTCCCGCCTTCAGGTCTTGGGCGGGAGATACGTCCCAACTGCCGTCCTCCTTTTTCACTGTCGTTACTGTCACGGTTCTCTTCGGATCGAATCCTCCGTGGCCAGCCCCAAACATGTTTCCAGTGGCCATTCTGGATTCTCTGTGATCCGACTTTTCATCTAGTTGGACAACAATCAGGTCGTTTGGCTGCGAAGCTCCCGGCTGGCAGAGCATGAGAAGCGCCACAGGTCCAAACCCGCAGAAGAGGCGAAAATGCGGACGGTTGGTTGATAGTTGTAGCGGGGAATGACTACCTCGAAATGTCCACGAGACATTCGCTTTGACGATCTTATTTGATGCCTGCGTGCCGGAATATGCCGCCGGAGTGAGCGTGGCCATTTTGCCGTCCTGCTCTATGTAGATTCCCGGCTGCTGCGTGCTCTGGCACAATGCAAAACTCGTGAGAGTAAGAATGACTGCCGCTGCTGTTGCCGCGTGATTCATATGGCGATTCAGGCAAGTCATCGGCATCCACCATCCTTGCCCTTGTCCAGAACCAGTTTGTGGTAGGCGAATAAGGCTCTGTCGATCTGTCGCAGAGTCCAACTGGGGCAACTTCGCCTGATACCGTCGATGGCCCGTCGGAATTCTTCGTAATGCGCGAGATCCTTGCTCTCAGTCGAGATGAGACGAGCCACAAATAGGACACCAATTGTACGCACGTCGATAATCGGCATCAGTTGCGGATGCATAAAGTGAATGACTGTCGAACCCGTTGCGGCCTCTACACCTGGCAACTTCACGCCGGGTGCAATAAGGGTCGCCAACTTTCGCTCGGGTGGTTCGGAGGCCGCACGACGAAAGGCTGGTGCGTAAAGGGTGCCATATGCCGCGAGCATCACGTGGCCAAACACTCGCATGGCTCCCTTCCACTTCCAAATGGCGAGGAACGTTTTCTCTGAAATGGTTCCCGTCGAGGCCATGTCCCGAGCCACCTCAGGCACGAGTCTTTGATATTCAATCTCGTCGTTTTGTATCCAGTCGTATTTTGGGTGCCATTCGCGAATGAAGGCGTCATCAATGATAAGGGTCTTCTGTTCGTTGCGGAGTGCCGCTTGCCGGTCCGCCATGCCCGCACTGGAACCTGACATACGTCCTAGCACAGTTCCAGCACCCATTGCGTTGTACTTACCCCCGGCTCCGATGGACTCAGGTGCACCTTGTGCCGAATGCGCAGTCGCCGATACGTTCATACCATGCTCAAAACGAGCTCCTCGTAGGGCCCCTGTGATTGCGGCATTTGAGCTGCCCGAGGTTGGTGCTAGCCAAGGGGAACCTCCGGAGGTTTTTACGATTCCGGCAATCCGAACTCGACCTAGATCAATCTCGATTGCCTGACCATGCCTCAGCCCCAAGCGGGAGATGTCCGCGTTTCCGATACGAATATAGAGTTCTGACCCGGCTTTCGAGAGCCGCCGGACATGGGCGACAAGAGAAAAGCTTCGCAGGGCGGTAGACATAGTCCTTTCCTGGGTAGGAGTGCCTTGCTCCTCTCAAAAGCAAGGCTTGCCTGGTTTGCTACCTGCGCAAAAGCAGGGCGAATCATTGCAGGGTATGCACGGGCTTGCAATAGCCAGATCGTGCTAGACGCATGTTCGCGCTATAGCAGATTGTTTTGGCTGAAGCGACCCGATTCGGGGGCTTCCTTCTGGAGGGTGCGATAAGCCTCGGGCGAGGCACCATACAAACCGTACAAACACCACTTCGCCAGACGCAGCGGTTGAAATTGCGAGGACCCACGCAAGAATTATCAATTGCGACTTCAGTGGCACGGCAGAATTGTAGAACGAACTCAACCCGTTCGCCACAGTTACTGTGGCAACTTACCTTCGCTAAACTCATTTGTGAGAAACAGACGTAATGCGCCGGGATTACCAGCAGGAGGATAGGATCAAGCCGCGCAGGTCCTCAGGACCTGCGCGGCAATCTGGTTGAGGTAATCGGCTGCACGCTGAGCATGAGCCGCTGCCGCGAAGATGGCGCGGTTGTCATTCTTGAGAACTTCGAGCCAAGTCGCGATATATGCGGCGTTTTCCTCCCGCGGCTCCTGGTGCAGTTCGAGATCGGCACACAGGAAAGCAGATCCCAGCTCGGCAACGAGCTCTTCGCGGCTGTAACCTTCATCGCCCCAGCTCTTACGGCCAAAGTCACGGTTAAGGCGCTGCGAGTGCTTCGTCCAGTGGGTCAATTCATGGGCGAGAGTTGCGTAGTAGCTCTCGGCGTCGCGGAAGGCTTCAAAGGGTGGCATCTGTACGTAATCCAGCTCTTGCGCGTAATAGGCACGATTTCCACCGTGTTTGATCGTTGCGCCTAGGCTACCGAAAAAGTTCTCCACATAGTCGATGCGCGCCACAGGATCGCGCGTCGGAACGGCCTTGGCGTAGTAGATTTCGGGCAACCCCTCGATCTGCTCAACGTTGAAAACCGTGTATCCCTTCATGTAGGGAATTTCGTGCTCGACATCATGGCCGGTCTTCTCGTCGTGCTCAATCCGCGTGATGGCATTGGCATAGACCACAAGCGAGCCTTTCTCGCCCTTGCGGACATGCGCATTCAAGTCGCCGGCCTGGCGGTAGGTCATCCAGATGGGCGCGGCAAAGTTCTGGCTGAGCGCGGACATCCACAGGGATAGAACGTTGATTCCGGAATAGGGCTGGCCGTTAAAACGCAGAGGACGGGTAATCCTGCCAGCGGCGTGCTCAGCATTCCACGGACGAGTCCACGGGCGGACGCCTTTTTCCAAATGCTCTACGATCTGTGCGGTGATGCGGCTGTAAACGTCTTTTCTTTCGGTAGTGTCTTGCATGGTCTTGTTCTCCTTCAAAACAAATTTTTTCTTCGCGAAAACCCGCGACGGTTTTGAAGGCGTTCAGCGGCGCGGACCTGTCAAGGGCGCGGGCAAGTTCCGCGTTTATCGCAGACCCTTGACAGGGAGCACCGCTGGAATAACGCCGTTTTTAAGAGGCGCGGGTTGAGTGGAGAAAAAATGAAAGAGAGAAGACTTCGGCCAAGAACACCGAATGGGAAAACGTAGCTTACCGTTCACGCTGTAGGCGTCTGCAACAAAGAAAAGACCTTGCAACGTCGGGTTGGTCTTTTGATGTGGTCTCCTAATGAAGGGAGGGGAAGGAGAGTGGGATTCGAAAGCAATCTGAAATAGCAAGCAAGGAAGTTAATCGCGCACAGATGACGATTTAACGGAGTGTAAGTATATGGAAAACCAAGATGCAGGTTTCAGCAGTTTCAATGGCTGGGGTTTGCTTTGCCCTGCTTCAGGTGATGAGTACGACGGTTGCCGGGGCCGAAATTCGGTCGTACCCATGCCGGTATCGGTGAATGTACTTCGTAGTCCTTGTCTTTTGATTTCGGTTTGTCCTCCTTCAGCCGTTGCATTCTGCGAATGGCTTTTTTGATTGAGCCGTTCGGTATCTTGATGCTCACGGCATTGTCGGAAACCTCGGCGTGCTTGCCGTCCGCGCGGTACTTGCCCTTAACCTTGTCGCGCTTGCACTTGCACTCCCTAAGCTCCTTTCGCGTGAGCTTGAAGAGGTCAGCGCATTTCGGGCAGTAGAGGACCTTCATGGGGACCCTTTGGAATTAGCCGGTCTTTCGGCCAAGGACATAGCCGAGGGCAACGCCAAGGAATCCGGCAATCGTCGCATCCATCTTGGAATGCCACGCGAGAACGCCCGCCGTGATTATGACGACGGCTCCAAGCGCCGTCTGCAAGGTCACGCCAAGACGCCAAGCCTCATGCTGACGCCTGAGCTGTTCCTTGGTTTCGTCCGACTTGCTTCCGAGTGTGGCTTGTTGCAGCTCTTTCCACAAGCCCAAGATAGTCTTGGCAATCTCGTGTCCCCGGTCACTGTCGAGATATTCCAGAAAGGTAAACGGAGATTCTTCGGGCTTCTCACCCTCCGGCGGCAATACTTCGCTCTGCTCGGTTCGCTTTATCTCGTCTGCCATCGCTACATGGTAAACCAAGAGGCAGGGTTCGGACGGCATGATGGTAGTTGGAGTCCAGCGGCATCTAGTGCTGTCGTGACCCAGAGGATACAATTTGTCCCGGAGGCGGCGTTGCCGTGAGTATCGAGCGAGACACGAGGCAGCAATTTGCAATCATATTTACGCAGGCCGAATGGAAACAGTTTAAGGTCGTCGCGGAATCCTACCTTCGGCAGGCAGCCTGTCTCCGAAAAAAGCACCTTCGGGGAGTGCCGACGGGTTTTAGGCTATTAGCCCGGAACTCTCAGAAGCGCCTCCTCATCGGTGTTGCTATTGAGCAACTCCTCAAGGCGGTATATCTCCAAAAAGGCTACTGCATCAATGTACTTGCGGATGGAAGCGGGCCTCTCCAATGGCCCTACACCGCCGCCCAAGTGCAAGCTGGAGGGTTCGCCCTTAATTCTGACAAGACTCAGGAGCTTAATGAGTGCATTCAACAGCTCTCGGAAAATGTTCTCAAGCTCGGAGCTGACAGGGAGATTGTTTTGGAAGGTCTTAGGATTGCCAAGGTCTATCGGAACAAAGAGGCACACATTGTTACGTCAACCCACCATTACCTCCCTATGGAATATCGGAAGGTTGAGGCTGCTTTGAAGTTGCTCTACCTCCACGCATTCAATCAAAAACTGGAGTTGCATTTTTCGATTTCTACTGGCGAAAAGCCACGCTTCCGGGTGACGTGAGGCAGAAATCTCCTTAATCAACCGTGCTAGAATCGCGCCGTGCTTTCATCCCTGCCATACCGCTTTGGCATGTCCTACGGCGCTCTGAACATGCTAGCTGGCCTGTATTACCTGTGGCTTGCCGTGACCAGCGGTAGCATACCTGGAGCTATATTCCTAGGATTGTCGGCACTTCTGGCAATTGCAACTGGTGTTGGCCTATTGCTAAAACGACGTTTCGGGGTCTGGTTGATGAATCTGATGTTCTTGATGGTTGCTATCGAGGCGGTCACCGATTGGTTCAAGCCACACGACAGATTGGCGTACTACATCTGCTTCAATATAGCTTTCTTTGCCGCGATATTCGCTGTTCTCAAGTACTTTTACAAGCGACAACACGAGTTTATATAACGGTGAGGTAACGAACGTGATTGACTATGACGACGCGTTTGTCGCAACGGAGCTGGAAGCACCTAGAGGCTCTGGTGAGGTTGTGGGGAAAGCCAAAGAATTCGTTGGAGTGGTCGAGCAGTGGATTGCCAAGAATCACCAGACCCTAAAAGCGAAGTCTAATGGTCCAGCGGGAGCCATTGTGTGTAACCCGGCTTGATCTTTGCCAGCGGGAAGAGGTCGAATTATGCTTGAGCATTCTGGCAACGAAACGGACAAGCATTTTGATGTTGCTGATGAGGGCAGGTTTAAATGAAGCTCCGAAAAGTTCGAATCGAAAATTTTCGCGCGATCAAAGACACCGAAATTGTGTTTGCGGATGCTTTAAGCGCAATCCGGCCTGTAACAGTTCTTGCTGGACCGAATGGCACAGGCAAAACGTCTGTTCTCTTCGCGATCATTCAGGCTCTGCGGGGGGTAATGGGTTATCGCACAAGTGATGTCCCGGACCCAGATGAACGGGATATTCACACCCCACTCTCCATCGGAGGCCTGTCGCCGACGCCACCATCAATTTCTGTCACTCTCGACATCGAATTTGGTGACGAGGAGAGGGCTGCGATCCGCAAAGTCATGGCTGAAGTGAGCCCGGAAGAGCGGCTCGGCGATCTTCCGACCGGGAAGGTCCGCGCGGTCTGGAAATATCCTCCCGAACGACTCCCAGACGGCAGTGCTAGGCCCGTCTGGTTTTTGTATCGTACGGACCCGAGGGACGCTGTTCCGTGGTTTCATGGAAGGAAAAGTGCCATCACGGGATGGACGAGTCGGAAATTTAGGGATCGAGCACTGCTCGATAAAATCGGCGGCATTTACTTGTTTCCTCAA
>Ga0335076_10005348_pt1 | contig 12988 bp, 18 predicted proteins | sample Lox_Sample_25_FD_206717 | JGI IMG/M metagenome (GOLD analysis project Ga0335076, IMG submission 206717) | Soil microbial communities from Loxahatchee National Wildlife Refuge, Florida, United States - Lox_Sample_2.5 | ecosystem: Environmental > Terrestrial > Soil > Wetlands | place: USA...
CGCGGCGAAGCACTTTCGAATTCTGGCAAGAAACACCGAAATGCAATTATTAATGACAGATCTCATTCGTATGACACACAACTCCTTCGCTCGTTCAGACCCCTTCCAAAGTGATGAAACAAGAGCCACGACTGAAGATGACGACGTCTACCACTTTATTTCCTTCGCCGTCATCAACGACACCCTCCTGGAGCCAGTAATGTCCACCGGTCGAGTCGGATCCCAGTTCTGGGATGTATCTGATTCGATCGATAGATCGTGCTGGCGCTTTGTAACCCGACCGATTTCAGATCGATCGGGTTACAGTGAGATTGTCACTCGACCAATTTTCAGATTGGTCGGGTTACGACCTCAGCCGGATCCGACCGGTTTGAGATCGGGTTTAAATATTATCAAATCCGACTCGACCGATTTGAACTCAATTTGACATTGTAACATATAAACTGCGGTTAATATAACGATTTATACATTACAATGTAACAGGAATATTGATCACCACACGATTTATGATTAATTATCCGTTACATAGAATCATATGACGTCGGATCACTACAGTCTCCCAACTGAACTCGACCGATAGGCTGAATCGTGGAAACCTGACTCGATCGACATTTAAATTAACTCGATTGACAATGTAACTGTCGTGATCTGGGATCCAGTTCACATTCCACAAATCGTAACTCGAACTTGATCCGAAACCGGAAAAAGCCGGTCGGTCCCCAGTTGACTCCCCGGTTTAGCTCGACTGACGGACATTACTACCTGGAGCTTGACGGTCTCCAACCCGGACCCATCAACCATGGCCCCTGCATTGGCGATGTCTTCCCTGACCGTGTTCTTGATCTCATCGGCGACCGGATAATAACGTACTTTAAAATTGGTGAGATCCGCTTCAATGTCCTTGCCGTCACCAAGGATCCGCGAATTGCGCTCCGAGCAGACCCTGACGCAATGGTTGAACTTGAGAATGAGGAAGGGAAGAGGGAACGGTGGACCAAGGAGAATGTCTTGCGATGATATAATTTTGTCAATATGATTTATTTAATTGCAAAGGTAGCGGTGGAACAGGCGGTGCGCCAAGGCGGTGGTGTGGATGCTTTGATTGAGGAGGGAAAAATGGAGGCCTGACGAAAGAAACAAGTTGCTGATGCAGTGGAGAAAATGCGGAAGGGGATAATGTCAGAAATTCCTTAGTATAGCATCATGATATGCAGGAAAGTCAATCGTTCGTCAATCACTATTGCCAGAACCCCCCTGAGAAGAAATCATGCATTAAATTTGGCCAGCTTATACCTAAAATGCCTTTCTCACATGTCTCCATCCACAAAAAAGGATTTCTACCGACAATTCAAGGTGTCAAACTATCTAAAGGAAGGGAATCCACCAACGATTTCCTTGAGACAGACAACGAAGATTAGTTAGTCTTCTTGCCTTCTCCAGGCTTGGCAGTGACCTTGGCATGTTCATCCATCAAATCACTCAATGCTTTGGCATTCTCCGCAGATTGCTTTTTTAAATTCTACAAATCGCGATCTTTTTTCTCCAATTCGCTCTTCAACCTCTCGATTTCCGAATCCAACTTGGCAGAGCTCTTAATTCCAGCGTTACTCACCCCCTTGAATCATGCAATTTGCTCTTCATAGGCAAGAATCTCCTCAATCATAGTATAGATACGTGCCAAAACCCTGGTCGTTATCAACAATTTGAAAACTTAGGAGAGGGGGAAAGGCCGTTCACAGAAGTAAGGGCTAGTACAATGAGAGGAAAAGAGTGAAGCCACAGAGATACATGTTTCTTTGTGCGTAGAATTTATGAACTTATATGTCGGAGCGATAGGTTTCGCGGACAGTAGCATCGAGGTCCGAAGAACGCTCCTTTGAGACGTGCCATACGCGATTGCACAAGTCAATAAAAAGCAAGAGAACGAAAATAAAGATGATTTTTAAGCCATATTGGATTTTGGCGACCTACTGTCAACCGTTGCTATGAAAAAAGGAGAAGGCACGATGAGAGAGATGGAGATAAAGCGAAAGAGTTGACGATGCCAGGTGAATGGGAGAGAGAAGATGAGGAGGCAGAACACTGCCATTTCGAACACTAGGAGAGTAAAGACCTGCGACATGTCAGTTGACAACTAAGGACGCAGATGTGGGGTAAGTACGAGCGAGTAATACAGAGTCATCTTGTTTATACTTGTTTGATGACAGGTATTGTAGTCGATAAACCTAAATGAGCCGCTTTTGTTATGTTGGGCAATGACATTGATTTCCCAATACGTCACATCACCTGCAAAAAGTTCGCTGCCGAATCCTACAGCCACAAATTTAGACAATTTCCGATGGTCCCCACATTTCCAAAAATCGACTGGTCGGATGGTCCACGATCTCGGTATGGATTTTATTCCACCAGGAGATAAAAGGAACTCGATCTGATATGGGGAATACGCTTTTGAGATAACCTCAAGCGCCCCTCAACAGTGTATTTCATGGTGGAAAACCTTCACGGGAACATATTTATGGAAGGCAACTTCTATGAACAGAAATTCCATTCTCTCGGCTCTCACAAAATTGAAAATTAGAAATTCAACAAACTGCAGGATACGGAGTCTGCCGGATCATTCTGGTTCTCTGCAGAGCCTTCCAACAGTGGAGATATATGTATATATTCTGGAGGTCTTGATAGTCTTTCCTGAACATGAGGAGCCTTTATTGGGGTCATTTCCTGACGAACCGTTAATATCGCTCGCTTATCTTAGTGGCCCGCTATTCGTGTGATGCAAAATAGAACCAAGATGTTTCCACAGAATGTGCGAGATTCTGTATCAATATTCAGATACGCAGGTGCGAGAATTCAGAATAAGTTGGTGGGAAGGGTCTTTGTTTTTGGGATTGGCTATTTTATAAGAGCCGACCAGAAACAGAGTAAGATTACTTAAAGCCTGTTATTGGCAACTATATAAAATAGAAATGTATCGTTCAATGCCAAAATTACACAAGCCCTCAATGTAATTCAAAGGTTTTAGTATCCATATACAATTCGTATTTCTACTGCTATTCGTTCCCCAGTGTACTCTTAATTCACATGTGGCGGCTGAGCGACCAGCTTCGGTTCTGACGTTCTTGGAAAGGAAGTCGGGCTCGTGATGATCTGGGGAAATCACATGCCCAAACCTTAAATCCTGAGATTTCTGGAAATGAAGGAAAATGAAATACTGACGCCCGATATCACGACCGGGATTTACGGTTGTCACAAGCCTCATGATCCATTGTCTTAACGTTTCGTCGACCCCACTTGATCCGGTCGTGGTAAACCCGGTACACATGCAAGATTGATTATTTATGAACCCCGGATCCTGACCGGCGGATTTCCTTCCCCCATCGGTCCGTTGAATTAATCAGGCGCTTGGACTGAAACTATTGTCCATGGAGCCGACGGTATGGCATGTGTGGTGAGCTCCGCCGATCAGGACGATGTCTAGCACCATTGAGCATGGAATTTCCCACGTTTGAAGAACGGGCGGAATTGGGGCACAAGTTGGCGATGTTTGGGTGGGGTTTTGGTGGACTATCGCAACGATCGACTCCGTCGGGAATTAATTCTTCGAACGGGGGATGCGATTAGGAATGACATGTACACGTAATGCTTGATGTATCATCCTGTATACTCACCGAAGTCCCGATTTGATATGACTTGCGTTGAATGTTTGAATGTGTTTGACGGTCAGTCGCCACGGGGACAAAGAACACCCGGTTTCTTTTCAGGAAAGGTCACACAGGATGTCATTCTTTTTTGTTTTGAGCGAAAGTCAGTTAATGGTCTTAAAGCCCTGCTCGGATTGCCCGTCGGGATGCTCCCGCCACGGAGATATTCCGTCAAACCGAGGAGGGGACCGTGTGACTGTCATTTGGATGTCGACTATCCAAAGCCTCATGCTAACTTTCCCACACCCCCTTCCAACGGACCTCCGTCCGCAAATCCTGTACTCAATCGCATGTGATAATGGCTGCCTCGAACGACGCATGACCTCGATTAAGCGCCATCAGGTCGTCTGTGCTTTATTTCGACCAAGGCGACCGGGTATAATGGCTGTACAGCGTAGTGGCTGTACAGTGTCCTTTCGATTAGAATTGCGACCGTAGATTTTAGGGGGGCAAGCGGACCGGGTTGTGCAAATAATTTAACGAGCCTTCTCAAAATTATTTACGAAATGCATGCTCGCTAACTTTAATTCCCAGCTCCCCACGGCCCCTGGTCAGGGTATCTAATTTCGGACATCCCACATCACGGATGTCCGCGCTATGGCCTCTTTTCATGGATTAGCCCCTGCAGAACCGCACGGTGCGCTGACCGACCATGGATCCACACTTTCGGGCATGGGAAGAAAGGGGCTCATGCGCCCCTCCTGAAGCCCTGACCTTTTCATATCGCTTGAGGGAATTCTCGGGTTTTCTCCCTGAATTCCATATTGTTATTATTCATATTGTTTTAATTTGAGTCTCGTCCGACTATGGAGACCAGGTTCTCCACATTCAAACGAATGGACGATAACTTGGTTTGTCAATCACTGTCGACGAAACAATGACGGCCGGATTTACGAGAGACAATCGAGGAAAGGGGGTTGAGGCGCATTGATTGCGCCGGGGAGCGATGAATAGGATTTTTCGAAGCCGATTTGACCTTAACCCGGAGCTAGCTTATTGGTCACGGTTTTGGAAATATTCGTCGAATATAGTTAATTAAACTATATATATATATATTAAGTAATCAATGACTGAGGCTGAAGCTCAGAGCGAATCATCCGTTCCGTCGCCGGCTCTGGGCTGTATCCCACCCCCTCGACTTTCCCAAAAAAAATATATTCCAGACACCTCGCCTCCCTTCCAGTATAATTTCAAAAAAGTTCCCATTTCCCCTTTCCCCCGTCATCACCATCACAACGATCCTCTGTCCTGGGAGTAGATTGGCAGAGCGACTCAGATTAGCGGTGGCTGCATTTTGATTAACGCAGTCCTATTCGCAAGTTCCCAGGTGCAATTTCTCCTGCGTTTCCCAGACAACTCGTTGTCTCACCACAATCTCAGTTGGTTTCACACACACATATCCTCTGACGAGTCATCCTGCTTCCGCACCATTCTCACGTCCACAAACGGCATAGACATCAATATGCCTGGCCCGATCGACATCAAATACACCAACAGAGACTCGTTCTTCCCTGAAAACAACTCCTTCTCGATGAGCTACACAGCCATGAGCTTCACAAATAATTCCTATCGGACAGAGAGCGCCTTCATGGAGTAATTTCCCCTTCCTTCCCTTCATCCCTCTGGCGCCGCTCTGGCGCCGTGGCGATGAGTCACTCATCTGAGCGCCCTGGCTGCCTCATCTGCATATCTTGCATGCTTGAGAAGTGTGGGTCTGAGATCGTGTACCCTCATAAGTGCCATGTCGCCGTCATGCATGTTGCTTCAGAAGCGTGATGCTGACCTGTGTGTAGCATGGATCCCCCAAACCACTGTGACAACATGTTCACGGAGAGCCCCTTCCTATCCCACGTTGAAGAGAATGTCCTGAGAGACTTCTCATGTTGCGGCGTCGAACTTTCCGACCTCCATGCCTTGCTGCGACACTACGAAGACCACCACGCTACGTTTGGTGATGACGATGACATGGCCATGGAGCTTGATGGCTATGACGGCGACGAGACACCCACATTCCAGGGAACCCGGCAGAAGCCCGATATTGCGCTTCTCAAGCGACGAGCCAAGTTAAGCATGATGCAGAACCTTGCACGCTCAAACTCGGTATTTGATTATGACTTGGACTTCAAGGTCAGCCCGAAGCGAATTGTCCCGTTCCCGTCACCCATACTGTCTGGAAGAGACGCTGTCGCGGACTTTGGTTCCCAGTGGTCTTCCTCCCAGTCTTCACCCATCGAAACGCCTGACCAGTCGTTCCCTTCCACCCCTGTCACCCTTCCCCTCCACGACCTCGACGTTACCGCCAACAAGGAATGGACCGTCCAAGAATGGGCCCAACTCCCCATCAACCAAGTCTCCCAACCACAAGCCATCCGCAAATCCCGAGCCCACCAACAAGAGGCCCCCGGCGTCGTCTCCCCCGAAAACACAATCGTCGTCGATAAACCCTATAAATGCAAGAACTTGGGTTGCGACAAGGCCTACAAGAATATGAACGGCTTGAAATATCATCGCATGCATGGTGTCTGCAACAAGAACAATTTGGCCGCTGACTCTGCCACGGCTTCCCCCGCCCCTCAGACTCCTACCCCATCTCGCGCCTCCACGCCTGCGCCTTCGGTACCCAGCAGCCCAGCCTTGCCTCTGCACCGCGGCTTCACGAACCCCGTTATCGAGGAGAAGAAGTACATCTGCGACAAGTGCAAGAAGCGATATAAGAACCTCAACGGTCTCAAATATCACAAGAAGGCGTCACACAAGTCTGCTGAAGACGTCGCGGCCGCCCCGTTCAGTCTCGCCGCTGGCATGACTTTCTCTAAGAATCTCCATTAACCCGCCATTCACTATCAAAACGCCGGCCGCCACGCAATCCCGCGTGCATTCATTCACCGGCAGGTTCGTGCTCACCTCCTGCCACCGGTCGGCACCCTTCGTTTCTCATTTCGAATACAAAAGTTTATATGATCTCGGCGTCCTCCTTTTTCATTCGTATTGCTAAAAGTTATCCTTATTCCGGGGGGGATGATTCCCCATCGACAATGCTTGTTTGCTATGTTTAGTTCCCATTTCGTCGTCGGCGTCGTCATCATCATCATTGCCGCTGGCCTGGCATCGTTTATTCATTAATCCTGCACCGGAACGACGACGGACGGCGGCGGCGGAACGTCAGGCCCAAAAAGGCAGGGAAAACATTTTTCGGTTTTTCTATTTTTTCAATCGCGCCGTATTTTTATCTCTTAATCATCGTCACGTTTGGGGACACATATCTATGCTGGCACCTCCCCCGATTTTCTTTATACGGACATTTTATGGTTGTTTTCTGTTTCGCTAGCAGGACAAGAGAAAGGAAGGAAGATGAAAGAGAGTGGGAAGTAGAGCATTGGTGCAGTGTACGATATCCTGATTTTTCCTTGGGATTCTCCCCCAAGAAGGGCTTCAGGAGAGACGTCGGAGGTTGTATCAACGGATATTTCAACTCTTGAGTTGATGATTATTTTTTAATTTCTGGAATTTTGGCACGCTAGCGAATGAAAGAAAGAAGAGAGGGAAGGAACATATAGAGGCGACAGAAGAGAAGGCGTTGGGAGAAAGGAAAATTTTTTCCTTTTTCCTTTTTTGCCAGCATTGATCCTTTTGGCTTTCTAATTTCTTGTACCCTTTCTGTGTTTTGTTTTGTCGGGGTCTTTTTATTCATTTCGGGGGATTTATCTTCCTATTGCTGAGTATTGAGTTGTTGAGCGGCACTATTCTCTCCCTTTTGATTTGCTTTATTGGCTGGGCCATCCGGCTTGTATAGAAAAGGGTGTGTGTCCTGATAGAATTATTCATTATATTGGCGAGGAGGGGAGGGAGGGGTATCCCTTAATCGAATTGGAAGTGGTATAGGCGATTCTGTAGGATACCTAGGCGCCGGGCAAGTAATAGGAAGGAATGTTACTCCACTTTAAAATTCATCGCTTTCTGGCTTTTCATGCTTGGTGGGCGGTCGGGCGTCGCGCCTCGAAAATTTCGAAATTTTTTCGCTACTCTCCTACGACGTGACTGCCGGAATGAGCTCAGCGCCACGTCCTCTAGTATACTGCCGGCGATGCGCCATTCGGTTCCTTAGACAGGAAGGGTTTGCGTTTGCTCTGGGTGGCTGTCGCAGATATGCGGCGGGCCCTCTCAAGTTGAAGTATGCCCCTCGGTTAACCCTGGGGTCAGTCGACAAAAGCGGGAAGCAGCCGCTCCCTGAAGGACCTAAAGATCCCAAGCAATGGGTTTCCAGCGGGGTGCCAAAGTACAAAGCCATGCAGAGCTATAGAAAATCAAGTGCACTCAACTCCTGACATCTGTGCTAACAGGCAGTGGAAATTGTATCCTGTCTTAATCCGTCGGAATACCAAGACACCACAGTCATCGATGCAAACCCGGGTATAGCCACCTCTTTGCAGGCAGTTAATGCTCTCCCAGGGCCCGGGATCTTTTCAAGAGCCTTATACAATCATATTGCGCCAAAGAATCATGTACTCATCGATCCCGCCAAAAAGTATCGCGTCGTACTCGAGCCGCTCGTCAAATCGTCCGGAGGAGTTGTCAAGTATTTGGATCGAAATCCCTGGCTTTTTAGGAGCTACAGTGACTTTTTGGACACTGGGATCATACAGATTGCCCAAAAAGACCCAAATGAAGTGAACCCTTCGCTGCTTTTCGTCGCCAATCTCATGGACGACAACGCTTGGAAGTCGGAGAGTCTCGCAGCCCACCTCATCTCATTCATGCACAAACAATTATTTATCTACGCCTATGGGAGAGTTCGGACTTGGTTATGGATCCAGGCACCGCATTGGTATCCCCTTTTTTCCCCGCCAGGGCATAAAAATCGCAAAAAGGTTTCGATTATGCGGGAACTGATTTGCGATGCCCGTGTGCTTGCTTATTCGGGAAAACTTGGAAGTAAGACTGCTCGTGGCGAAGCTCCCGTGTTCGACTCCTTGGAAGCTCGGGACTTAAGGACGAGTATGTTTTATCCTCCTGTATTTTGGCCCAATACACGTCCGTTGACCGTTTAGGGAACCGCGGCTCTAATTGAGCTGATGCCATATTCTCAGGAGAATGTTGCAGGTATGTCCTTATGAATACCGAGATTGACTCTGAAGTGCCAACGGAGGAAATAGATTACTTGGTACTTAAAATGATGACGCTGAGAGACCGTCCCTTGGAAACAGCGTTGAAGTGTGCGTCCTTGAGACACCTTCGTTAATATAATAGAATTACTGCTCCGGGGGCAGAGATACTTCTCGATTCGTTTGGACCGCACGAGGGGCTGACGCCTGCGGATTTGACGGGGGAGCAGTGGCTAAGACTCGGCGAAGCATTCCATAAATGGCCATTTAAACCCGACGTGCTCGAAGATGAAACAAAATATACGGATGACGGACGAGCATCACTTGATGAAACCAGCGGGTATGCGTACGCCGGGCCGGAAACGACGAGAGGAGTTGAGGACGTTTTGGAAGAACATCCGGGCGAAGAAGTGGAATATGAAGACATCGCAGAAATTGAAGAGGATAAAGATGAGGTTGAGATAGAGGAAGAAGACGAAGAACTCGTCACAGCCACTAGATTAGGTACCTAAGCGAGGAAATCGCCACTATACTTGCCAGTCTTCTTTCAACGTAATTCAGATATAGTGAGCACCTCCCCTCATCTTATCGAAATTTGGCGAGATCGCCGATCGGACGCTCGGACCGACGACACTCCCATAAATACCCAATTCCCCCGCCCAGGGTACGAAAACCCACCCGCGTGCTCATACGTTCGTCCTCTCTCCCACAATCCCGCGGCAATGCTCTTATCTGGAATAAAATCAAGCGTCCGCCACATTTCCAAGGCGCCGCTTTTGATCACCATGTCCGCCGTCCGTTCGGCAGCATCCCACGCGACTCCCGCCACGAATGTCCGTCCTGCACCAGACAAGGTGCTACAGGATATTTCAGATTATGTTCACACCCCCGAAAAGACGCAATCGCCGCTAGCGAGAGAGACTGCAAGACTCTGCTTGATTGATACGCTCGGGTGCGGTCTAGAGGCTCTCAAATTCAAGCAGTGCACGAAGTTGTTGGGCCCCGTGGTTGAAGGTATGTTGTTCCCCTCGGCCAAGGAATTCATGGCTGTTCAGGTACGACCGTTCCGAACGGAACCAAAGTCCCCGGGACGAATTACCAACTTGATCCGGTTAGGGGGGCATTCAATATTGGTGCGATGATTCGTTGGTTGGATTATAATGATTGTTGGCTTGCTGCGGAATGGGGTCATCCAAGTGATAATTTGGGTGCGATTCTCGCTGTTGCGGATTGGCTGTCGCGGACGAACAAGGCCAACGGCAAAGAGGGTGTTAAGATGAGTGAAGTCTTGACGGGAATGATTCAAGCCCATGAGGTTCTCCGTGTCGCTCGATCGGTGCTGACAAACGGCAGATTCAAGGATGTCTTGCTTTGGAAAACAGTTTCAATGCCGTTGGCCTGGATCACGTTGTCCTTGTCAAGGTCGCTTCGACTGCCGTAGTCTCCCGTCTCCTTGGTCTTTCCAAATCCCAGACGACGGATGCGGTCTCGCAAGCTTGGGTGGACGGCCAATCTCTTCGAACTTATCGACATGTCCCGAATACAGGACCTCGTAAGTCTTGGGCTGCCGGGGATGCCTGCTCACGTGCCGTCAATCTTGCCTTGATGGTTCAGAAGGGTGAAATGGGATTACCAAGCGTCTTGACTGCCAAACGATGGGGGTTCTACGACGTTCTATTCAAGGGGAACGAGTTCAAATTTCAACGACCATATGGAAGTTACATTATGGAGAACATCTTGTTCAAGATCTCCTTCCCCGCCGAGTGAGATACGTCAATTTTGTTATCTGATGACAGATTCCACGCGCAGACTGCTGTTGAATGTGCCATGATCATCCACGGGCAATTAAAGAAGATTGGAAAGACGTCGGATGATATCAAGGAGATCAAGATCCGCACGCAAAGAGCATGCATTGACATCATCGATAAGAAGGGTCCTCTTCATAACCCCGCTGACCGAGATCACTGCATCCAATACATGGTATGACTTTTGCGTCCCTTTCTAACGGCAGGTCGCCGTCCCTCTGATTTATGGACGATTGACGGCCGAGGATTACGAAGATGATGTTGCTTCTGACCCTCGAATCGACGCTCTCCGCGACAGGATGTATTGTGTCGAGGATCCTCAAATCACTTTGGATTATCATGATCCAGCTAAACGCAGTATCGGTAACGGTCTTACGGTAACTTTGAATGATGGCATTACCCTCGAGGAGGTCTTCATCGACATTCCAGTTGGCCACAAATTCCGCCGTGAAGAGGTATTATCCGCCTGATATCCAATCTAACGTTTCCAGGGCCGGCCCTTGCTCCTCGCCAAATTCCAACGACATTTGGGTCCGCACTATACACAAACCGAGGAAGACGCAATCCTGAAAGCGAGTGAAAATCTTAAGGATCTCGAGCAAATAGACGTGGATTCCTATGTAGACTTGTATGTCAAATTCTGATTGACACCAGGAGCCGAAAGGAAAGTTGCGCCGTTTTGTCTGATATCTATCTGTCATGCCAAAAAGCAAGAAGACCGAATATACAGTCAATTTTGCAGAAACCCAGCCCCACCGTGAGTGTTTGTTTGACGGGAGAAAACTATCTCGAAATGCAGCCATCTCACAATAGTTCCTCCAGTCGGCCGCTGCTTGAGCGGCAATATCTACGCCCCGCCCTTCTATACTTGCATGACCTTGGTACCAAACCCATCCCTTCTGGTCTCTCGTGTCAAAGAATTGTCCATGAATGGAAAATATTGCTACTAAAAATCATTGGCCGTGTAAGGGACATTGTGGAAAGTGACCCTATGTCATGGGAGGGTCATTCGGTGGGTCTGTGGGCAAAGGTTCACTGGTTCAAAGGTTCAATGGCAATAACAAGATCTTGCCTGAGGTGCCCAGCTCCACACTGCGATTAACAGGGATACACAATAGGCTCATGGGATATGGATCTGTTATGCAACTTTCTGGGACAATGGATGTGGAATTCAAGGTCGTGACTCCCTTGTGTTAATTATCCTCAATCAGTCCTCAGCTAATGGCTCATATTGTATCCGTATTTCTCGTGCATGATTTCTTTTCCCTCGCTGCGATCTGTGCAGCTGTTGCTGTCTCCGCTGCTCATCCTCAACTTCTTTCACCTTCTCCCACACCCGCTCAAGGACCCACTTTCCTCCCTGAAAGACCTGGAGTGCAATCAATCCCACCAGAGTAATTTGCGTCACAAAAGATAACCTTTCCCAAACACTACCCTTCGCTTTCTCTTTCATTATTGCATCAACATGATCCGACAAATGGTGTGCATAAAGATCAAAAGCTTGTTCCGCCTGATTCATGTGCGAATCTCCATGGACAAGCTCCGCGGCAATATGTTTATTGCGGGTTTGGAGTCTTGTAGTCGGCGGTAATTTTCGACATCTTGCTTTTCGTAAAAAGCTGGACATTCGCATCCTGGTGGGGGGCAGAATGGAAGTGGCGGCTTGGAGTATTTGACACCGAAAAGCTTATCCTCATCTGCTGGGGTTTGGTCGTCTCCAGCCATGGTTTAGCAATTGAACTTGTCGAGGAGGTCTGAAAATTTGTGGATCGTCGACCGCAACGATCTCAACGAACATTTTAAAAATGTGAGAATCCCAATAATTGAAGTTTGATGGAATGTTAAATTACAAGTGCCTGGTGCTGAATTCCTACATTTAATCTTATCAATGAGATATTCTAAAGGCGGGTTAATGGCCAACGAAGCGCATGTATTCAGATGCATTTCATTACTTTTCTTCCATGTCGCACAATCAGGGTTTGGTTTTACTTTTCTACCATGTTTTTAAGAACTTGCATGCTTACGCTCTTTGGTCGTTCGATGGGAAGACCGAGAGCTCGATCCCAAATTAATTGCGCCATGCATCCGAGGGCTCTGCTCACGCCGAAGATGACGGTATACGCGGTGAAATCGCGAAGACCGAGGTTGTAGAAGAGAACACCGGATTGAGCGTCGACGTTGGGACTGCTTGTCAGCCCTGTAAAGTCGGGGGACGGGTACTGTGGATTCTTTGTCTTTCCATGTTCTGTGAGAACGCCTGGTGCGATTTGTGAGATTTCATGGACGAGTTTGAAGGTCTTGTCCTGAGCAATATTGGGCCTCTTATTGCCAAACTCATTCAGGGCTTTGAATCGTGGATCCTATTGTTAGATCGTCAGAA
>Ga0335076_10005349_pt1 | contig 12986 bp, 11 predicted proteins | sample Lox_Sample_25_FD_206717 | JGI IMG/M metagenome (GOLD analysis project Ga0335076, IMG submission 206717) | Soil microbial communities from Loxahatchee National Wildlife Refuge, Florida, United States - Lox_Sample_2.5 | ecosystem: Environmental > Terrestrial > Soil > Wetlands | place: USA...
TTCAACAACGGCGACATCGCTATCGGCATGCTGACCGGCTTCCCGACCGCCCTGTCGAACGTCCTGCTCGGCAGCACCGGCATCGGCGGCACCGGCGGCGCGCCGACGGTCAGCTCCGGCAACTTCGACCTGACGGCGACCCTCGATCTGCTCGCGGAAGAGGGCCTGGTCACGGTCCTCGCCGAGCCGAACCTGACGGCGCTCTCCGGCGAAACCGCCAACTTCCTCGCCGGCGGCGAGTTCCCCGTGCCGGTCGCGCAGACCTCCACCGGGTCCGGGACCGGCGGAGCCGTCCCGGTGATCACCGTCGAGTTCAAGCCGTTCGGTGTCAGCCTGGCCTTTACGCCCACCGTCCTCAGCGGCAACCGCATCAGCATGCGCGTGCGGCCGGAAGTGAGCGCGATCGACGCCACCAACTCGGTGACGGCGAGCGGCATCACGATCCCCGGCATCACGACGCGCCGGGCGGAGACGACCGTCGAGCTCGGCAGCGGCCAGAGCTTCGCCATCGCCGGCCTCGTGCAGTCGAACCAGTCCATCACGGCCGACAAGATCCCCGGCCTGGGCGACATCCCGATCCTCGGCGAGCTCTTCAAGTCGGACAAGTTCAAGCGCAACCAGACCGACCTCGTCATCCTGGCGACGCCGTATCTGGTGCAGCCGATCTCCAACCCGGCGGCGCCAGCGCTGCCGACCGATCCGTCGACGGGCGCCGAAGGCTCGCAGCGGCTCGCCCACGGCAATCCCGCCGCCGGATCGCCCGGCGTCTCGGGCCAGGCCGGCTTCGTCATCGAGTGAGGAACGCAGTCATGAAGACACGCAATCTCAAGCTTCGCCAGAGCAGCTCGCTGGTTGCCCTGGGCCTCGCAGCGGTGACGTTGACCGCCTGCACGGACAGTGATCTCAACCACCGCCTCATCACCGAGGCGACCTGGAAGCAGAACGAGAAGTCGGCGCAGCCGGAAGTGCGCCGCGTCAATGTGCAGCACGCGGTGGCCTTCGCCCCGCAGGCCCTGGACATGACGGACGTCGAGCGCGAATCGCTGGGCATGTTCGTCCAGCAGAATGGCATCCAGCCGGGATCCCACGTGTCGGTGGCGGCGCCGACCAACACCCCGACGCAGGCGGCGCGCGCGCGCAACCGCCTGGCGGCGGTCCGCACCGAACTGCAGCGCATGGGCATCTCCTCGACGGTGGTGCAGGCCGAATCGACCGACCATAAGAACACCGGCGACGAGGTGGTCGTGTTCGCGCAGACGGTTGCCATCCTGCCGCCGGACTGCCCCGGCTACAACGCGCCGATCGCGCTCGACTTCGAGTGGCGCCCGGACTCGCCGCTCGGCTGCGCCAATGCCGTGAACCTGGGTCTCATGGTCGCCAATCCCTCCGATCTCGCCCAAGGCCGGCCGGTCGGCCCCGGCGATGCCGAGCCTTTGGCGGCCGGCGTCGCACGCTACCGCGCCAGCAAGACCTATCCGACGTCGGACTCGACGGACACCGTGCCGTTCCGCGTCACCACCACCTCGACCCAGTAATCGGGAGCACCTGTCATGAGCGCAGCTACCAACCTCCGTCGCGGCTCGGTCATGGAGTCGGCCGAGCCGACGTTCGGATCCGCGGCCCAGGCCGACTGCGTCGCCTTCATCAGCGACGCCGAGACGCACGGCGTCGTCGAGACGGTCTGCCAGTCGCATTTCCCGGGCGTGCAGGTGAAGCAGGGCGGCACCCGCGAGGCGGTGGACCACCTCGCCGCCGGCGCGCCGCCGAAGGTGCTGATCGTCGACGTGTCCGATTCGAACAAGCCGCTGTCGGCGATGCTGCCGATCATTGCGGCGTTCGCCGAGGACACGCGGGTGATCGCCATCGGCGCCGTCAACGACATCAATCTCTATCGCGAGATGATCGAGGCCGGCATCAGCGAGTACCTGGTGAAGCCGCTCAGCGACCGCGCCCTGGATGCCGCGCTGACGCGCGCGCAGGAGCGCAAGGCGGTGGCCGCGGCCGTTGCCGTGTCGCCGGAGGCGAAGGCCGCGCCGGAGACCGGCAAGCGCTCGCTGATCGCCGTCATGGGCACCCGCGGCGGCGTCGGCGCCAGCACCACGGCCATGAACCTGGCCTGGCTGTTCGCCAACGAGCACAAGCGCGAGACCATGCTGGTCGACCTCGACCTGCATTGCGGCACGGTCGCGCTCGCCCTCGACGTCGAACCGTCGCACGGCCTGCGCGAAGTGCTCGACAATCCGTCGCGCATCGACAGCCTGTTCGTGACCAGCGTCGCCACCAAGTGCGGCGAGCGGCTGCACGTCCTGGCCGCCGAGGAAGCGGTCGACGACGAGATCCACTTCAACACCTCGGCCGTTTCGCTGCTGCTCGACGAGCTCAAGAAGACGGCCGGCGTGGTCGTCATCGACCTGCCGCGCAACGCGCACGGCGCCCGCGCCGTGATCCTCGCCGTCGCCACCGACATCATCGTCGTCACCGACCTGACGCTCGCCGGTCTGCGCGACGCGATCCGGCTCTACACCATGATCCAGCAGGTGGCGCCGAACGCCCGCGTCGTCTTCGTCGCCAACCGCGACGGCGGCCGCGAGGGCACGGTATCGAAGGCCGAGTTCGAGAAGGCCCTCGGCAAGCAGATCACCTTCGTCATCCCCGAGGACGCCAAGGCCAACCAGGCGGCGGCGAACGCCGGCAAGCCGGTAGTCGCGGCGGCGAGCGGGAGCAAGGTTTCGGCCGCGCTCCGCGGCATCGCCGGCACGCTCAACAGCGGCGCCGACAAGAAGAAGGCGAAGAAGTCGTTCTGGTCCCTGTCGAGGAAGTAAAAGACCATGGCCGCAGTGCCGCCAGCTGAGGGCATGATGACGCCCCGCCCCAACGGGAACGGCGCCGACGGCGCCGACCCGCTGGGCGTCCTTGCGCCCATCATCGCCAAGCTCCAGCCCGTCGTGGCGAAGCGCCTGGCCGAGCAGGGCGCGACCAACCTGTCGCGCCACATGCTCGCTCTGAAGGTCGGCGAAATCGCCTCGGCCGAGCTCGAGGGCCTGCAGCACAACTTGAACCTGCTCGAGCGGCGCACCCTCATCGGCGCGCTCATCAGCAGCCTGCCGGCGACCAAGGCCGAGGACGGCGGCGCCAACGGGCATCCCGCCGAACCGCGGTCGACGGCCAACGTGCCGGCGACGACTGCGCCGGCGACCCCGGCCACGTCCGCCGCCAACGCTCTCTCCACCCCGGCCGGCGTCAAGACGATGTCGACCAAGGGCCAGGACGCCGCCAGCGTCGCCAGCCGCCAGAGCGTCGAAGAGGCGAAGCTCAAGATCCAGCCGCTGGTCGTCGACCGCATCGACATCGGCGCCGCCGCGCGCCTCGACCGCGACGAACTCGGCCGCCAGATCGGCGAGCTGGTCGGCGAAATCCTCCGCGAGGAGAAGATCCGCCTCAACCAGCGCGAGCAGAAGGACCTCGTCGAGCTGCTGCTCGACGACATGCTGGGTCTCGGTCCGCTCGAACCGCTGCTCGCCGACGAGACCATCACCGACATCATGGTCAACGGGCCGTTCCAGGTCTATGTCGAGCGCAAGGGCCGGCTCGAGCTCACGGACGTGAAGTTCCGCGACAACCAGCACGTGCTCAACATCTGCAGCCGCATCGTCTCCCAGGTCGGCCGCCGCGTCGACGAATCCTCGCCGCTTTGCGACGCGCGCCTCCTCGACGGCAGCCGCGTCAACATCATCATCCCGCCGCTCGCCATCGACGGCCCCAGCATCTCGATTCGTAAGTTCTCCAAGAAGGGCATCACCCTCGACATCATGGCCAAGACGCGGAACATCTCCGAGAACATGGCCAAGGTGCTGAAGATCGCCGCCCGCTGCCGCCTCAACATCCTGATCTCCGGCGGTACCGGCTCGGGCAAGACGACGCTTCTGAACGCCATGTCGCAGCTCATCGACGTCGGCGAGCGCGTGGTGACCATCGAGGACGCGGCCGAGCTGCAGCTGCAGCAGCCGCACGTGGTGCGCCTGGAAACCCGCCCGCCCAATCTCGAGGGCGTCGGCGAAATCAACATGCGCGACCTCGTCAAGAACGCGCTGCGTATGCGTCCCGACCGCATCATCCTCGGCGAGGTCCGCGGTCCCGAGGCGCTCGACATGCTGCAGGCCATGAACACCGGCCACGACGGCTCGCTCGGCACCATCCACGCCAACCGACCGCGCGAGGCGCTCACCCGCCTCGAGAACATGATCGGCATGGCCAGCATCAACCTGCCGGCCAAGGCGGTGCGCACGCAGATCTCGTCCGCCATCGACATGATCGTGCAGGTGAGCCGCATGCGCGACGGCATGCGCCGCATCACCTCCATCATGGAGGTGGTCGGCATGGAAGGCGACGTCATCACGACGCAGGATCTCTACACCTTCGAGTTCGAAGGCGAGGACACGCAGGGCAACATCAAGGGCATCTACAAGTCGTCCGGCCTGCGTCCCCACTTCCTGCCCAAGGCAGGCTATTTCGGGCTCGATCGCGCATTGATGGAGGCCATGTAATGTCCTGGCTGACGCATAGCGGAATGACGCCGCAGGACGTCATCATCTTCGGCGGCGCCGTTGTCCTGGCGCTCATTCTCGTCATGATCGCCTTTGCCACCGGCGCCAACCAGTCCAAGCAGCGCCTGAAGCGGGTGACGCAGATCTCGCAGAATGGCGACGCGCGGACCGGGGGCCCGACCGCGGTCAACGTCCGCCGCGCGACGGCCGACAGCTCGATCGCCGCCCTCGACTACATGATCAAGCGCTGGCTGCCGAATCCGCAGAAGATGCGCGGCCGCCTCCTGCGCACCGGGCGCCGCATCTCGCTGGGCCAGTACCTGGCGTTCTGCTTCACGCTCGCCGCCGTCGCCGCCATTGCGGTCAAGATGTTCGTCGGCATCCCCTTCGTCGCCTGCCTGCTGATCGGCATCGTCGTCGGCCTTGGGATGCCGCACATGGTCATCGGCATCATGGGCGGCCGCCGGCAGAACAAGTTCAATGCCCTCTTCCCCGAAGGCATCGACCTCATCGTGCGCGGCCTCAAGTCCGGTCTGCCGGCCTCCGAGTCGATCCGCGTCGTCGGCCAGGAGATCGGCGATCCCGTCGGCGTCGAGTTCCGCGAGGTTTCCGACCAGATCAAGTTCGGCAAGACCATGACGGACGCGCTGTGGTCCGTCGCCCCGCGCATCGACACCCCGGAATTCCGCTTCTTCATCATCAGCCTGTCGATCCAGCAGGAGACCGGCGGTAACCTGGCGGAAACGCTGGAGAACCTCGGCCAGGTCCTGCGCAAGCGCAAGACCCTGAAGCTGAAGATCAAGGCGCTGTCGTCGGAAGCCAAGGCCAGCGCCTACATCATCGGCTCGCTGCCGTTCCTCATGTTCGGCATCCTCATGACGCTGAACTACGGCTACGCCAGCCAGCTGTACACCGACCCCCGCGGCATCATTCTCGTGGGCTGCGGCTTCGTTAGCTACGCCATCGGCATCGGCACGATGGCGAAGATGGTGAGGTTCGACGTATGAATCACCTCGTCGACTATTTGCCCGCCGGCGTGACGCCGGAGGACGTCGTCACCGCGATGGCGGCCGTCTCGGCCTTCCTGACGGTGCTCGCCGTCTGGTTCGGCCTCATCGTGCCCCAGCAGGGCCTGCGGCGGGTCAAGGAACTGGCGCAGCGGCGCGAGCAGCTGAAGGCCGGCGTCATCGGCCCGACGCGCCGCAAGGACCGCCAGGCCTCGACCAGCTTCATGCGCGGCGTCGTCACCTCGCTCAACCTGCAGCGCAGCCAGCGCGCCGAGCTCATCACCCGCAAGCTGGCCAATGCCGGCTGGCGGACCAACGACGCGCTCGTCCGCTACCTGTTCTTCAAGGCGACGATGCCGATCATCATGGGCATCGTGGCGGTGATCGCGCTCTACGGCCTCAACCTCTATCATCTGTCCAACCCGATGAAGATGCTGGCCACGGCCGGCGCCGTCATGCTCGGCTTCGTCGGTCCCGACCTCTTCATCCGCAACGCCGTGCAGAAGCGGCAGAAGGCGCTGAAGAAGGCCCTCCCCGACGCGCTCGACCTCATGGTGATCTGCGCCGAGGCCGGCCTCAGCCTCGACGCCATGCTGAAACGCGTCTCCGACGAGTTCGCGCAGTCCAGCCCCGAGCTGGCCGAGGAACTGCAGCTGACCTCGCTCGAAGTCGGCTTCCTGCCCGACCGCCGGACGGCGCTGCAGAACCTGAGCCAGCGCACCAACCTGCCGGGCATCCGCGGCGTCGTGAACGCGCTCATCCAGAGCGACAAGTACGGCACGCCGCTGTCGCAGTCGCTGCGCGTGCTGTCGGCGGAGTTCCGCGAGGAGCGCATGCTGCGCGCCGAGGAAAAGGCGGCGCGTCTGCCGGCCATGATGACCGTGCCGATGATCATCTTCATCCTGCCGCCGCTCTTCATCGTCCTCATCGGCCCCGCCATCCTGCGCGTGATCGACGCCCTCAGCAAGTTCACCTGATCCAGGCGGGATCCACGAACGAAAGCCGCCGCCGGGGCGACCGGCGGCGGCTTTTTTTTGCTTTCGCTCTCACATTGCCGCCGCACGGGGTCTGTCCAGCTCTTCATTGATTCCCCTGCGAAGCGGGGGCCCGGGGCAAGCGACGGTGCGGTGCCTCTGGACCCCAGCTTTCGCGGGGGAATCAACGAGATCTGAGAGCACTTCAGATACTTGACTTCGTCAACGATCCTGTTGACAGTGTCAACCGTCATGGAACGGCAATCGCAGGGCGGCGGCGACGGCGGTCTGGCGGAGCGCGTCGCCGGCGTGCGCGCGTTCAACCGGTTCTATACGCGCCGCATCGGGGTGCTGCAGGAAGGATTGCTGCGCAGTCCCTTCTCGCTGGCCGAGGCGCGCGTGCTCTACGAGCTGGCGCAGCGCGCGCGGCCGACGGCGAGCGAGCTCGGCCAGGCGCTCGGGCTCGACGCCGGCTATCTGAGCCGCATCCTCGCCGGCTTCGCGAGCCGCGGCCTCGTCGGCCGGCGGCCCTCGCCGTCCGACGGTCGCCGCAGCCTGCTGCGGCTGACCGCCAAGGGACGCCGCGCCTTCGCGTCCCTCGACCGCCGGTCGCAGGACGAAACCGCGGCCCTGCTGGCGCCGCTCGCCGCCGGCGAGCAGGGCCGGCTCGTCGGCGCCCTGCAGACGGTCGAGCGGCTGCTGGGCGGCGCCCCCGCCGCCGGCGGGTCCTGCGTCCTGCGCCCGCCGCGCCCCGGCGACATCGGCTGGGTCGTCCATCGCCATGCCCTGCTCTACGCCCGGGAGTATGGGTGGGACGAGCGGTTCGAGGCGCTGGTCGCCGGCATCGCCGCGAAGTTCATGGCCCGCCACGACCCCGCCCGCGAGTGCTTCTGGATCGCCGAACGCGACGGCGAGATCGTCGGCTCGGTGCTGCTGGTCCGCCAGTCCCGGACGGTGGCCAAGCTGCGCCTGCTGCTGGTCGAGCCGGCGGCGCGCGGCCACGGCATCGGCGCCCGCCTCGTCGACGAGTGCATCCGCTTCGCCCGCCAGGCCGGCTACCGCCGGATCATGCTGTGGACCAACGACGTGCTGGAGGCCGCCCGTCGCCTCTACGAGAAGGCCGGCTTCCGCCTCCTGCGCGCGGAGCCGCACCACAGCTTCGGCCACGGCCTCGTCGGCGAGACCTGGGTGCTGGCGCTGTAGTCTAGGAGTGATCGACGCGCCGAGGAATTGGAGCACCGCACGCCAGATCGACGTCCCGGAAGGCCGATTGCCAGTTGCGCGCCTTCTCGAGTTGCCAGCAATTCAGCGACCGGGCGCCGATCAGGTTGGCGCCCGACAGATCGGCGTCGTTCAGGACGGCTTTGAAGAAATCGGCGCCGGCGAGATCGGCGCCGGCGAGCGTCGCGCCAGTGAGGTTCGCGCCGCGCAGGTCGGCTCTGCGCATATCGGCCTCCGCCAGATTGGCATTGGCGAGGTCGAGACCGCAGAGCACCGCTTGCGCAAGCTCCGGTCGCGTGCCCGTATGCGCCGCCCGCCATGCGTTCCAGTCGCTCACACCGTGCTTCAGCACGGCCATGTGTCCTTTGTCGCCCATCGATGCTTCCTTCCGTCAGCGATTCCGCCCTTCTGTTGCTATCCTTTCCAGAGCCGCCGAGGACGGCCGTCGATCTCACGCGCGCGGCTGTCCGGCCGCAGCGCTCTCGAGCAACGCCAGCAATCCTCTGAGCAAGTCCATGGGCCGCGGGGGGCAGCCGCGGATGTGCAGGTCGACCGGCACGACGGCGGCGACGCCGCCGACGCAGGCGTAGCTCCGCGCGAACATGCCGCCGTCGGCCGCGCAGTCGCCGACGGCGACCACCCATTTCGGCCCCGGTGTCGCATCGTAGGTGCGGCGCAGCGCCTCCTGCATGTTCTTGGTCACGGGGCCGGTCACGAGGAGCACATCGGCATGGCGCGGCGACGCCACGAAGCGGATGCCGAAGCGCTCGACGTCGTAGAAGGAATTGTTGAGGGCGTGGATCTCGAGCTCGCAGCCGTTGCAGGAGCCGGCGTCGACCTCGCGGATGGATAGGCTGCGCCCGAGCCGCCGGCGCGCGGCGCGATCGACCTGGCGGGCGAGCTCGGCGACTGCCGCGTCTTCCGCTGCCGGCGCCGGCTCCGTCACCGGCCGGCGGATGAGACTCTGGAACAGAAGCCTACGCATGACCGGGCATTCCTAGAGGTCGTGGCCGGAGTAAGAACAGTTGAACGATTTGTTGCAGAGCGGGAAGTCGGCGACGATGTTGCCCTCGATGGCCGCCTCCAGCAGCGGCCATTGGAACCAGGAGGGATCGCGCAGGTGGCAGCGCGCCACCGTACCGTCGGCGGCCACTCGCACCCAGACAAAGACGTCGCCGCGGAAGCCCTCGACCAGCGCGAGGCCCTCGCCGGCGCCGGCCGCATCGACGGGAACGCGGACCGGGCCGCTCGGAAGCTGCCCGAGAAGCTGCTCGATCACGAGGAGGCTCTGCTCGACTTCGCGGATGCGAATCCAGACACGGGCATCGACGTCGCCGGCCGCGAGCACGGGAACCTCGAAACGCAGCGACGGATAGGGCGGGTAGCCGGGCGTGCGGCGGGCATCGAAGGCGCGCCCCGCTGCGCGCCCGACATAGCCGCCGCAGCCGAACTGGCGGACGAGCTCCGGCTTGACGATGCCCGTGCCGGCGGTGCGGTCCTGCAGCGAGGCCGTGTTGTCGTAAAGCTCGGTGAGCCGGGGGAAGAGGCGCCGCACCTCCGCAACCAGGGCGAGAATGGCGGCGATGCCTTCGGCGCGCAGATCGACGGCGAGGCCGCCGGGGACGATGCGGTCCATCATCAGCCGGTGGCCGAAGGCGGCGTCGGCGGCGCGCAGGACGCGCTCGCGCAGGATGCCACAGTGGGCATGCATCAGCGTGAAAGACGCGTCGTTGCAGATGGCGCCGATATCGCCGAAGTGGTTGGCAAGCCGCTCCAGCTCGGCCATGAGGGCGCGCAGCCAGACGGCGCGCGGCAGCGCTTCGATGTCGAGGGCAGCCTCGACCGCGCGGGCGAAGGCGAGCGCATAGGCGACGGTGCTGTCGCCGGAGACATGACCGGCCAGGCGGGCCGCCTCCGCCAGCGGCGCGCCGGTCATGAGCTGCTCGATCCCCTTGTGCACGTAGCCCAGCCGCTCCTCCAGGCGGACGACCGTCTCGCCGTTGGCGGTGAAGCGGAAATGCCCGGGTTCAATGATGCCGGCATGGACAGGGCCGACGGGAATGCGGTGCAGGCCCTCCCCTTCCGTCGGGAGGAAGGAATAGGGGGTCGGAGTCGGCGGTGCCGCGCCCCCGGTGCCGAGCGGATGCCGGAGTCCCCAGCGGCCGTGATCGAGCCAGGGTCGGGCATCGACGGCGCCCTCGCCGTCGAGTCCCCAGAGATCGCGGATTGCGCGCTCCAGGCGGATGGCCGGCGGATGCACGCGCCCGACGGACGGAAAGCGGCCTTGCGGACACTCGAGGGAGAGGACCGCGACTACCGTCGCGCGTTCGTCGAAGAGCGCCATGTGGACGGCCGCCACCTCGCCCCACAGCCCGAGCAGCGTCCAGGTGCCCTCGGCGACCCGGTCGGCCGCCAGCCGCCAGGTCTCGTCATCGACCGCAACCCGCGGCCACGGCCGATGCGCTTGGATCCTGCGGCCGGCCTCGATCATGTCGGAGAGCGCCGTCATGTCCGCTGCTATCCCAGCAACCGCGCCACATGCTGGAACCACTCGACCAGTGGTCCCGGCAGGTAGATGCCGGCGCAGAATACGATGGCGAGATGGGCGAAGAGCGGCACATAAGAGGCCTTGACCGGCGCCAGCGATCCCGTCGGCTCGCCGAAGGCGAGGCCGTTGAGGCGGAGCAGCAGCGCCCCGAAGGCGATCAGCAGGCCGACGACCAGCAGGATGGCCAGCACGGGCTCGCGCGCGAAGGTCGAGCTCACCACCAGGAACTCGCTCATGAAGATGCCGAGTGGCGGCAGGCCGGCGATGGCGACGACGCCGAGCACGAGGCCCCAGCCGAGGAGCGGATGCGTCTCGGTGAGGCCACGGATGTCGCTCATCCGCTGCGTGCCCTTGACCTGGGCGATGTGACCGACGGTGAAGAAGATCGCCGACTTGGTCAGGCTGTGCATGGTCATGTGCAGCAGGCCGGCGAAATTGGCGAGGGGCCCGCCCATGCCGAAGGCGAAGGTGATGATGCCCATATGCTCGACCGAGGAGTAGGCGAACAGGCGCTTGATGTCGCGCCGGCGGTAGAGCATGAAGGCGGCGAAGATCAGGGAAAACAGTCCCATGATGACCATGAGCGGCCCGGGCGCCAGCGCCCCGGCGTTGGCGGCCAGCAGCATCTTGAAACGCAGCACGGCATAGAGCGCGACGTTGAGCAGCAAGCCCGAGAGCACCGCCGAGATCGGCGTCGGACCCTCGGCGTGGGCATCGGGCAGCCAGGCATGCAGCGGCGCCAGCCCGACCTTGGTGCCGTAGCCCAACAGCAGGAAGACGAAGGCGACATCGAGGAGCCCGGGATCGAAGGCGCCGACGCGCTCGATCAGCACCGTCCAGAGCATGGCGTCGAGCCCCTCGCCCACGACGGGTCGGGCCGCCATGTAGATGAGGATCGTGCCGAACAAGGCGAGCGCGATGCCGACGCTGCCGAGGATGAAGTACTTCCAGGCTGCCTCGAGCGCCTCGTGGGTGCGGTAGATGCCGACCATGAGCACGGTCGTGAGTGTCGCCAGCTCGATCGCCACCCACATGAGCCCGATGCTGTTCGAAACCAGCGCCAGGTTCATGGCGAACATCAGCACCTGATACATCGAGTGGTAGAAGCGCAGATAGGTCGGCGTCAGCCGCCCGATCTCCAGCTCGTGCGCGATGTAGCTTGCGCTGAAGGCGCTGGTGGTGAAGCCGACGAAGGTCGTGAGCACGATGAAGACGATGTTGGTGTCGTCGACCAACAGGTAGCTTCCAGTCTGCGGTCGCGCGAACAGCAGCGTTAGGGACGATAGCAGCGTTGCCAGCGCGGCCAGGACGTTGAGCCGCGCCGACAGCCGGTAACCGGGCAGCAGAGCCAGCAGCGCGGCCGCTCCGCCGGGAATGATCAGGACGGCGCCGACGGCGTCGAACCCGAGGGCGCTCATTCTCGCTCGCCCCGAAAATCGTGCAGCGCCTGCAGGTCGACGGTGTCGAAGCGCTCGCGGATGCGGAAGAGGAAGATGCCGATGACGATGAAAGCGATGAGCACCGAGAACGCGACGCTGATCTCGACCACGAGCGGCATTCCCTTGGCGCCGGTCGCCGCCATGATCAGGCCGTTCTCGATCGACATGAAGCCGATCACCTGGCTTACCGCGTTGCGGCGCGTCACCATCATGAGCATGCCCAGAAGCACGACGGAGAGCGCGAAGGTCAGGTCCTCGCGCGCGAGCGGATCGGCGGTGGCGGTCACCCGCAGCATGAGCGCCATCGAGAGCGCCACCAAACCCATGCCGGCCAGCATGGTCGGCCCGATGCCGACCACGGTCTCGACCGTGCGGTGGATGTTGAGGCGCACCACGATGCGGCGCAACACGACGGGGATGACGATACCCTTGAACAGCAGCGCGATGGCAGCGGTGATGTAGAGATGCGGCGCGACCTGGATGTAGGCCTGCCAGGCCACAGACAGGGAGACGACGAAGGCATGGAGGGCGAAGACGTTGAGCACGCCGAACATGCGGTCCTGGTAGAGCAGCGTGAAGCTCACCAGCACGAGGCCGCCGGCCAGCAGGTGCGCGACATCGAGGGTCAGGCCGGGCATCACAGGCTCCCCGACACGAACAGCAGCAGCGTGCCGAGCAGGCCCAGCATGAGGGCCGCGCCGATGAAGCCCGGCAGGCGGAACACGCGCATCTTGGCGATGGTCGTCTCGAACAGCGCCAGCAGCGCGCCGCCGACCGCGAGCTTGGCCATGTAGCTGCCCATGCCGATGACGAGGGCGAGCCAGCCGGCGCCCGGCGCGGCCAGGCCCCAGGGGACGAAGACGCAGGCGATGAGCGAGATGTAGAGCAGCAGCTTGAGCGACGCCGCCAGCTCGATCACAGCCAGGTGGCGGCCGGAATATTCGAGCACCATGGCCTCGTGCACCATCGTGAGCTCGAGATGCGTGGCCGGATTGTCGACGGGGATGCGGGCGTTCTCGGCGATGGCGACGATGACGAGGGCGACCAGCGCCAGCCCCAGCGACACGCGCAGACCCACATCCTTGGAGAGCATGAAGGCGGCGACGGTGGAGAGCTGCGTCGAGCCGGCGATCAGCGCCAGCGTGAAGACGATCATGATCATGGCCGGCTCGGCGAGGGAGGCGATCGTCACCTCGCGGCTGGAGCCGATGCCGCCGAAGCTGGTGCCGACGTCCATGCCGGCGAGCGCCAGG
>Ga0335076_10005350_pt1 | contig 12986 bp, 12 predicted proteins | sample Lox_Sample_25_FD_206717 | JGI IMG/M metagenome (GOLD analysis project Ga0335076, IMG submission 206717) | Soil microbial communities from Loxahatchee National Wildlife Refuge, Florida, United States - Lox_Sample_2.5 | ecosystem: Environmental > Terrestrial > Soil > Wetlands | place: USA...
TTGGAAGCGTCGTTCCCGGGGCCGATCCGCACCCGACAGATGGAAGCACCGAACGCCCCGCGCATTGCGCCGGTATCGTCGAACCAGACCTGATCGATGTCCTCGTCGCGATCGACCGCCACGTGCTGCAGAGCCACGCCATTCCAGCGGTACAGGCCGCTCGACGTCGCCAGCCACAACGTGCCGGACCCATCGTGCGCGCAGCCGCCGATCACGGTGCTTTTTCCCCAGGCACCTGCGCTCTCGAAGCGACCGCCGCGCCAGATCGCCAGATGCTCGCCATCGGAGGTGAGCACGCCGCGCTGGGTGTCGACGCACACCACGCCACCGCGCGTCGGGAAATCCGCGACGAAGCTCCCGCCGGTTGCTGCGTTCATGTGCGCGAGTCCGCCCCAGGTGGAGGCAAACACGATGCCATCGCTTTCGACGATCGCGTACGCGTGTTCCGACGGCAGGCCCTCACGCTGGCTCCAGTGCAGCGTTTCGGGTTGCGGAAACTGCAGCAAGCCGATGAACGTGCCGAGCCACAGGCTGTTTTCGCCGTCGACCATGAGCGGACCGCCGCTCGGCAGCCCGTCGTCGATCGTCATGCGCCGCGTGGTGCCGTCCGGCGCGTACGCCACGAGTTGCTGGTCGAGCGCGAGCCACATCGTGCCGCCGCGCGCACGCAGATCCAGGGCGCGCGCGCCCGGCCGCTGCAGCGCGTGCACGCCCCGCGCATCGATCCGCCACAAGCCGCTGTTGAAATGCGTCGCCAGCCAGAGCGATGCATCGGCGCTGCGGGCCGCGAACCACAGATCCTGCGCGCGCAGCAGTTCCGACCATGCGCCGGCGCCGCGCCGAAGCCGTGCCGACCGGTCGGTGAGCACGACGATGTCCGCGTCGAACGCGTACACGCGCCGCGCGTTCTCGCCGGCCGGCACCGACCCTTCGATGCGCTCCCACTTCAGCGCGCCGTCGCGGCGCCACAGTTCAGCGCCGATCACCGCCCACAGCGCGCCGCTCGCGTCGAATGCGAACGATTCAAGTCGCGCCAGCGGCGTGCCGCCCGGACCCTGCAGCGGCTCGAGGCCCTGCGCCGTGCGCCGCCAGCCGCGCCCGCTCGCCGCACGCACGAGCAACTGGTCATCCGGTCCGGCCAGAATCTGATAGACGACTTCGTCGAGCACCTCCGGTGCCCAGGCGACGAAGTTGCGTCCGTCGAAGCGGATCAGCCCACGGTGAGCGCCGATCCAGATGAAGCCGGTGTCGTCCTGTGCCAGCGCGGCGATCTCACCGACGTTGAGCCCGTAGTCGCGGTCGTACAGCGTGAAGTAACTGTGCTGCGCGCTCACCTGCGTCGCGACGGCCAGCAACGCGAACAGCCAGCGCGCAAGGCTGTGCGCACGGCCGATGTGGGGCGATGCCGTCATGGCCAGACTCTAGCAGGATTCCTCCATGCGCCCGTGTCGCCGGAAACGAAAAACCCCGCACGCGGCGGGGCTTTCACGCGTCGACATGGACGAGAATCAGCCGGCTTTTTTCGGTGCCGCTTTCTTCGCGGGCGGCGCGGCCTTCTTCACGGCGGGTTTGTGCGCCACCGGCTTCTTCACTACCGCGCCGCCGGCCTTTGCTTTGGTCTTGTGCGGGCGTACGTTGCCATAGCTGCGAATCGAGATCTTGCCCTTGCGTGTCTTGCGGTCGCCCTTGCCCATCGGTCACTCCAGTCGCATCAGAAAGGTGGCGTAGCTTACCAGCGCCGCGGCGCCGCGCAACCGTTCATTCGGGTTCGGTATAGTCGGCGCATGAGCGAAGCGGACACGGCGCGGCGCACGCCGCTGAGCGTGAGCCTGGCGTTGCAGGGCGGCGGCGCGCACGGCGCCTTCACCTGGGGCGTACTCGACCGGCTGCTCGAGGAAACCTGGCTGACCTACGACGGCATCAGCGCCACCAGCAGCGGCGCGATGAACGCGCTGGCGCTGGCACAAGGCTGGCTGGACGGCGGACGCGAAGGAGCACGTGCGGCGCTGGCGCATTTGTGGGAAGCGATCGCTCAGGAGACGAGCGCTCTGCGCTGGGCCTTCGCCGGCCCAACCGGCAGCACCGCCGAGACGATGCTGCTCGGACTGACGCGCCACTTCACGCCGAAGGAGATCAATCCGCTCGATTACAACCCGGTGCGCAACATCGCCACGGCGTTGTTCGACTTCGAACGCCTGCGAACCGCGTCGCCGTTTCGTCTTTTTCTCGCCGCCACGCGCGTGCGTGACGGCCGGCTTGCCCTGTTCGATCGCGAACACGTGACGCTGGATGCGCTGCTCGCCAGCGTCTGCCTGCCACAGCTCTTCGCGCCGGTGGAGATCGACGGCGAGACCTACTGGGATGGCGGCTACGCCGGAAACCCGGCCGTGGAGCCGCTCGTCTATCAGTGCGCGGCGCCCGACATCCTGTGCATCCTCGTGCAGCCCCTGGAACACGCGCAACCGCCGGCGACGATGCGCGAGATCAACGAACGCATCGTCGAGCTCGGCTTCTCGACGACATTCCTGCGCGAGGTCGACACGCTGATGAAAGCCAAGGCGTCGCTGGGCCGCGCGTTTGCACTGAGCTGGATCGGCCGGCGGCTGCAGGACCTGCGCCTGCACATGCTCGATCCGGGCGAGTCGCTGGACGAGTACAGCGCAAAGACGCGCCTCAATACCCGCATCGGCTTCCTGCGCGGACTGTGTGATCTGGGCCGCACGCAGGCGCAGGCATGGCTCGCCGCTCACAGCGGCGCTCTCGGCCGCCGGAGCAGCTTCAACCGCTGAGGATTGCAGTTACGCCGTCGGCGAACTGCAGCAGGCGTCCTGCTTGAGTCCGTGCTTGAGTCCGTGCACCAAGCTCATGTTGGTCAGGTGCGCGAGTGCCACGCAACTGCCGCCCAGGGCCACCATCACTGCATGCCATACCTGGCTGACGGCCGCATCGAGCACGAAACCGCCGGTCCAGAGCAGTGCCAGTCCCGGCGCGAGCCAGGCCAGCGCGCGATACGCGCGGTGACGGCGATAGCCGTAGATGAGCGCGACCGACGCAAAGACGCTGGCACACAAGATGAAGCCCCGTTCGAAGCCGTGGTCGGCGAGGAACCCGAGGCTCACCGCCGGGAGCAGCGCCAGGACGAACGGCAGCGCAGCGCAGTGCAGCGCGCATAGAAACGAGGCGAGCGCGCCCACCCTGTCTGCCAGGTGCGCGGTGGCGTGGCGATGATTGACGGCGGGGTCCATGTGCATAAGTAAGTTATAACATAACAACAGCGGCGGTTGCCTAGATGGCCGGCCTGCGCCGGCGACCTAACGTATTTATTTCAGATAGTTCCTGAAAAACCAGGTACTGCTTCCAGCGTTCGGTGCCTTTTGCACCGCCCTATTCGATATGTTATATCATATCACATCACATTGGAGGGAGTCGAGATGCTGGCCACTTTGTTTGTACTGACGTTCAGCGCCCACGTGGGCTCGCTGCCAGAGGGGGATGTCGAAACCGCGGACGCGGCAGCCGCGCAGAATTCCGGCGACAGTTCTTCCACGACGCTCGACACCGTTCGCGTCAGCGCGGCGCTCGATCGCTCGCGCGACCAGCTCTCGCCGGCGATCGGCGCCAGCCAGTACGTCTTCGATCGCCAGACCATTCTGCAGATGCCGTTGGGCGACGCCACGCCGCTCAACCAGATCCTGCTGCAGGCACCGGGCGTCGTGCAGGACTCGTTCGGCCAGCTGCACGTGCGTGGCGACCACGCCGACCTGCAGTACCGCATCGACGGCATCATCATCCCGGAGAGCATCAGTGGATTCGGCCAGACGCTCGACCCACGCATCATCCAGCGCATGCAGCTGCTCACCGGTGCCCTGCCCGCACAATACGGCTACCGCACGGCCGGCGTCGTCGACATCACCACGCGGCCGGCTCCGGACGAAAGCGGGGGCAGCGTGGGCATCACGGGCGGATCGTTCGGCACGCTCAACCCTGACTTCTCCCTCTACGGCAACGAGGGCCGCTGGACTTACTTCTTCACCGGCAATTTCTACGAAAGCGACGTCGGCATCGAGAATCCGACGCCGGAGCGCAATGCAATTCACGATCACACGGACCAGAGCAAGGGCTTCGGAGACGTCTCGTATCTGCTGACCGAGGACACCCGTCTGAGCTTCATGTTCGGCCTGGCCAACAACCGCTTCGAGATTCCGAACAATCCCGGCCAGGAACCGGTCTACGAGCTGAACGGCGTCGAGAGCTTCGACTCCGCCGACCTCGACGAGCGCCAGCGCGAGATCACGCGCTTCGGCGTGCTCGCCCTGCAGGGAAAAATCGGCAGCTACACGGACTATCAGATCTCGCTCGGCCAGCGCTATACGAGCATCAAGTTCCAGCCCGATCCTGTCGGCGACCTCATCTTCAACGGCGTGGCGAGCGCGATCGATCACAGCAACCGGGCCAACACCCTGCAGGGCGACTTTTCCACGCCGTTCGGCGACCGCCATACGTTGCGCTACGGCTTCTACGTGAGCGCCGAACATCCGGTCAGCAACAGCTCGTCGCTCGTGTTCCCCGCCGATGAGGATGGCAATCAGACATCCGATGTGCCGATAACCATCATCGACAACGCGCCGCACATCGACGCGCGCACCTATGGCCTGTATGTCCAGGATCAGTGGAGCCTCACCGACAAGCTGACGATGAACTACGGCCTGCGCGCCGACCAGGTCGATGCCTACGTGCATCAGAGCCAGCTCAGCCCGCGCCTCGGTTTCGTCTACCAGCTGTCGGATGCGACGACCCTGCACGCCGGCTACGCGCGCTACTTCACGCCGCCGCCGGCCGAGCTGATCTCACCGACCGACATCGCCCTGTTCGAGGGCACGACGAACCAGCTGCCGACCGACGTCAATGCGGAAACGCTCTCGGAGCGCTCGCACTATTTCGACGCCGGCATTTCGCAGAAGGTGACCGACAGCCTTACCCTCGGGCTGGACGCCTACTACCGCAAGGTGCACGACCTGCTCGACGAGGGTCAGTTCGGCGCCGCGCTCATCTTCTCGCCCTTCAACTACAACGAGGGACGCATCCAGGGAATCGAGTTCAGCTCGAGCTACGCGGCCGGCGACCTCAGCGCCTATTTCAATGTGTCGTCCAACCGGGCGATGGGCAAGGAGGTCGTCACGGGCCAGTACAACTTCGAACAGGACGAACTCGACTACATTGCCACGCACTGGGTACACCTGGATCACGACCAGCGCCTGACCGGCAGCGGCGGCATCGACTACAACTGGAACGGAACGAAGCTCGGCGCCGACTTCCTCTACGGCTCGGGGCTGCGCAGCGGCTTTGCCAACACGGATCATCTGCCGCAGTACTGGCAGCTCAACGCTTCCATCAACCGGGATTTCATCTTGTCGCAGCTCGGTACGATTAACGTGCGCCTGGCCTTGGTCAACCTCACCGACAAGGTGTACGAGATCCGCGACGGCTCGGGCATCGGCGTCGGTGCGCCGCAGTACGGGCCGCGACGCGGCGCCTACCTGGGCTTCACGAAGTCGTTCTAGACAGCGTCATCCGATCATGGGCACCCCGCGACAACGAGTGGACGTCGGCAAATCACTCGACGCAGCCGCGCGACACGTTGCGGAACGGGGTGCGCAACTGACGCAGATCCGGCGCACCGTTTTGGGCCTTCTCTATGCCGAGCGCAAAGCGGTGGGCGCCTACGATCTGTTGTTCAAGTTCCAGCAGAAGGCGGGAAGACGCGCGGCGCCGAACACGATCTATCGCGCCCTGCATTTTCTGGAACGACACCGACTGGCGGCGCCCGTTGCCGGCCAACGCGGCTATGTCGGCGTTCTGCCGGCGTCCCCCAGAACGACAGTCATCCTGTTTACCTGCGACCAATGCGGCGGCGTGATCGAGCGCGACGCCAGCCGGATGGCGCGCGTGGTCCGCTTCGAGGCACGCGCAATGGGCTTTGCCGTTCTGGGTCAGCCGCTCCAGGTCCGTGGTTCCTGCGCGCGATGCGGGACCCCAGTGGCGGCGCGGAAGCGGAAGGGAGCCCGCGCCTCGTGACGCGCGGGCGAAGTCGCGACCTTCCTGATGCGTCAGAACTTCACTCGCATGAGTGCGCGATTTCAACGAGTTACGGAGAATTGCTCATGCCATCTCCACGGCCGGGCCGCCAGCCAGGGTGGACGAGAATCGATATGCGCCGCGGGATGGCATACGATTCGACACGCATCAGGCACACGGGGGAGCCATGCAGAAGGAACGCCGCAAGGCCGATCGCAGCAGTCAGGGCGCACTGCGGCGCGAGTTGAGCGACGCCCAGCAGACCACGCTGGCCGAGCTCGAGCACTTCGGCTGGGAACTCAAGTTCATCCGCCATCCGATGTTCCAGGAAGCCGTGGCGGTCGTGATCGACGCGAACCGCAAGAATTTTGCGGTGCTGCAGAAGGACGGCACGCTGAACGAGCGCCCGGGTTTCGATATCCGCAAATAGGAGGCTGGGTTCAGGCGCTCGCGCAGTGCTTGCACACGCCGTGCACCTCGAGTGTCTGTGCACGCGCGCGGAAGCCCAGCGATTTCGCCTGCTCGCTGAGCAGGCTGGCGATGCGCTCGTCGCAGATTTCGGTTGCGGACTCGCACACGTCGCAGATCAGGAAAGGCACCTGATGCAGCACGCTCGGGTGGTGGCAGCTGACGTACGCGTTGATCGACTGCAGCTTGTGGATGAAGCCGTTCTCGAGCAGGAAGTCCAGCGCCCGATATACCGTCGGTGGTGCCGCATTGCTGCGGTCATTCTTGAGCTGATCGAGCAAGTCGTACGCCTTGACGGGCTTTTCCGCCTCCGCAATCAGTTCGAGCACCCGCAGGCGGATTTCGGTCAGGCGCAGTCCGCGCATCTCGCACACGCCCGCCACCTCGCGCACGAAGCCTTTGGCGTTGTGGGCGTGGTGGTGGTGTTCCGTATGGGCGGCCTTGGCGACCATGCTACTCAAATCGGGGCGGTCCGGCGCCGGATCAACCCGGCGCAGCGCGATCATAGCACCGGCTCGGCGTCGCCCTCAGCCCAGCCTGGCTCCGCAGTGCCGACAATGGCGGTCGCCTGCCGCAACTGCCTCATGGCAGGCCGGGCACCTTGGCGCCGGCCTCGGCGCAGGCAGCAGCAGCGAAAGAATCCAGCCGATCGGCCCGAGCGCGGCACCGAGAATCGCATCGCGCATCACGGTTTTCTTGCGGCGCCCGATCAGGGCGCCCACAACGGCGCCCACGACCGTGAAGGCAATCGCCCACAACCACAGCTCCGGGCTTTCGAGCAATGCCGTGCATTCCTGCAGCAGGGCCAGCGCCCGATCCGGATCGGCCGCGTCGGCATTCGTCAGGGCTTCGAGATCGCAGCTCATGCTCGAGCTCAGGCACCGGCTTTCTTCAACGCATCTTCGATGCGCCGGAGCGCGCGCTCGCGGCCGGCGAGATAAACCGTGTGGTCGATCGAAGGAGACACCTGCGTCCCCGTCATCGCCACACGCAGCGGCTGCGCAACCTTGCCCATGCCCTCGCCGATCGCGCTGGCGGCCGCTTCAATGGCCTTGTGCACGGCCTCGACATTCCAGTCCGGCAGCACGGCCAGCTGCTCGTGCGCCGCGGTGAGTGCGGCGGCCGCTTTCGGCGCCTTCAGGTGTTTTGCCACTGCCGCGTCGTCCCATTGCGTGATCGGTCCGTACCAGACGCTGGCCTTGTCCGCCATTTCCTTCAGTGTCTTCGCCCGATCGCGCAGGGCAACGACAACGTCCGCCGGCGCCGGGCCGTGCGCCGGATCGAAGCCGTGCTGGCGCAGCTGCCATTCGAGATGCGGCGCGATATTGGCGGGATCGTCGAACTTGAAATAATGCTGATTGAGCCAGCTCAGCTTCTCGAGATCGAAGCGCGCAGCGGCGCGATTGACATTGGAAACATCGAACAGCGCGATCATCTCCTTGATCGAGAAGATCTCCTGGTCGCCGTGCGACCAGCCCAGGCGCACCAGGTAGTTGAGGATCGCATGCGGCAGGAAGCCGTCGTCGCGGTACTGCATCACGCTGACGGCTCCGTGGCGCTTGGACAGCTTCTGTCCGTCGGCGCCGAGAATCATCGGCAGGTGCGCGAATTCGGGCACCGCGGCCTCGAGCGCGTGATAGATGTTGATCTGGCGCGGCGTGTTGTTGACGTGATCGTCGCCGCGGATCACTTCGCTGATCGTCATGTCGATGTCGTCGACGACGACCGCAAAGTTGTAGGTCGGGAATCCGTCCGAACGGACCATCACGAGATCGTCGAGTTCCTCGTTGCTCCACTCGATGCGCCCCTTGACCTTGTCGTTGAACACCACCGAGCCCGTCGCCGGGTTGCGGAAACGGATCACGCGATTCGGATCGTCGCGCTTCGGTTCGCTGCGCTCGCGGTAGACGCCGGCATAACGCGGCTTGATGCCTTGCGCCATCTGCTCGCCGCGCATCGCGTCGAGCTGATCCCGGCTCTCGTACGCGTAGTAGGCCTTGCCGGCGCGGACCAGATCCTCGGCAACCTGCAGATAGCGATCCATGCGCAGCGTCTGGTAGAACGGACCTTCGTCGTAGTCGAGACCGAGCCAGTTCATGCCGTCGAGGATCGCCTGTACGGCTTCCGCCGTGGAGCGCTCGCGGTCGGTATCTTCCACGCGCAGGATGAAGCGGCCGCCACGGTGGCGCGCTTCCAACCAGCAGTACAGCGCCGTGCGCGCGCCGCCGATATGCAGGAAACCGGTGGGACTGGGAGCAAAACGGGTGCGGACGGTCATTGCAGGAAGGAGGTCGGAGCGGACGCCAAGATTAGCAGATGCGCCCGCGCGACGGGCCCGCCAAGGTTCACCGGGACGTCAACGCATTGCGCGATAATACCGCAATGACTCCGCAAACCCGCTCGCGCGTGCGGACGCGCCCCTGCCCCACCCTCGCCGCGCTCGCGCTCGCGTCGATGATGGCCGCGTGCGCGTCGGCGCAACGTGGCGCCCAGTCGCCGCAAGCAGGCGACCGCGCCGAGATCGGCGTCCTCGAAACGACGGATCTGCATTCGAACGTGCTGGGCTACGACTATTTCAAGCTGTCCGCGGACACCGGCATCGGCTTCGAGCGCACGGCGACGCTGATCCGTGCGGCGCGCGGCGAATTCGCCAACACGCTGCTGTTCGACGACGGCGACACGATCCAGGGCACGATGCTCGCCGACTATCAGGCGCTGATCAAGCGTCCCACCTGCGCCGAGGAACTGACGATCTACCGCGCGATGGACACGCTGCGCTACGACGCCGGAACGATCGGAAACCACGAATTCAACTACGGCCTCGATTACCTGAGCCAGGTCACGGGGACCGCATTCGCCGTCCCGGGCGTCACGCCGAGGAGATGCCGGGGACCGGACTTCCCCCTGGTCCTGTCCAACGTGTTCAGCACGCAGGACGGCAGGCCGCTGTATGCGCCGTGGCGCGTGTTGACGCGAACCATCCGGACGCAAGCCGCCGACGGCAGCGACCGGACCGCGACGATCCGCATCGGACTGCTCGGCTTCGCGCCCCCTCCGATCCTCGACTGGGACCGGCGCAATCTCGCCGGCAAGGTGAGCGTGCTCGGCATCGTGGAAGCCGCGCAGAAATATGTACCGGAAGTGCGACGGGCCGGCGCGGACATCGTCATCGCGATTGCGCACAGTGGCATCAATGCGTCGTCGTATACGCCCGCGATGGAAAATGCCGGCTGGCACCTCGCCGGAGTCCCCGGCATCGACGCGATCCTGCTCGGCCACTCCCACGACGTGTTCCCGAACCCGGGCGATCCGAAATCGCACTACGCGCACATGCCGGACGTCGACAACGTGCACGGCACCATCCACGGCGTGCCGGCGGTCATGGGCGACTATTTCGGCAAGGGGCTGGGCGTGATCGATCTGGCCCTGGTGTACCGCGACGGGCACTGGCAGGTGGATCGCGCCGCGACGAAATCCGAGGTGCGTCTGATCCGCGAAGAGACGCCGGTCGATCCCCGGATCGCGCAGATTGCAGCGGGCGCACATGCGGCGACGATCGCCTACGTGAAGACACCGATCGGGCACAGCGATCATGCGCTCAGCACCTATTTCGTCGCTGCCGGCGACACCTCGGCGCTGGCCATCGTCAACGCCGCGCAACGCGACTATGTGGAAAAGTATATTGCGGCGAACCTGCCGCAGTTCGCCGGCGTGCCGGTCCTGTCCGCGGCGGCGCCGTTCAAGGCAGGTTTCGGCGGACCGAAGGACTACACGGACATCCCGGCGGGCGCCCTCACGATCAGCAACGCGGCGGACCTCTACCTGTACCCCAATACGCTGTCCGCCGTGAAGATCGATGGAAGCGGATTGAAGGCCTGGCTGGAAAAATCCGCGGGCTGGTTCAACCGCATCGATCCGTCGAGGGCCGAACCTCAGGAACTGACCAGCCGCCGCTTTCCCAGCTACAACTTCGATGTGATCCAGGGCGGGCTCACCTACGCCATCGACGTCTCCAGGCCCGAGGGACAACGCATCGCCGAACTGCGCTACGCGAATGCGCCCGTGCGCGACGATCAGACCTTCATCGTGGTGACGAACAACTACCGCGCCAGTGGTGGCGGCCGCTTTCCCGGCCTCGACGGCGGCAACATCGTGATCTCCGCGCCCGATGCCAACCGCGACGTGCTCATCGCGTATCTGCGCGCCACCGGCGATCTGAAACGATCGACCGACGAGCGCAACTGGCACTTCGTGCCACTGAAGACGCACGGTCCCGTCGTCTTTGCTTCTGCTTCCGGCAAGATGGGGATCGCGCGCGCGGCGGGATTGGACAATGTTGCATTGTGGAAAGATGGCGGGGACGGGACCGCCGTCTATTCTCTGGACCTCTCGCCCTGAGCCGCAAAGAAGCAAAATGGACCCGACGCAGCCCGAGACGAACGTTCCCGCCAGGATCGGTCTCGTGCTGCCCGGCGGCGGAGCACGTGCGGCCTATCAGGTTGGCGTACTGTGCGGTCTCTCCGAACTGCTGCCTGCAGATGCGGCCACGCCGTTTCGGGTCATCGCCGGCACGTCGGCGGGCGCCATCAACGCGGCGATGATGGCGAGCCATGCACGGGATTTCCGTGCGGGCGTGGCCCATCTGGAGCGCCTGTGGCGCGGCATTCGCAGCGACCAGGTGTTCCACACCGGGCCGCTGATTGCCCTACGCACGGGATTGCGCTGGCTGCTAGCGTTGGCCGCAGGCACGCTCAAACGCCACCAGCCGATGACGCTGCTGGACAACGCGCCCCTGCGTGGACTGCTGCGCGCCAATATCGACTTCGCCCGGATGAAGCAGGCCATCGACACCGGTGCGCTCGACGCACTGGCGATCACGGCGTCCGGCTACACGTCCGCACGCTCGATTTCGTTCTACCAGGGCCAGGGAACGCTTGCCGCCTGGGAGCGCTCGCGCCGGCTCGGCGAACGCGCACAAATCGACGTCGAGCACATCATGGCTTCGGTTGCGCTGCCCGTCATTTTCCCGGCGGTGCGCATCGGACAGGAATTCTTCGGCGACGGTTCATTGCGCCAGATGTCGCCGATGAGCCCGGCACTGCACCTCGGCGCCGAGAAAGTGCTCGTGATCGCCTCGCGCAACGAGGATCCCAACCGCATGCCGTCCACGACCGAGGAGGTGCCGTACCCGTCGCTCGGGCAAATCGCCGGCTACCTTCTCGATACGCTGTTCATGGACAGTATTTATGCCGATCTCGAACGCCTGCAACGCATCAACAACACCGTGAGCCGTCTGCGCGAGCGACCCAGCAGCGACCAGCCTCTGCGCGTCATCGATGCGCTGGTAATCACGCCCAGCGAGGACATCCGCGAAATTGCGCAGCAGCACCAGGACGAGTTCCCCGGCACCGTGCGGGTATTGCTCAATCGCGTCGGCGGCATGAACCGCGGCAGCAGCCAGTTGTTCAGCTATCTGCTCTTCGAGGCCGGATATTGCGGCGAACTCATCGACCTGGGCCGGCGCGACGCGCTGGCGCAGGCGGACGAACTCCTGGCGTTCGTCGCGAACCCCGCTACTTCACGTGAATCGTGATCTTCTTCGACACGATGGGCGGATCGAACTGCATGTGCGCCGCGTCGGCGAAGTCGAGTTGCAGCGTGTGGTCGCCCGGTTCGAGGTGGATCGTGTCCTCGGTCTGACCCTTGCCGTAGTGCTTGTGCGTCGGGTCGTTCGGAATCGGCGCGTCGAGCGGCGGCAGTTCCTTCTGGTCGATCAGCAGGTGATGGTGGCCCGTGCCCGGCGTGGTGTCGGACGACGGAGCGACCTTGATGCCCTTGGCGCCGAACTTGACCAGGACGTCCTGGCCGACCGTCGCGCCGGCCTTCGGCGCCGCGATGTAGACCCTAGCGCCCGCCGGCGCCTTCTGCCGCGCCGGTGCCGCCGGCTTGCTGGTCTCATCGGCGAACGCCGCTCCGCAAAACAGGACGAATCCAAGTACCATGAGAGCCGTGTGACGCATGGCGCTGTCTCCGGTCGTTGCGCGAAGCCGCATCATACGCCGAACGCATCAGGGAAGCTCGCGCTTGTTCCCGCGTCAATCGCCCCGATCTCCGACCCGATGACCAAACCCGCCAGCAAATCCACGGCCACCATTTCTGCCACGCTGCGCCGCCTCGCGCCTTACGTCTGGTCGTACCGCTGGCGCGTGCTCATGGCGCTGGTCTTTCTGATTCTCGGCAAGCTCGCCAACATCGGCGTTCCCGTCATCCTCAAGTGGCTGGTCGACGGACTCAACCTGACCCTGAAGCCGCTGACGATCCCGGTGCTGCTGCTGGTCGCCTACGGTGCGCTGCGCCTCTCGACGTCGCTGTTCCAGGAACTGCGCACCGTCGTGTTCGCGCGCGTGCTGGCGCGCACCTCGCGCGCGATCACGCTGCAGGTT
>Ga0335076_10005352_pt1 | contig 12983 bp, 4 predicted proteins | sample Lox_Sample_25_FD_206717 | JGI IMG/M metagenome (GOLD analysis project Ga0335076, IMG submission 206717) | Soil microbial communities from Loxahatchee National Wildlife Refuge, Florida, United States - Lox_Sample_2.5 | ecosystem: Environmental > Terrestrial > Soil > Wetlands | place: USA: Florida...
AAATTCGACGGTACCCGCGCTGGTGTACCTGACAGCTTTGCAAAGCCGAATAGCGGCGGACCGCACTGCCAGATCGTCCTCCGCCGATAGCGCCGGAGAAGGTGACTCTTCGACAATCTTCTGCTGCCTGCGCTGGATCGAACAGTCACGGACTCCTGCCGCCCATGTGGTTCCCTGTAGGTCAGCAATAATTTGCACTTCAACATGTCGCGAGTTTTGCACCAGACGCTCTAGAAACACCGTTGGATCCCCGAAAGCCTTGAACGCCTCCGCCCTCGCCCGCTCAAACGCCTGCTCTATTTCGCTGCTCGATCGTACGCAGCGAATTCCTCGCCCTCCTCCACCTGCTGCGGCTTTGATCAGTAGCGGAAATCCCACGCGCTCGGCATGCAAAAGCGCGCTCTCTGCTGTTTCAACCGGACCACCGCTCCACGGCGCCACGGGAATGCAAATCTGCTCGGCGAGCCTCTTGGCTGCGATCTTGTCGCCGAGTTGCCGCATCACTTCTCCCGACGGGCCGATGAATGTGATTCCCATGTCGCGACAGAGATCCGCGAAAGCTGCGTGTTCGGCTACAAATCCCCACCCTACCCAGACCGCCTCCGCGCGCGTCAGGGTGAGAGCGCGCTCAAGCACTTTGTAGTCCAGATAGGTACTTTTCGAGAGCTTGGTCTCGCGGTCTACAAACCGCGCCGGTCCGAGCAGGAACGCTTCGTCGGCTTCGCGAACGAACATGGCATGGCGGTCCGGTTCAGTAAAAAGTGCGATTGTTCGCAAGGGAACATGCTGTTCCTGGCTGAACTCGCGCGCGGCGTGGATGAAGCGCATCGCCGCTTCCCCACGATTCACAATAGCAACACGCTGGAATTGATTCGGCATAGCAGCCTCAGGAGAATTCCTGCTCGAGTTTCTACGCAGCCACCACTCCCTCCTCGGAAAAGGCGGCCTGCAGCTTCTTCAAGCGCATTTCGTCGACTGCCCCGGGCAATTCGATGGTGCGGTACCCGGTCAACCGCAGATAGCAGTTGCCATGTTCATCGACGACCTGCGCACCAAATGTCTTGGCCTCTGGATCGGGGGTGACCTCCGCGTACAGAGTGCCTTCTGCATCGTCCGGGTTGCGGCAGAATTCGATCGTTTTGACGTGATGAGGTAATCCCATTTGCCCTAGAGCGCCCATCTCCCAGAGTCCAGCCGTCTGGAAGCAGAGCTCAACCAGGCGAGGGGACGTAATCGTCTTTAATTCCGATGGATGGTGATTCGTTGGCAGATTTGTGGCATATCGGCCAATCATCTGTTGCCCATTCCACCAGGCACGATCAACAACCCGGTAGGCCGGTCCGTGGAAGTAGAGACCGTAGATATCTTCAGCGTCGATCCTGTGTCCATCCGGTGGGACGGCAGTTACTTGAATTTGACCGAGTGAGCTGTCTGTGGTGACGTGCACTCGAGCTGTGAAGTGCGTGGTCGCCTGCGGCTCGGCCTGATTCGGCAAGACGCGAGTTCCCACAAGGCGGCAATTGGCGACCAATTCGTCGCGATCAGGATGAATTCGCGTCTCAATTCGCAGAGTCCGGGGTGCATTTCGGTAGAATTTGAACGGCGCCAGGAATAAAACATCCTCCATCGCCTTAACCCGGGCATTGGGAATCAAGGTGGCCACCGCTTCTGCAAAGGCCTCAATGCCCATCACGCCAGGCAGTACTGGCGTTTCCTCGATCTTGTGGTCGTATAAGAAAGGCTGGACTGATGGATCGAGTGTCGTTTCCAGAGTGCATCCATCGTACAGAGTTACGGAGGCGAGTCTGCCGGTCACAGGTCCCGCTAGTTGGTCAGACCCGAAATTTAAATCGCCCTTGGTGGGATCGAGGCCTCCCGTCGCGTCAAGTTGATTCAGCAGAACGCCGAGTCGCTGTGCAATGACGACTTCACCACTTGTGGTTCCTGCGGTAAGTTCCCGGCGAATAGCAGCGATGCCTGCTTCTGGGGACAACATGTCAATTCCGGCTTGCTCCATGATCTTTGGAATCGAGCCCCGCGCTGCCATTCCGATGCCCGCCCAAGCGGTCCAATCAATGGCGATCGCCTTGGTCGCTGGATGTGTTCTCCGTAAACTGGAAGTAATCTTGCACAACAGATCGTTAGCTGCACTGTAATCAGTCTGTCCAACATTGCCGAAGCGCCCGGCAATCGAGCTGAAGGCCACGGTTGCGCCCAAGGGCATGTCGCCAATTGCGCGCAACAGGTGGAAGAACCCATCAGCCTTGACGTCGAACACGAGGTCGAATTCTGCGGGCTCTTTGTCAGGTAGTGCATGGCTGCGGTCCAAGCCGGCCGCGTGCAGCAGCACATCGATGCGCCCGTTCCCGCGGCGAATCTCCTCAACAACGTTTGCGATCGCAGTACCGTCAGTGAGGTCGACGCTGAAATAGTGAGCCACGCCGCCGGACAGTACGACCGCGTCGACGGCAGTCTGCGCAGCCTGCGCACGCTCCAACTTTGCCAGTTCCTTTTCCACCAACGCCGGAGTGGCCCTCTCCCCACGTCGTTGAATGAGTGCGAATAGATCGCGCTTCAGTCCTTCTTTGTCTTCGGCCAGCCGCTTCAAGTCCGGATCATTCGCATCTGGCTGGGGCACGACATCGAGCAGGTAGAAAGTACCTCCAGATGCGGCTGCGAGATCCTTGGTGATCGCCGAGACGATGCTTCCCGCAGCGCCCGTGACAACAAACACCGTGTCTCGATCGAGTCTTGTTCCGGTGCGGCCGGATGCGGCAGGTTGCTCCTCCAGTCCTACTCCCCAGCGTCGACCTTGCTTGTACCCGACCTCCAGTACTCCGGGGTCTAGCAACGTCTCCTCGATGAGGAGAGACGCGACGTTGTCTGGGCGCATGGTTGTTTCAAAATCCAGTGCCTTGACGAGCGCAGTCATCCGCTCGCGCTTGTACGCCTTGCTGAATCCAGTTACAGCTCCCCCAGTGGGTGCCAGTGCACCCGCTTCGTCATAACCGTGTTGTCCACCCATACGGGTCGCGGATACAAGGAATGTGTCGGCCTTTACAATCGAGCCATAGAGCGCGCGCATCGCAACGTAGAGTGACTTTACCCGGATGCGCATCGCTTCGTGCCAACTTGACGCGTCAAGGTCGCGTATCTCTCCCTCATGATCGAGTGCTGGTAGCCAATAGAGGCCTTGCACTGGACCTTCAGCGACAAATTTCTGGATGTCATTCCTGAGCGTCTCGGCATCTGCACTTGGATCGAGCTGCAAGACTTCGACATCCAACTCGTGCAGTTGCTTTCTCAGCGCGGCAGACACACCGCCTTCGTCGGGCATGATAAGGACCCGGCTGCCACGCGCCAATTTCACGCTGGTCTCTTTAAAGCAACTCAGCGTTGGACGCAGCAAAGGCAGAGGCACACGGCGTGGGACTCGATCTGCAGCGTCAAGGCTAATCGGCTCCGGCCTCGAAGTGTGCGTCGCTGATAATGCTGCCGTTTTCGTTACGGCCTCTTTCAATATCGGTTCTACGGGAGTTACAGCGGATCCGACAGCCAGCTTCGACCGCTCCAGTGCGAACCGAATCACGTGAGCCAGCGTAGGGAAATCACGCAGCTTCAGGTTTTCATCACGAGGAATGTTGTACGTAGCCCGTACAGCAGCAAACATCTCCGCCTGTTTTACCGTGTCGATGCCAAGATCAGCTTCCAGATCCAGATCGAGATCGAGCATGTCTTCCGGATAGCCCGTCTTCTCGGCAACGATTGCCAGCACCTTGTTCTTTATTGCATCATCGCCGGAGACCGGTTCGGAAACACGCGTCACGTCCTGGGTTTCTCCCCCTCGGGATTGCTCCGGTATCACATTTGGAATCGATCCTTGCTGCGCGACTGCTGGCTGCTCCAGATCTGGCCGCTTCTCATAGACGAAGCGAATTACGTGCGCCAAGGTCGGATAGTCCCGGAGCTTCCGATTCTCGTCGCGCGGAATCTGGTAGATTTCTCGGATCGCGGCGAACATCTCGGCTTGTTTTACCGTGTCCACGCCGAGGTCGGCCTCGAGATCCAGGTCCAGATCGAGCATGTCGGGCGGGTAGCCGGTCTTCTCGACAACTAGCGCCAGAATGCGCTCCTTCACCGGATCGCTATTGGTCAAAGGCGAGGTTGGAACTCCACCTGCCGCTTGGGCTGGTTTTGGCGCAATCACTTCGGCAGATGGTCCAACGGAGGCGGACGGTGGTTTCGGCTCAGACGCTGTCCTCCGTTCGTCCACAAAGCGAATCACGTGCGCGAGAGTGGGAAAATCCCGGAGCCTGATTTTGTCATCGCGGGGAATGCCATAAAATTCGCGAACCGTCGCGAAGACTTCCGCCTGTTTTACGGTATCAACGCCCAGGTCGGCCTCCAGATCGAGATCGAGTTCGAGCATGTCAACCGGATACCCTGTCTTTTCCGCGACGAGGGCCAGTACCTTCTCCTTCACTGACTCGGCCGGGACTGTCACGACCGGAGCCGGCCTGGGGGCCTCAGCTTTCGGTTTTGCTGCGACTTCCCCGGTTTGTGTTTTCGCCACTGTTTCCACTTTCTTCACCATCGGTGAAGATTCAGACTTCAGACCTGCATGGACGGCCGCTGACAAAGGTCCCCGATCTCTCACCCGCAGGGTACGATTTACGACCTCCAGCTCTGCAGCCGGATAGCCGGTGATCTGTTTCAACCATGAACTCCATACCATCTGATCGGCGATGCGGTACGTGTGTCCTAATGCGTTGGGGCGACGTCGCACGCCATCTTTTGTTTGTGTCCAACGCATCAAGGTCATGCTGATCTGAGAGCCAAATCCAGCTCCCAGGCGGATCGCGTATTGCACTGGATATTCACCACCCTTCGACAGGTTCAGCACGCCCAGTTCTGGATCCACCTCTTTGAAATTCGCAATGGGTGGAACCAGGCCGGTTTCGAGGGTTTTGACAGCCAGGACGTCTTCAATTCCGGCACCCATCGCATGTCCGGTGAATCCCTTGGTATTGGCAATGACGATCTGGTCCGCCGAAGCCCCGAACACATGCCGTAGCGCATTCACTTCCGCGGAAGCGCTACCACCGCGGGCGGGCGTGTAGGTTTCGTGCGAAACGAAGACGGCGCGACGGGCAATTTGGTCTCGGGATACTCCGTGAAGCCTCTCTGCCCGCGAAATCAGCTCCTCCATGATGCCGGCGATGTGATTCACGTCCAGGCGCGTGCCATGGAAGGCGCTGTTCGCCGTAATTGTGCTGAGGACTTCGCAGATCGGCTGCAAGCCTCTCTCGCGGCATGCTTCTTCACTTTCAACCACCAGCGCGGCCGCCCCCATGCCGACGATCAATCCGTGACGCCGCCGGTCAAACGGTGTGGCGGCCGCTTCCACGGATTCATCAGTCGCTGCTGCGCCGCTGGCGAGGAATCCAGCGCCGAACCATTCCATGTTGTGCTCGGATGTGATGTCGTCGGCCGCAACGACGATCACGCGCCGGCATCGTCCTGTCCGAATCCAGTCCTCCGCCAGCGATACGGCTTGCGTTGTGCTGGCGCAGGCTGAATTGATTTGTGTATTTGGCCCGCGAGCGCCGATCAGCTCGGCAAACTGCGAATGCCCCATGGCCAGTGTTCTTAGCAAGAACCGCCGGTTGAAAACGTAAGGTTCATTCTCGATGGCGTCGCGCAACTCTTCCACATGCCGTTCGAGTTCGTGTTCGAGGGCAGTATCTCCATTTAGGTGCGACGACCGCTTCAGGATGCTTTGCAACAGGCTCAACTGCTCATGACGCGAGTGATCGGCGTAGTAGCGGGCCATCTCATCGGCAAAGGAATCGCAGCCGGGAAAGGCCGACGCGAAAATCACGCCCGTTTCATCGCGCAACTCATCCGGCAAGCACCAGCGATCGGGCAAGCTGGTACCTTTGCTGGTTGTTTTGTAGCGCATGACCAGCGGGATGCCAGCATCTCGCAGTGCGTCAATTCCGGCTGCAATCGCGAGCTGGGTTGCACGATCGAAGGCCGCTCGTCGGTCCGCCGAAATGCCGTATTCTTTCTCCAGGTCGAATTCCCCTCCGCGGCCCGCGAGCTTGATCACATCGGCAACGTCCTGGATCGTCTCAAAGGTAGGTCCGTTCTCGTCGCTCTTCACGAGTCGGGTAATATGCTTCTCAACCATTGCCTTGCGGAACCTTGTCGGAATGAGATCGATGAACTGGTCGCCACGCAGCAGACGAGCGATATTGCCGTCATCGAAAATGCGTTCCGTGCCCGGCAGGCCAAGACTCGCGCCAGAAATGGCCACTCCCGCTGGCTGCGATCTGTGTTCGGTTGGTCCATATAGCTGCCATCCGCGCTCCAGAACTTCGGCAAAGAATTTTCCCAACTCCGCGTACGGTTTGCCGTTGTGACGGGAAGCGAAAGCCGTCGCATGTTCCTCCGCGGTACGGGCTCGTGAGACTTGCATCGGGGCTGTAACGGGAACAATCACTTCAGGCTCAACTCTTTCTTCCGCAACGATTCCGAATCCTTTGCCAGCCGCATAGAGACCGCACAGCGCCTGATTGAACGACACAGCGTCACCGAACTTCGGATGATTGGTGAATAGTGCGAGCACATCTTCCCGTACTCCGAGCACGTCTTCCGCAAACCCCTGCAATGCTTTCTTCGGCCCGAGTTCGACGAAGACCCGCGCACCTGCGTCATAGAGGGTGCCCAGTCCTCGAACAAACTGGACGGGGGCGGCCACCTGCCGGGCCAGGATGTCAAGCATGAGCGGCACGGCATCCGTGCCTTGGGGGTAGAAGTCGCCATTGACATTGGCCACAACTGGAATGCGCGGGGCTTGCAAGTGCATCCGCTCCAAAGTGCGTCGAAGTGGATCACTTGCAGGAGCAACGATCGATGTGTGAAACGCATGACTCACCGGCAGAGGCGTCACTTCGTAACCGGCTTCGCCAAAGACCGTGATGGCCCGCTCGATGGCCAGGCTGGCTCCTCCGATGACCGCCTGGCGTTCGCTATTGATGTTGGCGACGACAAGATATCCTTCGATCGTTTTCAGTATTCGTTCGATCTCCGACAGTGGCGCAAAAACGGCTGCCATCCGCCCATTGTCGGCCAGGGATACGCGCGTCATCTCGCGTCCGCGAGCGCTGACCGCCTCGAGCGCGTCTGCAAACGGCAGCGCTCCAGAGGCAACCAGGGCGGCATATTCTCCTAGGCTGTGCCCCATCGTGAAATCGGGCTCGATTCCATAAGCAGCAAGCAGTCGTGTCAAGGCAATGTCTGTGGTTAGGACCGCCGGCTGCGTGATCGCGGTCTGTCGCAAATCCTCCTCTGCCTTGGCGACCGCGACCGCATCAGTAGGATCTACGAAGATGAATTCACTGAGCGGCTTGCCCAAGATGGGTTTCATAACCCGATCAGCTTCCTCAAACATTTCCGCCACGATTGGTTCGGATACGCGAAGGGTGCTGAGCATGTTGATGTACTGCGAGCCTTGTCCGGTGTAGAGGAAGGCTACTTTTCCCGCCTCACCGCGGCCGCGAAACACGCCTTGGGCACGCAGTGCCTTCCATAGCGCGGGCTGGTTCGCTTCTATCGCACGAAGCGCCTTGGCCGCCTTGTCTGCCAGATCAGGGGCATCGGTAAAATCGATCGCCAACCGATACGCAGCTCGCAAGTCGTTTGTCGAAGGGGCCGAAATTTCTGGAGCCTTGCCAGATTTGGCGTCCTTCACAACCGCGCGCAACCGCTCCGTAAGGTCGACTTCCGAAGAAGCGCCGAGTAGCAGTACACCCCGCAACGGCACTTTGCGCATGTGCGCGGCCGGTGTAGGTTGCGGACTCTCCGTTTTCGTGGTCATGATTGTTGTTCCTCCAGGCGTGGGGACAGGCGCGGACGCTGCTTTCGGGCGGCTACCGTTTCCCGTCAGGCGATGCGGAATATGCTCTTCGAGGACGAGATGGAAGTTCGTGCCTCCGAAGCCGAACGCACTTACCCCCGCCCGCCGTGGAACATCCGCTGGAGCAGCCCATGGTTTCAGTTCCGTATTCACGTAAAGAGGTGAATGAGAAAAATCGATGTCTGGGCTGGGATGTTCACAATTGGCGCTGGGCGGCAGCATCTTGTCATGCAAAGCGAGCGTGGCCTTCAGCAACCCCGCGGCTCCCGCAGCTCCCTTCAGATGTCCAATATTGGACTTAACCGACCCGAGCGGAATGGAATGATCGGGCAAATTCTGTTTCTTCAACATCTCTGACAGCATCTGTGCCTCTACCACGTCGCCGACACGCGTGGACGTCCCGTGACCTTCGAAGAGAGTTGCTGTGTTGGGCGAGATACCTGCGTTTTCCCACGCCCGCTCCAGGCAAAACTTCTGCCCGATCGGATTTGGCGCGGTGATGCCTTTGCCCTTTCCATCGCTCGATGCCCCAATGCCTCGCAACACGGCATAAATCTTGTCCGCGTCTCGTTCCGCGTCTGCCAATCGCTTCATCAGGAAAATCGCGCAACCCTCTCCCATTACGAAGCCGTCGGCTCCCTCCGCATAAGGGCGCGTCCCGGTCGCCGACAGAGCACCGATTTTGCAAAACTTCACGAAAGTGGCTGCTCCCATGTTGCGATCAATGCCGCCCGTAATCACCGCGTCAAAGTCGCGGGACAGCAGACCTTCAACCGCGGCGCTGATCGCGGCCATCGCCGATGCGCACGCCGCGTCGCACACAAAGTTCGGGCCATGGAAGTTGTAGATATTCGCAATTCGCCCGGCAATGCAGTTGGCTAGCTCGCCGGGCATTGTGTCCTCAGTGATCGGCGGAAGGTGCTGGCCGATCCCGTCGTGCAGTTCCGATGTGATTTCCTGTCGCGTCCGGTCCGGCAGTCCGGCGAACGTCGGCGACTCTTCAAGAGCGTGCGCATATTCAGGGAAATTGACACGGAGCGAGGTCTGATAATGTTTCTCTCCGGCCATGGCGTTTCCCAGAATCACCGCCACCCGATCCCCATCCAGCGGTCGCTTCGGATAGCCATAATCTTCAAGGGCCTCGCGCGTCGCTGCGATCGCCCACTTCTGGGCTTGGTCCATTGCATCGGTGACGCGCGGTGGAATCGCCAGGTGCCACTTCGCCGGGTCCCACGTGTACTCGCGCACCCATCCACCGATTTTTGAGTATGTTTTGTCGGGAGCTATCGGATCGGTGTTGAAATAGAACGATGGATCCCACCGCTCAGGCGTTACCTCACTGATGCTGTACCGTCCCTGCTTTATGTTCTTCCAGAATGTTGGGACGTTGGGTGCGTCGGGCAGAATGGCTCCGACGCCTACGATGGCGATGGCGCGGTTCGCGGTGTCTTCCATAATGACGCTCCTCGGCAACCCTGGCAGGTTGCGATCGAATTAGTCAGGCGTCTTTTGTGCCTACGCGGCAAGGGCAGGTTTGGCCGCGCGGGCATACAGAACGTCGGCTATGAAATCCATGTCAGAAATCAGGCCCGCTTGCGTGCTGTGCACTGCGGGGAGCTGCAAACTCGTTTCGAAGGCGGATATATCTTCGTCTTTTAAGCCACCGGACCCTGTGACCCAACGCAGACCTTCCGTGGCGACTCGCACAGCGGTCTCGCGCGCGAAAGTCCGGCTAAGAGCGCCAAGAGCGGAGCTATCGAACCGTCGATTGGATTTTTCATGCATCTTGTTTTCGGCGCACCGTGCCGCTCGCCGCGCCAGGCTTCCCGCAGTCTCCGCATACGCGATCCATTCGCCCAACCTCAGCAGGATGTGCTGATAACGGGTCAGGCGCGCGATTCTGGCTTTTTCCATGATTTCGGCAAGAGCGTGACTTGCCAGCGCGGCAATGTCCGCGCCCACGTTAGGATGCTTCGCGTGCAGCGCTTCGAGTTCCTTCGCGCGGTCGTGATAATGCTGACCTCGCGTCTTCAAATGTTGCTGCCAGCGATCGCGACTGATGGTCATCTCCATAATCTCGGAAGTGCCTTCATAAATCGTCGTGATGCGAACGTCGCGACTGATCTTCTCTACCAGGTACTCGTGCGTGTAGCCATATCCTCCGAGTGCCTGGATGCTGGCGTCGGCGGCGGCATTCCCTGCTTCGGTAGCCATGTACTTCGCAATCGCTCCTTCGGTATTGAGAGTGCCTTCACCCGCATCGATACGTTCCGCGGTCTCTTCGATGTAGGCGCGTGCGGCCTCCAGCCTCGCCACGTGCGGCACAATGAGCTTGTGCGTGTAACCTTGTTTCTCTGAGAGCGGCGCTCCCGCCTGAATTCTTTTTGTGGAGTAAGGTATGGCACGATCCAGCGCCGCCCATCCCGCACCCAATCCAAACGCGGCCACCATCAGGCGCGTGTAGCCGAATACTGCTTGCGCCTGCAGAAGTCCCTGCCCGGGCGTGCCGCCAATCAATCGATCGGCATCCACATAAACATCATTGAAGGCCAGAGCGGCCGTATTGCTGAGACGAATTCCATGCTTGTTCTCGGGTTCGTCGTGCGTAAATCCCTTCGCTTCCTTTTCCACCACGAACCAACTAGGACCGCTCGGCGTGTTGGCCAGCACCGTGTACGCGCCTGCGATTCCGCCGTTGCTGATCCACTGTTTATTCCCATTGATCTTGTAGCCCACAACCTGCCCATCCTGAATGACAGGATCGGCCGTAGTCCGCAAAGCTGCCAGGTCGCTCCCAGCTTCGGGTTCGGTGGCGCCGTAGGCGAATAAAAGTCCTTCGTCAGCGATTCGACTTAGCCACAACTTCTTCTGTTCGGGAGTAGCACCTACCGTGATCGGATCGCTGCCTAAGAATGTGGCCAAAACCGAAGTGGCAATGCCCAGATCGATCCGCGCCATTTCTTCGCAGATCCGATATACATCAAACGTTCCGCCACCCATCCCGCCGAATTCTTCCGGGATGAAAAGCAGTTGAATACCCAGCTTGTCTGGGCTGCACATGTCGGCAACGATGTCGAGGGGGCATTCATCGCGCTCGTCGAGTTCAATTAAGGTTTCATCCGGCAGCCGCTTCTTTGCGAATTCCCGCAGGGCCTTCAGGCTCAATTTCAGCGTTTTATCTGCAAGCATGGGATCCTCACCTTGTCACAGCATCCTGCAATTCACGAACTTTGTTCGTCAGTTCCGGCAGGAATTCCAGCACGTCATCAACAATGCCAACATCTGCGACTTGGAAGATGGGCGCTTTGGGATTTTTGTTGATTGCGATCAGAAGCGGTTTTCCTTTGATTCCGGCAAGATGTTGGAACGCGCCGCTGATGCCACACGCCAGGTAAACCTTGGGTTTAACGGTCTTGCCCGACGAACCAACCTGTCTGCTCTTGGCCATCCACTTGGCATCTACGACTGGCCGCGAACAACTGACGGCCGCACCCAGGGCCTTGGCGAGTTCTTCGGCAATCGCGATGTTTTCTTTTTCCTGGATTCCCCGTCCGACCGATACCAGGACTGCATGCTTAGTGATATCGACATCGCCGGTTTCGGCGACTGCCGTCCCGAGATATCGACGCTTGCTCGCCAGCGTCCTCACCGCAGACGACTTATCAATCACCGCGCCGGCCGCCCCGGTGCTCGCCTCTGCCTTGAACGCTCCAGGCCGAACATTGATCACCGCGCCCGAAGAGATATCACACTGGTAGTGCGCGCTGACTTGCCCGCCAAATTCTTGCCGGACGAATCTGAGGGCATCGCCCTGTACCTCGTCGAATGACACTACGTCGGAAGCAAAAGGACAATCCAGCTTGATCGAGAGTCCCGGAGAAAGATCGATTCCAAAATGATTGTGAGAAACCAGCAGGGTGCTCTTTGGCGGCAGAACGCAGACCAAAGCCTGGCGCACTAGTTCGGCATTGGGGTACGCGAGCAACTCATGGGAGACTTTCCAGGTCTCATGGAATGACGAGCGAACCGCGTCGCAAGCGGCTTCCAACTCGGCTCCAACTCCAGTCACCACCGCCGTAATTGGCGCTCGTGAATCGAATGTTCGCGCCGCTAGCAGCAGTTCCATCCAGGAGTCGTTGGCAATCCCGGCACGTTGTTCGATGTACACGAATAAGCGATTCATCGCAGGCCTCCTCTTGCCGCTACCAGTTCGGCCACTTTCTCCGCATTCTCCTCACGGCTGCCTTGCAGGAGGTCGGCTCCCTGGCCTTGCGCCGGCACAAAGTAGTCCAGGCGCTTCACCCGGGCTTTGCTGGTACCAAACGCAACCGTATCCATTGCGAGTTCGGGGCATCCGAGCGTCGGGATCGGTACGGTCGCGACCTGCCGAATTCCGCGCATGCCGACGTAGCGCGGCTCGTTTATGCCGGTCTGAATGGAGAGCACGCACGGCAACTCGACTTCGTTCAGCTCTCGATTTCCACCTTCGATTTCCCGGCTGACTTTCAGTTTCTTATCGTCGACTTCGATTGAATTCACAAGTGACGCATAGGGCAGGTCGAGCATTGCCGCCAGCATTCCTCCCACCTGGGCCGCGCCGTCCTCGGCCTGAACGCCCGTCATGATGAGGTCGTAGTGTTCCTTTTCGGCAAACTGTTTGAGAATTCGCGCGATACCTCGTCCGTCACTCTCACCGAATGCCTCATCCGAGAGCAACACCGCTTTGTTCGCTCCCATCGCCAGCTCGCGGCGCAGGACCTCTTCGTCGTCCTCACCGCCAACCGTGACCACCGTGACTGTTCCGCCAACTCGGTCGCGGATCTGGAGGGCCTCTTCGACCGCATAGTTGTCGGGCTCATTCACGGAATAAACCAGATCGTCCCGGGCGATATCATTTCCATCGGCATTCAGCTCAATCTCGTTTTCTGCCGTGTCCGGTACTCTGCGCACACAAACCAGAATTTCCATAATCAATCTCCAACACTTGCGGTTTCGTACTGCTGCTGCCCCTCGACCGAACTTGAGCGAACCAGTTGCTGATCCACCAGTTCAGCAAAGTCGA
>Ga0335076_10005355_pt1 | contig 12977 bp, 13 predicted proteins | sample Lox_Sample_25_FD_206717 | JGI IMG/M metagenome (GOLD analysis project Ga0335076, IMG submission 206717) | Soil microbial communities from Loxahatchee National Wildlife Refuge, Florida, United States - Lox_Sample_2.5 | ecosystem: Environmental > Terrestrial > Soil > Wetlands | place: USA...
GCCGCGGCGTAAAGCGTTTCGTCGCTCATCACCGCCACCGCGACCACCTTCTGACTCCCGGCGAGGCGCACGCGGGTTTCGATCTCGATCCTCTCCACCGGCGCCACGAATTCGAAGACGGCCATATCGGGCACGGGATTCTTTTCGGAGAAGAGGTGGATGGCCTGCACAGTGGGATCGGGCGCGAACGGCCCCGGCATCGTCAGCTTGAGCGGCACTGCGAGACCGTTGTCGGCGAGCGCCGGAAGCTCGAGGCGCAGCCGCTCCCAGCGCGGCGTTCGTCCGCGCAGCAACTGCGCGAGCAGCGGAATGTCCGGGAGCTCGGGCGCCGCGATCGCCGGCAGGGCACGCACCAGAATCGATGCGACGGAACCCTGCAGCAGCCGGCGGCGCGTGATTGCACAAGCGCCCGTGCTCATTTCAGCGTCTCGAGGTAAGCGACGAGGTCTTCGACCTGCTGGGCTTCGAGGATCGGCCGTCCGCGATAGTCCGCGGCCACGCGATCCAAGGCCTCGGTTCGATAGTAGCTCGGCATGACGACGTCGCGGTCGACTCTTTGAATGTCGGCGATGCGCAATCGAAGTTGTGCGGCGCTGAGCCGGCTGCCCACTCCCGCCAGCGACGGCCCGACATTGCCGGCAACACGCAGGGCCCGATCGGGCAAGGCATGGCACAAGACGCAGTTGGCCGCCGCCCGTTCGATCAGGAGTGCGCGACCGCGTTCGGCGTCGCCCGGCGAGGCGAGCGGCTTCGGCATCCCGTCGCCGACGACTTCCGGGCTTCCCGGGGACTGCGGGTACGCGCCTGCGGCGAGCATGGCTCCGGCGATCAAGCCGGGGAAGAAGACATGTCGCAACACTGTTACATGAACGTCGAACCGTCAGGCAGTGATCTTAACCGCAAACGTCGCACCCGCTGACGGTTTTGCACGAAGGCTCGACCGCGTTAAGCTTGGAGACACGCATCGAACCGACGGCCGGAACTCTGCCGGGTCGCGCAACTCAGAAGCGTCACGCGCGCCGCGTACGCGTTTCCACTGGAGGAGCCGCATGGCAAGAATCAATGTCAATGGCAAGCTCCACGATGTGCAGGCCGAAGGCGACACGCCCCTGCTCTGGGTGATCCGGGAGCAGATCGGCCTCACCGGCACGAAGTACGGCTGCGGCGTAGCCCAATGCGGCGCATGCTCGGTGCACATCAACGGCGAGCTCGCACGTTCCTGCTCGGTCCCGCTCTCGGCGGTGAAGCCGAGCGACAAAGTCATCACCATCGAAGGGCTTTCGCGCGCCGGCGCCCATCCGGTGCAGAAGGCCTGGGCCGAGCTCGACGTTCCGCAGTGCGGCTATTGCCAATCGGGGCAGATCATGGCCGCCGCTGCACTGCTCAAGCAGAAGCCGAATCCTACCAACGCCGAGATCGACGAGGCGATGACCAACATCTGCCGTTGCGGTACCTATCAGCGCATCCGCGCCGCGGTGCATCGCGCCGCCGAGATGACTGCCAAGGCGTAAGGGACCGGACATGCAAAAGAATCCCACCACGAAAGCTCCTGCGATGTCCCGGCGCAGGTTCATCGTCGGCTCGGCCGCGATCGCCGGCGGCGGTCTGGCGCTCGGATTCCCGATTGCATTCGACGGGCTCGGCACGGCAGCGGCCGCGACCGGGCCAGCGGCAGCGCACGGGACTGAGGTCAACGCGTGGGTCGTCGTTCGCCCGGACGACACCTGCGTGATTCGCATTGCCCGCTCTGAAATGGGGCAGGGCACCGAGACCGGGCTCGCTCAGCTCGTGGCCGAAGAGCTCGAATGCGGCTGGTCGCACGTCACGACCGAATTTCCCACGCCGGGCGAGAGCCTTGCCCGCAAGCGCGTCTGGGGCGAGATGGGCACCGGAGGCAGCCGCGGCATCCGCACTTCCGAAGATTACGTCCGGCGCGGCGCGGCGGCGGCGCGCATCATGCTGTTGCAGGCGGCCGCCGACCAATGGCACGTGCCCGTCGAGGAGCTGACGGTGAGCGAAGGCGTTATCACCCACGCCGGGTCGAAGCGCACGACCACCTACGGCAAGGTCGCCGCCGCCGCGGCCAAGGTGACCCCGCCGGATCCGAAGAGCATCAAGCTCAAGGACCCGAAGGACTGGAAGATCGCCGGGAAGCCGCTCAAGCGTCTCGATACGGCGGGCAAGCTCAACGGCAGCCTCAAGTACGCGATCGATGTTCGCGAGCCGGACATGCTCAACGCGGCAATCGCGCAATGCCCCGTGTTCGGCGGCAAGCTGGTGAGCTGGGACGATTCCGCGATCAAGAGCCGTCCGGGCGTGAAAGGCGTCGTCAGGGTGAACGACTCCACGGTGGCCGTCGTTGCCGATACCTGGTGGCACGCGAAGAGCGCGCTCGCCGCGTTGCCGATCGTTTGGGACGAAGGCCCGAACGCTGCGCAATCGAGCACGACGATCGCCGAGCGTCTGCAGGAGGGACTCACGGCTCCGAACGCCTACGCCTTCCGCAGCGAGGGCGATGCGCGCAAGGCGATCGCCGAGGCAGCGAAGAAAGTGGAAGCGGTCTACAGCACGCCGTTTCTCGCCCATTCGACGATGGAGCCGATGAACTGCACGGCGCGGGTGAGCGCGGAGCGCGCGGAGTGCTGGGTGCCTACCCAGAACGGCGAAGCCGCGCTCGCGGCGCTGTCCGAAGAAACCGGCGTGCCACTCGAGAAGTGCGAGGTCTACAAGCACGTGCTCGGCGGCGGTTTCGGCCGGCGCGGCGGAGCGCAGGATTACGTTCGCCAGGCCGCTGCCATCGCCAAGCAGATGCCGGGCGTGCCGATCAAGCTCATCTGGAGCCGCGAAGAGGATACGACGCACGACTTCTTCCGGCCGATCTCGCAGTGCCGCGGCGTGGCCGGCCTCGACGCGAACGGAAATCTGGTCGGTCTGCACGTGCGCGTGTCGGGGCAGTCGATCAACGCTTTCTTGAATTCGCCGCAGGCGCAGGACGGCAAAGACGATCGGCAGCTTCAGGGCTACAGCGAGAAGCCCGGCGACGCGCAGCTCGGCTACACGGTGCCCAATCTCCTCATCGAATACGCGATGCGCAACACACACGTGCCGGTCGGGCCGTGGCGCGGCGTGAATACCAACCAGAACGCCGTGTACATGGAGTGTTTCATCGACGAAGTCGCGCGTGCCGCCAATGCCGATCCGGTCGAGTTCCGGCGCAAGCTCATGGCGAAGCATCCCAAGCATCTCGCGGTGCTCAACGCTGCTGCGGAGAAGGCCGAGTGGGGCAAGCCGCTGCCTGCCGGCGTGCATCGCGGGGTCGCGCAGTTCATGGGATACGGCAGCTATTCTGCGGCGGTCGCGGAAGTGTCCGTGAACGGCGGCAAGGTGAAGGTGCATCGCATGGTGCTGGCGCTCAATTGCGGGCACGCGGTGAATCCCGGGCAGATCGCGGCGCAGGTCGAGGGCTCGGTCGCGTTCGGTCTCACGGCGGCTTTCTACGGGGAGTGTCCGGTCGACAAGGGACGGATGGTGTCGAGCAACTTCGACACCTACGAAATCATGCGTCTCGCCGAAATGCCGAAGGTCGAGACGGTCATCGTGCCGACGTACGATTTCTGGGGCGGCGTCGGCGAGCCGACGATCAGCGTGGTCGCCCCGTCGGTCGTGAACGCGATCAGCGCGGCGACGGGAAAGCCCGTGCGGAGCCTGCCGCTCAAGAACCTGAAACTGACCAACGCGTGATCCCGGAGATCGCGAACGCGTGGACCCGGCTCGCCCGGCGGCGTAAGATGAATTCACAACTCCAAGGGCGTAAGGGACGCGCCCGGTCGTGAAGAAAGGGGTTCGTCATGTGCTACGAATTCAGCGAGTGGTCCTGGAAGCTGCGCGCGGCGGAGCTGACGCGCAAGGAACGTGAAGCGAGGCAACCGGCCGCGAAGCGAGAGAGTCAACCGATCGAACCGGCCGAACCAGCTCGGCCCGAGCCGCGCGTCGAGGAACCGGAAAAGCTGCCCGCCTGACGGGCGGCATTTCCAATGAAGAGCCCCGCGGTGCGGGGCTTTTTTCTTGCGCGCCTTCTCACCGGTCGCACAGGAGAACCGGAACCGGTCCGCTCGCGCACGATCGTGTCGTCACGATCGATGTTCAGCGCATGGGACGGAAGATGTCCGGCGTCTCCTGGGCGTTCGATGATGGCGCGCGAACCGACAACACGCGCCATTGCAGAATGGGTTCGCGTTGACGCAAGTTGGATTCGAGTCGAAGCAACTGAAGCAATCAGGCCGCCGCGCGAACCTTGCGCTGACTGAGCGGCAGGATGACGCCGGCGCTTTCTCCCGCCAGCACGCGCGCCTGCTTCTGCTGCTCGCGGCGGATGCGGGCGAATGTCTTGCGAATGTCGGTGTCGATGCTCTTGGTGTAGCGGAACGAGGGATCGAGAAGCGATTTCATCATAGATCTCCGTTTTCGCGTTGTGCGTTACGCAAATCCACCCGAACAAGGATGCAAGACTTGTTCCGCCATATGGGGTTGTGCGAAGGTTCAGAGGCTTAGCGTCAAGCGGCCCAGCCGGGTCGCCGGCGAATGTAAAGCGCATCGACACTTCCACGGCGAGCTGCGTTCGCACAACTTGTGTTGCACCGCATTGCAGCGCCGGATGTTCGGTTTCGGGGCGACGATGAGCGGAGAGAAATGCGTGCGAATTGCTGCGACAATTCGGCGACCCCGATACGCGCTGCGTTACATGTCGATTTATCGAACGATCAAACGCGTCCCTCCGGACGATGTCAATTATTTCGAGCGCCGGCGTCCCGCGGCGAACGATTCGATCCGGCGTGAGGATAGCGACTGGCTGTCGCGCCGCAAGGCGCGGCCCTACGAGCTGCTTCTCGCGACCACGGCCGCATGGTGCGCGTTGCTGCCTCCCGTTCTGCAGCCGAACACGTTATGCGCTCGCTTTCCTCGCATCGCCAACACTCTCGCCGCGGGATGGGGCGATCGCGACGGGACCATGCGTTACCTCGACGATCTTCTAACCGACAGGCGCGGAGGCCGCAAAGGGTTTCCCGCCGATGTTCTCGAGGAACTGCACTCGCTGAAGGCGTTTTTCGAATCGGTGCACTGGCCTCGGCCGGAAGCCTGGCGCAAGGCGTAAGAGAAGGCGCGCTCGCGCGGATCTTCTTCCTCGACGGGATTCGGGCACGAACCCGGAGGAGCCATGCGCGAGCGTTCGTCGTGACTTGCCGATGAATTACTTCAGCGTCGAAAGTGCCGATCGCAACGATGTGTAGGCGCGCGAGAGACAGGACGTAGGCCAATCGAGACTCGATCGCCGCCAGACGGCGCATGCCACACGCAGAATCCTGGCCGCCGACGCGATTGCGAGGATCGTGCGGAACTTGTGCATGCAGTTACCGGCCACAACTCACATCCAGTCCATCGGTTGGACGGAGGTGACTATGAGAACCCGTGTCCTTGCGGCTTCTGCCGCAGCGATCGTCGCCGCACTGCTGGCCGGCTGTGTGGAGACGCCGTACTACGCAGGAGGTCCGTACGACAGCTACGGCTACTCCGATTACTATGGCTCCGGCTACGCTCCCGGCTACTACGGTCCGGGTTACTACGATTACGGCCCTGGCTATTACTATGGCCCCAGCGTCGGATTTTCCTACTCGTATAGGAGCGGCGACGGCCATCATTGGGACGGCGACCACCACCACTGGAATGGGTCCCACTGGAGCAGTCGTTCGTTTCAGCAGGGTTCCATGCAGACGCACCCGCGGACGTCGAGCCGCGTCGCGTCGCAGCCAAGGATGCGGAGCACTTCCAGCGTGGCGCATGCGGGCCGGCATTTCGACGCGCATCCGCGCGCGGCACAGCAGCCGAGCCGCATGGCGTCGCAGACGCGGACCGGCCCGGATCGCGAGCACGGCGGCGGTTGATCCGGCGAAACGCGCCGGCAGCTCCCGACAGCGGCGAAAGGCGTTCAGCGCCTCGGCCTGATCGCCGGTCGCGGCAAGTGCGCGCATCGATCCGTAGATGGGCTGCGGCCGTAGACATCGCATCGACATCGCCGCTGTCCGACTGTTACCCGATGTGCCGGAGCTCCCCCGCTTCGAGGTAGCTCGCGACCCGCGTCGTTCTTCCCGCGCTCGGCGGCGCGCAGATCCAGATGCCCGCGACGAATGCAGGGCGCCGACGCGCCGGTGCTGCGGACCAACGCCACCTCGCTTCAGCCCTTGCCCTGCTTCCTCTGCGGCGACTTCTCTTTCGAGGACGTTTCGGAAGTGTTCTTCGAGCGTCCCCAGATCAGACTCGAGGGATTGTCCTTGATCTCGGCCGTCGTCGCGCCGACGTCGGAGAGCACTTTCCGGGTCTGGCTCTCGAGCGCGACGAAGTGGTCGATCGCCTTGGGCAGCGCTTCGAGCGCAGTCGTGAGCGGACTCTTCTCCGAGGCAATCTCCGGCACGCGCCCTTGGGGCGTGGCCGCGGCCAGCATCTGCCCCTTCGGGCTCCCGCCGGAGAGCTCGATGAAAAGCACGCCGGTGATGCCCTTGAGCCTAAGGCTCGCTTTGGTGTCGGTCTTCACGGGCGCCTCCTTGCGCAGCGCGACGTCGACCTGAACCTTCTGCGGATCATCCGGATCGAGGCTCATCGCCTTCACCGTGCCGACGTCGACCCCCCGGAACTTCACCGGATCGCCGATCGACAATCCGCTCACGGACTCGTCGAAGTGAATGCGATAGAGCACGTCGTCGCGATGCCCGCTGCCGGAGAGCCAGACGAAGGCGAACGCAGCCGCCAGCGAGAGAATGATGATGAACAGCCCTTCGAAGAAATAGTGCCGATCCGTTTCCATTAGTTGCTCCTTGCGCTCATGGCCGCTTCGGCGCGTGGGCCGTGCAGGAACTCGCGGATCCACGGTTGATGCGATCGCCGCAGCCGCTCAGGCGTATCGATCGTGAGCTTGGCGTCCACGAGCAGGGCGACGCGGTGGCAGATGGAAAACAGCGTAGTGAGATCGTGCGTGACGACAACGACAGTGATGCCGAGCCCGGCGTTGAGTTTCCGGATCAGTTCGTCCACGCCGCCTGCGGTGATCGGATCCAAACCGGAGGTCGGCTCGTCGAGAAACAGGAGCCTCGGATCGAGTGCGAGCGCCCGCGCCAAGGCGGCGCGTTTGACCATGCCCCCGGAGAGCTGCGCCGGGTACTTCACGCCTGCATCTGCGGGCAGACCGGCGAGCGCGAGCTTCATGGCCGCGATCGATTCCAACGCCGCGGGCGCGAGGCGGGTGTGCTCGCGCAACGGCAGCATGATGTTCTGAGCCACGGTCAGCGAGGAAAAGAGCGCTCCCTGCTGGAACAGCACGCCGATCAGCATCGCCTTGTCGGTGGCGCGCATGGCGTCGATGCGCCGGCCGGCGATGCGGACCTCGCCGCCGTTGGGTCGATGCAGCCCGGCGAGCGTCTTGAGCAGCACCGACTTGCCCGACCCGGAACCGCCCGCGATGCCGACGACCTCTCCGGGCATCACTTCGAGGTTGACGTGATCGGTCACGAGCTGGCGGCCGAATCGATTGACGACGCCGCGCGCGGTCAGGATCGATTCGACGCGGTGGCGCTCGCTCATGCGAAGACCTCCACGGTTGATCGCGAGTGCCGCGTTCGCTGCTCGCACGGGAGCGATCCGGCGCCTCGGGGCGGCCTCATGGGTCGATTCGGGCGCTCACAGGCCGAGCTTGTCGAACAGGATAGAGAACAGCGCGTCGAGCACGATCACGAGGAAGATGCTCTTGACCACGGCTCGCGTGGTTTCGGCACCGACACTCTCCGCCGAGCCGCGGACGCGCAAACCGTGCATGCAGCCGATCACGCCGATGAAGAATGCGAACACCGGTGCCTTGATCAAGCCGACCAGAAGATCGCGGAAGTCGGCCGCGTGCCGGGCTCGATCGAAGTACTCCGGCACCGACAGGCCCAGCAGCGCCTTGGTGCTCAGTGCGCCGCCGACGAGGCCCATGACGTCGGCAAAGAAGGTGAGAAGCGGCAGCGTCACGAGAAGCGCGATGAGCCGGGGCGCAACCAGGACTTCCATGGGCTCGACGCCCATCACTTGCAGCGCGTCGATTTCCTCGCGTGCGCGCATGACGCCGATCTCGGCCGTAAACGCGGATCCGGATCGCCCCGCAACCATGATTGCCGTGATCAGCACCCCCATCTCGCGCAGCACCGAAACGGCGACGAGATTGACCGTGAACTCTTCGCCACCGTAAGGGCGAAGCTGGGCCACGCTCTGGTAACCGATCACCACGGCAATCATCATCGCCATGAGGCCGATGATCGGCAGCGCCCGGATGCCGGTCTCCTCGATGTGGCGCGAGATCGACGGCGGTCGCAGGCGCCGCAGGCTGGTGAGTGCGCGGCCGATGGCATTCACCGCCAGGCCGACGAAGACCAGCATGTCGTAGACATCCAGCCGTGCCGCGTCCAGCGCCCGTCCGGTATGCACGATCAAGTGGCGCCAGCGCGGCGCCGACACCGTCTTCGGCAGCGGTTGGAGCTCGAGACGGGTGACGAGGTCGACCAGCGCACGATGCTCGGGACTCAATCCGTTGAGCGAGGTGCCCGCCGCGCGCAGCTTCGACAGAAAGAGCGCGCCGGACGTATCGAGCCCCGCGAGCGCGCCGAGATCGAGCGCGCGCCACTCCCCGGTTGCGCGCCGCCGCGTCAATGCGTCATCCAACTCGGGGAGCGTACGAGCGCCGAGCGTCCCTTTGAGCGTGATGCGCGCGCCATCGGACTCGATGGCGAGCACATCGGGATGCAATGCTCCTGCATGAGGCATCTTCGGCCGCCTCCGCTGCATGGGTAGGTGATGCGTTTCATGCAGCAAGCGACATGCCATCGTTAAGGTTTCATGAAAACAGTCACTTAGACGCCGGTTGGGTGCGTCGAACCGGTCGGGTTTACACGATCCGCGAGGCTGGCGGGGGAACGGCGGGCGCCGAGACCGTCTGGCGCGAAGAAACCCGCCTTCGCGCTCCGCACCCGCGCGGGCGCGAAGGTCGTCCGCTTACGCCAGGGCTTCCGGATCGTTTCGCGCGATTTTCGGTCGATGCTAACGAACGCGCGCGCCGGGTCGCCGCGCGGTCGCTCTCGCTTGGGAGAGTTGCGTGCATAATTCGCTTCAGTTGGCGGCGCGCTACGATGGCGGCGGAATGGCCGGATCGGTTCGCCGCGCGAACGTTGTTGCCGCAAAAAGCACATGAAGTTTCTGCATCCCCAGATTCTCTGGCTGCTCGCTTTGATTCCGGCGCTGGTCGCCGCCTATCTCATCCTGTTGCGGCGACGCAAGAAGCAGGCGGTGCGCTACGCCAGCCTCGGCATGGTCAAGGAGGCGATGGGCCCGGGCCAGCGCTTTCGCCGTCACATCCCGCCGCTGCTGTTCCTAGTGTCTCAGCTCGCGCTTATCATCGCTTGCGCCGGTCCCACCGCGATCGTCACGCTGCCGAGCGAGCGCAAGACCATCATGCTGGCGATGGATGTCTCGCTCAGCATGGGCGCGCGCGACGTCGACCCGAATCGGCTTACCGCGGCACAGCAGGCGGCGCGGAGCTTTGTCGAAGAACGTCCCGACGACGTGGACGTCGGCATCGTGGCATTCGGCGCGACGGCTTCGCTGGTCCAGCCGCCGACGCGCAGCAAAGAGGACCTGATCGCCGCGATCGACCGCTTCGAGCTGCAGCGCGGCACCGCGACCGGCAGCGCTCTCTACGTTGCGCTGCAGACGCTCTTTCCGGATTCCGGCATCGATCTCGAGCAACTCGTGTTCAAGGGCGGATTGGTGCCCAACGTCGGTCGCGGTCGCTCGCTCGATACGCCACCCAAGGAGGAGAAAGAGTTCAAGCCGGTACCGCCCGGTTCGTACAATTCGGCCGTCGTCATCCTGATGAGCGATGGCCGCCGGACGACCGGACCGGATCCGCGCGACGCCGCGAAGTGGGCCGCCGATCGGGGCGTTCGCGTCTACACCGTCGGCTTCGGCACCGAAGAGGGCGGGCTCATCGGCTTCGAGGGCTGGTCGGCTTACGTGCGTCTCGATGAGGAGACGTTGAAGGCGGTCGCCGACATCACGCGCGCCGAATACTTCCGCGCCGGAACCTCGGAGGATCTGAAGAAGGTCTACCAGCAGCTCAACAAGAAGCTGGTGCTGGAGAAGAAGGACACCGAGATCGCGTTCGTCTTCGCCGCGGCAGCGGCGGTGCTGCTTACGGCGGCGCTCGGGTTGTCGCTACTCTGGTTCGGTCGGTTGTAGGTCAGCGTTTCGCATGCGCCGCGATCACGCTTGCGACGCACGCCGTGAGCTTCTTCGCATAGGGTACGTGCAGGAACTCGTTCGGCCCATGTGCGTTGGAGCGCGGACCGAGCACGCCGGTGATGAGGAACTGCGCTTCGGGAAAGTGCCGGCCGAGCATCGCCATGAAGGGAATCGTGCCGCCTTCGCCCATGGCACATGCGCCCTTGCCGTAGAACGCCACTGACGCGTCGTGGACCGCCTGCGCGAGCCACGGCGCCCCGGGCGGAGCGTTCCATCCCGTGGCGCCTTCCTCGACCTCGAAGCGGACGCTCGCTCCGTACGGCGGATCGGACTCGAGCACCGACTTCATCGTCTGGGCTGCACGCGCGCCATCGATCGTCGGCGGAAGCCGCAGCGAGAGCTTGAGCGACGTGTAGGGACGAAGCACGTTGCCGGCATCGGCGATCGCCGTGAGTCCACCGGCGCCGATGACCGAAAGCGCGGGCCGCCAGGTGCGATTGAGCAGCGCCTCGGCGCGGTCTGCAACCATCGGTCGGGTACCGCCCGCGAAAGGATACTTGGTGAACACGATGTCGCCGAGGACTTCAGCCGCGCGCCTGGCCTGCTCCCTGCGCTCGGCGGGTATGCTCGCGTGGAGCGCCTCGGGCAGAATGCGACCCGTCGTCGCATCCTCCAGTCGATCGAGCAGCCTGCGGGCGATGCGGAACGACGAGGGCACGACTCCGCTCGCATCCCCCGAGTGCACGCCTTCGGTCAGCACTTCGACGCCGAGCACGCCGCCCGCGAGACCGCGCAGCGACGTCGTGTCCCACATGCGCTCGTAGTCGCCGCAGCCGGAGTCGAGACCGATCACGAAGTCGACCTGTCCCATGCGTGGTGCGAGCGCGGCGAGGTATGCAGGGAGGTCGTAGCTTCCGGACTCTTCGCAGGTTTCGATCATGCCGACGCAGCGCGCGTGGGCCACGCCTTGCGCCTGCAGCGCCCCGATCGCTGACAACGCCGCGAACACCGCATACCCGTCGTCGGCGCTGCCGCGACCGTAGAGCTTGCCGTCTTCGAGCAGCGGCTCCCAGGGACCGTAGCCTTCGCGCCAGCCGGTCATCTCGGGCTGCTTGTCGAGGTGCCCATACAGGAGCACGGTGCGATTCCCCGTGCCCGGCACGTCGAAATACAAGAGCGGCGTTCGTCCCGGGAGGCGGACGATCTCGTGCTTGAGGCCGCGCACCGCTTGCCGGCTCGCCCAATCGGCTGCGAGGCGGATCGCGCGCTCGATGTGTCCGTTCGTCTCCCATCGCGGATCGAAATGCGGGGATTTCGCCGGGATGCGAATGTAGTTCGTGAGCTGGGGAACGATGTCGGCATCCCATTGGACGCCGACAGCGGAGAGGAGCGCAGCGGTGTTCATCCTTGGTGAGCGTCGTGCCAGAGAGTTGTAGTTTCGCGGTACCGTGGAAGGCACGCAGGTGCGCGTCGAAAAATTTTACATTCGGTTCCACGCGCCGGGGTGCAAACACCGGCATGATTTTGGAAATTCAAAACGATGCAGCTCACAGCCGGCGCCTGGTGCGCTTCTTGCGAACGTTGCCGACGCTTGGCGGTGTGCAAGGGGGGCGGACCGGGCGAGAATCTCAGGCGTTCTTGCTCGGTCTTTTTTTGGGTGCCTCGACATCGCCGCCGCTGCAGGGCCGCCGCTCCGCACTCGTACGAACGCTTGGGATTGCTTCGATCGCGAACGCCCGCGAGGAGGAGAACGATTGAGAGGGCGCGCGTCAGGGGACAACCCGCCCTGGGAGCGCCTTCGACGCTCCCCCTCCGATACCCGGCGCGATCGGCCCGCGACCGGAACTTGACGTCAGCTTGTTGTTACCAGGGCATTCCGTTCAAGTCGGGAACATTGGCCGTCGATTGCTCCGACAGCCCACCTGCCATGCGTATCAGTGCGATGAGCAGGATGCCTGTGAACCCGCCACCAACGAATGCCACGATCAACCACCACGCCGAAACCATCAGTCGCCCCCGTTTCTCATGGTCTCGTGGACACTCCGGGTTTCGACTCCCGCGCCCCGGCTCCGCGTTCTGCTAAAAAAAGGTCCGGAACGTGCCGGACCGGCATGTCGCCCTGCCTTTCCGGCCACGTGGATGCGCCCCGAGCCGGCAAATCCAATTTGCACGCAACAAGCTGAATTGTACGGCGCGCTCCTTTGTACGGACCGAAGGGCCGAATCCAGGCTTCCATCCAAGCCCGGGGCACTTCCCCGCACGCGAGTCGCTTCGATCTCCTATCCCCCGCCGCGAGACCGCGTCCTGCCGACACTAGTTCGTCAAACTATAGCCTCTTCCGTCGCCCTTTCAAGGTTTTAGGAGTTAAAAATTCGGGGCCGGTCGGGAACGCGTCAGGATCGGATCGCGCGGGCCCATGATCCCGCGCGGGCGACCGCAAACTCGTCGAGCACGCGCGAAGAGTGGCGCGGGCGCGGCGCGCAGATCGGGACTGCAGCTACGGCATCGCCTGCCGTAGTCTACGTTCTTATCGCCGTCCGGCCGCAATCGACTCGGCGCCGCGCTGAACGGGTCGGGTCGGCAGCTCGCGTACGGGGCTCAATTGCCGCGGCTCGTCGCCCGCGACCCGAGCCAGGGCCATCAGCAGGATCCCGGCCATG
>Ga0335076_10005356_pt1 | contig 12976 bp, 20 predicted proteins | sample Lox_Sample_25_FD_206717 | JGI IMG/M metagenome (GOLD analysis project Ga0335076, IMG submission 206717) | Soil microbial communities from Loxahatchee National Wildlife Refuge, Florida, United States - Lox_Sample_2.5 | ecosystem: Environmental > Terrestrial > Soil > Wetlands | place: USA...
AGCAGCAGGCCTATAACGGCGGCAAGGCCGATCTCTTTCCCAAATACACCGGCGCCGGCACGCCGGGCGGCGTCGGCGCGTTCGGCACCAAGGGACAGGTGATGGGCTATTTCGACGGCAACACCGTCACCGCGATGTGGAACTACGCGCAGCATTTCGCGATCAGCGACAATGCCTACACCGATACCTACGGCCCCTCGACGCCCGGCGCGCTCGAGCTGGTCGCCGGCCAGACCAACGGCATGAAGATCATCGCCACCACGAAGAAGCCGTCCACCGTCACGGCCGTCTCCTACTACATCAATGACGGCGCGGGCGGCATCACCATGATCAACGATGTCGATCCCGGCTATGACGGCTGCTCTGTTCCCAAGGATCAGGCGATCATGGGTGGGAAGAACATCGGTGACCTGCTCAATGCGGCCAGCATCAGCTGGGGCGGCTTCATGGGCGGGTTCAATCTCGGCACCACGAACGCGGATGGCAGCACCGGCTGCGCGCGCAAGACCCATTCGGCGGTGGTGGGGAAGGATGTCGCCGACTACATCCCGCACCACAACTGGTTCCAATATTTTGCCTCGACCGCCAATCCGAAGCATGAGCGGCCGAGCTCGCTCGCCGCGATCGGCTACAGCTTCGAGCATGACGGCAAGACGCGCGACCCGGCGAACCACGAATATGGGCTGCAGGATTTCTACGACGCGGTAAAGGCCGGGAATTTCCCCTCCGTCGCCTATATCAAGCTCCCCGCTTACCAGGACGGCCATGCCGGCTATTCCGATCCGCTGGACGAGCAGCAAGGCACCGTCAGCCTGATCAATTTCCTGGAGCAGCAGCCGGGCTGGAAGAGCACCGCCGTGATCATCGCCTGGGACGATTCCGACGGCTGGTACGATCATGCTTTCGCCAAGACGACGAGCGCCTCCTTCGACGCCGAGGCCGACCAACTCGACGGCGCCGGAAAATGCGGCATCGGCAAGCCGCCGCTCGGGCTCGAAGGCAAGCCGGCCAATGGCCGTTGCGGCCCCGGCACGCGTCTCCCCTTCTTCGTCATCTCGCCCTACGCCAAGGCCAATCACGTGAGCCATAACCGCATCTCGCTGGCCTCGGTGGTGCGCTTCATCGAGGACAATTGGCTCGAGAAAAAGCGTCTGGGTGGCGGCTCGTTCGACGCCAAGGCGGGATCGATCGCGTCCATGTTCGACTTCCGCGCCGGGCCCAAAAACCCGCCGCTCTATCTCGATCCCGCGACCGGAACCGTGTTGACGACGCCGCCGGCGACGCCATAACGAGGGCATGCTTCCGCGGGCGGCGTGGATAATCGGCGTCGGGGTGATCGCGACATCTGTCGGCGCCGCCACGGTCGCGGTCGAGCGAAGTCCGCTTCCGCCCAGCACCTGGCTCGCCCATCCCGTCGCGAGCTTCGCGCTGGCCGAAGGCGACAATCCCTATCCGGTGCGGCTGGCCCGCCCCGCCGCGGCGCCGCTCTCGGCGATGGCGCAATTGGGCCGGCTGGTCTTTTTCGATCAGAGCCTCTCATCATCCGGGCGGCTCTCTTGCGCCGGATGTCACCAGCCGGAGCATGCCTATGGGCCCCCGGGCGATGCGCCGGCGATGGCCGGCGGGCCGGCACTGACGCGCCAGGGCATGCGCGCCGTGCCGTCGCTCATGTATCTCGAGCGGCAGCCGAATTTCAGCATCGGCCCCGACAATGACGAGAACGAAGGCGTCGATCTGCTGCAGCTCGCCGCGCTCGGGCAAGAGACCCCGCACGCGCGCAAAACCGCGCAGGACGCGGCGCCGGCGGCAACCAGCCTGGTGCCGCAAGGCGGCCTGTTCTGGGACGGGCGCGCCGACACGCTGCAGGATCAAGCGGTCTTTCCGCTGCTCAATCCGCTGGAGATGGATGGCGGCACGGTCGAGGAAGTTGCCGCCAAGCTGCGAGCATCGCCCTACGCATCGCGCTTCGTGGAGCTCTTCGGCAGTACCGTGCTCGACACCCCGCGGCTGCTCGTGTCGGAAGCCTTGTTCGCGGTCGCGCGTTACCAGATCGAGGAGCCGAGCTTTCACCGCTATACCAGCAAGTTCGACTTCTGGCTCGAAGGCAAGGCGCGGCTCAGCCGCGCCGAGCTGCGCGGCTATGTCCTGTTCAATGATCCCGCCAAGGGAAATTGCGGCGGCTGCCACCTCGATCGCCCGAGTCCCGATGGGCTCCCGCCGATGTTCACGGATTACCAGTACGAAGCTCTGGGCGTCCCGCGCAATCCGGCGCTCGCGGCGAACCGCGATCCCGCCTATTACGATCTCGGCATCTGCGGTCCCTACCGCTCCGACATGCGCAGCGAGGCGAAGTATTGCGGCATGTTCCTGACGCCGACTTTGCGCAACGCCGCCACGCGACAGGTCTTCTTTCACAACGGCGTCGATCACTCCCTGAAGCAAGTTCTCGACTTCTACGATTTCCGCGACACCAAGCCGGAGAAAGTCTATCCGCGCGGCGCCGACGGGAACGTCGCGACATTCGACGACGTGCCGCCCGAGGACCGCGCCAATATCGACGTCACCGATCCGCCTTTCGACCGCAAACGGGGAGAGACACCGCCGCTCACTGCAGCGGAGGAGGACGATATCATCGCGTTTCTGAAGACGCTCACCGACGGCTACCAGCCGGAGACCCAGGCGCGCTGAGTACATCGAGCGCCAAACGCCCGCCGGTTTTCAATTCACGCTTTCGCCTTCGCCCGGCTTGTCCCGGCGCAGCTCCAGCACCGCTTCGAGAATTGCCGCCCAGATCCGGTAGCCTTCCTCGTCGCCTTTCGCGCGCATCTCATCGCCCGTCTGCGCCGCCACCATCGCCGCGTGATCGACGCCGTGGCGTTCGACCAGGATGACGGCGGCGCGCCAGATGTCGAGGTCGGGAATCATCCGACAAATCTAGCGCTGACCGGCCGTTCTGTCACAGGCGTACCGCCGGAGGAAGCGAACGCGGCGACCGTTGGGCGGGACCACCGCATGGCTTCCCGCATGCGAGGGTATGACGGGACGCTTTGATTTTGCTCTAAAATTCGTCTCCCCCGCGACGGCGAGGGTCGATCGCGATGCGGCGCGCGGCCGGGAACAGCATCTGAGCGGGCGATATGCGCAGGCGGGTGCTGCTAGTCGCCCTCGCGGAATCGTAGGACCCCGCTTTCCAAAGCAGCCGCGATCTCGTCGAACTCGCGGATCATGTCCATCAGATGATCCTGCACATCCGGCAGGATCGCCAAGTGGACGAGCTTCCGCGTCCGATGGGCGAGGTCGCGATAGTGCTGAGCGCCGGTCCCGCTCATGGTGTTTTGATACCATCTCCGCCCGCCATGCGGGATGGCTTTGATGACAACGCACGACACTGTGATCGACGCGACGCAGCGGCGCGCTTACCTCCAGCCGGGTATCGCCGGTAGCGGCGACTGATGGAGTGAGCCGATATGATCGATCGGGACCGGCATCGCCGCACATGGCGTCTCGCTTTTCTTGCTTTCGCCTCGGCGCTGTCTCTGGCCGCCTGCGCGCAATCCGGCTATAGCGGCAGCACGTCGCGGGGCGGATATGTCGACCCCAACCCTTACCACTATCGCTGCACCGGCAACTGCCAAGCGGGCGGTTAGGCGCCGGTGACGATCAGTAAGCGGGGCGGGCGGCGGGCGATCTTCCCCGCCCTGGCTCAATCGCACGTCGGGGTATCGGCCGGATAGACGGCGCGCGCCCAAAGCTGCGCGCTTGCCGGCGCCGTGCCGAGGGCATCGATCGCGGCGATGACGCGCAGCCAAGTGTCGGCTTCGTCGTGGTAGCCCTGGCGACGCATCGCCTCGACCAGTTTGCGCGCCTTGTCGGCCGCGCCGTCGCCGGCCCGTTGGACGACGATTTGCGCCAATCGTTCGATTTCATGATCGCTGGTGAGCATCGGCAAAGTGTAGCCGCGCATCATGACCAAAAAGCGACGGCCGAGATCGCCGCTCAAGGCGCGAAGAGGGTAAAGACATAGGTCGCGAGCAGCACCAGGTGGACGATGCCGGAGAGCAGATTCGTGCGTCCGGTCCCGTAGGTGATGATGGCGACAATGAAGCCGAGCGCCATGAGCACGCTGGCGCCCGCGGGAATGCCGAGCTCGAGCGGCTGGCCGATCCGGAACGAGATGAGGGCCACTGCGGGTACGGTGAGCCCGATCGATGTTACGCCACTGCCGAGTGTCAGATTGATGCTTGCCTGCAGCCGATTGCGCGCGGCCGATCGAACCGCAGCAGCTCCCTCCGGCAGCAAAACGATCGCGCCGATGATCACGCCGACCATGGCAGGCGGCGCTCCGACGGCTTCCACCCCCGCTTCCAGCGCGTGCGCCAAGCTCTCCGCCAGCAAGACGACGGACAGCAGAGCGAGCAGCAAGAGAACAAGCGATGCGATCGCAATCCATCCCGTCGGCCGCTCATGCCCGGCCATGTTCTCCTCGCCGACCGGCAGGAAATAGGCCCGGTGCCAATTGGTCTGGATGAACAGGAAGGCGACATAGAGGCCAAGACAGACGGCTGACACGAACGCGAGCTGGCGGCCCGAATAGAACGGCCCCGGAGCCGAGACGAGATAGTTCGGCAAGATCAGCACCAGCACGGACATCGGGATGAGCACGGCCAGCAAGGCACTGGCGCCTTCGACCCGGAACTCGGTTTCGCGATGGCGGAAGGCACCGACCACGATGCAAAGGCCGGCGAGGCCGTGCAGCACGAGCATGACCACGGCATTGACGGAGTCGCGCAGCAGCGTCGGGTGAGGCTCTCCGCTCAGCGTGGTGGCGATGATGAGGCCGGCTTCGATGATGGTGACCGCAAGCGCCAGCAACACCGCCCCGTAAGGCTCACCCGCCCACAGCGCCACCACTTCGGCATGATGCACGGCGGCAATCACGCTGCCGAGCAGCGCCGCGGCCGAGACGACCGCAAGCGGCTCCAGACCCACATGGCCGATCGCGACCCACGCCGCCAGCGAGAGCACCGGCAGCAGGATCATGTGTAGGGGAATGCGACCGATAGGAGCGCCGGCCATACGCCTAGTCTCGGGCACCGCCGCGACGATAGCAACCCGCTCCGCCGGCGAGCATCGCGGAACGGCGCCGAGACCGCTTCAGTGCCGGCGTCGGAGGTAAACTGCGATCGCCGTGACGCTCAGATTCAACACGATGCCGAGACTGCCCGCCAGAACGGCAGCGTGTACGTCAATTCCAACCACCTCAGCCTCTCCCGTTTGGCCGATCGCGCGGCGGCAGATAACTATCGCTTCGACCGCTGCCGGCGACGCCAACCTAAGTGGTCTCGCGCCACATGAGTTGTGATGAAGATCACGCCGCGGCCGGCACAGTAGGGCCTTCCGCCCGCCTGTCCTCCGTGGCTGCGCGCTGCATCGCGATGCGATCGCACGAGCAGTGCAGGAGGTCAGGCGAAGTCGCCGTATCGGTCGGCAGGGTCGGCCTCGTCGGCAAGCGGCATGCTTCGCATCGCACCGAACAGCAGAGCCGCGCTTGCCCATAGGCCGTAGCTCATCAGATCCGCCAGAGCGGTTGATCGGATTGCCGGTGCGGCATCTCTTCGAGCGGCACCCACCCTCCTCTCCTGTCGCGGCGGCTCTGGCCGCGCCTCAGGGTCATGCATGTGCGTCGCCTCCCGCCGGCATCGTGACGTGCCGTAATCCGCAAATAATGACCAGCGCGCGTGCGGGCGGCAATTGCCATTTAGACTGACGTCGCAACGCCGATCCCGGCCGTCATCCCGGATTTGAATAAAATTCGCGGAGATTCTCCTTATCATTAAGGCCGCAATCGGCTCTCATTGAGCGTTCAGAGAAGGCGAACCGCCCGCAGGGACAGAGACCGGATCAACACGGCGTCGCGATCCTCCCCGGACCGCGATGCCGTTTTGGGTTGCAACGGCCATGGACGGCTTCGCGAACGAGCAAAGGCTGGTCTACCGCGTGTTTCGTCACTGGACGACGTGGTCCGCGGCGAGGCGCTTCCCGAGCAAGGATGATATCGATGTCGCGCTGTTGGGCGATGATGCGGAAAACTGTGTGCTCGTTCAGCTTGCTGCCGAAATCGACCAGTCCGTCTTCGTCGCCGTGGGCGAGCACCTCCTCCCGCACGGCGCCGCTCTCGATGGCCGGCCGATTGCGGGCTGTCCCAAAGGCACCCTGCTCGCCACGATGCTGAAGTACCTCCCGCGCTTCCGCCCGGATGGTGGTCCGTTGAGCATCGCCGGCAGCGCCACCCACCTTGACGAGCCGGTGCTGTTCAGGGGGATTCTCCTGCCGCTCGCCGATGACGGCACATCGATCGATCACATTCTTGGCGCCGCCAACTTTCGCACTTTGCGTCGGGGCGAAGAGAAGCAGCTTCGCACGCGGCTCGAAGTGCTCATGCTGCGGGTCGAGCCGGGACAGATCTGGGACGTTTATTCCCCGCTTTCGGGCGGATGGGTGCAGGCGAAGGTTGCGGCCGTCGACGGCGACCAGGCGAAGCTTCGCCAGAAGGAGACGATGGTGACGCTGTCGCTGAAGCCGAGCGAGATGATGCGGCATCCCGAGCGGTATCGATTTGTCTCCTACACCGAGACGCCTTGAGGACTGACCGGCTTCGGGGCTCCCGCTCACGCCTTACCACACAAGCGCTGACGAAAGCACGCAAGGTCTAACGTGCCAACTTCGCGCCACTCCTGCACGGGTGGCGGTGCTGGCCATCGGACAAAGGAGCAAGGATGATGTCGCTGGATTGGCGGTTCGCGATGCTGAGCGTGGTGTTTTTGACCGACGCGATCGTATTCGCCCAGCTCTGCCGCGAAGAGCTTCGCGATCGTCGGGCCCGGCGCCGCATCGGCCGCGACGATGCGTTCAGCCTCGCCGGGATTGCCCCTTCTCGCAGCCGTGGCTGACAGCGGAGCGATGCTTCAATTGACGCAGTCGAAGGTCACCGTGTCGGACGACAGCCATCCCTGCTCCTCGCTCGCAAGATGTGCGGAGCGCCCGAATTGGCGGCAGTATTGATCAGCCATCGCCATCGCATGATGCGTGTCCGAGCCCGGCCACAGCAGGTTTCCGCGGATCGTACCCCCCGTATCGCCGTTGCCGGATAGAGCGCAGCCGGCGACGCTCGATCCACCCATCACCAGTGCCACAACAACCAGCTGCCTGACGCGCACGCCGACCTCCTTCACCTGCTCGGTCTGACCATAGCATCCACTGCCGGCGACCAAGGCCGGGGCGGATCGACGCATCGGGACGCCCCGTCAGGCGGACACCGACGAACGGTGCGGCTATGGCATCTGCAGTCGCCACCGAGCTCTCCTGCGTCTCTGAGGGCGCGGTGACAAAGGCGATTGCCCTGCCGAGCGGCGGGCGATCTATCTGTGTCGATCGATCGCCGCGCGATCCCAGGGCTCCTCGCCTTCCGGCCCGACGATCCAGCGGATGATGCAGCGTTCGCGCTCGCGATGGCGTGCCAAGATGATGGCCTGATCGCGCGTCGCCAAACGGCGCGACGCGGTTTCCCGGTTGGTCTCCAGGTCGAGGTATTTCACGAACCATTTGGCCATGTCATGCCCCCGTCTCTCTGAGGCATGCTGATGCAAAACGAGGTCCAATTTATGTCGCGTCGGAGAATTGCCGTTCGATTGCCACAACAGCGGTGCGACAGACGCGTGGCGCGCCATCAACTGAAGACAGATCTACCGGACGTTTGAGCTCGGCACCAAGCCGCCACCGAACTCGCGAGCGAAATCGCCGGCATCCGCATCGCAGACGAATGTCGCCAAAATCAGCGTCTCGCTGCTGCTGCCCGTCGAGGTGAGCGTGTGCTGACAGCTGCGCGCTTTCAGCCATTTGCGTATCTCGTCGACACGAGCCGCGACCTCGGCGTGCGGCACTCTAACCTCGACGCTCTGCATGGAGTCATTCAACCGACAGTTGGCGACGTGAAGAACGGAATGCTTGCACGAAGAACGCACAGCGCGATAGGCGGCAAACTCATGAAGCCTGTGGCAAAAATGGAGATGTAATAATTGTTGGTTGCACGCAACACTCGCTCCGCTTCTAATCGGAGCGTCAGAATGACTTTCCGAGGAGCCGCTTATTTCGGCATTCGGCTATACCTGCCTGCGTCACCGGCAGATGTTTATTGAGGCCGCAAAGCGCCAGGGATGGCATGATCGCGCCGAATTGGATGATGCGAGGCGCAAAGCGCTCGCATGGCTCTCGGCGAATTTCCCGAGAATGGTGTTGGACCACTTCAATGAGGAGATCTGCCTTGGCTGCAAGCTGGAAGCGAACGGGGTGAATCTCAACGAGATCGAGTGCGTGATCAGCGAGTTCTCGAGGAATCTCGATGGCGGATCTGGAAAAACATCAGAGATTGCTCCCATCCTCAAACCCTAGCGCTGCCGGTCGGCGTCGTGCTCTTCCTTAGCCTGACGCGGAGCCGCCGATTGCGCCGCAGGGACTGCCGCGCTGTCGCTTTCACCTTTTCGCAATGTTATTCACCCATACTTCGTCTTTGTTGGGGAACTCGTGGTACGTAAGCGCCTTCTCGTCGTCGAGGACTACCAGCAGCTCCGCGAGCTCATTGCGACGGTGCTGCAGGAAGTGGGCGGATATGCCGTAGAGACGGCCTCCGACGGAACCGTCGCCGAGCGGCTTATCGCCGAGCAGCGCTTCGACCTCGTGATCTTGGACATCAGCGTTCCCGGCCGGATGGGCGGCCAGGACATTGCCAGCCTCGCTCGGTCGCGTCTCGGCTGCGCGATCCTGTTCATCACCGGCCGCGACCTTGCTTTGGCCGACTGTGCCGATCTCATGCAGCCGCAAGACCGGTTTCTGCGCAAGCCCTTCAAGATGGATGTTCTGCTCGCCGAGGTCGGGGCGCTGCTCCAGGTCGATGCCCCCAAGACGCTGAACGCGCCGAAACGGGCGCGCGTTCGCTCCTCGCGCTCGAAGCGCAGCCCGACGAGGGTTTCTCAGTAAGGTCGTCGCGGGATCGGGCCGCCAAGCGCACAACTCCCGCCCCTGATCAAGGCGATCGCGAGGAGACGGCGCCCTATTTGGGCGCCGCGAGCCGACGTTCGACCGCTCCGACCAGCTCGCGCGCCCGCACCGGCTTCAGCAGCACCTCATGGCGCGCCAATTCCTCCGCCGGGATCTGGAATGCATGCCCGGTCACGACCATCGACGCTATCCCACGCTCCTTCGCGGCATCGGCAATCCCGATCCCGTTCCCATCGGGCAGCATGACATCGGTCAGCACGAGGTCGTAGGAGCGCGCATCGAGCAGCGACCCCGCTTCCCCCAGCGTCGGCACCAGATGAACCCGATAGCCGGCGGAGATGAGGATGTGCTCCAGCACCGGCCCGACATCCGGGTCGTCCTCTACCAGGAGAATGAGTTTTGCCGCCTGTCCCACGCGCCAGCTAGAAACCTGCTGAATTCATTGAGCTTCGTGACTGTTGTATGGGGCATATCATCGCCCGCGCTTCGACGCAAGACGCGCCTCGTCCGGCCGAATGCAACCGCCGGCTTCGACACGCCCGTCGCTCCGCGGGGGACGCTCCCCGACGAGACTGTGACGCCAGTCATAAGGCGGAGCCCCTTTTCCTTCCCACCTGACCATTGGAAGGAGAACCGCCATGAGTAACAAGCGATTCGATTGGGCTGGGGCAAGCCTGGCGGCGATTGGCATGGCGTTGTTGATCGCGGACTACGTCACCGATCTCTGGGGCTGGTACTAGCCTCCCAGAGCATCCTGTCGGCATATGCGCGCGACCGCCGAGCCGCGGCGAGCCGCCCGGTCCAGAGCCGAAAAAACCAGAGGCGTCAGGCCGATGCGAGCCTGGACGCTCCTTTTGCAGCCATCGCTGCGAGCTGGTCGTAGCCCGCGGCGATCTCCAGCGCGAGGCGCTTGGCTTCCGGGTCGGTCAGCTGTTCGGCCCTGATCCGTACCTGCGCCGCGCGCTCACGCCAATCTTTGGCGGTGTAAGGACAGTCACTCATAACAATAGCATACGCCTGACCAGGCCGGAGCGAAATGCTTCTTGTGGATATCTACCTGAGGGTGCGGGGGCGCCTTACGCGCATCGCGATCCTTGAAACCGCTTTAAATCACTTTTTTGATACATCTCGGCGGCTGGCAGGTATGCAAGGCTAACCGTCGGAGAGCTTCGGCGCTGCGGGGTAGCTAAGTGCTCAAGGAGCTGGTCACACTCGATGGCGATGTCTGCGCCATCTTGATCATCGAGGCCCAGATCCTCTGCCAAGCCGACGGGAGCGGCCATGCCGCCGGCCTGAGTGAACGGCGGGATCGGCTTTTGGGCAGGCTCGGCGTCAGGCAAATCGAGCAACTGATCCAGATCGTCTCGTCGCTCGATCGTCTCGTCGCCCCGGTGAGAGTGCCGCGGAGCGCGGACCCGACCCCCGAGAGAGCCGAAGCGGCGGCCATCGTGACATCGAAACCCGCGCCAGCCCCTCTCGATGTCGCACCTCCCGCCCGTGTCAGCTGCGTCAGTCTCAGGGCACAGATCGAAGCGCGAGAAATGGACCGCTGGCGCGCGGCGCTGAAAGACGCCTGGCCGACGGTCGCCTGCCGCCATGAGCGCGAGCAGGGCGCGACGGCTTGACCACGGTCGACGGACGCCGAAAACCCAGCATCGCCCTGCCCTGGCCCGGCTACCGAAGCTTGGCATCTAAACCGGTCGCTAACCCCGATGCGCTATCGTGGGGGTGACGATCGGAGGGGTGTCGACCGTGGCCAAGGAATCCAACTACGTGCGGGTGATGATCCGCTGCCCGGTGACGGGCCGCGGCATACCGACCGGCCTTACGGCCGAAGCGAGCACCTGGCAAGCTCGACCGGTCGGTCTCAACCGCGTGTCCTGTCCAGCCTGCAAGCAGATCCACGCCTGGAGCAAGCCCGACGCCCATCTCGAAGGCGCGAGCGGCAGCTAGATCGGTCAAGGCTGCGGGAAGGGGATGATCTGCGCGCTCTCGCCCGCGAGGCGGCTGCGGACGGCCTTGAGCAGCTCCGCCGGGCGCAACGGCTTGAACAGGAAGTGGTAGCGGGCGCCGGGCTTTCTGAGATAGGGGCGATAGGCCGTCACAACGAGGGCCGATATTCCGAGATCGGCGGCCCGATCGGCGACCCCCAAGCCGTTTCCGTCCGGTAGCACGGCGTCGGTCACGACGAGGTCGAAGTGCCGGCTGGCCAGCAGCTCGAATGCCCGTGTCAGGCACTCCACCGCGGTCACGCGGTGGCCTTCGGCATTGAACAGGTACTCCATGACCGGCCGAACGTCCGGATCATCCTCGACCAGCAGGATGTGAGCCGCCACGGATGTTCCCCTTGCCGCGGAACCTGTTCAGCAACGGAGAACGCTGAAATAGCGGATAGGTTGCGCAATCGATGGTGTGGCTCTCGCTTCTCTTTCTGAGGCGGTTCAGCAACTTGCCGGTTCGGAACCGATGCGCATTGGGGGTGTTCTCGATGTGCTTACCTTGATAAGCCATCCTCAACCCCGCTCGGCCGAAAAACCGAGCGGGGCTCTTTCTTATGGGGCTCAATCGCGGCCGGAGGCAACGCCGCGCCCTGCGCCAATGTCCCGGCGCGGGGCATTTTCTTGCGCGACGGCACGAAACCTTCAATCCCGGCTTAACCCTGAGTGGCCAAGCATGGCTACGCGTTCAGTGGACCCCCACAGAGGCAACGCCGGAGCCCCGTCCTGAGAGTTGGGCAACAGGCCGGGGCTCTTGCTTTCCGGCATCAGCGTTTGGATCGGCCGGTCACGAGGCCCCGTGGTGTGACGGCGCGCACACGCCCAGGTAGATAAGCCAGGTAGCGTATAACCCAAAAGCATTCGGGAGTACGCTTCGATGACGAACTACAGCGCAGAGGACTGGCGCGAGCGCGCCGAGCGGGCGCGAAGCAGGGCCAAGCAGGTCGCCGACCCGGAAACGGAGCGGATCGCACTCGAGATCGCAGCGGGCTATGACCGGCTCGCCGCGATGGCCGCGAAGGGAGCGCTCAGGCTCGCATCGGCCTGACGCCGGGGGATCGCTCACGCCGGTCCCGCGCTGTCGCGTTCAGCGCCACGCTGCACTGCATCGACGCCGTGGTGTGCTTCAGCTCCCACCCTCCCGCCGACCATAGCCCGAGCGGACGGCCTCCGCGGCATCGGCCCGCGCGTCCCAGCCCTTGAGGCGGCTCGGCTCCAGCTCGCCGGTCGCTTCGAGGACGGGATAAGCGACAGAGCAGATATGCGAATGAATGCGCTTCAGATCGCGGAGCACGTCGAGATGCAGAGAACTCGTCTCGATGCTCTCCGGCCGTCCTTCGCGCAGACGGGCCAGATGGTTCTCGGCCGCGCTACGCTCGACCTCGCGGATATGCACCTTCTCGCTGAGCAGCCGGCGCGCGATCGAAGCATCGCCCGACATGAAGATGCCGAGGGCAAGCTTCAGATTGTCGAGAACGCATCGGTGCAGCGCCTGCAGCTCCGCCGCGCCCTCGTTGGAGAATTTGTAGCGGTGCTTGATCTTCTTGGCGGCGAGCTCCATCAGGTTCTTGTCGATGATGTCGCCGATGTGCTCGAGGTTGATGGCGAACGAGATGATCTCCATCGCGCGCCGGCCGCTCGGCTCGTCCAGGCTCTCGCGCGTGATCTCGGTCACGTAGCGCTTCACCGCCTCGTATAGCTTGTCGACGGCATTGTCCATGCGCTCGATATTGCCGACGAGCTTGCGATCATCGGAGAGCAGCGCATCGATCGTCTGCCGCAGCATGCTCTCGACGATGTCGCCCATATGCAGGACTTCGCGCGCGGCCGAGGTGAGCGCCAGGGTCGGCGTCGAGAGAACGGCGGGATCGAGGTAGAGCGGCGCGGCGGGGTCGGCGGCCTGCTTGCGCCCGGGCAGAACGCGC
>Ga0335076_10005358_pt1 | contig 12971 bp, 8 predicted proteins | sample Lox_Sample_25_FD_206717 | JGI IMG/M metagenome (GOLD analysis project Ga0335076, IMG submission 206717) | Soil microbial communities from Loxahatchee National Wildlife Refuge, Florida, United States - Lox_Sample_2.5 | ecosystem: Environmental > Terrestrial > Soil > Wetlands | place: USA: Florida...
GACACGCGTGCTCACGCGAGTATTCAACGAGCGGTTGCAAAGGAAGACGGCCATGATCGTCGCGGCCAGACCGGCGGGTACGGCCGACAGGTAAAACAGAGTAGGAAGATACTGGCTGTACCAGAGAGGATCAAGTTTGCCTTTCGCCAGCAAATACAGGCCGCCGAGGAATGACTGATGCAGCGAAGAAAGCACCGCCCCGGTCAACGCCAGGGCCACCAGAATGCTGTGATGCCACTTCAGATAAAGCTCGCGGAAGCGAACCCACGGAATCTTTTCCACCAGCGCCGGGGAAAACTCCAGGGCCAGCACGGTGGTGTATAGCATGACGCACCAGGAAACCTCGAACAAAACGGATCGGCGGTTCCACATCACTATCGGATGCCAGATCCTCCACGGCAGGCCGAGTTCATACATCATGCCGACGATGACAGATAGGTAACCGAGGAACGACAGCAGCACCGCTACTCTGACCACAGGACGGTAGCGCTCGAATCCCAACAGATAAACGGCTGCGGCAATGGCAAAACCTCCGGCCGAAATTCCAACGCCGCACAACGTTCCGAGGCCAACCCACAAACCCCAGGGCTGAGCGTCTGTCAGATGGGTAGATTGGTGAAATCCGAGAAAAAATCGCGCGTATGCCGCATAGGCTCCCGCCGCAAAAATCAAACCCACGATCACACGCCATAACGTGATTTCGGGAAATCGATGCTTTGACATAACTCAACTCCTTTCCTTCTGGGTCGTCATCGATGCAGCCGCCTGCTCGTTAGCCTCGGCCCGGGCAACTTGCTTGCGCCGATTCGTAATCCAGTACAAGCCAGCCAGGAGGCTTCCGCCAACCAACACAACGGTCGGGATGTCTCCCAGGGCGCTGGCCGTGAGCAGCGGCATCGGTTGCATGGCAGGGACGATAAAACCCAGCTTTTCGAAGGGGACATCGGAGATAAAGAATACGGATGTGCCTCCGGCTTCTTCACTGCCGTAGATGTGCTTGACGTATTTCGAGTCCGTCAACACCCGCCTCTGCGCCTCTTCCAGAATTTCGTCGCGCCATCCAGCGATCGAAGCCTGCACGGGGCAGGCTTCCACGCAGGCGGGCAGTTGTCCCTTCGCCTGCCGCTCGTAGCACATGTCGCACTTCTTGACGAAAGGGACCAGCTTCGACCATTGATATTTGGGTACGCTGAAAGGGCAAGCCACAATGCAGTAGCGGCACCCGATACACTTCGATGAATCGTAGACGACCGGTCCCAACTCGCTCTTCTTGAGCGCTCCTACCAGGCAGGCCGATGCGCAAGCTGGATCCTGGCAGTTCATGCACATGCGGCGAACGTATCGATCGCCGTGGTCTTCCACCACAGTCAGGGCGGTAGGAGAAAGCTTGCTTTCGTTTTCTAAAGGGAAGCCGTGAATCTGTTTGCAGACTTGCTCACAACTGCGGCACCCGATGCATTTGGTGATATCCACCAGGATTGCCTTCTGCCTCGCCATCTTCTTTCCCTCCTTTCGCCTGTTTCCCGGCATATCAGTTCAAGAAGAATTCCTTGATCAGTCGGCGGCGCAGTTCCGGATTCACCTTAAGCAGGAGACCTTTGAGAGGCACTCCTCCGTCTTGCGCCAGGCCAGGATTCACCGTTTCCAGGGATTTGTTCAGTCGGGCGACGTTGTAGTGCATCCAGGGCGCAACCATCGAACCCTGCAAGAGATTCTTTTCATTCATCAGGAAGTCCCAGGACTTGAGCATGGCGATCCATCCGTCTTTGTAAGGGTCGCTTTCGGCCAGCGAGGGATTCTTGACGACGTCGTCGTTGACTCCCATGACCACACCTTCCACCGGGGAGAGCAGATCAAAGGTTGTTCCGTCGGCGGTGATCGTCATCAGGCGCTGGCCTTGCCGTACCCAACGGCTTGGCTGGACCACCTCGATGCGATCGATCTTGCCCGCCAGTTCGGTGGCAAAGCTATCCAGACCCACCCGGACGTTTTCTCTCCCCTCTCGCATCGCCCACGTGTGACCGGGATGAAAGCGGTAGTCTTGGGGAACCGAAAACCCGAACTCCTTGATCATCACCGGTGCCTGCGGACGGGGAATCGCCGCCCTCAGTTCGGGCGGCGCCGGCTGGGGAGTACGAATGTAATAGTTAACGGCGATGATTACGATGTACGTCAGCAGTACGAAGAGTATGGACATGTTCTCTCCATCTGCGGTGTGGTTCTAACTATCGGCCGGCACCGCCGAACACCGGATCAGTGCACGCCAGTGACAAATCTCGATATTTCCGTAAGCTCTTTGATACGAGGGAATTGCGCCGCGCGCACGCCGCAGCCTGAGCGCAGAAGCCAGTGCGCTTTGCAGTATGCTATTGCGTTTTGCAGCCCGAGCCGGCCGCTTCGGAGGGAGATTCGGCGGGCGATGCCAGTTCTTTCTTTAATCGGCGCATCAGCGAGGTGGGATGGATTCCAAGAATTTTGGCAGCCTGGGTTTTGTTATTACCCACAGCCTTAAGTACTTTTGCGATGTAATCCTCTTCCAACTTACGGAGGGTGGAGAACAAATGTTGGTTGTTGCCGTTACCATTCGTAGCCGGTTCGGTTCTTGGAGAGCGTTGGTGGTCTCGAATTTCCTCGGGCAGTGAGACGGCGTCGATGTTTCCCTCTGGAGCCAAAATCATCGTGCGCTCGATGACATTCTTCAGTTCGCGGATGTTTCCCGGCCACTCGTAACGGACCAGCAAGTCCGCGGCGGCCGGGGTGAAGCCGGTGAAATTCTTCTTCAGTTCGCGATTGAACCACTGCACCAGATCGAGCGCCAGAGGCAGAATATCCTCCTGCCGGTCCCGCAAAGGCGGGATATAGACCGGCACGACATTCAGGCGATAGAACAGATCCTCGCGAAAATGCCCCAGCGCGACAGCTTCTTTCAGGTTCGTATTGGTGGCCGCAATCAAGCGAACGTCCACCTTGATCGATTTAGTTCCGCCCAGGCGCATGAACGTCCCCTCCTCCAGCACACGCAGCAGCTTGGCCTGCACGCTGGCGGACATATTTCCAACTTCATCCAGGAAAAGGGTTCCACCGTGTGCCCGCTCCAGCAGGCCTTCCTTTCGGCGGCGGGCATCGGTAAATGCGCCCGGCTCAAAGCCGAATAGCTCGCTCTCCAACAGCGCATCGGGAAGGGTGGCGCAGTTCAGTTCCAGCAGAGGCTGGCTGGCACGGGGACTCGCGTAATGGATAGCCCGTGCAAATACGCCCTTTCCGGTGCCGCTCTCGCCCTGAATCAGAATTGTGGTGTGGTCCGTCTCGGCGGCTTTATGCACGATTTCCAGCAACTCGCGCATGGCCGGATTTCTGGTGACCACACGCCCGAAGTCGTACTGTCCCTTGGCCGTCTCCACGGTATCGCGTACGCGCACGCGGAGGGCAAGCATCTCCGACGCCCGTTGCAGAGTGGCGGTCAGATCGGCAAGGTGGAACGGCTTGATCAGATAGTCGTAAGCGCCCAGCTTCATTGCCTCCACCGCGCGATCCACCATGTGATACGCGCTCATCATTACCACGATGCCGGCGGGATTGGCCGCTTTAATCTGGCGGAGCACCTCCACTCCGTCGATTCCGGGCAGGACGATATCCAGCAGAACGAGGTCGGGTTTTTCCTGATCAAATAGCTTGACCGCCTCTTCCCCGGATTCCGTGGTCAGGACCTCAAACCCCTCCGCAGCTAATCCGCGGCTGATGGTGCGCAAGGTCAATGCTTCGTCGTCTACAACCAACACGGAGTAGGGCATAACTATTGAATGATTACCTCCTCCCGAACGCCGTTGTCGGTGCGAAGTTGGACTGACTCAGCTTGCCGGATGGGAAGCGTGATGGTCACGGTGGTTCCTTGCTGAGGCGCGCTGGCGATCTGAATTTCCCCGTCATGACTGCGCACATAGGCCTGACTGATGCTCAGGCCTAGTCCCGTGCCTTTGCCGCGCTTGGTGGTGAAGAACGGCTCGAAAACATGCGGCAAGACTTCAGGCGGAATGCCGCAACCCGTGTCAATCACCCGGACTTCGACCGCCTCGCCCGAGGGCACGCGTTCGGCGGCCACGGTGATGCGGCCTCCTTCTGAAGTTGCCTGAGCTGCATTCAGAAGGAGATTCATGAGGACCTGGGAAAGTTGATTGGCATCGACGCGGATCGTCGGTAAATCCGGTGGCACCAGATTTTGCAGGACTTTGCTGTGCAAAAGCGGCTGGTGCTGAAGAAATGCCAGCGTATCGGTCACGAGCCGATGAAGATTGATCTTGCTCAGGACAAGCGGGCCGGGCCGGGCGTAGTTCATGAGGCTGCGCAGGGTCACTGAAATGCGCTTTGCCCCCTCAATACACTGCTCTATTTCGATGCGATCTTCCCCTTGAGCGCTGCGCTGCTCGAGTTCCAGGTGGGAGAGGATTCCGAGTAACGGGTTGTTGATCTCGTGCGCTGCCCCGAGTGCAAGCTGAGTCAGGGCAGCGTATTTTTCGTATTCCGCGAGTTGCGCTTCAAACTGAGTCTTCTCCTTGCTCAGTTGTCCTTCCTCGGAAAAGCGGTGGAACAATTCCCGCAGAACCTCCTCCTTTTCTTCTTCCCGCTCCTGCAACCTCGCTTTGGCCGCTTCAAAATCGACGGTCAGCCGCTCCCGGCTGCGTCGTTCCACTCTCCAAAAGGCAAACATTAATGCGCACGCGGCTAAGAGAAGCGGCAAAACATAAATGGAAAGCACTCGGCTGTGACCCTCCTTTCTTGGGGGGCGATCTTCGTGACCATGGTCACGCTCGCGAACAAGCGTGTCTTCCCCTATATATAAAGTGAACTGATCGGGTCGGTAATTCCGTGACCGAAGTCACGGAAGTTGGTTTGGTGCATCACAGCTGCGGAAGATGGCCTGCAAACCTACGTCGGCAAACGATTTGCCGGCGCGACTGAGATCCATCTGCGACCAGCTCAATATCCGCTACGCAACATCAAATGCCGGCATCTATCATTCAAGCTAAAGGGGCGATCCCATGTTTAGTCTGCAGGCGATTGGATACGTAAGAAGCCCATACAAGAACACCTCGGAAGTTCCAAGGGGTCTTGGCGCAAGGCACGAGGCAGAGGGAATGCTGGAGGTCCTGCCTCAATTTGAGACGGGCCTGACCGACATTGAAGGCTTTTCGCATTTATTCGTTCTCTGGATGTTCGATCGTTCCCAGGGATTTGAGTTGCTGGGAACACCGCCCAGTGACAATCGGCCGCATGGAGTGTTCGCCACGCGTTCTCCAAGGCGGCCCAACCCGATCGGCCTTACGGTTGTTCAACTGCTGGCCCGCGAAGGCCGATTCGTGCGAGTTCGTGGCCTTGACATGCTCGACGGAACCCCCATCCTCGACATTAAGCCTTACCTGTCCAGCATTCACCCGAGTGAGTTACGGCGAGGTTGGCTGGCAGAAGCGGAACAGCGTAATGCGAAACGGCAAAAGTAAGCAGGAGATAATGACTATTCCGTTCTGTGATTTCCAGCCGTTTAACCCCCACCTTGGCAGGCGCAGAAAAAGAGAAGCCGACTTTTTTTGTGCAACCAATCATGCGGACGGTCATCTTAACGGGCGAAACCTGATTCACAAGGAGTACGTATGCCTGCCCTGCAGGAACATCTGGAAGAGGCCAATTCTCCGCCTCCGTTTCGCCTCGATGTTCAGCTTCATGATCTGCTGACCAAGGCTCCCGCTCCTAGACCGGAGTTAATGCCCAGCGACGCAGAAGTTGAGTTTCCGGAGCCGGTTTTTCCCCAGTACCCGAAGTTGATGGCGCAGGACGACAATTATGTTGAGAACCTGGCGAGAGCTCGCGCCGGAAAGCGGCGTTGGACGGCTCCTCTGGTCCTGCGCGCGATGAACGGGTGGCTCTTTCCCTACGTCAAGTCGCGCGTGCTGCCTGGGCCGTTTCATCCCATCATTGCGTACTTATTTACGGAGTGGAAGTGCAATCTGGATTGCCATTATTGTTGGGCGTTTGATAACAGCGTTAAGGGCATGACGGAGGAAGTGGCCAAGCGTTCGATCGATTGGCTGCACTCCACGACCTGCCGCGTGTTGGCGTTTATGGGAGGCGAGCCGCTGCTGCGTCCGCAGCTGGTGCACAAGGCGTGTTACTACGCGGCAAAGAAGGGCTTCTGGATCTACATGCCCACCAATGCTCGCCTGCTGCGTCCGGAGGTGATTGATCGGCTGGCGGATTCGGGGGTGGCGATCTTTAACTTCGCAGTGGACGTTGTCGATGAGAAGCCCGGACTGGCCAAGGCTCTTACCCCGGTGCGGAAGTACTTCGATTATCTGGTGCGCAAGCAATACAAATACGGCTACACCGTATTCTTCAACATCAACATCTGCCGAAACAATCTGGAAGACGTGAAGCAGCTGACCGAGATCGCGCGAGAGAACGGCATCGCCACCGACTACCACATCAATGAGTCGCCGATGATCGAGCAGAACCACTTCAAACACTACGACGATAATGACACCTTCATTTATCCGGAAGACTGGCCGAGAGTCGACGAACTTGTGGATTGGCTGATCGAAAAAAACAAGTCCGGCTACAAGATGGTCAATTCGGTAAAGCGCCTGCAGGATATGAAGCAATTCATGCGCGGGAAGGTGGAACCCTGGAATTGCCGCGCCGGCCAGAATTCCATCATCATCCGGGTTGACGGGACGTTGGCCCCTTGCTTCCCCATGTACTCGGCGACCCACGACTGGGGGGTCATTGAGAATCACAAATTTGACGTTTCACAATTGAACGAAATGAAGAAGTCTTGCCAGACCCATTGTTTCTCGACCTTGAACCACAACCTCGGTTTCTGTTACAACGATAGCAGGGTCATTAAGTGGGTTTTCAAGCAAGCTGGCCATGGTTTTCAAGGAGTAAGTGGCAGCTTCGCTTGACACTCGGGCAGCCGGGTGTTGCAATCAACAGTAGCTTTACGATTGCGCGCAAACTGGGGCAATAGCTTTCTGTGGCTATCCTGCGCTTCGGGATTCGCAGGTGATGCGAGTCTTTTGGCGTAAACCTCGAACCTCCTGTAGCAAGTCTTAGGAGTTTCCGGTGACTCTGTACCGCAGGTTTGAAGGCAGCCGAGCCAGCAACTGGCAAACGCCTGCGCCTTTCGTCTGCCGCCGCGTCGCGGCTCAACATCCCGCATTTCGTCTTTTCGTCTTAGATCCTGCAAACATCGCGCACGCCGGAGGAACATAATGGCGACCAATCTCGTGCAAATCGACAGCGACCAGGAAATCCAACAGCGCCTCGAAGCCGAGCGCATTCGTCTGCGCAAGATCGCTGGCCTGGACCAGCCCACCCATTTCCATCGCCCCGTAGAACGGGCGTTTACCGCCGACGAGCGGAACCGCGTCACCATTTTGTTTGGCGGCTTCACCTGGAAGCACGAAGATCTAATTCGAGCCGTCTTTCAGGGCTGCGGGTACCGGTGCGAGAAGCTGCCCGTGCCGAACGTGGCAGCATTTCAAACCGGCAAAGAATACGGAAATAACGGGCAATGCAACCCCACCTACTTCACCGTCGGCAATCTGGTGCAGTACCTCCAGTTCCTGGAGAAGGAAGGCCTGTCGCGCGACCAAATCCTGAATAACTACGTTTTCTTCACCGCCGGCTCTTGCGGCCCCTGCCGCTTCGGCATGTACGAGGCGGAGTATCGATTCGCCCTGAAGAATGCCGGCTTCGATGGCTTCCGCGTTTTGCTCTTCAAGGACAGCGACGGTATCAAAGCCGCTTCCGGCGAGCCCGGCTTGAAGTTCACCATCGACTTTGGACTGGGAATGCTGAACGCCATGCATCTTGGCGACGTCATCAATGACCTGATTTATCAGATTCGTCCTTTCGAAGCGAACAAGGGCGAAACCGACCGTGTTTTCCGCGAGATGGTGGATGGTCTCTGCGACGATCTCAAGAACCGCGACTCGTTTGAGATCGAGCAAAGCGCCCCGAACTGGCTCAAGCCGAAATTCAAGAGCAACAAGATTCTGAGGAACACGGCCAACGTATTCGGCAAGATGCACGAGCATATGTGGGGCAAAGACTATCTCGATGCTCTCCACACAGCCCGCGACCGGATGGACGCCATTGAGATCGACCGCACGAAAGTAAAGCCGGTGGTAAAAATCACAGGAGAATTCTGGGCGCAGATTACCGAGGGCGACGGCAACTTCCACATGTTCGATTTTCTTGAGCGGGAAGGAGCGCAGGTCCTGGTGGAACCGATCGCGACCTGGGTCGCCTATTTGATGTATCAGGCAAAAGCGCACGCCATCGCCAAATGGCCGGTGAACCGCCCGCATCGCAATCCGGAGTGGTATGAGGTGAAAAAGAATTTTGCCAACTATATCGGTCTGCGCAAGAAACTGTGGGGAATCGGTTTCGGTGAGAGGGCCTGGCGGTTCTTCTATCACCGGACCATCGAGAACATGGGCGGCCTCACGCATCACCTGGTCCCCCAAGCGGATCTGGCTGACCTGGCCCATCCGTTCTACAACCAGTTCGCGCGCGGCGGCGAGGGACACCTGGAAGTCGGTAAGAACGTTTACTACACCATTCACAAGCTGTGCCACATGGTGCTGGCCCTGAAGCCCTTCGGTTGCATGCCTTCTTCGCAATCCGACGGAGTGCAATCAGCCGTCATCAACAAGTTCAAAGACATGATTTTCCTGCCCATTGAGACTTCCGGCGAAGGCGAAGTGAACGCCCATAGCCGGGTTCAGATGGCCCTTGGTGAAGCGAAGGTGAAGGCCAAGACTGAGTTCGAGCAGTGCCTGAGATCAACGGGCAGGAGCCTGGATGAAATCCGCGAGTACATCGCCGAACATCCCGAACTGAGGCGGCCGTTCTATCACGTGCCGTACCGCGAAGGGATTGCCGGCACTGCCGCGCAATTCGTTTTGCACGTCAGCGACCGCATGGACAAGAGCACTCAGTTGTGGAAGCGCTCGCGCGTTCCTGGAGTCGCCGTGCCCAATGCAGCATAGCGCGTCAACGTGACCGTTATCTCCTCGGACTTCGGTTGCGGAGGGCATAACGGTCCGGGGTTCATTAGCGTCCACAGTCCTGGTTTCGGAGATACGATGCACGATCATCAGCACGAGCAGCCGAAGGCGCCGCTACTGCAAATCGCTCCTGCACCGCTGCAGAAGCCGCACGATCATCACACGGAATTCATGGTGGGCCTCGATGTGGGCTCAACCACGGTCAAAGCCGTGGTGGTGGAAGCGGCCACCGACAAGGTGCTATGGCAGGATTACCAGCGCCACGAGACCAAGCAGCCGGAAAAAACACTGGAATTCCTGCGGCGCATGGAGAAGGAAACCGGCATCAGTCGCCGCAACACCCGCATGTTCATGACGGGCTCCGGCGGCGGCGCGATCGCCGATCAGATTGGCGCCAAGTTCGTGCAGGAAGTCACCGCCGTATCTCTGGCCGTCGAAAAGATGCACCCCGAGGTTTATTCCGTCATTGAACTGGGCGGCCAGGATGCGAAGATCATCGTGTTCAAGGATGACGACGAGACCGGCCGCAAGAAAAAAATCCCCTCGATGAACGATAAGTGCGCCGGCGGCACCGGGGCGGTCATCGACAAGATCAACGCCAAGCTGAAAATCCCGCCAGTAGAACTCTGCGAGCAGAAGTACCACGGAATCAAGCTGCACAAGGTCGCAGGGAAGTGCGGCGTCTTTGCCGAGACTGATATCAACAGCCTGCAGAAAGTCGGCACTCCGTCGGACGAATTAATGGCTTCGCTGTTCGAAGCGATCGTTTTGCAAAACCTGAGCGTGCTCACCCGCGGCCACACCTTGCGGCCTCACGTGTTGCTGCTGGGCGGGCCGAACAGCTTTATCCGCGGGATGCGGGAGGCCTGGCAAGCAAATATTCCGCGCATGTGGCAGGAGCGCAAGGTTGAGATTCCAGAAGGAGCAAAGGCCGAGGATCTGATCAAGGTTCCGCAGAATGCTCAATACTTCGCGGCCATCGGCGCGATCGAATTCGGCAAAAGCGAAGAGGATTGCGTCGGCTGCTATCAGGGATACGAAAAGCTGGTTCACTACATCGACTACGGCCGCCAGGAAGAGAAGGCCAAATCCGGCGCCAAGGGCCTCACCACGGGCGATGCCGAGCTGGACGAGTTCAAGACTTCATACCGGCGCAAGAAGTTCACTCCCGCGACCTTCGGCATCAATCAGACGGTCGGCGGCTTTATCGGCATCGACGGCGGTTCCACTTCCACCAAGGCCGTTTTGCTGGATGAAAAAGGCGACATTCTGTGCAAGGCTTATCAGCTCTCGAACGGAAATCCGATTCAGGACACAATCGAGATGTTCGAGAACCTGCGCGGCCAGGTGGAAGCGCAGAAAGCGAAGCTGGAAGTCCTGGGAGTAGCTACAACCGGCTATGCAAAAGATATTCTGAAAGATGTTCTGCACGCCGACGTGGCTCTGGTCGAGACGGTGGCGCATACCGAGTCGGCGCTGAAGTTCTACGACGACCCGCACGTAATCGTCGACGTAGGCGGGCAGGATATCAAGATCATCATCCTGCACAACGGCCGCGTCAAAGATTTCAAGCTGAACACGCAATGCTCCGCGGGTAACGGATATTTCCTGCAGTCAACCGCCGAAGGCTTTGGGCTCAGCGTTGAGCAGTACGCCGATCTGGCTTTTTCCGCGCAATCCATGCCGCTTTTCGGTTACGGATGCGCCGTTTTCATGCAGTCTGACATTGTGAACTTCCAGCGGCAGGGCTGGCGCGCCGAAGAAATTCTCGCCGGGCTCGCCGCCGTGCTGCCCAAAAACGTGTTCCTGTACGTGGCCAGCATTCCCAACCTGGCAGCTTTGGGTACGCGCTTCGTGTTGCAGGGTGGCACACAAAACAACATGGCGGTGGTAAAGGCAGAGGTGGATTTCATCCGCAACAGCTTCCGCGCCGCCGGCAAAACGCCGGAGATCATCGTTCACCAGTTCTGCGGCGAGTCGGGCGCGATCGGCGCTGCAGTGGAGTCTGTGCGGTTGTGGCGAAAAGGCCAGCAGACCACGTTCGTCGGCCTGGACGCCGTGCGCAAAATCGAGTACCGCACCACCCGCAATGAAGCCACACGCTGCAACTTCTGTAAGAATAATTGCCTGCGCACGTTTATCGATATCCGTACGGTTCCCAAAGACGATTTGAGTTTCGTGCCCATCCAGAAGGTCACCAAAGTCCCGCTGATGCATGGCGAGCAGCGGCTGATTATTGCGACCTGCGAAAAGGGCCTGGTCGAGGATGTCAACGACATGAAAGACATCAAGGCCGGCCTGGATGAAATTAAAGATAAGCATCCGAACTTCGTCGACATCGCTGCGCACGAAGTCTTCCGGCCAGTAAATGCCAAAAACGTGGCCGACCCGATTCCAACGGTGAAATTCTGGAACAAGGCGGGCAAAGACCGCATACCGCTCATGCAGAAGCGCAAGAAGCTGCGCGTGGGCATCCCGCGTGTACTCAACATCTACAGCTACGCGCCGCTCTTCAACGGATATCTTGAGAGTCTGGGCGTGCAGCCGGAGAACATCATCTATTCCGACTACACCAGTTCCGATCTCTACCGCGCCGGCGCCAGCCGCGGCGCTATTGATCCATGCTTCCCGGCGAAGATCGGCATCTCTCACGTCTACAACCTGATCCAGGAAAAGCATCGGAAGAAGCCGCTCGATGTGATCTTCTTCCCTATGTATGACGTGCTGACTTCTCCGTTGGTGAAAATCGTGGGTGCGAACGCCTGTCCGACGGTGACGGCGACTCCCGAGACGGTGAAGGCCGCATTCACCAAAGAGAACGACGTTTTTGCCGAACACAACGTCAAATACGTCGATCCGGTGCTGAATTTTGCCGACCGCAAGCTTTTCGCGCACCAGATGTTGCAGGCATGGCAACCGATTCTCGGTCTCTCGCAGGAAGAAAACGACCGTGCGGTCGAAGTTGGCTACCAGGCTTTAGCCGATTATGAAGCCGGCATCCGCAGGCGCGCGCGTCAGGTGCTCGATCAACTCGAACGCGAAGACCGCATCGGCATTGTTATGCTGGGCCGTCCCTATCACCACGATCCGGGTCTGAATCACGAAATTATGGAGGAGTTCCAGAAGCTGGGCTATCCCATCTTTTCGCAGAACACGCTGCCGATCGACGAAGATATGCTGGAGCGGCTGTTCGGCGAAGAGGTTCGCGCCGGCGTCATCAGCCACCCGCTCGATATCAGCGACGCCTGGAAGAACTCGTATTCCTGCAGCACGAACCACAAGGTTTGGGCAGCGAAGTTCACCGCCCGGCACCCGAACCTGGTGGCGCTGGAGATTTCCAGCTTCAAGTGCGGCCACGACGCGCCTATCTACGGCGTAGTTGAGGGGATTATCGAGCAGTCGGGTACGCCGTATTTCTGCTTCAAGGATCTGGACGAAAACAAGCCGACCGGCTCGATCAGAATTCGCGTCGAGACGATCGACTATTTCCTGCGCCGCTATCGGGAAGAAGTTATCCGCAAGCGCAAGGCTGCGGAAGAAATCGAAGCTCAGCTGGCCGCACTCGAAGCCCGGTTGCGCAACGAGGCGCAGGGCTCGGTGGCACAGGCCGGCCAGGAAACCTGGGAGCCGGAAGCGCAGGGCATGGCAGCAGACTAGGACTGCTTCTTTGGGCCAGGATTCTTTGCTCCCGCTTGTGGGCGCAGGCGTCTGATCTCTTCCAGCCTTTCGCGGATCTGCTTTTCTACACCCTCCAGCGTTGGATGGTAATAGACACGGTCGCGCAGATTATCTGGCAAACACTGCATGTCTGCGACTTTGCCTTCGACGTCGTGAGCGTACTGATAGTCTTTCCCGTAGCCTAAACCTTTCATCAGCCGAGTGGGGGCATTCCGCAGATGGAGCGGC
>Ga0335076_10005360_pt1 | contig 12970 bp, 14 predicted proteins | sample Lox_Sample_25_FD_206717 | JGI IMG/M metagenome (GOLD analysis project Ga0335076, IMG submission 206717) | Soil microbial communities from Loxahatchee National Wildlife Refuge, Florida, United States - Lox_Sample_2.5 | ecosystem: Environmental > Terrestrial > Soil > Wetlands | place: USA...
CAGCAGGCCGCCGCCAGCAGGCCGCCGCCAGCAGGCCGCCTGCTCAGGCCGACCCCTCGGGCTGGCCGTCCGGGCCGAACGTCACCTGGATGGTGCGCTCATCGGTGCCGCGCAGCACGGTCAGCTCGATGGTGCCGGCCGCCGCCCGGAGCGCGCCGGACAGGTCGTCTACCGAGCGGACCGGCTGGCCCGCGGCCGTTACGATCAGGTCGCCGGGTGCGAGGCCGGCCCGGGCGGCCGGGCTGTCCTCGGATACGCCGTGAATGAGCACGCCCTCGGCGTCGGGCAGGCCCACGGCGCGCCGCAGCCGCCTGGCCACATGGCCGGGAGTGATCGTGATGCCGAGCTGCGGCGTCCGGGCCGACTCGCCGCGGGCCAGCGCGTCGACCCGGCCGCGCAGCGCCTCGTCGGCGGGTATGGCCAGGTAGAAACCCTCACCGAGGCGGTTCGTGTTGATCCCGAGCAGGTGTCCTGCGGCGTCCAGAACCGGGCCGCCTGAGGAGCCGGGCAGCAGCGGGGCGGTGTGCTCGAGGCTGCCGGTGATGCGCAGGCCGCGCGGGCCGCGGAAGCTCCGGTCGATGCCCGAGACGGTCCCGAACGTCACCCGCAGCCCGCGCCCGCCCGGGTTGGCCAGGGCGAAGACGGGCATCCCGATCGCGGGTTCCGTCGTGGCCCACGGCAGCGCGGCAGCCTGGCCGGTATCGGCGTCGATGACGGCCAGGTCGCCGTCGAAGTCGTGCCCGGCCACGTTCCCTTCGGCCGTACGCCCGCCGGCGAGGGTGACCGTCACCTGACTGCCGCGTATGTTGTGCGCGTTGGTCAGCACCCGTCCCTCGCCGAGCACGATGCCGGAGCCGACGCCCCACCGCTGGCCGATGCCCACCACCGAGGAGCCGGCGTTCTCCGCCAGCCCCGCGATGCTTGCCTGGATCTCGTCGAAGATGGTCATGATGCCCTCCAGTTGGTAGTAACTTGCAAGTTACTACCAACTAGGGAGATGTCAATGCGTCCGGCTACGATCGCCTTATGGCCCAGAGCGAAATCATGGCCCAGAGCGAAATCATGGCCCAGAGCGAAATCGCCGCCTCCCCGCTGGCCGAGGCGCTGGCCCGGGTGGGCGACCGGTGGACCCTGCTGGTGGTGGAGGCGCTGCTCAGCGGGCCGCGCCGGTTCAACGACCTGCTCGGCCAGCTCCCCGGCATCGCGCCGAACATCCTGTCTGACCGCCTCAAGCGGCTCGAACGCGAAGGGCTGCTCGTGGCCCGGCCCTACTCCGAGCGGCCGCCCCGCGCCGCCTACCACCTGACAGCCGAGGGCCAGGAACTGGCGGGGGCGCTCCGGTTGCTGGCCTACTGGGGGTCCGGGCACGCCGATCCGGCGCAAGCGCCCCGGCACCCCGCGTGCGGCACCCCGATCGAGGCCCGCTGGTACTGCCCGACCTGCGATCGTCTCGTCGACCACGAGCCAGCCCGGGCCGAGCTGCATTTCGTTTAGCCTGCAGAGCCGGTTGATGCTCACGAGGCAGTTGTGATGCGCAACAGGCCAGGCTATCTCACCGGAATCCTTCTTTGGCCGTCATCGGCGGGACCGGGCGGTTTAGCATGCCTCGAGAAACCAGCCCGGATGCGGCTGGGCAACAGGAGGACATGGCTGGTGGCTCGTCTGGCGATCGCGAGAAGCTTCCTGGCTGAATACGCACGGCTCCGCAGGGACGTGCAAGGCGCCGTCGACGCGGCGTGCGCCAAGTTTGCCAGGCACCCTGACCCCGGGATGCTCCTGGACAGGCCGCCGCACGGCCGGGACGGCCAGCTGGGCACCATCCGGGTGAACGGCTGCTGGCGCGGCGTCGTCCTGGCTCCGCCGGGCGGCGACACCTACTGCCTGGTCACGGTCCTGCCCCCGGACGAGGCGGACGCCTACACGGCCAGTCACCGGTTCAGCGTCAACCGGGCGGCCGGGGTGCTCGAAGTCCGCGACGAGGGGGCCGTCCGGCACCTGCCACCGTGCCGGGAAACGGCCGGCCGGCGGCTCTTCGGGGACGTCGGCGACGCCGACCTGACCTGGCTCGGCGTCGATCCTGACCTCCTGCCGGCCGTCCGGCTGCTCGTCGGCGAGACAGACCTGGAACTGCTGCAGGCGGTGCTGCCGGAGGCCCCGTACGCGGCGCTGTACGCCCTGGCCAGCGGGATGACCGTGGCCGAGGCCCAGGAGGAGGCCGCCCGGCTGCTGTCGGCCGGCCCGCGGCCCGGGCAGGTGGACCCGGACGACCTGGTCGCGGCCATGGAGCGCACTCCGGGGGAGATCACCTTCGTCTCCGGGCCGGAGGAACTGGACAGCATCCTCGCCCACCCGTTCGCGGCGTGGCGCACGTTCCTGCACCCGAGCCAGCGCAAGATCGCCTACCGGGAGAGCTACGCCGGCCCGGCGCAGGTGACCGGCGGGCCCGGAACCGGCAAGACGGTGACGGTCCTGCACCGGGCCGCATTTTTGGCCGAACGGGCCGGGCGCGTGCTGGTCACCACCTTCAACGGCAACCTGGCCGGCGCCCTGCGCGCCCAGCTCGACCTGCTGATCCGGGACGCCGCAGTGCGCCGCCGGATCGAGGTGCTCAACGTGGACCGGCTGGCCTACGGCATCGTCAGGCAGGCCCGCGGCACTCCGGTCATCGCGGACGAGCGCGTGCTGCGTACCCGGTGGGCCCAGGCGGCCGCCGGGCTGTCTTTCACTCCCGCGTTCGTAAAGAACGAGTGGGAGCAGGTCATCCTGGCCCAGGACCTGCACACCGAGCAGGGCTACCTGAGCTGCCCGCGCACCGGCCGCGGACGGCCGCTGACCAAGGCCCAGCGCAGCCAGGTCTGGCAGGCCGCGCAGCAGGTCTCGGCCGAACTGGCCGCCGCGCGCGAGTCCACGCACCTGCAGCTGGCCAACGAGGCCGCGCGCCTGCTGCGGCGGTCGGGAGCGCCGCCGTACTTGCACATCCTCGTGGACGAGGCCCAGGACCTGCACCCCTCCCAGTGGCGGCTGCTCCGCGCGGCCGTGGCGCCGGGCCCGGACGACCTGTTCATCGCGGCCGACCCGCACCAGCGCATCTACGACAACCGGGTTTCCCTGGCCAGCCTGGGGATCAGCGTGCAGGGGCGGAGCCGCCGGCTGTCGCTGAACTACCGGACCACGCAGGAGATCCTGTCCTGGGCGGTGCCGCTGGTCGGCGCCGAGCCGGTGACCGGCCTGGACGGCGAGGCGAATTCGCTGCTCGGCTACCGGTCCGTGATGCGCGGCCTGCGCCCGCAGCTCCGGGCGGCGGCCACCCGGGCCGAGGAATTTGATTTCCTGGCCGAACGGATCCGGTCCTGGCTCGCCTCCGGCATCGAGGCGCAGGCCATTGGCGTGACGGCCCGGCCCGCCAGCCTGGTTCGGGAGGCCCGCGAGGCGCTGCGCGCCGACGGCATCGCGACGGCCGCGCTGACCGCCCGGGGCGGTACGCAGGCCGTCCGGGCCGGCACCATGCACGCGATGAAGGGCCTGGAGTTCCAGGCGGTCGCGGTCATCGGCGTCGAGCAGGGCCTGGTCCCCGAACCAGCCGCGGTCACCCCGGAAGGCGAGGACGCCGCCGCCCACGTTCAGGACCTGCAGCGGGAACGCTGCGTGCTGTTCGTCGCCTGTACCCGGGCCCGAGACCATCTCTACGTCTCTGCCACCGGCGAGCCGAGCACGTTCCTGTCCCGCCCGCCGTTTACGAGAGCGGCTTCACCCGCTGATGCCCGGGACACGCCTGGGACTGGCGATCTAGGTGATGGGTGATTCCCGGTAAGGACGCCACCATCCGGGGCAAGGTCGTCGCCGTACCGCGCCGGGCCTAACCGGTGAGGCCGTGCTTCCGGGTTCATCCGCGGGCCGGGTAGGTCATCATCGTCCTGCTGACCGGTGAGGCCGTGCTTCCGGGTTCATCCGCGGGCCGGGTAGGTCATCATCGTCCTGCTCCGTCGAACGATGATGTGACTCAGGATAATTTACCTGGGATTCATCGTCCGGCGGCAGACCGGGTACTGCGTTAAACCCGGGCTCGGACGGGGGGTTCGTGGCAGCCTCGCGATATGCCGCGATATACTCGGTGCTGAGTGATCGAGAATGAGTAAACCACCTGCCTCTCCCGTCCCGCCGCGTGCACCGGACGCCGGCCGCGAGCGCAAGGTACGGCCGCGCCAGCGCCCGCTGCCGCGGACGCCGGTCGCCTTGTCCGTGCTGAACCTGCTGAACGAGCGGCCGATGCATCCGTACGAGATGCGGTCGCTGATGCGTGAGCGTGGCCACGACCGCGCCTTCCGGATCCGGGAGTCGTCGGTGTATGACACGGTGTCCCGGCTGGCGGACCGCGGTTTCATCGAACCGGTGGAGGTGAACCGGGAGGGTCGCCGGCCCGAGCGAACCGTGTACGCGATCACCGAGGCGGGCCGGGATGAGCTGCTGGTCTGGCTGCGGGAGCTGACCAGCGAGCCGGCCGCCGACTACCCGGCCTTCGCCGCCCCGCTCATGTTCATCTACGCGCTCGGCCGCGACGGGGCGATCGGCGCGCTGCGGCAGCGGGCGGCCCTGCTGGAAGCCGAGATCTCCAGGTCTGACGCCTTCCGGCGCGCGGTGGGGGCCGAGATCTCCGATTTCCCGCGGATCTTCGGGATCGAGGAGGAGTACGCGCAGGCCATGCGGAAGGCCGAACTGGCGTGGGTGCGCGCCACGGTCGCGGAGCTCCGGGACGGCACGATGCCGTGGCCGGCGCTCTCCGAGATCCAGGAGGAGGGCCGCCAGGACTGACGAGGAGCACACAGACTAGGCGGTCCCCGGGGCGGCAACCCCGGAGACCGCGGGAACCCTGAGCGCGCGGCTGCGCCGGCACCCGGGGCTCGGCATCTTCGAGGATATGCCGGCCAGCGCCGCTCCTTTCACGCGATGAGCACGATGAACACGATGAAGGAGTACGGCATGCCGGTAATAGGCTCACCACCCGACGCGGTCCGGACCAGCGGCCTGCGCAAGGCCTTCCGCGTCAAGAACCGGGCTGTGGAGGCGGTCAGCGGGATCGACCTCACCGTCGCGGCCGGGCAGATATTCGGCTTCCTCGGACCAAACGGGGCCGGGAAGACCACGACGCTGCGGATCCTCACCACGCTGCTTCCGGCCGACGCCGGCGAGGCCTTCGTCGCCGGGGCCGACGTGCGGCGCAGTCCGCTGCAGGTGCGGCGGCGGATCGGCTACGTCGGCCAGCTCGGCGGTGCCGATGCGCCAGCGACCGGGCGGGAGAACCTCCTGCTCCAGGGACGGCTGTACGGATTGGGCGCCGCCGAGACCGCCAGGCGCGCGGCTGAGCTGACCGAGGCGCTCGACCTCGGTGCGTTCGCCGACCGGCCCGCCCGCAGCTACTCCGGCGGGCAGCGCCGCCGGCTTGAGGTAGCCCTGGGGATCATGCACCGGCCCCGGGTGCTGTTCCTCGACGAGCCGACCACCGGGCTCGACCCGCAGAACCGGGCCAACCTGTGGGATCAGCTCCGCGAGCTCCGCCGGACCGGCACCACGATCTTCCTTACCACGCACTACCTGGATGAGGCCGACCAGCTCAGCGACCGGCTCGCGATCATCGACCACGGCCGCGTCATCGCCGAGGGCACGCCGGCCGGGCTGAAGCGGCGCTACTCCGGCGACACGATCGACATCACGCCCAGCCTTCCCTCAGCCAGCCTGCCGTCGCTGGAACACGACCTGGCCAGCGACCCGTTCGTCCGCGCCGCACGGACCTCAGGCGACAGCATCCGCCTGTCGGTCACCGACGCGACGCAGGCGATGGCCGCCGTCTTCAGCCTGCTGGCCGGCCGCGGCATCGGGATCCGGGCCGCCTCGTTCGCCCAGCCGTCGCTGGACGACGTGTTCCTGCGCGAGACCGGGCGCTCGCTCCGTGACGCCGGCGCCGCGGCGGGACACGACGCCGCCGCGTCCACCGGAGAGAACGCGTCCACCGGGGAGAAGGTGCCCGCATGACGTTCGCGCTTCAGGCCAGCCTGTTCTTCCGCCGCAAGCTGCTGGAAACACTGCGCCAGCCGGTCTGGATCGTCACCGGGCTCAGCACCCCGCTGCTGTACCTGGCGCTGTTCGAGCCGTTGCTCAAGTCCGTGGCCGGCGGCGCGGGCCTGCCACCGGGGCAGGTGCTTGACGTCTTCGTCCCGGGCATCCTGGCCTTGATGGCCTTCGGCGCGGGCATGGGCGCCGGGTGGGTGGTCATCTGGGAGATGGATTCCGGCGTGATCGAACGACTCCGCGTCACGCCCGCCAGCCGGTTCGCGCTGCTGCTCGGCACGGTGCTGCGCGACGTGGTGATGTTCGCCGTGCCCGCCGTCGCGGTCATCGCGATCGCGATCGGGTTCGGGTTCCACGCTCACTGGGGCGGGCTCGCGCTCATGCTCCTCCTGCTGGCCGCGCTCACCGCCAGCTGTTCGGCGACCTCGTCCGCCCTGGGTATCAGCCTGAAACAGATCGGCAGCCTCGCCGCGGTGGTCACCGGGGTGCAGCTCCCGCTCACCCTGCTGTCCGGCATCCTGCTGCCGCTGTCGCTTGGGCCCGGCTGGCTGCGGGTCCTCGGCCACTTCAATCCCATGTACTACGCGGTCCAGGCGGCCCGCGACCTGACCGCCGGGGCGATTGCCACGGCCACCGTCGGTATCGGGTTCCTGGTCACCGTCGCCATCGCCGTGCTCGCGCTCTGGTGGGGCACCCGCAGCTACCACAAGGCCATGGTCTGACTACTCCTCGAGCGCGAAGGAGCCGTACTGGGCCGCACCCGCGGGCTCGTAGGTCTTGCGGCCCAGCAGCTGACCGGCGACTTCGGGAAGCGCACCAGTCGGTGCTCGCGCGGCTCGGCCCGCACCGGACCGGACGGGGCTGCCGGTACATCAAGCGCCTCGACGAGGTGGACCAGGACGCGCTCCGCGAGTTGATCGACCGTTCAGTCCGGGTACGCGAAGGCCCCGACCAGATCTCCGGCTAGCCAGGTCACCGGACTTCCGGCAAGGCCGGCGGCGCGCTCGCCGCGGAATGCGGGTCCGGGACGAGCCTCGCGCGGGCTATTGACGCAACCAGTCGGCTGCCATATTATAGCAACCAGTCAGTTGCTACCAAGGGAGGCAGTCATGGGTTTTCCCGATCGCATCGAGCGGACCGTGGAGCTCGCTCACCCGCCGGCCGCGGTGTGGGCCGCGCTTACCACGGCCGAGGGGCTGGCCGCCTGGTTCGGCAACGAGGCCACGATCGACCTGCGCCCGGGCGGCGCGGCCCGGATGCGGTGGACCCAGGAGGGGTTCGCTGCCGAGATGCGCATAGAGCGGGTCGAGGAGCCGAGCGTGTTCGGTTTCACCTGGCCGGTCTACGGCCTGCCGGACGGCGATCCGCGCCGTACCTACGTCGAGTTCACCCTCGAACCGACCGGTGCGGGCACGCGGCTGACGGTGACCGAGACCGGTTTCGCCCAGCTGCCCGAGGACATCTACCGCAAGGCGTTCGACGGCAACACCGAGGGATGGGCGAAGGAGCTCGGCGAGCTGGCCGGCTACCTCGATGCCGCCTGACGTCGAGCCGTCCGGTGCGGTCAACGCGGCCGCTGACGTCGAGCCGGCGGTGGACGTGGAGGCGATCGCCGAGCAGGTCTTCACCGCCCTGGCCGATCCGACCCGGCGCGCCATCCTGGCCGTGCTGGCCTCGGCGGGGCCGGCCACCGCCACGGACCTGGCGGTCCGCCTGCCGATCACCCGGCAGGCGATCGCCAAGCACCTGGCCCTGCTGGCCGAGGCCGGCCTGGTGACCGCCCAACCGGCGGAGCGGCGCCGGGTCCGCTACCGGCTGTGCTCGGCCCCGATGCGGGTGGCGCAGCAGTTCCTGGCAGCGCTGGCCCGGGACTGGGACAGCCCGCTGGACGCGCTGAAAGAGCACCTCGACCGGGGTGCCTGACACATCATGAACACGGAAAGGCGGATACCGCGATGAAGACCCCTCCGATCGTCACCGGGCAGGAGTGGGAGGCGGCGCGTCAGCGGCTGCTGGTGCAGGAGAAGGAGCTGACCCGCGCCCGGGATGCGCTGGCCGCGCAGCGCCGGCGGATGCCGTGGCTGGCGGTCGAGAAGGATTACCGGTTCGACGGACCCGAGGGTAAGGCGAGCCTGCCGGACCTGTTCGGCGGCCGCCGTCAGCTGGTCATCTACCGCGCCTTCTTCGAGCCCGGCGTGATCGGCTGGCCCGACCATGCCTGCCACGGCTGTTCCCTGATGGCCGATCAGGTCGCCGACGTCGTCCACCTGAACGCCCGCGACACCACCTTCGGCTACGCCTCGCGCGCCCCCCAGCCGGACATCGCGCGGCTGAAAAAGCGGATGGGCTGGACGATGCCCTGGTACACGATCCTCGGCGACTGGGACAAGGACTTCGGCGTGGACGAGTGGCACGGCACCAACGCGTTCTTCCGCGACGGCGACCGGGTGTTCCGCACCTACTTCCTCAACAACCGGGGCGACGAGGCGCTGGGGAGCACCTGGAGCTACCTCGACATGACCGCGCTCGGACGCCAGGAGACGTGGGAGGACTCCCCTGAGGGCTATCCGCAGACCGCGCCCTACGACTGGTGGAACTGGCATGACGAATACGGCCACCCCGAGCTGGCGCAGGGGCCGATGCGGCGGGCCGCTGCGGCCGCCGGCCCCGCGCCGGACGAGGGATGACCGCCGGCCCCGCGCCGGACGAGGGATGACCGCCGGCCCCGCGCCGGACGAGGGATGACCGCCGGCCCTGGCTCACCAGGGCGCGGTGGCGCACGTGCTCCGGCGGGTCCGTCTGCAGGATGGTCCGGCCCATCACCTGCCCTATGGTCCTGATGCCCGGCAGATCCATGTGCCAGGACGGCCTGTCTGGCACGATCTAGGCCGTGGACGTCACCTCTGAAACCAGGCATGAGCGGGGCCAGCCCCGGTCGGCACGTGATGCCGCCTTCATGGCACGCTTCGATGCCCGGATGCGGCTGCCCATCATCGCGTCGGCCATCTTGCCGCTCATCGTCGTCCCGGAATCCAGCGACTGGCTCGGCATCGTGGTCGGCGTCGTCACCTGGCTGGTGTTCCTGGTGGACTACGTGGTCCGCATCCGTCATCTGGATCACTACGGGCGCACCAGACTCGGCCGCTTCGACCTGTTCGTGGTGATCGCTACCGCCCCCTGGTTCCTGTTCCCTGGTGCCCAGGCGGGCGGCTTCGTGGTCCTGCTCCGCCTCGCCCGGCTGGCGCGCCTGGTGATTGCCAGCAGGGGGTCGCGCCGCCTGTTCGACCGGATCGGCCGGGTCGCCCTGGTGGCGGCCGGGGTCGTCGTGCTCGGTTCCCTGGTCGCCTACTACGCCGAGCATCCTACGAACCCGCAGTTCGCAACCGTCGGCGACGCCCTGTGGTGGGGCATCGTCACCCTCACCACCGTCGGCTACGGGGACATCGTCCCGAAGACCACGACCGGGCGCTGGGCGGCGGTAACCATCATGGTCACCGGGATTGCCGTGCTGGGGGTACTGGCAGGCTCCCTGGCGAGCTTCTTCCGGCTGGATGAGAGTAACACCGACGCCGACTCCCCGGAACGCCAGCCGCCCGGCACCGCGGCAGCGCCCGACGACGCGGCGCTGCAGGCCCTGGTCGCCGAGGTGGCAGCCCTGCGCCGTCAGGTGGAGGCACTGACCCAGCGGCTGACCGGAACTCCCCCCGGCCAGACCTAGTGTCGTGCTCGCCGATGAATCGGGCCTTGTCAGCACGGCTTGACCGGGCGGGCGTCATCCTCGGGGATGACGCCCGATATGCGCCCCGCGCACGATGACAGCGGAGCCGCCGATAGGCCAGCATTGCCCAAGTGAATGCGATCGCTGCCGCCGCGGCGGGCCACGCCCATATCCCGTCGATCGTGCTGGGGATCGTGGTGCTCGCCGCGCTGGGCTACGGCGCCGTCCGCCTCACTCACCGCATCCGCCTCAGCCGCCCGCCGCGCCGCGCCCCCAAGCCCGCGCCGCCAAGCACCGCGCCGCCAACCCCCAAGCCCGCGCCGCCAGGCACCGCGCCGCCAACCTCCAAGCCCGCGCGGCCAGGCACCGCGCTGCCAACCCCCAAGCCCGCGCCGCAAAGCCTCGCGCCATTCTCGGTCCAGCGCCCGGACGGCGGCTGGGCGGTCGAGACCCACGGCCTGACCAAACGGTTCGGCGCCAACGTCGCGGTCGACGGCGTCGAATTGCTCGTGCCGCGCGGTTCCGCCTTCGGCTACCTCGGGCCGAACGGTGCGGGCAAGACCACCCTGATCCGCACTTTGCTGGGCCTGACCAGGGCCGACGGCGGGACGATGGCGCTGCTGGGGATCCCGGTCCCGGCCGGGCGGAGCCGGGCGCTGGCCGGGGTTGGCGCGATCGTCGACGAGCCCCGCTTCCACCCGCATCTGACCGGGCGGGACAACCTGCGCCTGCTGGCCGCGGCCCGCGGCGGCGATGCGGACTGGCGGATCGCGCCGTCGCTGGCCCGGGTCGGCCTGGCCGACCGTGCCGATGACAAGGTCGCCACGTACTCGATGGGCATGCGCCAGCGCCTGGGGGTGGCCGCCTGCCTGCTCGCCGACCCCGAACTGCTCATGCTGGACGAGCCGATGAACGGGCTCGACCCGGCCGGGATGCACGAGATGCGGACGATGATCGCGAGCCTGGCCGCCGAGGGCCGGACCGTCGTGCTGTCGTCGCACCTGCTGGATGAGGTGGAGCGCACCTGCGACGCGGTGGCGATCGTCGACCACGGCCGGGTGATCCGCCAGGGCCCGATCGACGAGCTGATCCGCGGCGCGGGCGCCATGGTCGTGCAGGTCGACTGCGCCGAACCTGCCCGGGCGGTACAGCTCATCGACGAGGCGGGCATCGCCGCGGGCACGGCGCTGGCCGACGCCGGGCTGACCGTCACCCTGCCCGCCGGAGCCTCGCGCGAGGTTGTCGCCGACATCAACCGGCGGCTGGTCACGGCGGGGATCGACGTGTACGGCCTCCGGGAGGTCCAGGCGTCGCTGGAGGACTGGTTCTTGTCCGTGACGAGCCGGCTGGGGGAGCCATCGTGACCACCACCGAGCCCTCACTGTCCGAGGGACGACCCGAAGCGCCCGGGCCGAGCAGGCGCAGAGCGCCGAGGACCGGGTCCTGGCTGCCCACGTGGGATCTGATCACCACCAAGAACCTCGAGATCCGCAAGCGCCGCGGCCTCATGGTCACCATGGTGGTGCTGATCGTCGTGCCGACGGTCCTCTTCTACGGTCTCCGGCTGCTGTTCCACGCGGTCGACCCGCACACCTACGCGCTGGCCGGCAGCCCCGAGTTTTTCTCCCAGGCGACCAACCTGATTGACGAGTTCGGGTTCATCGCCGCCGCGGCGCTGGGCGCGGCGGCCGGGACGACCGACCTGTCCGACGGCATGTTCCGCCACCTGGTCATCACCGGCCGGTCCCGGCTCGCCCTGTACCTGGCGCGCATCCCGGCCGGCCTGGCCATCACGGTCCCGCTCGTGGCCCTGGCCTTCATGATGAACTGCCTGGTCACGAGCTACCAAAGCCCCCCGGACCCGACGACGGTCAGCTTCTACGGCGTGACCGCCGCCCCGGAGGCTCTCAGCCAGGCCAGGCTGCAGACCTGGCTGCTGCAGCACGAGCAGCAGGTCGGCAACGGATTCCTCCCCGGACTGCCCGCAGGCCCCGGGATCACCCCGACCCCGGCGCAGGTCCGCTCGGCGATCGACAAGAACATCGCCTCCTACTACAGCGACTACACCGCCGCCGAGATCAGCGGCTCGAGTCCGGCGGCCAACGAGATGGCCAAGATCGGGTTGTGGCTCGAGCTCGACGTCGGGATCGCCTTCCTGGTCGGCCTCGGCCTCGGATCGCTCACCGGGCAGCGCACGACCACGACCATCGTGCTGATCGCGCTGGAGATCATCGTGACCCCGCTCCTGGCCCACACCCAGCTCCCCTACTTCATCGACGGCCAGCGGCTCCTCATCGGCGTCGCGATGGACCAGTTGCGCCCGGCGGCGCTGGCCGCCGCGTCAGGCGGGGGCCGGGGCGGCGGGCTGCTGTTCGGCGGGCACGGAGCCCTCGGCTTCCCGCCGATGCCGACCTGGGCGATGATCTCGGTGATTGTCGGCTGGATCGTCGGCTGGTCGGCCATCGGCGCCTGGCGGATGATGACCCGCGACGCGTGAGTCAGCCGCGCGACGGCCAGGACGCCGAAATGGCCAGGTCGGCCACCACCTCGGCCACCTCGGCCACCACCTCAGCCACCTCAGCCACGTCGGCCACCTCAGCCATGTCGGCCACCTCAGCCATGTCGGCCACCTCGGCCTCCTTCGTCTTCATGGCACGCCCGTCCGCGTCGCCGGTGGCCCACTTGAGCGACGGCGGCCTGGCCAGCGGCCGGACTAACTGCTGTCACCAAGAATGGTGGGTCCGCGGCGGTGTCCAGCCGCGGCCAGGCCCGCTACAGCTTCACCAGGCTGGCCTGCACTAGGTCCTCCGCCGCGTGCCAGTCCCCGGTGAGCAGCGCCGCCATCCGCAACAGGTAATCGCCGCGCTCGCGCACGTATCCCGCGAACCGCTCGTCGATCCCGCCGTCGCGCCCCATCCACCACCCTCTCGCCCGACCCTCTCACCGCGACACGCCGCTGAACCATCCACCAGTTGACACCGTTCCAAGAATTGGCGCCCCCGCAACCGTTACGCTACGAATTGTGAGGTCCAGTGGGAGCCGACCTCCCCGATGAGGCAGACGGTCACGCCGACCGCCGGGACGACCAAGCTGCCCATGGCGGCCGGTCGCCCCGGCCCGACGAGCCGCCAGACGGCCGCCCCGACCGCCAGGACGACCAGCAGCCTGCCGCCGACGCCCGCTCATCCC
>Ga0335076_10005361_pt1 | contig 12969 bp, 10 predicted proteins | sample Lox_Sample_25_FD_206717 | JGI IMG/M metagenome (GOLD analysis project Ga0335076, IMG submission 206717) | Soil microbial communities from Loxahatchee National Wildlife Refuge, Florida, United States - Lox_Sample_2.5 | ecosystem: Environmental > Terrestrial > Soil > Wetlands | place: USA...
CGGCCTGTGGGTCGTGAGGACTGCCCTCGTCTCGCCGCAGGCCGTGGACCAGGTCGTCGACGACGCGGGGCAGGCCGGCTTCAACGCCCTCTTCGTCCAGGTCCGCGGGCGGGGCGACGCGTTCTACAAGTCGCGTCTCGCCGCCCGCAGCAGCCTCCTCGAGCGGCAGCCGCGGGAATTCGACCCCTTCGCGCGACTCCTCGCGCGAGCGCGGGCGCGCCGGATCCAGGTCCACGCCTGGGTCAACGTCCTGCTGGCCGCTCACTTCGGCCAACCCCTCCCGCCCGGCCACGTTCTCGAGAAGCACCCGGAATGGGCCATGGTGCCGAAGTCGGTGGCCACCGCGGCCCTCGTGTCGTCGGGCGCGCGCCGGCTGCGCCTGATCATGGAAGCGGGACGGGCGGAGGGCGACGTCGAGGGCTACTACCTCTCGCCGTCGATCCCGGCGGTGGCGAGCCACCTGGAGAGCGTGGTGCGGGAGCTCGTCCGCGCCTACCCGGTGGACGGCCTCCATCTCGACTTCGTGCGCTACCCGGGGCCGAGCTTCGACTACTCGCGCTCGGCCCTCGAGGGCTTCCGGCGGGTGAGCGGCGGCAACGACCTCCTCGGAGGCCCCGGCCGCGATCCTTCGGCCTGGGACGAGTACCAGCGGCAGGTCCTGACCGCCCTCGTGGTCCGGCTCTCCGGCGCCGCCCGCGCCGAGCGGTCCGGGATCGTGCTCTCGGCGGCGGTGACGCCCGACGAGGCCCAGGCCGTGCACCACAGGTTCCAGGACTGGCCGCGGTGGCTCTCCATGGGCGCCATCTCCGCCCTGTGCCCGATGACCTACACGCCGGACAACGACCTCTTCCGCCAGCAGGTCGAAGCCGCGACCGGGCGGGCGCGAGCCGGCCAGCCGGTCTGGGCCGGGATCGGGGCCTACCGCCTGGACGTCCCCGGCATCGTCGAGAAGGTCGTGCTCGCGCGCCAGGCCGGCGCGCAGGGTGTCGTGATCTTCTCGCACGAGTCGCTCGTGCCGGCCGACCTGCGGCGCCTGCGCGAGGAGGCCTTCGCCCCCCGCGCCGTGGGCGACGCCGCGCGCGGGGGCGCTTTCCTCGCGGGCTCGCGGTGACCGCCGGCCGGGCGGGGTCCGTCTCCCGCCGACGCCTGCTGCGGGGCGGCCTCGCGGCCGCCGCTCTCGCGTCGGGGAGGTATGCTGGGCGCACCGTGGCCGCTTCCGACGCCCCGGCGGGCGCCGGCCCGAGGAGCTCCCGCCCCGAAGGCCTCGAGGCCGTCGACGCGATCGTCCGCGCGGCGGTCGTCGCCCGCGCGTTCCCGGGCGGAGTTCTCGCCGTGGGTCTCGGGGGCGCGCTCGTCCACCTGCGCGCCTTCGGCCGTTTGACGTACGACGCCGGCTCCTCCGACGTCGCGACCGACACGATCTACGACCTGGCGAGCCTCACCAAGGTCGTGGTGACGACGACCCTCTCGATGATCCTCGTCGACCTGGGGAAGCTGGACCTCGAGGCCCGCGTCCACGACTTTTTCCCGGCCTTCGCCGGACCGGCCAAGGAGCAGGTGACGGTGCGCCACCTCCTCACCCACTCCGGCGGCGTCCAGTGGTGGGCGCCGCTCTACAAGGAGGTGAAGGGCAAGGCCGCGTACCTGGAGCGGATCGTGGCCATGGACCTCGCCTACGAGCCCGGCGCGAAGTCCGTCTACAGCGACCTCGGCGTCATCCTCCTCGGCGACATCCTGGAGCGCTTGGGCGGCGTCCCGTTCGAGGACATGGCCCGACGCCTCGTTCTCGGCCCGCTCGAGACGAGGGACACCCTCTACCGCCCCGGCCCTTCGCTCCTCGAGCGCGTCGCGCCCACGGAGTACGACCCCTGGCGCGGGCGGCTCGTCCGTGGGGAGGTCCACGACGAGAACGCCTTCGCCCTCGGCGGCGTGGCGCCCCACGCGGGCCTCTTCGGCACCGCGCCCGATCTCGCCCACCTGGCCGAGATGCTCCTCGACGGGGGCTCGTTCGGAGGCCGCAGGCTCGTGTCCCGGTCCACGGTCGAGCTCTTCACCGAGAGGGCGGGCGTCCCCGGATCGAGCCGTGCGCTCGGCTGGGACACGGCCGCGGACGAGTCGGGCCAGCGCAGCTCGGTGCCCGGCCAGCCCGGATACTCGTCCGCCGGGTCCCTCACCTCGGCCCGGTCCTTCGGACACACGGGCTTCACCGGCACCTCGATGTGGATGGACCCCGAGCGGGACCTCTACTTCATCCTCCTCACGAACCGGGTCCACCCGACGCGCGACAACGAGAAGATCCGCGAGGTGCGCTCGCAGGTGGCCGACGCGGTCGTGCGCGCGCTCGACCGGCCTTGAGACGCCGGGCGTTCCTGGCCGCGACGGCCGCCCTGCCCCTCGCCCGTTCCGCGACCCCCGGCGCGTCGACGGTGGCGGTCGGCCTCGAGCGCCTCGAGGCCGAGAAGGGCGCGCTGCTCCGCGGGCGGCGGGTGGGCCTGCTCGGCCACGCGGCGTCCCTGACCGCCGACGGCCGGCACGCCATCGACGTCCTCCGCGGCGCGGGCGTTGGGGTGGTGCGGCTCTTCGGCCCGGAGCACGGTCTGCGCGGCCTGGCCGCGGCGGGAGAGGAGGTGGCGGGAGGGACGGACGCCGCGAGCGGTCTTCCCGTCGTCAGCCTGTACGGAGAGCGGACGAAGCCGACCGCCGGCGACCTTCGCGGCCTCGACGCCCTCGTCGTCGACCTGCAGGACGCCGGGGTCCGCTTCTACACCTACGCGAGCACGATGCTGCTCTCGCTCGAGGCCGCGGCGGAGGCCGGCCTCGAGGTGGTCGTCCTGGACCGGCCGAACCCTCTCGGAGGCGAGCGGGCGGAGGGGCCGGAGCGTGATCCGACGATGCCGGTCAGCCTCGTCTCCCGGGCGCCGGGCCCGCTCGTGCACGGCCTGACGCTCGGCGAGATGGCGACGCTCGCCGCCGGCCGACACGAGCGACGTGCGGCGGATCCGTCGGGACCCGGGCGACCGAAGTCCCTCGGGATGACGGTGAGCGTCGTGAGGATGGCCGGCTGGAGCCGGGGCGTGACGTGGAGGGACACGGGCCGGCCGTGGGTCCTTCCGTCCCCGAACCTGCGCAGCGCCGAAGCCGCGATCGCCTACCCAGGGACGTGTCTCCTCGAGGCGACGAACGCGTCCGAGGGGCGGGGCACCGAGACGCCCTTCCTGCTCGTCGGCGCGCCCTGGGCGCGGGCGGAGGATCTGGCGCGCGAAGCCGCGACGCCGGGCTTCGACCTCGAGCCGACAGGCTTCACGCCGGTCGCGTCCGCCGCGGCCCCGGAGCCGAAGCACCGGGGCGTGGCCTGCCGCGGCCTCCGGGTGCGGGTGACCGACCCTTCGGCCGCGCGCCCCTTCGCCCTCGGCCTCCGCCTGCTCGTCGCCCTGCGCCGGCACCCCGAGTTCGCGTGGGTCCAAGGCGGCTCCTGGCTCGACGCGCTCACCGGGACGAAGGTGGTTCGAGCGGCCATCGAGCGCGGCGACCCGGTGGAGGCGATCCTCGAAGCCGAGGCGCCGGCCATCGACCGCTGGCGGCGCGAGCGCGTCCCGGTGCTCCTCTACTGAAGGTCCCTCGTGGAGATCCTGCGCGTCGGCCTCCCGGCCATCGTCGCGATCCTGGTCTACCTCGCCGGCATCAATCTCCTCGGCGGCTGGCTCGGCCGCGGCCAGAGGAACGCCGGCGACTACTTCCTCGGGAGCCACGCCATGCCGTGGTGGGCCGTCACGGCCTCCGTCGTGGCCACCGAGACCTCGGCCTTGACGTTCCTGTCCGTCCCCGGCGACGCCTACCGCAGCGGCTTCGCCTTCCTCCAGCTGACCTTCGGCTACCTCGTCGGACGGGTGGCCGTGGCGGCGATCCTGTTGCCCGGCTACTTCCGGGGGGAGATCGCCACCGCCTACGCCCTCCTCGAGCGGCGCTTCGGAGCCGGGACGCGGCGCTTCGCCTCGCTGCTCTTCATGGTCACGCGGATCATGGCCGCGGGCGTGCGTCTCGCCGTGCCCGCCATCCCGATCGCGCTCATCCTCGGCGTGCCCGTGTGGGTGGCCATCCTGGTGCTCGCCGCGGGGACGGCCCTCTACACCTACCTCGGCGGCATCAAGGCCGTGATCTGGATCGACCTCATCCAGGTCGTCGTCTACCTGTCCGGAGCCCTCCTCGCCCTCGCCTTCCTCCTCCGGTCCATCCCCGGCGGCCTCTTTGCCGTGCTCGCGGAGGGCGGGAGGCGCCTCTTCGACCTGCGCCCGACCCTCGGCGATCCCTACACGCTCTGGGCGGGCCTCGTGGGGGGCGCGTTCCTCGCCATGGCCAGCCACGGCGCGGATCACCTCATCGTGCAGCGCCTGCTCGCCTGCCGGGGGCTGCGCGACGCGCAACGGGCCCTCGTGGGCAGCGGCGTCCTCGTCATCCTGCAGTTCGCCCTCTTCCTGACCATCGGCGTCGCCCTCTCCCGCTTCTTCGGGGGCCGGACGTTCGCGACGAGCGACGAGATCTTCCCCGCCTTCATCGTCCACCACCTGCCCCCGGTGGTGTCGGCCTACCTCGTGGCGGGCATCTTCTCGGCGGCCATGTGCTCGGAGTCCTCGGCCCTCAACTCGCTCGCGTCGGCGCTGGCCAACGACATCGTGGGGCCGGTGTTCGGCCGCGGCGTCCTGGACGGGCGGCGCGGGCTGTGGCTGGGGCGGCTCCTGACCCTCGTCTGGACGATCGTCCTCGCCGCGCTCGCGGTGGGCTTCAGCCGCCTGGGCCAGGGACAGCCGGCCGTCCAGGTGGCGCTCGGCCTCGCGAGCGTGACCGCCGGCGGCCTGCTGGGGGCTTTCCTGTTGGGGCTGGCCGTCGAGCGGGCGGCGCAGGCCGACGTCCTGCTCGCGATCTCCGTCTCGGCCGTGACGATGTTCCTGCTGTGGCTCGGGTCCAAGGAGTGGATCGACCTGCCGCTCGGGCGCCGGATCGCCTGGCCCTGGTACTCGATGATCGGCTCCGGCCTGACGGTGGGCGTGGGGTGGGCTTCGTGCCGGCTGCGAGCCGCCCTCGGCGGCGGGGCGCGCGTCGCGCCCGCTGGCCGCTGAGCCCGAGGGCCGACTCGACCCTCGCGCGCGGACGGTGCCGCCCCGACGTCAGCGCGCGAAGATCTGGTTGTTGACGACCTGCAGAGCGGCGGTGAGCCGGCCGATCTTGTGGTTCCGGGCCTGCTGGGCGAGGGCGTCGTCCTGGGGCGGAACCTCGGCCCGCGTGTTGCGGAGCTGTTTTTCGAGCTCGAGCTTCAGGGCGTTGAGCTCGGTGGGCAGGAAGCCCTTGAGGGTGGCCACCGTCACCGTGCAGAAGCCGCCGGCGATCTGGAGCGCCATCGCGGGGCAGCTGCCTCCCATCCAGTTGGCCATCGTGAGCTCCCCTACTTGATGCAGACCGCCCGCACCTGCTTGAAGTCGGTGAGGCCGCGCAGCACCTTCTGGATGCCGTCCTGGAGGAGGGTGGTCATGCCCTCCCGGACCGCCTGCTGGCGCAGCTCCTCGATCGGCTTCCGCTTCTGGATCATGCGCTTGATCTCGTCCGTGGCCACGAGCAGCTCGTGGACGCCCATGCGGCCCTTGTAGCCGGAGCCCCCGCACTTCGGGCAGCCCTTCGGCCGGAAGAGGCGCAGGGCGGGGGAGTAGGAGACGCCGACCTTGTCCCAGTGCTCCGCCCCGTAGTCCTTGACGAGCTCGGCGAACTCGTCCGGCGTCGGCGCGTACTCCTCCTTGCAGCTCCCGCACAGCGTGCGGACGAGGCGCTGGGCCATGATGCCGAGGAGGGCGTCGGCGAAGTTGAACGGGTCGATGTCCATGTCGAGGAGGCGCGTGATCGTCTCCGGGGCCGAGTTCGTGTGCAGCGTGGAGAAGACGAGGTGGCCGGTGAGCGAGGCCTCGACGCCGGTCGCCGCCGTCTCGTGGTCGCGCATCTCGCCGACCATGATCACGTCGGGGTCGGCCCGGAGGAACGAGCGCATGGCGGCGGCGAAGGTGAAGTCGATCTTGGGGAAGACCTGGACCTGGCGGAGGCCGGGCTGGGTGATCTCGACGGGGTCCTCCGCGGTCCAGATCTTCATGTCCACGGTGTTGATGAAGCCGAGGGCGGAGTGGAGGGTGGTCGTCTTGCCGGAGCCCGTGGGGCCGACCACGAGGCAGATGCCGTAGGGCTTCTGGAGGATGGCCTTGAACTCGGCGAGGTTCCGCTCGAGGAAGCCCATCTTGTCGAGGGGCAGCGGCTTCGACGCGGCCAGGATGCGCATGACCACGTCCTCGTTGCCGCCCGCGGTGGGGATCGTGGCCACGCGCAGCTCGATCGTGCCCATGGGCCCGCGGAAGCGGATCTTGCCGTCCTGGGGCTTCCTCTTCTCCGCGATGTCCAGCTTGGCCATGATCTTCAGCCGCTGGACGAGGGCGCTGCGGTGGGGGGCGGGGACCTCGAGGTACTTCTGGCAGTCGCCGTCGACGCGCAGGCGCACCACGGTCGGGGACGTCTTGCCGTACGGCTCGACGTGGATGTCCGAGGCCCCCTTGTTGTAGGCGTCGATGATGATCTGGTTGCAGAGCTTGACGATCCCGCTGTCCGTCTCGTCGACCTCGGGCGGCTTCTCCTCCGCCTCGCCCTCGACCTCGCCCTCCTCGCCGGTGCCGAGGTCGTTGATGATGCGGCCGAGGTCGGCCTCCTCGACCGCCGGCCCGGTCTCGCCGAAGCTCGCCCGCACGAAGGCCAGGATGTCGTCCTTCAGTCCCACCGCGAACTCGTAGCGGGGGGCGAGGTTCATGGCCTTGATGGAGTCGAGGCGCGTGAGGTCGTAGGGGTCCTCGACCGCCACCCGCACCGTGCCCTCCTTCCGCTCGAGGGGCGCGCAGACGTTCTTCTTCAGGAAGTCGGCCGAGACGCGCCGCTTGAGGTCCTCGGGGATCGGCCCTCCCGTGGGCTCCCACGGGGCGCAGCCGTAGAACTGGGCCAGGGAGCGGAGGACCTCCTCCTTCGGGACGTGCGCCTCTTCGATCAGGACCTTGGACACGTCGAGCTGGTTGATCCGCGCGGTCTCGATCGCCTTCTGGAGGTCCTTCTCGGAGACGAGCCCCTTGTCGACCAGAGCGCCGAACTTGGACGGCTTGTTCGTGCGCGCCGCCCGGGCCTGGTTGTAGAAGGCGATCCCCAGGATCTTGGCCAGCTCCTCCGCGGCCTGGGCGTCCCGCGCCGTGAAGCCGGAGCCTCCCCCGCGGCTGTTGACGAGCTGGAGGACGCCGAGGATGTACTTGTCGAAGACGATGGGCGTGGACAGGACCTGGGTGGTCCTGAACCCGGACTGCTTGTCCCAGCGGGCGTCGAAGCGGAGGCTGGCGTGGAGCCTCCCGAGCTCGGCCGCGTCGTACGCGTTCGCGATGTTCGTGGTCTTCCGGGAGAGGGCGGTGAAGCCGGCGATCGAGGCGAAGTCCTTCGGGACCCGGATCTCCCGGACCTCCTGGCCGACCTTGAAGAGCGAGTAGAGCTGCTGGTTCTTCGTGTCCAGGGCGAAGATGGTCACCCGCTCGGCGGCGACGAGATCGAGCATCTCGTCCTTGAGGTCGACCAGGATGTCCTGGATGCTGGAGGCGGCGTTGATCTGGTTCGCGATCTCGATGAGGCGTTTCCGGTAGTGGAGCTCGCGCTGCGTCGCGTCGGCCACGGCCATCTCGTTCGCCTCCTTCGGGTGCCCGCCCGGTGCGGTCGAGGATAGCCCACTTCCGCCGGGTTTTCGCGTACCCTCTGGTCGGAGGTGAGGGCCCATGCGAGGGGCGACGGCGGTCCTGGCGGGGTTCCTGGCGGCGGGGAGCCTGGTGCGGGCGGGCGCGGACGAGGCCTACCGGGCCGAGATCCAGAAGTGGCGCGCCGACCGCGAGACGAGGCTCAAGGCCGACGGCGGCTGGCTCACCCTGGCCGGCCTCTTCTGGCTGAAGGAGGGCCCGTCCGGCTTCGGTACCGACCCCGCGGGGGACATCGTGCTGCCCGAGGGCTCGGCTCCGGCGAAGGCCGGCGTGTTCGAGCTGAAGGCCGGGCAGGTCACCGTCACTCTGCAGCCCGGCGTCGGCGGCCGGATCGCCGCCCGGCCCGTCACCGCCCCGGCGGTGATGCGGCCCGACACCTCGGGCACGCCCGACGTGCTCGAGATGGGTGCCCTGAGCCTGAGCGTCATCGAGCGGGGCGGGAAGCTGGGCATCCGCCTGAAGGACAAGAACAGCCCGGTGCGCAAGAGCTTCACCGGGCTCAAGTGGTTCGAGATCGCCGAGGCCTATCGCGTCGAGGCCCGCTGGGTCTCGTACCCCCAGCCGAAGCCGGTCAGGGTCCCGAACATCCTGGGCCAGACGGAGTCGATGCCGAGCCCGGGGTACGCCGACTTCACGCTGAACGGCAAGCCGATCCGCCTCGACGGAGTCCTCGAGGACCCCCACGCGGAGCAGCTCTTCTTCATCCTCCGCGACCAGACGAGCGGGAAGGAGACCTACGGGGCCGGCCGCTTCCTCTACGCCGACCTGCCGAAGGGCGGCAAGGTGGTGCTGGACTTCAACAAGGCCTACAACCCGCCCTGCGCCTTCACGCCCTACGCCACCTGCCCCCTGCCGCCCCCGCAGAACTGGATGCCGGTGCGGATCGAAGCCGGCGAGCTCGCCTACGGCAAGGCCAGCCACTAGCGTCCGTGGCGAACGCCGCGCCCATCTCGGTGCTGATCCTCGACGACGAGGCCGACGTCCGGCGCATCCTCGCCGACCACCTGGAGGACGAGGGTCGGTTCGAGGTGCGCACGGCCGAGACGGGCGCCGAAGCGCTGGCGGTCCTCGATGCGGCCCCGGTGGACGTCTGCCTGGTCGACCTGCGCCTGGAGGGCACGGACGGGTTCGTCTTCGTCCAGGAGGCCCGCTCCCGCCATCCCTCGGTGCGCTTCCTGATCCACACGGGCTCGCCTCTCGAGGACGTGAGGGATCGCGCGCGGGCGGCGGGGCTCACCGAGGACCACATCCTCCTGAAGCCCCTGCCCCTGTCCACGATCGTCCGGACCATCCGGAGGGTGGCCGCGCGGTGAGCCGGGCCGTCCGCGGATGGGGGGCGCTGCCCGTGCTCGCCCTGGCCGCATTCGCGTGGGGATCGCAGGTCGAGGCCGGCGAAGCGGCGGTGCGGCTCGTCACCGAGCTCCTTCCCCCCTACAGCTACGACGAAGGAGGGGTGGTCAAGGGTGCCTCCACCGACGTCGTCCGGGCCGTGATGGACGAGGCCGGCCTCCGCTACGGGGTCGAGATGCTGCCGTGGAGGCGCGCCCTCGACGCCGCTCTCAACGAGAAGGACACCTTCATCTACTCCGTCGCCCACACCTCGGGGCGCGAGAAGCAGCTCCTGTGGGTGGGCAAGATCTGCGATCGTCTGCTCGCGATCTACTGCCTCAAGGAAAGGGAGGACCTCCTCGCGCATTCGCTCGCGGAGCTGCCCGGCGCCACGTTCGCCGTCATCCAGGACGACGCCTCCGCGGACGTCCTCCGCGCGCTGGGGTTCGGCGTGGGCAGCCTGCACTTCATGCGCGACGCCGCCACGCCCCTGGCTTCGCAGCACGTGCTGGCCGGGCGCTCGGACTTCTTCGTCTCCAATCCCTATCGCTTCCGGTACCTGGCCGCGGGGGCCGAGCTGGCCGGGCGCTTCAAGCGCCACAGCCTGATCACGGCCGGCGACGGCTACTACCTCGCGGCCAACCCGGCCTCTGATCCCGCCCTGGTCGCTCGGGTCCGGAAGGCCTTCGAGAGCCTGCGCGCGAGCGGCGCCCTGCGCCGGATCCTGGCCGGCTCGCTTCCGCCGCTGCCGGAGCCGTGAGCGCCGACCGGGCGGCGCCCCCGCGCGAGGACCGCAGCGTCGCCCAGCGGCTCTCGTTCGTCGTGACCGCGATCACGACCGTGGTCACCGTCGCCTCCCTCGCGGCGCTCCTCGGCTACACCTGGTTCCGCGACGCCGCGACCATGCGCCGACGGGCCGACGGCACCCTGCTCTTCCTGGCCGAGTCGCTCCGGGTCCCCCTCTGGTCGCTCGACACCGAGGCGGCGACGACGATCGGGCGGGCCGTGGCGCGGGACGAGATCGTGAACCGGCTGGAGATCGCGGGATCGCGCGGCGAGCCCGTCTTCGTCGAGAAGAAGGCGGGGGCGGTCGCATTCGAGTGCTCCGCCCCGGTCCTCTACGAGGGCCGCCAGGTGGGCGAGGTCCGGCTCCAGGTGAGCGAGCGGCCTCGACAGCGGCTGCTCTGGAGCGTGGCCGTCGTGGCCGGCCTCACCGGAGTCGTGGTCACGCTGCTGCAGCTCGTGCTGATCGGTCCGCTCCTCAGGAGGCAGCTGCGCACGCCCTTCGACGCTCTCGACGCCACGATCCAGGGGTACCTCGCCGGGCGGTACGACTCGGCGCCACCCGACATGCCTTACGCGGAGTTCCGGCCGGTGACCGAGGTCCTCGTCCGGATGGGCCGGACCGTCGAGCAGCAGCTCGGCGAGCTCCGGGTCGCCGAAGCCAAGTACCGCCGGATCTTCGAGAAGGCCCGGGTGGGCATCTTCCAGACGTCGCCGGAGGGACGCGTGCTGGACCTGAACCCCGCGTGGGCTGAGTTCCTCGGCTACGACGGCCCCGAGGATGTCCGGGCCCGGGTGCAGGACGTCACCACCCAGGTCTACGCCGACGCCGCCGATCGGGCGGACTTCCTGGCGCGGGTGCGCCGGGACGGGCGTGTCGTGCGCCATGAGATCCGGATGCGGCGGAAGGACGGGAGCCTCATGTGGGCGTCGGTCACGGCGGAGGGCGTCTTCGACGCCGAGGGGAACCTCGTGCGGATCGAGGGCCTCGCGGACGACGTCACGGAGCACAAGGAGGTCCAGGAGCTGAGGCTCCAGACGGAGAAGATGCTCTCGGTCGGCGGGCTGGCCGCGGGAATGGCCCACGAGCTCAACAACCCGCTCGGGATCATCCTCCACGCGGCCGAGGGCCTCGAGCGGCGGTTCTCGCCGGGTCTCGCGGCCAACGAGCCCGCGGCTTCGGAGGCGGGGATCGACCTGTCGGCGGTCCAGGCCTACATGGAGCGCCGCGGCATCCGCGGCTACGTCGTCGCCATGCGCGAGGCCGCAGAGCGGGCGGCACGGATCATCCGGACCATGCTGGAGTTCAGCCGGAAGGAGGTGGCGGGCGAGAACGCGCTCTGCTCGCTGGAGACGATCGCCGAGACGGCCCTGGATCTGGCCTCCAAGGACTACGATCTGCGCCGCAAGTTCGACTTTCGCTCCGTCCGGATCGTCCGGGAGCTCGACCCCGCCACACCCCGAATCCGCTGCTCGGCGGGCGAAATGGTGCAGGTCGTCTTCAACATCGTCAAGAACGCCGCCGAGGCGCTGGCCGGCGGCTTCGCTGCCCCGGGCCCCTCGATCACGATCCGCACCCGGGCCGAGGGCACGCTCGCCCGGCTCGAGGTCCGGGACAACGGCCCTGGGATCGACGAGGCCACCCAGCGTCGCATCTTCGAGCCCTACTTCTCCACCAAGGGACCCGGCGCCGGCACGGGGCTGGGGCTCGCCGTCGCCTACTTCATCGTCACCCAGCGCCACGGGGGAACGATCACGGTGGAGTCGGCGCCCGGCGAGGGGACGACGTTCGTGCTGAAGCTCCCTGCCGTTCCCTCGGCCGGAGCCGTCGCGTCGCGCCAGTAGCCTGGCCGAGCCAGCACGTCGCCCCTGGCCCCCTTCAGCTTCACCTCGAGTGCGTGCCAGCCCTCCTTTTCGGGCGACAGCGGGACATAGCTCAGCACGTAGCGGGAGCGGATGTCCCGCAGGACGTCGAGGAAGCGGGCCCGCAGGTCGCGCTCGCTCTTCGCTTCGAAGAGCCGGCCGCCGGTTGCCCGGACGACGTCCTGCAGGAACGGCTCCTTCGGGTCGCCGCGCCCATAGGCGGCGACCCCGTAGACGATGGCGTCGGAGCGGGAGGCTGCCTCCACGACCTCGGTCGCGGTGAGCCAGCTCATGTTGTCGACGCCGTCGCTGAAGACGACGACCGCGGCGCGGCGAGGCCCCGGCTCGCGCAGCCGCAGAGCGGCGTAGACCGCGTCGCAGAGGGCCGTGCTCCCTCGCGACGACACCCGGGCCAGCTGCTGCTGCACGCGGGCCCGGTCCGGGGTGAAGGGCTCGAGCAGGCTGACGTCCTCGCGGAAGGCGAGGAGGGCGGCCTGCTCGTCCCCGCGCAGCCCGGCCAGGAAGCCCCAGGCGGCGCTTTTCAGCTCCTCCAGCTTGGCGCCGCGCACGCTGCCGCTCAGGTCGAGGACGAGCTCCGCGTCGACCGGGGACTCCTCCTCGAGGAGGGGCTCGAGCCGCTGGACGCGCCCGTTGTCCCGGACCTCGAAGTCCGCCGCGCGCAGGCCTCGGAGCGGCGCGCCCTTCACGGTGACGGACGCCTCCACCCTGACGAGGCCGACCTCCGCCCGGAAGACCGGCGGCGCCTGCGGAGCCGCGGCGAGGAGGACGCAGGCGACGAAGGGGCTCACCGGTCGAGGGCCTCCTTCCAGAGGCGGTCGACGGCCGCCTTGGCCAGGCCCGGCGGGCCCCAGGGGTAGACCCACCAGGGGTCGACGGACCGGTCGAGGCGCTGGGACCATTCGAGCGTCGCCGCCACCGGCAGCCGGGCGGCGGCCGGGCCGGACGACTTCTCGAGCGCGTGGGCGAGGCCGAGGCGGGCGGCCTGGGAGTCGGGCCAGGCCTCGGCGGCCCGCCGGTAGAAGCCGGCGGCGTCGTCCGGGTGATCGAGCCGCTCGGCGATGCGGCCGAGGAAGAGGAGCGCCAGGTAGCGCTGTCGAGCGTCGGCCGTGCCGGCCTCGACCTCCTCGAAGAGCGGCTCCGCCTCGACGAGCCGTCCGTGGTCGAGGTG
>Ga0335076_10005362_pt1 | contig 12968 bp, 9 predicted proteins | sample Lox_Sample_25_FD_206717 | JGI IMG/M metagenome (GOLD analysis project Ga0335076, IMG submission 206717) | Soil microbial communities from Loxahatchee National Wildlife Refuge, Florida, United States - Lox_Sample_2.5 | ecosystem: Environmental > Terrestrial > Soil > Wetlands | place: USA: Florida...
CCGGAAGAAGCTCATCGTCGACCGCGTGGCCGCCACCGGCCTCCGCTTCGGCACGCCGCGGGCCACCGACGGGCGGGTGAAGCGCCCGGCGGCCGACACCGCCGAAACCGCGGCCCCCGCCGCGGGCAAGACGGCCGCCCCGTCGAAGCCGTCCGCAAGGACCACCGCGATCGAGGACCTGACCGACCGTCTCAACATCCCCGGGCTGGACTTTTCCCAGGGGAAGATCGAAGTCGGCGCGCTCGACCCTTCGAAGCTCTCCACCGCGGCCGCCGCGCGGGCCCTGCAGACGCGCGCCGATTCCGCGAGCCGGGCCTGGACCGCCGCGATCAACGACCTCCGCACCGGCCCGACCATCGACAGCGCGATGGCCCTCGCCAACCGTCTGAAGGGCGCGAAGCCCACCGACCTCGCCGCGCTCAACGACGCCCGGCGGATGCTCTCCCTCCTGTCGTCGGCGAAGGACAAGGTCGACGCGCTGCGACGCGGCATCGCCGCGGGGGCCTCCGATCTTCAGCACGGCGTGGCCGGGCTCGACTCGGCGAAGGCGCACGACCTGGCCACCGCGCGGGGGCTCGTGCACCTGCCGGCGCTCGATCCTACCCAGATCGGCGCGGCCCTCTTCGGCGGCGCGGCGGCCGGCAAGTTCGAAACCGCGCTCCACTGGGTGCGGCTGGCCCGCCAGTACACCCCCCCGGGCCTCGTCCCGCACGCCTCGCCCGCCCCGAAGCGCGTGCGCCGGGCCGGCGTCACCGTGCAGTTCCCGCGCGAGCACGACCTGCCCGCGTTCTGGCTCAAGGACGCCACCGTCTCGTTCACCCTGGACAGCACGAAGCACTACGACGGACGGCTCCAGCACCTGACCACGTCGCAGGCCCTGACCGGGCAGCCCACCACCTTCAACGCGCAGGCCCCCGCCGTCCAGGTAGGCGCGCTCCTCGATCACCGGCACCCGACGCCGCTCGACACGGCCTCCGGCGCTCTCGCATCGGTACGCCTGCCCGACCTGAGCCTCCCCGCCGGCGTCCGGCTGGTGCCGGGGATGGGGAGCATGGCGATGCGCTTCGCCCTGGACGGCGAGAACCTGCGCGCCGCCTGGGAGGTCAAGTCGGCGCACGTGACCTGGGCGCACGACTCCGCGGGGGCCTCCGCCACCGGCAACATCGTCTGGCAGGTGCTCTCCGGCGTCTCGACGCTCGATCTGACCGCGCAGCTCTCCGGCACGGCCTCGAGTCCCTCGCTCACCGTGCACTCGAACCTCGACCAGGCGCTGTCCGACCGCATCCGCTCCCTCCTCGGCGATCAGCTGAAGGGCGCCGAGCAGAAGCTCACCGCTGAGGTGAACGCGTACGCCGATCCGCTGATCGCGCCCGTCAAGTCGCGGGTGACCGCGGTGACCGGGGATGCCCAGCAGCAGCTGGGCGCCTCGCAGGGCAGGATCGCGGACGCCCAGAAGCAGCTGCAGCAGCGGCTCCGCTCGCTCACCGGGGGCATCAAGCTTCCGTAGCCCCGGGGGGGGGGCGGTCAAACCCTCCTGCGTATTCCGGCATCGTATCGACATCTCGCAGCCCGTGACCGTCGACGCCCACACCCTGGCCCGTGCGCGGGCCGGGGACGAGGCGGCCTTCCAGGCCCTGTACCGGGCCGAAGTGGGCCGCGTGTTCGCCCTGTGCCTCCGGCTCACGGGTAGCCGCCCGGAAGCGGAGGAGCGGACCCAGGATGTGTTCGTCCAGGCGTGGCGGAGCCTCGCGTCGTTCCGGGGAGAGAGCGCCCTCTCGACTTGGCTGCATCGGCTCACCGTGAACCTGGTGTTGACGGAGCGGCGGGGCAGAGGCCGGCGCGAGCGGCGCCTCCTGGCGGTCGAAAGCCCCGAGACCTGGGAGACCACCGGGACGGGTCACGAAAGTGACGCGGGCCAGACCGTCGATCTCGAGCGGGCCATCGGCCGTCTCCCGGACGGCGCGCGGGAGGTGTTGGTGCTTCACGACATCGAGGGGTTCACCCACGAGGAGATCGCCGGCCTGTGCGGAATCGCGGCCGGGACGTCCAAGGCGCAGCTCTTCCGGGCCCGGCGACTGCTGCGGGAGATGCTCGAGCGATGACGGATCTCCGCGAGCCGGACTCCGAGCCGCCCGTTCCCGGCGTCGAGCGCCTGCCGCGCGCCATCGAGCCCGCGCGAGACCTCTGGCCCGGAATCGCGCCCCGGCTCCGTGGCGCGGCGCGGCGCGGTTGGATGGCGGCCGGTGCGCTTGCGGCGGCGGTGCTGGCGCTGATGATGCTCACTCGCCGGGCTCCGCTGGGAGCGACGCGGCTCGAGGGCCGGCCGCGGATCACCCGCGCGGGAGTCACGACCGACGACTCCTCGAGCGCCCGGCTGACCTTGTCGATCGGGCAGCTCGACGTGGAGCCCGAAACCGACCTGCGCCTGGTCGCCCTCGGGCCGTCCCAGCAGCGCTTCGCGCTCCGGCGCGGCACCATCTCGGCACGGGTCAATGCGCCCCCGCGCGTCTTTGTCGTGGAGACGCCCGCCGCGATCGCGACCGACCTGGGATGCGCGTACGTCCTCCGGGTGGACTCCCTGGGTAACGGGACCCTCCACGTCACGCTGGGGCAGGTGGAGCTGGCCGGGGAGCACCTCGTGATCGTTCCCGCCGGCTACGTGGCCGCGATCCGGTCGGGGCGGGGGCCTGGGACGCCGGTGAGCGTCGACGCACCGCCCGCGCTGGTGCGTGCCCTCGATGCCCTCGACGCCGGCGGGGCCGGGCCCGCGCTGGACACTGCTCTCCGCCTCGCGCGCCCGGGGGATGCCCGGTCGCTCTGGAACCTCATCCCCCGCGTGGCGCCCGCCGACCGGGGCCGCGTCTACGACGCCCTGGCCCGCCTCGCGCCCCCGCCGGCCCTGGTGACTCGTGCCGGTGTGGTCGGACTCGACCCCGGGATGCTCGAGCTGTGGTGGAACTACCTGCCGTGGGTGGGGGAAAGGCGCTAAACGATTTTCCCCCGGGCGGCATCCCATCGGCATCCCAAACCGGAGTCTTCCATGCTGATGCGAACCGCCGCCATGCAGACCCTCGCGTGGGTGACCGCGGGCATGCTCGTCATCCCCCGGCCTCCGTGCCCCACGTGCGCCCCCGCGGCGTCCACCGCCGGGGCCCGGAAGGGGGTGTGGGTGTCCATCGAAAGCCCCCTCACGCCCTTCGACAACGCCAACCAGGGCGTGCTCCTCTTGGTGCACACCTATTGGATGCACGGTGCCGCGGCGATGTCGGTGGAAGGCAGGGCGGAGGGAACGGTGAACGGCGAGCGCCGGACGGTTCCTCTCACGTTCCAGGATCGGGGGGATGGGGTGTATGCGCTGGCGAAGAGCTGGCCCGATCAGGGCCGGTGGGCACTCGTGATCACCGCCCGGAGTCGGGGTCAGCAGGCGTCGGCGCTGGTCCGGCTGTCGGCGGACGGAAAAGTCGCGGGGGTGCAGGTGACGCCCGAGCGGGCGGTCGCCGACGCCGAGGTGGCGGCGGCGCTGCAGTAGCTAGGTCCGCAGCGCCGGCTTGCCTTCGAGGTGGTGGTTGAAGCCGCGGCGCGTGATGTAGCCGAGATCGATGCGGGGCTCCTTCGCGAAGGCGCGGAGGATGTCCTCCCAGATCGTCTGCTCGGTCACGCGCCGCCTCCGGGGCTCGCAGAGGTATCGGAGGGTCAGGATCACGCCGTCCTCGCTCACGCGCGTGTAGACCGTCGGCGTGAGGGCGGTATAGAGGATCAGAAACTTCTTGGTCGAGTGCCGCACGCTCTCCTCGGCGGCCTTGACGATCTCGGCCGAGTCGCGCTGCACGATCTCCGTCAGAATCTGCTTGGCCCGCTCCCAGTCGCTCTCCAGCGAGACGAGCACGGGGATCTCGTTCCAGATGTACTCGAAGCCTTCGGTGTAGTTGGCGATGACGTCGGTGAGCACGCGGCCGTTGGGGATGTGGATCACCCGCCCGGTGCTCTGGTCGGCGTTGACCCAGTTCCCGATCTCGTTCAGAGTGAAGTGGAGGATCCGGATGTCGATCACGTCCCCGGCGTGGGTGCCGATCTGGATGCGGTCGCCGACGGTGAACGGGCGCCGCCACACCATGAAGATCCAGCCGGCGAAGTTCACCAGGACGTCCTTCAGCGCGATGGCGATGCCGGCGCCGGTGAGGCCCAGGAACGACCCCAGGTCGTGGAACCCGCCGAACCACACCCGCCCCATGAGCAGGATGCCGAGGAGGGACGCGAGGTAGGTGGTGGTCTTCTGCCAGCGGTAGCGGGTCTTGGCCTCGTGCGTCCGGCTCCACACGAGCCCGAGCACCAGGCGCCGCGAAAAGAGCAGCGCCAGGATGACGATGCACGAGACGGCGATGCGGCTTTGCGTCTCGAGCGAGAGCCCCAGGTTGTTCTGCAGCCAGTCGCCCATGGGGGACTAAGTTGCGCCCCGGCGGCCGTTGGCACCAGCGCGGATCGGCGTACCTTATGGGCCTGTGACGACCTACGCGAGACGGCTGGGACTCTTCTCCGGCACGATGGCCGTGGTGGGCGGGATCATCGGCTCGGGCATCTTCGTGAACCCCGAGATCGTGGCCGCCCGGGTCGGCTCGGCGGACCTGACGCTCCTGGTATGGGTGATCGGGGGCGCCATCGCCCTGATCGGCGCCTTCTGCTTCGGCGAGCTGGGGTGCCGGGCCCCGAAGGCCGGGGGCGGCTACGTGTACCTGCGGGACGCCTGGGGCCCGCTGCCCGCGTTCCTGTACGGCTGGGCCCTCCTGCTCGTGATGACCACCGGCGCCACCGCGGCCGTCGCGGTCACCTTCGCGAACTACGCGCTGCCGCTCATCGGCGTCGGGCCCGACGCCACCGTTCCCGTGGCGGTCGGCGCCATCGTGCTCCTGGCCGGCATCAACTACGTCGGTGTGAAGCCGGGCGCCATCACGCAGAACGTCTTCACCCTGCTCAAGCTCGCGGCGCTCGCGGCCCTGATCGTCGTCGGGCTCCTCGTCGCGCTGCCCCCCGGCGCTCCGGCGGCCACGGTTTCGCACCCGCCCGCCGGCGGCGTCTTCATCGCCATCGGCTCGGCCCTCGTCCCCGTGCTGTTCACGTGCGGCGGCTGGCAGCAGACCAACTTCATCGCGGAAGAGATCATCGAGCCGGAGAAGAATCTCCCCCGCGCGCTCGTGCTGGGCGTGGTCATCGTGATCGCCGTCTACCTGCTCGCCAACGTCGCCTACCTCCGCGTGCTGGGAGTGGCGGGGCTCGCCGTCAGCCGGACCCCGGCCGCCGACGTGATGCGGAGGCTCGTGGGACCCTCGGGGGACACGCTGATCCGGGCCGGCATCGCGGCCTCCACGTTCGGGTTCCTGAACCTCGTCATCCTGGTGACGCCCCGGGTGTATCAGGCCATGGCCGCGGACGGCGTCTTCTTCCCCTGGATGGCGAAGCTCCATGCGGTCCACCGCACGCCCGCGGGGGCCATCGGCGTCCAGGCCGCCTGGGCCATCGTCCTGACGCTCACGAAGAGCTACGCCCAGCTCAACGACTACGTCGTCTTCGGGGACTGGATCTTCTTCGGGGCGACGGTCGCCACGCTCTTCGTCTACCGGGCCCGCGAGAAACGGGGAGCGGGAATCGTGCCGGCCTTCCGGACGCCCGGATATCCCGTGCTGCCGATCCTGTTCGTGCTCGCCGCGGTCTACGTCGTGGCGAGCAGTGTCGGGCAGAATCTCAAGAATGCAGGGGTAGGGACGGCGCTCCTGCTGGCGGGAATACCGGTGTACTTGTTCTGGCAACACCAGGGCAAGACACGTCGAGACGCACGGACGAAAGAACTAGACGCACAGACGCGCAGATGGTGAACGGGATGGGGGGTGCGGGATGATCCTGCGCCCGAAACTCCGGTCACCCATCTGTGCGTCGGTGCGTCTCCAGCCTAGTAGTCAGGTATTCCTCGCGGTACATCTTCAATAGCTCAAAGAAGTACGAGAGGGCGAGTGGCCCGATCAAGAGTCCGAGTATCCCGAACCAGGGCACTCCCGCGAGCGCTCCCAGGAGCGTGACCAGCGGATGGATGTGGGCATACCGCCGGTAGATCATCGGCTGGATGACGTAGCCCACATTCCCGATCACGCCCAGTCCCCAGACCGCCATCAGGGCCGCGGCGACGTTGCGCTGATCGAGCAACAGCGCCACCGCGCCCGGGGCCCAGACCAATCCGCTCCCCACGACGGGCAGCACCGCCAGCACCGTCGCGACGACCCCCCAGAACGTGGCGTTCGACAAGCCCGCCGCCCAGAACGCCCCGCCGACCATGATCCCCTGCAGGACCGCGGTCGCGCCGGTGCCGATCACCGTGGAGATGGTGACGTTCCGGAAGCGCTGGCGCAGCCGGTCGGCGTTGGCGGCGGAGAAGGGGATGTAGGGCTGGAGCCCCTTCCAGGTCTCGCCGTGCCCGAGAAACGCGTAGTAGAGCCCGAACAGGGCGATCAGCAGGTTGATGGCCAGCCGTGCCGCCGTCCCGACCAGTGAGAACGCCCGGGACCCCACCCACCCGGCCACGTCCTGCGCGAGGCTGGCGAGCTGCGGCCCCAGGTCGGTATCTCCGATCTTCAAGTGTGAGAGCCCGGTGAGCAGGGGATTCGAGACGCCACCCGCCACCACCTGCTGGGCCTGACTCACGACCAGCGAGACGAACGACACGCCGGGCACCACCACCAGAAAGAGCGCGAGCAGTACGACGATCACGGCCGCGGGCACCGGCTTGACGTGCCGGGCCAGCCGGTCGTGTGCGGGCTGGAGAATGACGTAGAGCACCGGTATGCCGATCAGGCCGGTGGCGAACGGCGTGAGCGCGATGGCCAGGCCGGTCCCGAGCAGCAGGATCAGGACGGCGGCGCGGGTGTGATTCGAGTCAATCGAGGCCATGACGCTCACGGGTCTGGAGGACGGCCAGCCGGGCCCGGGCGGCCGCGAGCCGCGCGGCGAAGACGGGGTCCGCGCGGGCCCAGGCCCGGACCACCTGCTCGTACTGCGCCGCGGCGCTGTCGGGCTCGCCGGCGGCGTCGAAGGCCTGCGCCGCGAGTTCGTGCAGCTCGGTGCGAGTGACGTAGTACGCCGAGCCGTCGATGGCGCCGGCCAGTCCCGCGCGCGCGGCCCCGGCGGCCTGGCCGGGCCGGCCGGCGGCCAGCAGCGCCCGTCCCAGGGCGTAGTTGGTCCGCGAATAGCCGTTGGTCGGGGAAAAGACCGCGGCCGCCAAATGCGCCAGCGCGGAGTCGGCCCGGCCCCGGGCGAGCCACACCAATCCCCGGAGGTGATCGGGCAGGTGCCGGTCGCGGCCGTACAGACTCCGCACCGCCGTCCGCTCGATCGAGTCCGCCAGCGCCAGGACGCGCGTGGTGTCGCCGGCCGCGGCCGCGGCTTCGCCTTCGTGCAGCCACGCCCAGCACCACCCCCGGGGTCCGCGGCTCCCCGCGAGGGCCGGGGGAGCCGCGATGGAATCGAAGAGCGCCAGCGCCGCCGGCACGTCGCCGAGCTCGAGGAGCACCTGCGCCTCCGGGACCGCCTCGAGGCTCGGGGCCAGCGTGTCGGGCGCCTGCCGGCGGTAGGCCCGCGCGGCGGCGAGGGCCTCGTGCAGCCGTCCCTGGTTCCGGAGGCTGATCACGAGCATCCAGAGGGCGTCGTTCTTGCCCGCGGCGGAGCCCACTTCGTAGGCCCCGCGGAGCAGGCGGTCCGCCGTGACGAAGTCGCCGGCGCGGAGGCTGAGCTCGGCGACCCCCAACGGATCCCCCGGCTGGCCGGGGGTCAGGTCGGCGGCCCGCCGGCGCGCGGCGCGGGCCTCCGCGTAGCGCGCGCGGTCGGTCTCCATCGTGGCCAGGGTGCTCCAGGCGGTCAGGGAGCGCGGGGCCAGGCGCACCTCTTCCCGCGCCATCCGCTCGGCGGCCTCGAAGGAGTCCGAGAACTGGAACGCCACCGCCATCCCGTCGAAGGCCTGGCACGGCCCGCACGCGCCGCCGGGGTGCCGGAGCGGCTCCAGGGCGGCCTCCGCCCGGAACTCCCGGAGCGCGCCGGTGAAGTCTCCGGACCAGAGCAGCGACGAGCCCAGCAGGTGGTGTGCCAGGGGGTCGGCGTCGTACCGCGTGACCAGCGACTCGGCGGCCGCCAGCGCCGCCGGGTCGTCGCCGCGAAACGCGATCGCCGTTTCGATCACCAGCCGGTCGTGCTCCGTGGCCGTCGGCGCCAGCGCCGCGGCACGCGCGAACCAGCGGTCCGCCGCCCCGCCGTCGAACCCGGACGCGCTGACCCCCGCGTAGTACGCGGCCATGGCGAACCGCGGGGATGCCTGCAGGGCGGCCTCGAACCAGCCCAGGGCCGCCCGGCTGTCCGACCGTTCGTCGAGCGTGACCAGCCCCCGCCGGTAGAGCGAATCGGCGAGCGCGGAGTGCGCCGTGGAGCGGTCCGGCGCCAATTCGGGGCTCAAGGCCGCTCCGGCGAGCGCGAGACCCAGCCCGAGAACCGCGACGCGGAGCCACCGGCGGGGCGCGGGACGTGACGGCGCCGGAAGCGCGGCGGGGACGGGGCGGGGGCCCGCCGGCCCCGCGCCGCGCCGCAGGCGGTCGGCGAGATCGCTGGTGGCCGGTGCCGGGGTCACTTCCAGATCCTCGCGGAGCCGGGCGGCGAGCGCGTCGAGCTCCCGCAGGCCCTCGTCCGTCCGCCCCGCCTCGGCCAGGAGCTCCGCCAGGCGGCGGCCCGCGCCTTCGTCGAGCGACGCGAGTCCCGTGGCGCGCCGCGCCCACCCGATCGCGTCGTCGAGATCTCCGGCGGCGCGCCGGCGGCGGGCGAGCTGCTCGCAGGCCGCCAGGGCCCGGGTCCGGAGCGCCGTCCGCCGCTGGTCGATCCAGCGGTCGAACTCGGGCGCCGCGTCCCGCACGTAGAAGCCGCACAGGAAATCGCCGCGGTAGAGCTCGAGCGCCTCGCCCGGCTCCGCGCCCGCCTCGAACGCGGCCGCGTCGCACCAGAGATCGGGGCCCGCCGCGACGTCCTCGGACCCCCGGGTGAGGATGATCCCGTCACCCAGCTGGCGGCGGAGAAAGTGAAGGGCCTGCCGCAGCGCGTGCCGGCCGCGGGCCTGGTCCAGGTCCGGCCAGAATTGGGCCAGGATGGTGTCCCGGCGGTGCCAGGTTCCGGGCTCGGCGAGCGCCAGATACACCAGGATGGCGAAGCGCTTGGATTGCGAGACGACGGCGTCGGCCGCGTGCCCGCGGTCGTCGCTGACTCCCACACTGCCCAGCGTCTTCAATCGGATCATGGGGGCATCGTCCCGGTCGGCCGGCGGAAGGTCTGGTGACGGCCTGGTGACGGCCCGCCGGCAGTTTCGAGGACTAGCCTACCGCCCTATCCGGCGCCCGGCAACTCACCTTTTGTCCCCGGGATTCTCCATGCGCCTCGCCTTGTTGCTGCTGTCGCTCGTGGGGGCCGGCCCCGGCCGGCGCCCGACGGCGCCCCCGCCCCCGATGACCCGCACCTACTACGTCGCCGCCGACACGGTGCGGTGGAACTACGTACCCGGCGGGATCGACCAGCTGTCGGGGCGGCCCTACACTGATACGGCGTTCTTCCCCGACAGCGCGCCTCGCCCGGTGTCGACCGTCTACCTCAAGATCCTGTATCGGGAGTACACGGACGCCACGTTCCAGACACTGAACCCACGGCCTCCGGAGTGGCGGCACCTCGGATTCCTGGGGCCGCTTCTGCGCGCGGTGGTGGGGGACACGATCCGGGTCGTCTTCCGGAACAACGCGCCGGGCCGCTTCAGCATGCATCCGCACGGCGTGTTCTACGAGAAGAGCTCCGAGGGCGCTCCCTATGTCGATGGCACGAGCGGGGCCGACACGGCCGATGACGGCGTGCCCCAGGGCGGGACGCATGTCTATGTGTGGCCTGTGCCTCTGCGGGCGGGGCCGGGCCCGAACGACGGGTCGTCGGTGCTCTGGATGTACCATTCTCATACCGACGAAGTCCGGGACATCAACAGCGGTCTGATCGGGCCGATCATCATCACCGCCCGGGCCAAGGCGCGCGCCGACGGCACGCCGGTCGACGTCGACCGCGAGATCGTGACGGCGTTCGCGCAGGTGGAGGAGGCGTCGAGCTGGTTCGCCGACCAGAATCTCCCCCCCTTCGCGAAGCGGGCGATCCCGAGGAGCGAGCCGGGCCGCTTCGACGGCTACCCCTTCCACGTCGAATTCACGATCAACGGCTTCACGCACGGATCCCTGCCGCTCGAGGACCTGACCATCCGGAGGGGCCAGCGGGTCCGCTGGTACGTCTTCGCCTCGACCAACGACTTCGACTTCCACGCGCCCCACTGGCACGGGAATACGGTGCTCCTGAACGGAATGCGCACCGACGTGCTGCAGCTCTCCATGATGCAGATGGTCGTGGCGGACATGATCCCGGACAACGTGGGGACGTGGCTCTTCCATTGTCACGTCTCGTTTCACTTCACGGACGGCATGGGGGTGCGGTATCGGGTGACCGAGTGAGGGTACGCCGGAACGGGGCCGGAACGCGGGCCCCGTTCCGGCGCTTGCGCGGGGGCGGCTTCCGGCAATCTTGTTAGGGACCCGTCCGGAGCCACCGCTTGCGCGCCTGGGAACAATCCGCAGCCACCGTCCTCCGCGCCATCGGTCTTGAAAGCATCCAGCGAAAAATCCTCGTCTTCGGTATCATCGCGACCCTGGTCCCGTCGCTCGGGATCGCGTGGGTCTCGTACGCCCAGAACAAGCGCGCCCTCACCGACAAGATCGCCCAGGAGCTCGGACTTCTCGCCGCGCCGGGCGCCAGCGGGATCGAGCTGTGGCGCCGCCAGCACCTGTTCGATCTCCGGGTCTTCGCGGGCTCGGAGCTCATCGCGGGCGCCGCGCGGACCGGGGCGGGCGGGGAACGCCGGCGCGCGGATTACCTCGCATCGGTCCGCTCCCACTACGCGGACTACGACGCCCTGGCCGTGCTCGACCTCCAGGGCCGGGTGGTGGCGGTGTCCTCCCGCTCCGGACGGTCGGTTCCGCTCCCCGCCGACTGGCAATCCCAGCTCCGGACGGCCGGGGAGATCGTCGGAGAGCCGTACCGCGGTCCGGATGGCAAGCCCATGATCGTGCTGGCGATGCCGATCCGGTCGGCCTCGGGCCGGGGTCTGGCCATCGGCACCCTCGCCGCCGTGGTGGACCTGCACGCCCTGACCGACGACATCCGCCGGTATGTGCCGCGCGACTCGGGCCGGTTCTTCGTCACCACCGGGGACGGACTCCTGATCGCCGGCGTCGCCGCCGACAGCCTGAAGCTCCGCGCCGTCGCGAAGCCCCTCGACGCCCGCCTCACCCCGGGCACGATGCGCGGCCTCACCGCCCGTCCCGGCGAGGCGACCGAATACGGCTCGTTCGGAGGCCGCCGGGTCGTGGGGACCCTCGAACCGGTGGAGCGCTTGAATTGGGCCGTGCTCGCGGAAGTTCCCTCCAGCGCGGCATTCCGGCAGATCGCGCACCTCCGCAACGTCACGTTGGGCGTGGTCACCGCGATGTTCGTCAGCGTCGGCCTGCTCGCGTATGTCCTCGGCCTCCTCATCATCCATCCGCTCAACCGGCTGGCCCAGGGCGCCGCGACCGTGGCCGAGGGCGACCTCGCGGTGGACATTCCGGTGATCGGCGGCGGGGAAGTCGGGCGCCTCACCACCATCTTCAATCACATGGTGGACCGCCTGCGGGAAGGCCGGGAGGCGCTCGAACGCCTCACCGTCACCGACGGCCTCACCGGCCTGTTCAACCGCCGGCGTCTGATGGAGACTCTGGCGGTGGAGGCGGAGCGCTCGCAGCGCGGCGCGGGACCCTTCACCGTGCTGATGATCGACGTGGATCACTTCAAGCAGTACAACGACAGCCACGGGCATCAGGCGGGCGACACCGTCCTGTCCCGGGTGGCCGAGGTGCTGCGCGACGTGATCCGCCAGGTGGACACGGCCGCCCGTTACGGCGGCGAGGAGTTCCTCCTGCTCCTGCCGCAGACGAGCGCGGAGGCGGCCGTGGAAGTCGCCGAACGGCTGCGGAAGAAGGTCAGCTCGGCCGAGTTGGATGGGGAGCGGGTGACGGTGAGCGTGGGCGTCGCGGAATACCCGGGAAACGGCGATACGGTGGAAGGGGTGATCGCGGCCGCGGACGCGGCGCTGTACCGGGCGAAGATGGACGGACGGGACCGGGTGGTGCGCTCGTCCGTGAGGTCCCGCCCGTCGACTACCGCGCGCCGGCGGCGCGACGGCTGATCAGGGAGCGGTGGATCCAGCCCGACCGGTCCCCGGCGTCGGTGATCCGGACCCATTCGTCGACATACGAAAAGGCGGTGACGTTCGCGCCGGCTTCCAGCGTATAGGCCACTTTGAACGTGGTGCCGGGGCCGGCCCGGACGTTCGCGTGTCCGGTGGCGTGCACCTGGATGGGCACCGCGAAGGCCACTTCCCCCGGCCGCAGGGTGGACCGGTCGACACTGGCGAGCCGCGCCTGTCCCGCCGCCACCAGGTTCTTCGCCTGCGTGCTCAGGTAGACCACGCCGCCGTAGTTGCCCTTGTCGAATTCGGACGAGGCGAGGCGCAGCAAGCCGTTGGCGCCGGAGACCTCCGGCGCGGGAGCCGTTCCGGCCGCCGACTTCAGCGACTGGACTGCCACCTGCGCTTCGGCCATGCCGGAGGCGGCCTCCGCGCGGCTGGCGAGGGTCTGGACCTTGGCCATCGCGCGCACCACCTCGAGCCGGGTGTCGTCCACCTGTCCCTGGAGTGCCTCGATCTCGGCGTCCCGCTCCATCACCTGGAGCTCCAGCTGGGCGATCCGCCGGTCCTGCTCGGGGTCGCGGGCCGGCGCGGCGGGCGCGTGGGTCGCCGTGTCCGCCGGCTGCGGCGCCGGAGCCGGCGCGGGGGC